>Ga0210402_10000743_pt1 | contig 35430 bp, 34 predicted proteins | sample IncBWC7MmetaG_FD_161055 | JGI IMG/M metagenome (GOLD analysis project Ga0210402, IMG submission 161055) | Forest soil microbial communities from Barre Woods Harvard Forest LTER site, Petersham, Massachusetts, United States - Inc-BW-C-7-M | ecosystem: Environmental > Terrestrial > Soil >...
GGATGGAGACATTGGTTGCCCGGAAACGATCTGCTTCCTTCCAGGATAACGTAAGATGAAGGTTCTCACTCGCATGCCCCTACTTCGCCTGGCATATGCTACGCAGTTTCTGATCGCTTTGATCGCAGTATTCGTGCTGTGGAGCCAGGTGGGGGGCCAGAGCCACCTCGACCTGGTGCCCTGGTACCTGAAACTGGTATTCGGCGCGGGCAGCGCCTTTGCGGCCGTGAAAGCCACGGCGGCGGCGGTGGGCCGTGAGCGGCCCTGGAACGGCCAGAGCCTGCGGTGGCTGGGCGTGACGATCGCCCTGCTGGTCTGCTGTGGGCTGGCCAGTTACTACGCGCACTTGAATGAAGAGACGGATGAAGGGGACCAGCCGGAGGCCGGCTCTTTGTCGTCGGCCTTGTCATCCACAATCCACCCGGGCGCGGCGCCGTTCGGACACGGCCTTTACATCCGGGCGAGGTCGGACAGCGCACGGCGGCTGGCTCTTTCGGCGCCGACTTCGCTGACCACAATGCGGTCGCCTTCGTGAAGAAACTGGCGCAGAATATCCTTGAGCTGGGCCGCCGTGTGGGTACTGTGCAGGGCCCACTGATTGGTCAGCACCGGTTGTGCTTCGAAGGTGCGGAGCCGGGCCTTGAAAGAAGCGTAATCGCCTTCGTGGAGCAGGTCGCACGAGACCAGATATAGTTTGAGTGACATGCCCTGATGATAGCGAAGAAAAAGCGAAAATACCATAGCGTTTGTGACTGTCGTGTTACGCTCTAGGACTATGCGTCGGTTAGCGGTAATGCTGGTCCTGGCGTGTGCTTTACCCCTGTTTGCCTGGGGGCCGGAGGGACACAATCTGGTGGCCCGGTTGGCGGCAGCGCATCTGACGGCGGCCGCGCGCGCCAAGGTCTCGGAAATCCTGGGCCCCGGTGTCACCCTGGCGTCGATTTCGACCTGGCCCGACCAGATCCGGCGCGCCCGGCCGGAGACCGCGACCTGGCACTACACCGATATCCCGATTGACCGCCCGAACCTCGACATGGCGCGCGATTGCCCCAAGGGCGATTGCGCGATCGCCAAAATCGAAGACTTCCGGAAGGTACTGGCCGACTCGGCGGCGCAGCCGCAGCAGCGCCGCGAAGCGCTGATGTTCGTCGTGCACTTTGTCGGCGACATGCACCAGCCGCTGCACAGCTCCGACAACAAGGACAAGGGCGGCAACAACGTCCCAACCGACTTCTTCGGCAAGCCCTTGAACCTGCACAGCGTCTGGGACAGTGGTCTGCTGGCACGGATGGGTGACGAAGAGAAGCTGTTCGCCGCGTTCGCGCGCGACCTGACGCCGAAACGCCAAAAAAAATGGGCCAAAGGGACGGTGCAGCAGTGGGCGGATGAAACCCACAACTTGTCGCGGAAGATTGTGTACGGCAAGCTGCCCAAGGTGGCGGCGGGCGCGCCAGAGCCGATTGGCGAGGCTTACGAGCGCGCCGCCGATCCGCTGATCCGGCAGCAGATTGAAAAAGCCGGCGCCCGCCTGGCGGCCATGTTGAACGCGGCCCTGCAGTAGCACGCAGCCGCCGGCTTGTCGTTGCCTGGCCGTTCTTGGACGCTACCTTAATTTACTTGATCTGAATCGACGATGCCGGTGACCCGGCCACGCCCCCAACCTCTGCGGAATTGTCCGGTCACCTGATCTGATCGTCGGCGGCTCCGAGATGGCCAAAAGATAGTCGATTTTTCAGCTTTTGCCTTGCCAAAAAATGGAACTTTACGAAATACCTGTGTCGTATCCGATTCACCGTAACTTCTTGGGTCGTTGGGCGTTTAATCATCTATGGAGTCCGGATCAGATTCGTTGTTTGGCGGCTTCCATCCTGTGAATGTTTTATCGACATGAACCGTAGGAGAAATGAGTGTACACTGATCCAGGTTCCGGACTCTTTTTATGGCAACTCATCGTTGCCGCGGTCCTCACCGTGGCCTTCCGGTTTCGCCGGCGGTTAGCCGGACTGTCCACTGCCAGACGTGGTGGACGCTCGGATTGCCGGAGCTAGATTGCCGGAGCTAGATTGCCGGACCCGGAAGGATTGCGTCCTTCCGCTCTGGAGTTTCCGGTGGACAGGCGGCGCAACTTGCTCCCGGCACAGTCCTCTATGCCAACGATGTAAGCCAGACCCGGCGGCGATGCATCCCGCGCAAGAATGAGGTCTGAAACATGCTGCGGCGCTTCTCTATTTGCCTCGCATTCGCAACATGGTGCTTTCTCGATACGTGGATCGAATACGCTGAGGGCGGCATCGCCTATTTCGCCCGCCAGGATCCAATCCGGGCGGTAGTGATTCCAATCGTCTGCCTGGAAATCATTCTCGCTCTCGTCATGTTCGGCGTTTGGGAGTTCTGCCGGCGGAGGCGTCTCGACCAGGCGCTTCCGCTTCACTTCCTGTTCCTCGCGCTCTGCTTCGGGCCGTTGGGAATCGCCTCGGTGGCGGCTTTGCGGGTTCTGCCGTTCGCCTTAACGCCGATGGTCCGCAATCCCTTGTTTTGGCCCGCCGTTCTGACCGTTGTCATGGCGCCGCTCGGTTTGGTTTGCCGGCGTCTCCGCCGTGCCACATGGCTGGCACGGAGCATATTGCTGTACTCCTGGCCCGTCCTCATACTCGTGCTGGTTCAAGCTGCTCGCGGGACTTTGCTCAAATACCCTGGTAGCGCCTATACCGACGGTACTCTTGCCGTTCCATTCGAGTCACAGCCGGCACACGTCCGCGTGGTTTGGATTATTTTCGACGAATTGAGCCAGACAATCGCGTTCGGCAATCGCCCGGCTGAGCTTGAACTACCGAACCTCGATCGCCTGAAGCGGGGCAGCTTTTACGCGTCATCGGCCCAGTCGCCTGCCGCCTCGACCGAAATCTCCATGCCGAGTCTGATCCTTGGGGAGCAGGTGATCGAAGCGAGTCACCAAGGTCCGGACGCTCTTCGCGTGCGCACAGGCTCCCGCCCCGAACCGCTTGCCTGGGGCTCCATGCCCAATGTCTTCGATGCCGCTCGCGATCTTGGATTCAACACAGCCTTAGTGGGATGGTTTCATCCGTACGGCCGGTTACTGAACCACAGTCTTACGAAATGCTACTGGACAGCGGGATGGCTGCGTGCGGGGATTGAGGAGCAATCCAATCCACAGCCGCTTGTCAATGCCATGTGGGAGCGCGTGCGCCTTCAGTTTGCGGCGTTACCGCTGGTTGGTCACCTGCCTGGAGTGTTTCCCGGTATCTATCACCGGCAGCAGAAAATCGAGCGGTTCTCCCAGCTTCGCGAACATGCTCTCGCGATCGTGTCCGATCCAAGCGTCGGTCTGGCACTGATCCATCTGCCAATTCCCCACCCGCCCGCGATCTATAGCGGAGCCAGGGGAATGCTCACCGCACAGGGCCGTATCGGGTACTTAGACAGCGTGGGATTAGTAGACCAGACACTGGGCGTGTTGCGGCGAGCCATGGAGCAGTGCGGGCTCTGGGATCGCACCGCTGTTTTGGTGAGCGCCGATCATGGCTGGCGCACCCAACTTTGGCGTGGCGATGCGGAATGGACCCCGAATGAAGAAGCTGCTTCGCACCAGGATACTTCGGGAGTGCCGTTCCTTCTGAAGCTGCCGGAGCAGACGTCAAGTGTGGTCTATGGCAAACGCTTCAATACAATCGTCACTCGCCAACTCATCATGGGCATCTTAAGCAGTCAGCTTACAGATCCAGGCACGCTACCGGTTTTTATTGAGCGCCATGCCCATGACCCTGGATTCAGATGACAGGTGAAGGGGCCCGCCCCAGTGCTCATCACCGCCACCTGCGGACCTGATAGACCGCCACCACTACGGCCGCCAGCACGGCTGCCAGAACCAAGACCTGCGGCCGGAACATCGGCTGGTAGACGGCGAGCGCCCCAACCAGCACGGCCGCCGCGAGCATCCCCGCGCCCTTCATCAAGCGCAGTGCGCCGGGAGCGAGGCTCACCGGTTCGGACGCCTGTTGCATCCAAAACGCTGGGCCATTTTGGCTTGCGTCCGAAGGGGCGCCCTGGGGCCGGTCGGCCGGCGGTGGGAAGAGCATCCGCACGGCGGCAACCAATAGAAGGCCCGTCCCCGCCCCGCACCACAGAATCCAGCGCGGCAGCGTCAGCTCGGGATTGCTGACCGGAAGCATCCACTGCGACAACACAGCGATTCCGAGGCCGAACACCGGGGCGCGAATTGCCTTCAGTGGCCAGCGCCTTCCAGGCATCGCATAAGCATCCTCCAACATCAGCGCCAGCAGCGTGGTGGCGGCCGGAATGGCCAGCCGGAGAAACCCCAGGCGGTTGTCCAGGAACGCTGCGTCCATGAACCTGGCCGCTCCCCAAAACGAAAGGTATAGGACGAAGGCTTCCATCAGCAGCACCTGAAAATCGGTGGTTCGCCGGATCCGGCTGAGGATCACCAGGGGCACCGTCATCACCACATCCGCCACGTATTGCGGCAGGCCCCTGCACGCCCAAGGCGTGCCAGGCCGCAAGAGGCACCGTTCGTGCAGATCGCCCACCACCACTTCGCGCGATGCCGGCGGAATGAACATGCCTGCCAGCGTTTCCAGAGAGCGCGGAGGAGCCGGCATCAGCCCGCCTCCTTACCCCAGCGTTTGCCCCACTCCTTGGCCCATTCCTTACCCCAGATTTCGGCGATCCCCTCCCAGATGCGTTTGGCGGTGATGGCCGAGTCCTGCAGCGCGCGCTCGCCCAACGCTTCCAGCCGGTAGTAGCGCTTTCTGCGCCCGCCGCGCTCGGGTGTGGGGTCGGAGAGCCACGACGCCACCAGGCCTTTATCTTCCAGGCGGTCGAGCGTGACATAAACGGCGCCCAGTGAAACGTTTTTCGGCCGCGCCAACTCTTCCGTTTTGGCGTGAATGGTGACCCCATAGGCTTCGTCGCGAAGGGTCAGGATCGCCGTCATCACCAACTGCTCGAATTGGCCTAAGGCATCGGGCTTGGCCATTACTCCAACATCGTAAGGTAAATCGAGGCGGCAGTCAAGCAAGCCGATGCCGGATGCCGGTAGATTAGTGACGACGCGCCCCGCGGTTTCACCGGCCACCGGCCACCGGCCACCGCCCACCGGCCACCCGGCCACCGGCCACCGGCCACCGCCCACCGGCCACCGCCCACCGGCATCAGCCTTGCCCGGCCAGCTTCTGCACGGTCTCAAACGTGTCGGCATCGGCGGCGGACTTGTCCGGGCGGTAGCGTTTGACGCGGGCGAAGCGCAGCGCCAGGCCGCTGGGGTAGCGGTGGCTGATCTGCACATCGCTAAACGCGATTTCGGCCACGAATTTCGGCTCCACGTAGACGGTGTATACGTCGCGCCCAATCTCGGCCTTCAGAAACTGATCCGTTTGCCAGCCCAGCATCTCATCCGTCAGGCCTTTGAACGTCTTGCCCAGCATGGCAAAGCCGCCTTTTTCGGTGTCGCGCGCGCCCAGGTGCAGGTTGCTGAGCCAGCCGCGCCGCCGGCCGCTGCCCCATTCAGCCGCCAGAATCACCAGGTCCAGCGTGTGAGCCCTCTTGATCTTCAGCCAGCTTTGCCCGCGCGCGCCCGCTGCGTACGCGGCTCCCGTCGCCTTGGCCATAATGCCTTCGTGGCCCAGGTCCAGCGCCCGTTGCTCGAACTCGGCCGCGCGTTGGGGGTCGGCTGTAAAGATGTGGGGCACCAGGGTTTCGGGCGGCGTCAAATCCACCAGGGCGGCGAATCGGCGCGCCTGCGGTTCGTCGAGCAGAGATTGGCCGTTCAGATAAAGCAGGTCGAACCAGAATGGCGTGAGCGGCAGATCGGCGCGCAGGCGGTCCAGGTCGAGCTTGCGCCCGAACCGGCGCGCTGTAACCTGAAACGGCTGCGGGCTGCCTTGAGGCGTCATGCAAAGGATCTCACCGTCCAGGATGAGATGGTTGCCCGGCAGCGCGCGAACCGCCTCCACGATTTCGGGCACCGCGGCCGTCACGTTATGCAAGCTGCGGGAAAATACCTGAACTTCGTCTCCCGAGCGGTGTACCTGCACGCGCTGGCCATCGAACTTGTACTCCACGGCTGCTTCGCCGAGCTCTTCGATGGCCGCGGCCACGTCTTCCGAGGTCTGCGCGAGCATGGGTTGGATAGGCCGGAACAGTTGGATCTGGTACGGCGCCAGGCCCGCGGCGCCTTGTTCCAGAGCTGAGCGTGCCACGCGCGCTATGTCGCCCGCCATCATCACAGCGCGGCGGATCTGCGCGGAATCGATGCCCGAAGCCTTGGCCAGGGCTTCCAGCATGATGCCTTCCAGCGCGCCCTGGCGGATTTCGCCCAGCAGCAGACCGGTCAGGAAGCGCTGCTCGGCCCCCGTGGCGCGCGCGAAAAGCGTCTGCAGCAATTCGCGTTTGCGGCGGTCCGAGCCGGCGCCCTGCAGGCCCGCAAGCTCGCTCAGCGCTCGGTCCACTTCACGGATTTCCAGGCTGCCAACAGCCGTGGCACCACCGGTCTCAACGGCCGCTGCGCCGGCATCGCGCAATGCCGCGTATCCCACGCCCGTCCGGCCCTGGCGCGCATAACCCGAAAGGAACGCCACCACCGGCTCCACTTCTTCGGGATCGAGTTGCCGCAGCAGCGCAGCCAGCAACTCCGTCTTTTCCAGCCGCCGCGTGGTTTCGGCCACCCGGCGGGAAGTTTCCACCACTACAGCCAACAGCATACCCGGAGCGGCCAGGGTATCAGAACGTCAGCCTCAATTGCATCTGCAAATTGCCAAAAAGGTAGGACAGACCATCGTCTTTCGTGGTCTGTCATGCCTCGCTAGCCACTCGCCGGCGGATTAACAATCCGCCTGGCGCACCGTGCGGCGGGCCGCAAGACGTAACTGGCTCGCTGCCGCATCGCGCAGGCGGATTAGCAATCCGCTCCAGATTAACAATCTGCCCCACAAATCCCTTACCGCCGCTCTTCGAAAAATTCCCTCAGCAGTGCCACGCAATCCACGGCGAGCACGCCTTCCACCACCTCCACGCGATGGTTCAGGATTTCCGAATCGGCCACCTGGAATTTGCTGCGCACGCCGCCGAACCGGAGGTCGCGCGCGCCGAATATCAGCCGTTCGACGCGTGCCGCCACCAAAGCGCCGGCGCACATCACGCACGGCTCCAGCGTGCAGTAGAGCGTGGCATTCGGAAGCCGGTAGTTGCCGGCCAGCGCCGCGGCTTCGCGGATCGCCAGAATCTCCGCATGCGCCGTGGGGTCGTGCCGTGCGATGGGCGAGTTCGCGGCGCGGCCCGCAATTTCTCCGTGCACCACCACCACCGCGCCCACCGGGACTTCCCCCGCCGCCCGGCCGGCGCGTGCCAGCCGCAGCGCCTCCTGCATGAACACCTCGTCGGGGGTCACTAGCTTATAATACGGGAACACATTATGGCTGAACTGGAAATCCACCACGAAGGACATGAGTCCGACCCCGTCGGCAAGACCGTAGGGGTGGTCGCCGCGGTACTCGCCGTGTTCCTGGCAATCGTAACCATCGCCTCGCACCGCACCCACACCGCGGCGATCATGCACAAATCCACCGCCAACGACGCCTGGTCCCACTATCAAGCCAGCCGCATCAAGTATCACAACCTGGAACTGGGCGAGAACCTGCTGGCCGTCCTCGGCGCCAAGAGCGATGCCGCCGACAAGATGCGCGCCGACTACACAAAGCAAAAAGATAAATACGACAAGCAGGCCAAGGAGATTCAAGACCAAGCCACCGGCGCGGACGAAGCCTCTGAAGCCGACGAGCACCGCGCCCTCCGCTTCGATATCGGCGAGGGCCTGCTGGAAATCGGGCTGGTGCTCAGCTCCCTCTACTTCATCTCGCGCAAGAAAATGTTTCCCGTGATGGGCGTGATAGCCGGTGTGACCGGCACCGTCATCGCCATCACTGGACTGTTGGTGTAGGTAGAACAGACGATCGGGTTTTGTCGTCTGTTGGCCGCGATTTGGAAAGACCCCACAGGGTCGAAAAACCACCTCGCCCCATCGGGAATCTCCCGGGGCCTGGCGTGGTTTTTCATGAAGTTTCGCGGGCGGAACGCCATACCAACAGGCCACAAGAAACCATGGCCTGTCCCACCGCCACTGGCATATAATTGCCGAATGCTGGCACGCCGTCCCATCGTTCTCATCCTCGTCCTAGCCTCGGCGGCCGCGCTGGCGCAACCGCCGGCGCGCGACCCGGGCGCCATCACCCTGCTCAAGCCGGCACGGGTCTTCGATGGCGAGATCATGCACGAAGGCTGGGCCGTCCGCGTAAAAGGCGACCGTATCGACGCCGCCGGTCCGGCAGCGGGCGTTGACGCGGCCGGCGCCAAGGTGGTGGATCTGGGGGGCGCCACACTGCTGCCGGGTCTGGTGGAGGGCCACTCCCACATCCTGCTGCACGCCTACAATGAGACGCTCTGGAACGATCAGGTGGCCCACGAAGGCTTGGCCCTCCGGGTGGCGCGCGCCGTCAACCATCTGCATGCCACCCTGATGGCCGGCTTCACTACCGTGCGCGATCTCGGCACCGAAGGCGCCGCTTACGCCGATGTCGAACTCAAGCAGGCCGTGGCCCAGGGCATCGTTCCCGGCCCGCGCGTTCTCGCCTCCACGCGCGCCATCGTCGCCACCGGCAGCTACGCCCCCAAGGGCTTCGCACTCGAATGGCGCGTGCCGCAAGGCGCCGAAGAAGCTGACGGCATCGACAGCCTGATCCGCGTGGTCCGCGACCAGATCGGCCACGGCGCCGACTGGATCAAGCTCTACGGCGACTATCGCTGGGGCCCGGGCCCCGGAGCGCGCCCGACTTTCTCGCTCGACGAAATGAAGCTCGCCGTCGAAACCGCCAGGAGCGCCGGCGTGCCCGTGGCCGTCCACGCCGCCACTCCGGAAGGCATGCGGCGCGCCATCCTGGGCGGCGCCGAAACCATCGAGCACGGCGATGGCGGCACGCCCGAAGTCTTCAAGCTGATGGCGGAACACCACGTGGCCCTCTGCCCCACGTTAGCCGCGGGCGACGCCAACAGCCAGTACGCCGGTTGGACAAGAGGCCAGCAGCCCGAGCCCCAGGGCATCGCGCGCAAACGGGCCAGTTTCAAAGCCGCACTGGATGCCGGCGTCACCATCCTCAGCGGCAGCGACGTGGGTGTCTTCCCGCACGGCGAAAACGCACGCGAACTCGAACTGATGGTCGATTACGGCATGCCCGCGGCGGCAGCGCTGAAGTCGGCCACCTCGGTGGCCGGCCAGGTTCTGCACATGAACATCGGCCAGGTGAAGAGCGGCATGCTCGCCGATCTGATCGCCGTAGAGGGCGACCCCGTTAAAGATATCTCCGCGCTCCGCCGCGTAAAGTTCGTAATGAAGGCCGGCACGGTCTACAAATAAGCCCGAAACCCCGGCGTGGTCGTGACCCACTCGGGGTCGCGACCGGCGCCTACGCCAGCACGCCCGCCAGGCAACCCGTGCTGTCGGCGAAACGCTCCACCGGCGTTCCGAAGGCGTCCAGCATCGACATCCAGAAGTTGGCCAGGGGTGTGTCGGGCGTGTAAGTCAAATGCTGTCCGGTGGCAATCCGGCCCCCGGCGCGGCCGGCCAGCACAATCGGGAGATTGTGCGGGTCGTGCTTGTTGCCATCGCGCAGGCCGGCGCCCAGGACGATCATGGAACTGTCCAGCAGGCTGCGCTCGCCTTCCTTAACGGCGCGGAGTTTGCGCAGCAGATACGCGTACTGGTCCACGTGCCAGCGGTTGATGAGCTGGTACTGGCGCAGCTTGTCGGCGTCGTTCTGGTGGTGCGAGAGTGAGTGGTGCGCTCCCGTGACGCCTTCCAGGAACCCGAAATTCTCGTTGCTGACGGCGTTGCCGAACATAAAGGTGGCGATGCGCGTGGTATCGGTCTGGAAAGCCAGCGCGATCATGTCGAGCATCAGGCGCACATGCTCGGCATGTTGTTTGGGCATGCCTTGCGGCGGGCCTGCGGGGTCCGGCATTCCTTTTGCCAGGGCGCGCGGCTTCCACTTGGTGTGATGCAGGTTGCCGGTTCGTTCCACCCGCACTTCCAGCGCGCGCACCACCGAGAGGTATTCGTCAAGCCGCAGTTTGTCGGCGGCGCCGAGTTGGCCGCGCAGTTGCCTGGCGTCGTCCTGCACCTGGTCGAGCAGCAGCAGGTCGTCCTTGGCGGCGTTCGTCTGCGGCCGGGTGGCGCGCAGCAGGCGTTCGTAGACGAAACGCGGATTGATCTCCTTGGCCACCGGGCTGGTGGGGCCGCCCCAGGCGATGTGCGAACCGTAAACGCGCGTGTAGCCGACATTGGTGTCGACGCCCGTGGCCACCGGCGCGGTGCCCAGTTCCAGCGAGGCGATGGGCGTGCGCTCGCCCGTAGCCTTGGCCGCCACCTGATCCATGGAAATACCGTGGCAATTGATGTCGACACCCAAGGTCTTGCTGACCGTGGTGCAGGTCAGAAAGCCCGACGTCTTGACGTAGTGGCCTTCGCTGCCTTTGGCCGCCTGGTTCCAGAGGTTGGTGGCGATGACCAGTTCGTCCTTGAGATCGGCCAGAGGTTCCAGCGTCGGCGAGAGCGTGAATCCGCGCGGACCCGTCCCTTGCGGCGTCCACATATCCTCGCGCACGCCGTTGGGCATGTAAAGGATGGCCATGCGGACCGGCGAGCGCGGCGTGGCCCCCAAGGCGTTCATCCCCTCCAGCCATGGCAGGGCAAGGCTTGCGCCCGCGCCCCGGAGCAGCGTTCGGCGGGAAATCGGAATGTGGCGGCGAATCGTCATCTCCCCTCGCGTTGGGCCTTACCTGTCAATTGTACCCGCCTTATCGGCACCCAAGACAATTGTGGGTCAGATTATGTGGGGCAGCTTGGCAAGCTGCGGCGGATTGGCAATCCGCCCGCCGGGAGTGGGCGCGCAGCCGAACCTCCACAAGCGACTTTCGAGAGTCAATCCGCCCGCCGGGAGTTGGCGCGCAGCCTAACTTCCACCAGCGACTTTCGAGAGTGCGGCGGATAGTTAGTTAATCCGCCGGCGCGATGCGGCAGCGAGCCAGCCTCTCGCCACCTTTCTGGATCTGAAGGCATGGCGGGACCTGGCAGTGGGTCAGTTTGGCCATCCGTCCGTCAACCCCCATTAGATCCGGCAAACAGCAGGACCCATCGGAACCGCCGCGGGCACGGAGCCACGCTAATCGCGCCGCACGTGTCCGGTCAGATGTGATCGATAAAACCCTCCCGCCAATCCCATTGCCACCCAACCGCAAACAATCTCAGCCTTGTTTTCAGCGCCTTACGGACTCAACCCCAATCTCCCGGCCATCCCGCCTGCTACCATGAGCGAGTAGTAGGGCAGGTCCCGCCAACTCGGTTCGGCCCTGCCCCTTTCCATAATAAAATGTTGCTAAAAGCTCAACCACGCGGCTCCATTCATCGGCTCGCGTTACGCCCCAGTGCCACCGCAAACCGTCCCGCCGTAAACCGCCCCGCCCCCAGCCAACCCATTCCACAACCCTTTTCCTGTCAATCGGAATTGGGTTCGTTCTGCTATATTGATCTGGCCTTCGCCCTCCGGCCCAACCGCCTCCCCTCCAGCGTCGCTCTTCGAGGAGCGGTGGCGGCGGGGCACACGCCAGCCCTGCCGCGAATTGGCTTCGTTTCGCCCGGCTTCGTTTCGCCCAGCTTGGTTTCGCCCCAGTCCAGCCAAGTCCCGCCGGCTCCCAAACCCCGCGTGCGGGCAACGGAGCTATGATATGGACCAGATGAATCTTATGTCGGCTCGCCGTATCCGCCGTTCCCTTAGGGCCGCCGGCCTCCTCCTCCTCGTGGCCGCCGCTCCCGCCCAGGTCCGCTTCAATCGCGACATCCGGCCCATCATGTCGGGAACCTGTTTCCGCTGCCACGGCCCGGATAAGAGTTCGCGCATGGCCGGCATGCGTCTGGACCTTCGCGACGAGGCCCTGAAACCCACCAAGAGCGGGGTGACGCCGATCGTCCCCGGCGATCCCGATAAAAGCGCCATCGTCCAGCGCGTTTTCGCCACCGGCCCGCGCGTCATGCCGCCGCCCTTTGCCCACAAGGAACTGACCGCGGCGCAGAAAGACACCATCCGCCGTTGGGTGGCCGAAGGCGCGAAGTACGAGGGCCACTGGGCCTATCAACCCATCGTGGCCGCGTCGGTGGCCGCGACCTTCCAGGTCGCGGGCCAGTCTACTGCTGGATCGGGCAACCCCATCGACTTTTTCATTCGCCAGCGCCTCACGCGCGAAGGTCTTCAGCCTTCGCCTGAGGCTGACCGCCGCACGCTCATCCGCCGCGTAACCTTGGACCTGACCGGCCTCCCGCCCACGCCCGAAGAAGTTGCCGCCTATCTGCAAGACACCAGGCCCGACGCCTATGAGAGTCTGGTGGATCGCCTGATGGCCTCGCCGCAATATGCCGAGCAGCAGACCATGCACTGGCTGGACGACGTCCGCTACGCCGATACCTGCGGCTTCCACGGCGACAACGCGTTTCCTGCGTGGCCCTACCGCGATTACGTATTGCGCGTCTACCGCGATAACCGGCCCTTCGACGAATTCACGCGCGAGCAGCTTGCCGGTGACCTGATCCCCAACGCCACCACGGAGCAGCGCGTTGCCTCCGCCTACAATCGCCTCAACCGCACATCCGCCGAAGGTGGCCTGCAGCCCAAAGAGTACCTCGCGAAGTACGCCGCCGACCGCGTCCGCACCACGGTGGCCGTCTGGATGGGCAGCACCCTGGGATGCGCCGAGTGCCACGATCACAAGTTCGATCCGTTCACGCAGCGCGACTTCTACGCCATGAAAGCCTTCTTCGCCGACATTAAGGAGACCGGCCTCGTGCCCGACCGCGGCAAGGCGGCCTGGGGATCGCAACTGGCGCTGCCCACTCCGGAACAGCAGACGCAGGCTGACGAGTTGAAGGATCGCCTCGCCACCGCGCGCCAGCGCCTCGCGGTCAAAATGGCCGCGCTGGAGCCTCGCCGCGCCGAATGGGAGAAGCAACTGCTGGCCCGCTACGATGGCGGCGAGATTGCCTGGCGGTTCCAGCGTCCCGTGTCGGCCCAGTCGCGGAACGGCGCGGTGTTGAAGGTCTACAATGAGCAGCCGGTGGAGTTCAGCAGCTATGAGGGCGGCACCGGCGTGGATGAGCGCAAGCCCGGCAATGGCTTGATCGTGGCCGGCGGCCCCAACCAGGATAACGAAACCTACACCGTTACGTTTAAGCCCGGCCAGGGTACTTGGACCGCGCTGGGGCTGCAGGTGGTGCAGGACGAAAGCCTGCCGGGCCTGCGCGTGGCGCGCGGGGCCGACCGCATGATTCTGACCGAGATCGAAGCCGAAACCGAAGTCGATGGCGACCCCAAAGGCGCGCGCCGGAACCTGCCGTTCTCCCTGGCCGCTTCCAATCTGACCAACCAGTCCGACCAGTATCTTCCCATCGGCGCCATCGATGGCGACCCCAAGACCGGTTGGGCCATCACCCCGCACGACGACCAGGCCAAGGCTTTCCTCACGCTGCGGTTCGCGCAACCCGTGCGCACCCAGGCCGGCTCCGCGATCACCGTTCGCATCCATCAGGATTCCGACGTTCGCCGCGCCACCATGGGCCGCTTCCGTCTGGCGCTTTCGTCGGGCGAATACTCGTGGCCGCCTCCCGACAAGGGCAAGGAAGCGCCGGATGCGGCGCTGCGGGCGTTGCGCGTCGCCGAAGACAAACGCACTGCGGAGCAAGAAGCCGCCGTGTCAAAGTACTTCCAGTTCGCCATGACGGAGGCGCAGCCCGAAGCCGGCGAGGTGGCCCGGTTGCAGATGGCGGCCGCCATGCTCGAATCCGCCATCCCGCGCATCGTAGTCACGGAGGCCACCGAACCGGCCGTAACGCGCGTCCTGCCGCGCGGCGATTGGATGAATGAGAACGGCGACATTGTGCAGCCCGCGATCCCCGCTTTCCTGGGCAAGCTGGAAACCGGCGGCCGGCGCGCCACGCGGCTCGATCTGGCCAATTGGCTGGTGTCGCCCGACAACGTGTTGACGCCCAGGGTTTACGTCAATCGCGTCTGGCGTCAGTTCTTCGGCATCGGTCTCTCGAAATCGTTGGACGATCTGGGCTCGCAGGGTGAGTGGCCCACCAATCTGGAACTGCTGGATTGGCTGGCCGCCGAATTCGTCAAGCCCGAGTATCGCGCCCCCGAAGATCGCAACGGTCCCGCGCACGCCTGGGACGTCAAGCACCTCATCCGCACCATCGTCACCAGCCAAACCTATCGCCAGTCTTCCATGGCCAGCGAGCAACTGGACGAACGCGACCCGGACAATCGCCTGCTGGCGCGCCAGAGCCGCTTCCGCGTGGATGCCGAGGTGGTGCATGACGTGGCGCTATCTGTCTCCGGGCTGCTGGCGCCCAGGTTCGGCGGGCCCAGCGCCCGGCCCTACGAACCCGATGGCTACCTGGCCACGCTGAATTTTCCCAAGCGCGAGTACGCCGCCAGCCGCGGCGCCGATCTGTATCGAAGGGGCGTCTACACCTTCTGGCAGCGCAGCTTTCTGCACCCCAGCCTGCTGACTTTCGATGCCCCCACGCGCGAAGAATGCACCATAAACCGTGTGAACTCGAACACGCCGCTGCAGGCGCTGGTGCTGCTCAATGACCCTATTTACGTGGAGGCTGCGCGCGTCTTCGCCGAGAACATCCTGCAGCATTTTCCGAAGGGTGGCCGCGACCTCAACGCGCGCGTGGATTGGGCTTTCCAGCGCGCCGTCAGCCGCGCGCCCACGCCCATCGAGCGCAGGACGCTGGCCGATCTCTATGCCGCCAGTCTCACGCAGTTCCGGAAATCCCCTGCCGACGCGCGGCAACTGCTCCACGTGGGAGAATCGCCCGTGCCCGCCAATGTGCCGCCGGCCGAACTCGCCGCCATGACCACGGTGACGCGCGCCATCCTCAACATGCACGAGACCATCACCAGGAACTGAGGGTGGTGGTAACATCAAACTGCGATGTCCTCTGAACGTCTTTCGGAACGTCCGTTGTGTTTTGTATTAATGCCGTTTGGCGTCAAGAAAGACCCGATCACTCTGGCGGAAATCGACTTTGACGAGATTTACGAACAGGCCATACGGCCCGCGGTAGAAGGGGCCGGTCTGGAACCCATCCGGGCGGACGAAGAGCGCACCGGCGGCATCATCCACAAGCCCATGTTCGAGCGGCTTTTGTTGTGCGATTATGCCATCGCCGATCTGACCACGGGAAATGCGAATGTGTATTACGAACTAGGCGTGCGGCATGCGACCCGGCCGTCTACCACACTTGCCATCTTCGCGGACCATCAGCGGCTGCCGTTCGATTTGAACTTCTTGCGAGCTCTTCCTTACCGGCTGGGTGAAGGAAACCGTTTCGGACCGCGGGAGGCCTCCGAGTTGACGAGCAAGTTAACCCAACGCCTGCTGGACCTGCGGAGTGACGCTAAGGGCGAACCCGCCGTCGACAGCCCTATGTTCCAGTTGCTAGGGGGGTATCGGGCGCCGGACGTTGCGCACCTGAAGACCGATGTATTCCGCGACCGCGTACAGTATTCCATCCAGCGAAAGCACGAACTGGCGAAGGCGCGCGACGTCGGAGACGTTGACGGGGTCGAGAGGATTGAATTGGAACTCGGGGATCTCGATGGCGTGGAAATTGGCGTGATCGTGGATTTGTATCTGACGTGGCGGGCGCTGTCGCGTTGGGACCGCATGATCGGTCTCTATGAGAGGCTTCCCCATGCCCTAAAGCGATCCATCATGGTACGGGAGCAGTACGGGTTTGCACTGAATCGGGCAGGTCGCCGGGAAGAAGCGTCGCGAGTGCTGGAAGCGGTGCTCAACGAGCAGGGCCCAAGTTCGGAAACCCTTGGCCTGCTGGGCCGCATCTATAAGGATCGGTGGATGGATGCCAGGAAACAGGGCCAGGCGTGGATCGCGGCCGGCTATCTGGAAAAGGCAATCGCCACCTACGTCCAGGGGTTTGAGGCCGATCTCCGGGATTCATACCCTGGGATTAACGCCGTGACCTTGCTGGAAATAAGGGGAGACGAAGAGGCAATTCGCAAGGAAAACGAACTGTTGCCCGTAGTGCGCTTCGCCGTGACCCAGAGACTACGCGGAACCAAACCCATCTACTGGGACTATGCCACTCTGCTCGAACTGGCCGTGCTGGAGAACCGGGAGGCGGAAGTGTTCCGGTATCTCTCCACCGCGATGGCCAGTGTGCGGGAGGGGTGGGAGCCGGCCACTACCGCGAACAACCTGACCCTGATTCGTGAGGCGCGGCTTGCCCGCGGACTCGATCAGGGCTGGCTGGCCGAAGTGATCGGCGCACTGACACAACGGAGCACTCTCGCGTCCACTCGTTGAGCGCAGGTATGCCAACCATTGACGATACCATCACGCTGTTGGAACGAACCTTTAGGTTTATCCAGACTGCCCAAAAGGAGTTGGATGTACTGAAGCACTATGAGAAGCAACCATGGTACGAAGACGAGAGGAGCCGGCTGGAAGGGGAAGTCCGTAACCACAGTAAGACACTCGTGACTGCGCTTGAGACATTCGACCGTTATCCCGGCCGCCACTCGCGGCATTTCGATAAACACGCCCGGGCAGACTGGAGCGGGCTCCTGAACGCGCCCTTCGACTGGAAAGATCCGGGGCCGGGCATCGCGGCTGGGCTTGGAGACTTTCTCCCTGTGCGGGCCGCGGCTGGGGGACCATAAACATGCAATCGTCCGATCCGTACATACTCGACATGCACCGCCGCACCTTTCTGGGCCGCGGCATCGCGGGCCTGGGAATCCTCGGGCTCAACGCGCTGCTCAACCCGAAGCTCTTCGGCCAGTCCACAGGCGTAGTGAACCCGCTGCACCATCCGGCCAGGGCCAAGCGCGTGATTTTCCTCTACCAGGCGGGCGGGCCTTCGCATTTGGAGACCTTCGACTACAAACCCAAGCTGGCCGAAATGCACGGCAAGACCATGCCGGAATCCATGACCAAAGGTCAGCAGATCGCCCAGCTTCAGGGCAAGCCGCTGTTGTGTTTCGGCCCGCAGCACAACTTCAAGAAGTTCGGCAAGTCCGGCCAGGAAATCTGCGATCTGTTTCCGCACATCGGCAGCGTGGTGGACGAGGTTTGCATCGTCCGCTCCATGTGGACCGAACAGATCAACCACGACCCGGCCCACACCATCATGAACACCGGGTCCATCATCGCGGGCCGGCCGAGCATGGGCTCCTGGATCCTGTACGGCCTGGGCGCGGACGCGCAGGACCTGCCCGGTTTCGTGGTCCTGCTTTCAGCCGGCAGAGGCGGCCAGATGCAGCCCATCGCGGCGCGCCAATGGTCGGCGGGTCTGTTGCCGAGCCGGTTTCAGGGCGTGAAGTTGAACTCCATCGGCGACCCGGTGCTTTACATTGAGAACCCGCCGGGCGTGAGCCCCAGGCTGCAGCGCCAATCCATCGACGCCATCAACGCGCTCAACCGGTCACAATACACCGCGCTCAAGGATCCGGAAATTCTGACGCGCGTGGCCCAATATGAGATGGCGTTCAAGATGCAAACCAGCGTCCCCGGCCTAGTGGATATGAGCAAGGAACCGAAGTCTGTGCTGGAGCGCTACGGCGCCCATCCGGGCGATGGTTCCTTCGCTTCGAATTGCCTGCTGGCGCGGCGCCTCGCGGAGCGCGGCGTGCGCTTCATTCAGCTTTACCATCGCGATTGGGACCATCACTCGGCCGTCAAGTCCGGCGTCAACTACAAGGCCGAAGAGGTGGACCGCCCGACCGCGGCGTTGATCGCCGATCTGAAAGAGCGCGGCATGCTGGACGACACGCTGGTGATCTGGGGCGGCGAGTTCGGCCGCACGCCCATGTCGCAAGGCGGCGATGGCCGCGACCACCACATCAAGGGCTTTTCCTTCATGCTGGCCGGCGGCGGCATAAAGCCCGGTATCAGCTACGGAACCACCGACGAACTGGGCTACGCCGCCCAGGAGAATCCCATGAGCGTGCATGATTTCCACGCCACCATGCTGCACTTGCTGGGCGTGGACCACACCCGCCTGGCGGTGAAGTTTCAGGGCCTGGACGTGCGGCTGACGGGGATTTCGGGCGAAGTGGTCAAGGACATCCTGATTTGAACACGCCGGCGGTAACTCAAGTAAAGCAGGGTATATGGGACGAAGGCGGACAAATGTTCAGCCTCGTGTCATGGCGACACCGATGCAAACGATGATCGCGGTGGCTCCTCAGACGGAGAGACGACTATTACTTACCCGCCACCAGGAAGCCTCATAGGGGCGGCGGGATGGCTGGCCAACGTCGGAATACAGAGGCCCAGGTCGCCGTCCCAATCTTCTGCCGAAACAGTTGTCGGACCTCTTCGGGTAAGTGCGGCCACCCAGCTTTCCACGTCCCATCCCGGTATCCTTCCACGAGAGCGGCTTCGTGGTGCTTCAGTTCGTGCTCGTAACAGATCACAAACCAGAAGTCCTTCCGCGCTGCGGTGGCCAATATCCACGCCGCCTCCGGGTTCCGCGCCAATTGGTCCCGCGTGACATCCCACGTGGTGCACGGAGTAAGCCAATCGTTCCTCTTGCCTTCGATCCATAAAAGAGCCATCTCGCACTCGATAAGGCAGTCGGCGTGCGTGGAACCCTCGAGGATGAGTTTGCTGGGAATCCCGCGGCTCGTCCCACTGTCCAATAGGGCCAAAGCCCTGTCCCTTGCTGGGTTCTGGATAACACGCGAGGCGTATTCCCGCCACTGGCGACCATCTTGGGGTGCAAGGCGGTGCGCGTTCCTGATCATCCATGCCAGCCTTGTCGGGCTTGGTTCGACCGCCCGTTCCTCCTCCACTTCAACCGATGTCACGGCGCCGACATCGGCGACGACCGCGATGCCGTCCGCCAACCGAAGAAACTCCATGCCCCAATCTCTACCGGCGTTGTCGCGCAGCCATGTGAAGACAGGGGTCACGCGTGTGCGGGCACTGTTCTCGTCTTCACGTCCCGGGTTTTGGTGCTTGCTGCTCTTTGAACCAGGAGACGATGAAAGTGAACGTCCGATGGTCGGTGCTGGCGGCGGCTGGCGGGCACTGGCAATTCTATTCTGAATATTCTGAATCTCGTTCCTCCAATGCACGTGGTCTGTATATCTATGTGGCTTGACGGGAAACTGCTTTGTTGCAGCGCGAACAACTTCCGGAACGTCGTCCAACATAACTCGCCGAAGTTCGCGGACGATTCCCGGAACCGAGTAGCTCCTTATCATTCCTCCGTCATGGTCATTTTCAGTGAATAATAGGAGATCATTTGGATCAACTGATGGAAGACAAATCAACCAATATCTGTATGTTCCTGCCATGACTAATGCCTCCTGGGTTAATTCTGACATAGATTGATCGTTCCGAATAGTTCGCGTGAAATCTCATCCCGCAGTCGCTCAACATCGGCAGGATCGTTGGAATCCTGATATCGCTCGACCTTGCGTTGGAATTGTTGCAGATGGGCCTTCGATAACGCTTCGATCAACTGTTTCGCCGCCGATGAGGTATTTAGGATGTCGGTGAGACGTTCGGGCGCCTTCAACTGTGTGACGGCCTCGGCGAGTACCTGGTCGTCTAATCTCCTGACGGCGTCCGTGATGTTGCTCATCGGAATCTCCAAGGAACCGTCGGTCCCGTGGTTCCAAACACCTATACCACGCACTTCCGGCCCGAAGCTTTCGACAAGTCTTTCAACTTCTGCACCCTCGATTACGACGGTTTGATGATTGCGTTCGATTTCCTCCAGGAACTGTATGAACGTAATCACGGCCTTGAACCCCTTTTCGTTGGTTGAGTCGGGCAACCCTGCCTGCGCACTTCAAGTAGTATTGTTGCGTAACCTGGACGCCGCCGCCTTGTTCGACGTTCCATATTCGCGATTCGCGAATATGGAATACACTGGAGGTATGGAGCTCAAGCCTCAGGACGTGCTGGTGGCGCTAAAGCTCGCTTTGCATTCCAACGCAGAGCCGCCCACCTATGCGCAGTTGGCCGTATCCCTGGGGTTGAGCCCATCCGAAGTTCATGCGGCGGTAAAGCGAGCCAGAGCGGCCCGGCTGCTGAATGGACTGGATTCGCCATTCAGTGTGGATCGCCGGGCCCTCTTGGAGTTTGTGGTCCACGGCCTGAAGTACGCCTTCCCGGCTGAGCGGGGCGCGATGACCCGCGGGATACCCACCTCTTACGCAGCGCCACCATTGAATCGCGAATTCGCTCCAACCAGCGATCCGGTGCCCGTGTGGCCCCATGCGGAAGGAACGGTCCGTGGTTTCGCATTCGCGCCTTTTGCCAGGAGCGCGCCCGCGGCATCCAGGCGGGATGAAAAACTCTATGAGGTTCTTGCTCTGATCGACGCCTTGCGGGAGGGCCGGGCGCGCGAGCGGAATCTCGCCGAGAAGGAACTGACGGTGAGGCTCGGCAAGCGCAAGTCGAAATGAAGCAGAACCCCAATTTCGCCATCACCGAAGCCGTCGCTTTACGCCTTGGACCGCTCCTGCGGGAACTCGTGTTCGTGGGCGGCTGCGCCACGGGCCTTCTGATCACCGATCCGGCAAGTGCGCCGGTCCGGGTGACGCGCGACGTGGACGTGATCGCCGAACTCGCATCCTACGCGGAGTACGCGCGGCTAAGCACTCGGCTCCGCACACTCGGCTTTCGAGAAGATGACGCCCCAGGCGCGCCCCTTTGCCGATGGGTGATCGACGACATGCGTCTCGATGTGATGCCAACATCCGGCGCGGTTCTCGGCTTCACAAATCGTTGGTACGCCCACGCTATCCGCGAGGCGACGGAGTTTCGGCTCGCGCCACATCTGGTAATTCGACTCGTCACGAGTCCCTGCTTTCTGGCAACGAAGCTCGAGGCTTTCTGGACACGCGGCAGAGGGGATTACACCAGCCATGATTTCGAGGACATCGTCGTTGTGATCGACGGCCGAGCCGAACTCCCTGGAGAGATCGAAGCCAGCGCTCCGGAAGTGCGTCGCTATTTGACCGCACAGTTCTCGAAGCTATTTCAAGACGAGGGCTTTCGCGCATCTCTGCCGGGCCAGTTCCTTCCGGACGACGTGAGCCAAAGCCGCATCGCCACCGTGCTGGCGCGGATTCGTTCGATCGCGGCCTACCGTCTCCAATAGCCGCGATAGTACCGGTGGCGGTAATAGCGCGGGCCCACCCAGTATGCGCCGGCATAGGGTCTCCGCCCCCAGTAACCCGCCCGCCATGTGTAGCGCGGCCCGGCCGGATACCAGTGGCCGGAGACCCACGCGTAATCCGGTCCGGGACAGGGCGGGCGTGCGTAATAGACCACCGGCGGAGGCGGTGGCGCATAGTAACCCCAACCGCCGACGCCAATGCCTAAAGAGACGTGCACTCGCCCGAAGAGTGAACTGCCTGCCAATAGCAGCAGAGCCAATAGGTTCGTTTTCATTTCTTCGCCTCCTACTGGTGGAAACGCGCGCGGGCGGGCTCGGGTGTACGAACTTCATTGCGCTTTAACGTTGGGAAGGTGAGAAGGATTACCCGGAGGCGCGGCTGAACGTAACGTAACAGCCGCGCCCCTGTATCACAATCTGTGCTTACCGATGATGACGCCGCCCGGCCGCATTTCGTCGACGCTGGTCTTTCCGGGCAGTACGTTTTATCCCAGATCACGCGGCTGGGCAACTACGAGGGTTCGGGAGCAGACACACGCCACACAGGCAAGAATGCCCGTGCCACTACTCCGCCACCACGGGGTTCATCAGTTGCCCCAGGCCCTCCACCTCCACCACTACTTCGTCGCCGGGCTTCAAATAGACCGGGGGTTTGCGCGCGAAGCCCACACCTGCCGGGGTGCCGGTCGAAATCACATCGCCGGGCTCCAGGGTGAAGACGCTCGATAGATGCGCAATCAGCTTGGGCACATCGAAGATCAGATTGCGCGTATTCGAGCTCTGCATCACCTGGCCGTTGAGGGTGAGGGAGATGTTCAGGTTGTGCGGGTCCTCGATTTCGTCAGCGGTCACGATGGCGGGGCCCATGGGCGCAAAGGTGTCGAAGGTTTTGCCCATCATCCATTGGCTGGTGGCCATCTGGAAATCGCGGGCGCTCACGTCGTTCAAGATGGTGTAGCCGAACACGTGCTCGCGCCAGTGCGACTCGGGAATGTGGCGGCCGCCCTTGCCGATCACCACGGCCATCTCGGCTTCATAATCGGTCTTGGTGGAATTCCTGGGGAGCACGATGGGGTGCCTGTGGCCGGTGACAGCGGTGGCGTACTTCGAGAAGACCGTGGGCACCTCGGGGATGGCCATCTTGGTTTCCTCGGCGTGGTCGCGGTAATTCAGCCCAATGCAGATGATCTTCGGAGGCCGGGGAATGGGCGCGCGCAGCTTGATGGCGGAAGGGTCGAAGCGTTCTCCGCCGGGAGGGCTCTCGGCCCATCGCAGCACGCGGTCCATGGCGTCGGCGCCGCCGGCGATGAGCGCGAGCATATCGTGAAAACCGGCGTCGTACAAGCCGATCACCTGGTCGTCAAAAACCACCGCGGGTTCGTGGCCGCGGGCGTCCTGAAGAGTTACAAATTGCATACCACTTCGAGTGTAAACGAAAGGCGCCCGCGTTCGTCTGTAACGACATCTGAAACCGGCGTCTGTACCGGGGTTCGTCGGAACCCTGTAGACTGAAACCTATGCACCGGCTGCTCGCTCTCGCGTTCCTGCTTCCGCTACCGCTCGTCGGCGAGACTGCCGCGGACGTGGTTCGCGCCATCCGGGAGAACAGCTTCGACCGCGAGGAATGCTACCGCGTTCGCGACCTCACGTTGAACAAGGAAGACATTCGCATTTACTTCACCGACGGCCACCTGATCTTTAGCAAGCCCGTGGCCGGCCGCCGGGTGGCCGCGGTATTTGCCGCCGATGTGGAGGGCGGCGACGGCGAGGTGATCCTGATGCCTCCCGACCGCGCCGAGCGGCGGTCCCTGTCCGCCTACATCGACTCGCCTAATCTGGACGAGCACTTCCGCGCGGTGCTTCTGATCTTCACCGGCGACGAATACCAGCAGTTGAAATCGCAGTTGAAGGATAACCCCGCCAACAAGCGCACACCCGATATCGGCGCCCTGCTGGACGAGCAGTGGAGCCCGACGCTGCGCAACCTCGGGGCCAGTTACCAGGCGCGGCTCACGCTCGACCTGCTGGGCGGACCAGCCCGGCGCAGCGACCTTTTGGCGGCACTGTTCAATGGCTCCAAGCTGGGCAATTTCGATGTCGTCTACGACCCGGAGAACACCGAGCAGATTCTGGCCGGCCGTGTGACCCCACGCGACAATCGTCTGTATTTCGATACGTGGACCAACTTCACCGCTAAACCGTTCCGGAAGAACCCGCCGCCGCGGCGCTCCGATCTGGTGGTGCGCGACTACCGTATTGAAGCCACCGTGAATCCGGACTTATCGTTGACCGCGGTCACGCGCGTGAAGGTCACGCCCCAGGTGAATGGGATGGCGGCGGTGCCGTTCGACGTTTCCCCTCAAATGACGCTGAGCGAGACCAAGGTGGATGGGCGGGCGGCGGAAGTGATGCAGGGCGATTCGCTGCGGCTGAACCTGATGCGCAACGGCAACAACCTGTTCCTGGTGATTCCGGCCGAGCCTTTGCTTGCCGGCCGGGAATATGAGTTCGAGTTTCACCACTCCGGCACCGTGATTCACGATGCGGGCGACCATGTTTTCTACGTGAGCGCGCGCGGCAACTGGTATCCCATGAACCGCCTGCAGTTTGCGAATTACGACCTGACCTTCCGCTACCCGCGCGATCTGGATCTGGTGGCAGCCGGCGACGTGGTGGAGGATCGCACCGAAGGCGAATGGCGCGTAACGCGGCGTCGTACGGCCGCACCGATTCGCGTGGCGGCGTTTAATCTGGGCCAATACAAGCACGCCATCCTGGAACGGGACGGATACGTGGTGGATGTGTGCGCCAACCAGAAACTGGAACAGGCGCTGGTGCCGCGTATTCAACCCGCGATCATAGCTCCCGCAACTCCCGGATTGTCGCGTCGCCGGCCGGATGCACTATCGCCGCAGATGGGTTCCGAACTCCCGCCGAATCCGCTGGAGCGGCTGCAGAGCATGGCGGCGGGGGTGGCCGCGGCGCTGGAATTCATGACGTCGAAATTCGGTCCGCCGGCGCTGCCGCACCTGACTGTGTCGCCCATTCCCGGAACCTTCGGCCAGGGGTTTCCGGGATTGATTTATCTTTCGACGCTGTCGTATCTGAAGAACCCGGCGGCCACTCGCGGCGCCGCCTCGCCAACCGCCGAGATGTTTTTCGAAGACGTGCTGCAATCCCATGAGACGGCCCATCAATGGTGGGGCAACCGCGTCACCACGGGGTCGTACCGCGACAACTGGTTGATGGAAGCGCTGGCCAACTACTCCGCCCTGCTCTACCTGGAAAAGCGCCGCGGCACGCACGCCCTGGAACTGATGCTGGACAGCTACCGCGAGGTCCTGCTGGCTAAGAGCGAGAGCGGGCAGACGGTGGAATCGACCGGCCCCATCGTGCTGGGCACGCGCCTGGAAAGTTCGCAGGAGCCGCGCGCCTGGCGGACCATCACGTATGGAAAAGGCACGTGGATTATCCAAATGCTGCGGCAGCGCATGGGCGACGAACGCTTCTTCGCGATGCTGGCCGAAATGGCCAGGCGGTACGACCGCAAGGAAGTCACCACCGAGGACTTCCGCCGGCTGGCCGCGGAGTTCCTGCCAAAGCCGTCGGACGATCCTCAGCTCCAGGCGTTCTTCGAACAGTGGATTTACGGCACCGGCATTCCCACGCTGAAGCTGGCGTACACCGTGAAAGGCGTGGCGCCCGCGTTGAGACTGGTAGGGGCGATTACGCAATCCGGCGTGGATGAGGACTTCACGGCGCAGACTCCGGTGGAAATCAAAGTGGCCGGCGGCAAAACGATCACGCAGTGGGTGCGTGCGGCGAATGGCCCGGTGACGTTTACGGTGGCGCTGAAGCAGGCGCCGCAGAGGGTAACGCTGGATCCGCATCATGCGGTGCTGCGAAAGTAGGACGGGCTGTGTCCCATGCTGATTATCTTCGGTGGCCTGCCGGGCGTTGGAAAGACCTCCGTAGCCCGGGAGTTGGCCCGTCACATCGGCGCCGTGTATTTGCGTATCGATTCGATGGAGCAAGCCATCCGGGTTTCCGGGCCTGTTAGCCAGCCTCTCAACTACAGCCAGCCTCTCAACGACGCGGGCTATCGCGTCGCCTATGCGGTTGCCGAAGATAACCTCCGAATCGGCCGGATTGTGATTGCGGACTCGGTGAATCCGCTAAAACTGACGCGCGACGCATGGCTCGAAGTAGCCGGGCGCGCGCAGGTCGGGGCGGTTGAAATCGAAGTCCAGTGCTCTGACGTTAACGAACATCGACGCCGGGTGGAAACTCGCATCAGTGACATTCCCGGCTTGAGGCTGCCAACTTGGGAGGATGTGGTCTCTCGGGAATATCAGCCGTGGGATCGTCAGCACATGGTGCTCGAAACCTTGGGCCGGAGCGTAGAGCAGAACGTCGACACAGTTCGAGAAGCGCTGGCTGAGCCGCCGCACAACAGCGCACTTGCGAGGAAGTAAAACCCACACAGGCAGGAATGCCCGTGCTACTGTTACCGAAGCACCAGCACCGCAATTTTGGCGTCGGTTTCCACGCTATCGCCGGTGGCGTTCTGGCCTTTCAGCGGCACATTGGGGCGGTCCACCAGCGCCAGCGCCTGCACGTGACCCGTGAACAACAGGTCGTTTACCACCTTGGCCCGCTCGCGGTCGATCTGTGAATCGATTTTGTGAATGAAGGTGCGGTTTTCTTCGGAGAAATCGATCCCGGTGTCGTGCGTGGCCGCGATCATCCAGACCGGCTGGCCCTGGAACGACGCCGGCCTGCGCCACACGCGCAAATGATGGCGCCGGGCGAAGGTGTTGTTCAGTTTTTCGAAAACCAGGCCGGGCGGTTTGCCGTCCAGTAACAAGACCGAGACCGGAGCTTCCTTGTACCCGCGCTGCTCGGCGATGGCGCGGAAAGTCTCCAGCTTCGCCTCGGTGCTTAACGCCGCCGCGCTGGACCAGCCGGCCTCCGCGAAGGCCTTCCGCACTTGCTCCTCCGTGCCCGCCAGCATGATGTTGGTGATGTCCGAGGCCTTGGCCGGTTTCTGCGCCATGGTCTGAAAAGGTTCCGCGGCAAGCAAGTCCAGCAAGGCTTTCTCGTTCGCGATCGGCTTCACTTTCGCGGCGGGGCCTGGGCCGGACGGCCCTGTCAACTCCAAAGGCGCAGTCAGCTTCAGGTCCATCTCCACACCCGCGTCGTAGACGATGTCGCTCTCGGGGGCCTTGAGAACCGTCTTCTTGACGGTATTCAGAATGTCGGCGAAACTGGCCGACTTCTCCGCCAGCTTGTTCAGCTCTGCGTCCAGCCGCCCGCTGATGGTTTCCGATGCCAGAATGCCGCTGATCTGGCCCTGGGCGTCCACCTTCTCTCGCCCGTTCTCCACGTCCGTAAGCTGCGCGGCCAGCTTAAGCTTGGCGCCATTGATCTCCATTTCCGTGAAGTTGAGAACCAGCACCGAGCGCTCATCGCCCTTGGACGACTGCGCGGCCTTTTCCACGTCCCCGTGCACCACGGCGCCGGCCGGTATGGCGAACTGATCGCCCACCATTACGGGCGCGATCACCACGGCCTCCACCGGGTCTTTAGGCTTGGAAGTCTGGGTGGAGATTTTGGTCTTCAGGCGGATTTGCATCTCCGTGCCGGCCGGCGCCTGCAAACCGGCCGCGCCCAAGCATAGACAGAGGCACAGCGACAACGCTCCCGCGCTGAGTAAACTCCCGCTAACGCTCCAAAAGCTCGAACGACTTGCCATCTACTTCCTCAATCCGAATCAGAAACTTCTTGCGCGCATCCAGCCTGGCGACGGGCGCCTCGAACCGCGCGGCCACCATGCGGTCCTGCGACGTGTGCGCGGCAATCTTGTCGCGTATCAACAGAGTGTCGTTGAATTTCTGGCCCAGCAGGGGCAGGGCCTCGAACATCCGTTTGGCGTCGGTGTCGGCCGCCACCTGTCCCAGATAACTGTTGCCCTGGGGGTCTTCCATTTCCAGCGTTACGTTGCGCACCACAAACAGCACGTCCGATGGATTGGTCACGCGGAAATCCAGCACGGCCACGGAACTGTTGTCGTCCAGCGCCGCCGTGCGAACTTTGAGGACCTTGCCCGGCAGCTCCATGTGGGCGCCGCGCTGGATGAAGAAAACTCCGGACACGGCCGCCACGATGCAGGCTAGCCCGACGCCGAAGGCAATGGCAAAGTTCTTGTTCATTTTCAGAGTTCGCCCACAATGTGCATGATCTCTTCCATGGATTTGTGGGCGGCGGCGATCAGCGTGCCATCGAACAGATGGGTCTCCAGACCGAGCTTGTATTTGTAGCCGTCCTTGTCCAGCGCCTGCATGATGGTCTTCCAGTCTTCCTTCTCGGGGCTCTCTGGCATTACGCCCTTGCCCTTGATCTGCAGGTTGAGCATCCGGGCCTTCGGCAATGCCTGGTAGCCGTCCGGATAGGCTTTCTCCTTGCCGTATGCGTTGTGCGGGTCCCAATTATATCCAACCCACTTCGACGGAATGAGTTTCATCACGTCGCTCAGTTCCTGCGCGGTGCCCACGTTCTGGGAACCCTCGTTCTCCAGCAGCAGGTAGACCTTTTCCTTCTCCGCCACCTTCGACATTTCGCCCAGCGTGTCGGCAATCTGCTGGTACATGGTCTTGGGATCTTCCACGCGCGTGCCGGCGAAGACCCGCAATTTGTCGGCCCCCATGATCTGGGTGCAGCGGATGGCCTTCTGCAGGTCTGGGATGCGCTGGTCCCATCGTGCCTTCTCCGCGGCCAGCCGTTTCTCGCGCGCTTCGGGAGTTTCCGTACGTTTGCGCGCCGCCTCGCTGCCCGGCCATGTAAACTTAAGCAGGCTGGTGTTGACGAAAGAGACCTTGAGCCCTTCTTTGGCGAAACGAATGGCGTCGGCCTTGATTTCGGGCTCCGTCAGCGCGAAGTATTCCTTCTTGGCGTTGGGCTCGTTTTTTGGCGGATTGCGGAGTTCGACGTTTTGCATCCCGTACTGGTGGGCAAAGGCGATCGACTCGGCAGTGGTTAGTCCGATCTCGTCGGTAATGGCGCTGATGCGCGATTTGTCAATGCGGTTCCTGGCGCCCAATGGCAGGGTGCACACCGCGGCGGCAGCAAGAAGTTCACGCCTGGTCATGGAATGATTGTAATCGATAGGGTACGGACCCATCGTAAGGACTGATTTATGGAATGGACCAGCCCCACCGGCCGGAAGGTCGTATTGCAGGAAGGCGACATCACGCGCGTGGCCGCGGATGCCATTGTGAACGCCGCCAACTCGGCACTCGCCGGAGGCGGCGGCGTGGATGGCGCGATCCACCGCGCCGGCGGACCCGAAATCATGCGGGAACTGGACGGCATCCGCGCCGGCGCCGGCGGTTGCCCCACCGGCAGCGCCGTAGCCACGGGCGCGGGCCGGTTGCCGGCGAGGTACGTTTTCCACGCCGTGGGGCCCATCTACAGCGATGGCTGCCACGGCGAACCCGGCCTGCTGGCTTCCTGCTACCGCAAGTGCCTGGAGATGGCCGAAGAGCGCGGCGTGCGGGTAATCAGCTTCCCGGCTATCAGCGCCGGAGTTTACGGCTATCCGATGGAAGCAGCGGCCGCCATCGCCATCCGTGAGGTGAAGGCGCACCTCTCAAAACCGGATGCCGCGGTGCAGGAGGCGATCTTCGTGCTGTTCGGCAAGCGGGCGTTTGACGCGTTTTGCGCGACGCTGTGAAAGGAGAGGGTGACGAGCCATGACTACGCGTCTTTGCGGCTTGGCGGCTTGGCGTGAGCATCGTCCTCGAGTCCATTGACGATGCGCGTGATGCCGTCTTTGATGAGCGGCACATGGAAGTCGATCAGGAATCCCAGACGCTTGTCAGCGAGATGGAGATAGGTCAGAAGCTGCTTCTTGTGTAGCGGGGCGAGCGACTCGACGGATTTGATTTCCACGATGACCTTGTCTTCGACGACCCAAGTCAGCACGGAATCCCGTGTCGATACGGACCTCCTCATAGACTACCGGAATCGGCTGCTCGCGCACCGTGCGGAGTCCCCGACGGCCCAGTTCATACTCCAGGACCGTATGGTAAACGGATTCCAGCAAGCCCGGGCCAAGCGTCGTATGAATGCGGAAAGCGGCGTCGACGATTTCCTTGGCAATGGCATTCTCCGTCATAGCAGCCCTCTTTAGTTTCTCGCCAAGCCGCCAAGACGCAAAGAACGCAACGGCTGCCTTCGACTTGGTTGATTCCACCGGTCGCCGAGACGGATGATTTTGGTGTCGAGCCAAACATAAGAGGAGACGATCGATGGAAACCTTCGAGAAGCTTTTTGAACGCTTCCTACGGAAGCTGGTCAGGCGCAGACGAGCGAACATCGTGGGGGAGATCCGCTCAATCGAGGCGGGAGGCAAACCGTCAAAAGCTGATTGCTGGCTGATGGCTGATGGCTGAACGCTGATGGCTGACCGCTGATGGCTGACCGCTGGCCCCTTGCATTCCACCGTCACACGTGTCATGTTACACCTGTGGTGCCGTTCCGAGTCACGCTGCAACCGGGCGTTCCCGTTCATGAGCAAGTGTCCTTCGCCGCCAGAAAGGCCATGATCTCGGGCAAGCTCCGGCCCGGCGATCCATTCCCTTCGGTCCGCGCCCTCAGCAAGGCCACCAAAATCCATCCCAATACCGCCCATAAGGTGATCGCGCAGTTGATCCAGGAAGGCTTGCTCGAAGTGCGCCCCGGAATCGGTACCGTAGTGGCTCAGCCGCCGCCCTCCACCCGCATGGAGCGCAGTCAGTTGCTGGGCAGGGATGTGGAGCAACTGACCGTCGAAGCCATGAAACTCGGGCTCAGCCTGGAGGATCTGCAGTCGGCCATCGCCGAGCATTGGCGAGCCCTGCAGCGGGAGAAATGCTCATGATCCGCACGCAAGGCCTCACGAAGAAGTACGCGCGCAACCAGGCCCTGGCCGGCCTGACGTTGGAAGTCCCGGAAGGCTCGGTCTTCGCGCTGGTCGGTCCCAACGGCGCAGGCAAGTCCACCGCCATCAAGCTTCTCATGAACATCCTGCAACCCACCGCGGGCCGTGCCGAGGTGTTGGGCGTGGATTCCCGGAAACTCGGCGCCCGCCAACTGGCGCAGATCGGCTATGTCTCGGAGAACCAGCAACTGCCGGAGTGGATGCGGGTGGGCTACTTCCTGACCTACTGCAAGAAGTTCTACCCGGGCTGGCGCGATGACGACCTGGCGGCGCTGGTTGCGTCCTACCAGTTGCCGCTGGACCGGCCGCTCAAGGCTCTGTCGCGCGGCATGAAGATCAAGGCGGCGCTGGCGGCTTCGCTGGCTTACCGGCCTCGCCTGATCGTGCTCGACGAACCGTTTGGCGGCCTTGACGTGCTGGTCCGCGAACAACTCATCGAGAGTATTCTGGACCGCACGCCCGAGGCCACCGTGCTGCTCTGTTCCCACGATCTGGCGGAACTGGAAAGCTTCGCCACCCACGTCGCCTACCTGAACGAAGGCCGGCTGGATTTTGTGGAGGAGATGGGCGCGCTCTCGGGACGGTTCCGCGAAATCGAGGTCACGCTGGAGAACCCCACGGCGCTTCCGCCGGGCCTGCCGGCGACGTGGCTGAACGCCGAACAATCGGGCGTGGTGATCCGTTTCACCGATTCCGGCTACCAGGCTGGACCCAGCGCTGCCGAGATCCAGCGATGCTTCCCGGGCGTCCGCGAAATTGCGGCGCGCCCCATCACGCTGCGCGCGATTTTCGTGGCCCTGGCGAAGCGCGCGAGGGAAAATCCATGATTGTTCATGTGCTGAAGAAAGATGTGCGCCGGTTGTGGCCGGCCGTGATCGTTACCCTGATCCTGCTGGCGATGTTGGCCCACGCCGACTGGTGGCGCGCGGACCCGACTCCCGGCCAGACCGAAGCCTGGCTCAACCTGTTGCTGCCGTTCGCGTGGGCTTGTTTGATTGCCCTGCTGATTCAGGAAGAACCGTTGGTGGGCGACCGCCAGTTCTGGATCACGCGGCCGCACCGCTGGCCGCAATTGCTGGCCGCCAAGCTGATCTTCGTGCTGCTGTTCGTGCATCTGCCCGCGCTGGCGGCCGACGCCATGATCCTGGCGATGCGCGGCTTTCCACCGCTTCAGTACCTGCCGCAACTCCTGGGGAAGCAGGCGCTGCTCGCGGGCGCTCTTACGCTTCCGGCATTGGCCGTCGCCGCTGTGGTCCGCAGCTTCACGCACTTCGTGCTGGCTGCTTTTGGAGTCGCAGCCGAGGTCTTGTTCCTCGCGGGGTTCGACACGCCGTTCCCGTGGCATCCGGTGGACGATGTGCGGCAGGGCCTGGCGGTGATCCTGTTGACGGCGGTGGCGGTGGCGGTCATCGGGCTGCAATACGGCGGGCGACGAACGCTGGTGTCGCGATGCCTGGCGGTCGCCGCCGCTTTGATCGCTGGCGCCGTCTCCGGCTACCTGCCGGCCACTTCCGCGTTCGCGGTGCAGGCGGAGGTGTCGCCGTTGCATCCGCAACTCTCGCTCCGGCTCGTGCCGCGCTCCGAGAAGTTACCGCCGGACTGGAACCGGGACCGTGTAATGGTCGCCATTCCGGTGGACGTTTCGGGCATCCCGGCGCCCGACAGCGCATTTCTGGAGCAACTGGAGTTGGAGATAGACACTCCGGCGGGCGACCGCCAGCAATCCGCTCCACCGCGAGTGCAAAGCCGAGACTTCGATAAGCGGCTTCTGGAAGCTTATCTTATCCCGTGGAACCCTCTAAATGATTCCAGCGGGCGTTGGTTGGAACTGAGATTCACGCGCGCCACCTACGATCGCTTCCGCAACGCCAGGGTTGGTATCACTGCCCGGGCCGGCGTCACTATGTACCGTCCGGGCACCAAGACCTGGATGCCGGTGGGAGGGCCGGTGGATGCGCCGGGCGCAGGGCACTGCTCCGCCGCCGTGGTGGAAGGGCGCTTCGCGGAGCAGATGTTGAAGGTGCTGTGTGAGTCGCCTTCCGAGATCCCGATCGGCACCCGCGTCACGGTGTGGCACCCGGAGAGCGGACAGGAATGGAAGCAGGGGTGGGGCGGCGCCCGACCGTATTACCGTGGGCTCGGAGGGACCTGGCTGTCGCCGCTGCATCGCGGCATGACGTATTTCAATTTGGATTCCTCCGGCCGTGCAGAGAAGTATCAGATTCCCATGGGCGCCCTGGCGACGGCGAAGATCTCCATCGCTCCCATCCAAATCACCGGGTATGCTGTGTTGCCGTATCGCCTGGACGGGATTTCGCTGGCTGAGTATGTGGTGCCGCCGCAGCCTGGGCGTTGATCGGAGTGGGATGATCTTTCCTCCCGATTACCAAGGAGAGCTCAAAGCCGCGGAAAATGTTCTCGCCGGTACCGTACGAGAATCCCGGTACGTGATCCCTCGTCGATTCCAGGTCATTTTGTCCCGTTTAAGAAGTGCCGCCACCTGGAATCAACAACATGAATTTTTCATCCTGGACATTTTGTCCCGGATCTCCGGTCCGTGAGGCCTCACGCCCTACCGGTTGGCCGGCTCCAGGCTCTTCTTCATCCACTGCACAATCCAATCCTGGGTTGCATTGGGGAGCCGGTTATAATCCCAAGGCTCGTGGAGCGCCAGGTTGGCCGGGGCGCCATACAAAGAATAAACGCGCCTCGCCTGCTCCACCGCCGCGTGAACGTCGGCCGCATTCGCATCCCGGTCCAATTGCGGCTGCACCACCAGCGCGGGCCGCGGCGCAATGGTGGATAGCACTTCGTGGAAATCGTAAGGAATCTGCTGCTCGTGCCCGACGAAGAAGCCGAGCCTGGGCAGAAGACCCCGTTCCAGGCTGTAACGCGCCACGCCGCCGGTCCCGCGCTCCGCCGTGTCGGTGCGCATGGGCGTAAACCCGCAGATGGAAACCACGCCCTTCACGCGAGCATCCAGCGCGGCCGTATAGAGCCCCACGGCGCCGCCCATCGAATAGCCAAACAGGTAGATTCGCCGCGCGTCGACCAGACTGTCCTTCTCCAGCGCATCCATCGCGGCGCGCGTGTCTTCCACCATGCGGCCCATCTGCGACCAGTGCGGATAGCGGTCATAGAACGGGCCGGTCTCCGCCATTCTGCTGCCGAACCCGCTCTGGTCGAACGCCAGCACCGCGTATCCCGCGCGCACCAGCGCCAGAATGGGGTGATACTCGTTGTGATACACCCACATGTACCCCAGCGGGTAGCTGTATCCGTGCAGCCAGATCACCGTCGGCAGTTTGGCGCCCTCCGGCGTATTCACCGGATAGTACAGGTCGCCACGCACGTTAAAACCGAAGGTGATGCTGCGCGAAGTGGTCTGGCTCTTCTCCGGCTCATGCCAGCCAAACTGATTCCCGCCGCGCTGAATCACCCACGCTACCAGATCTGGCGTCACCTGGCCGGGATTGCCGCCGCTCCGTCCGCCGCCCGGCGCCGCGCCTCTACCGCCCGGCGCTGCAGGCGCGCCCCGGCCTCCGCGAAACCCCCCGCGGCCGGCCCCCGGCGGCATCATGGACGGCTCTTCGCCCAGCATCCATTCCACGGACTTGCGGATCTCGGCCGCCCGCTTCTCCCAATCCGCGACCGATGCAACCGCCGCGGCCGTTCCGTTGCCGACTGCCAGAACGTCCGCTGATGTGTGCCGCGGATACCGCCCCAGATCCACCGACTCTTTGCTGTTCACGCGCCACTTGTCGAAATCCCATGGGAAGAGCAGATTGTTGGTCCAGGTGCGGGTGGAACGGCCGAACTGAATGTCCAGCCAGTCCAGGCATGCCTCCTGATCGTTGGCGCCATGGAAGCCGGGCACGCGCATAATGTCCAGCCGGTCCGGCTGCCCCAGCAGCTTGTAGACCTTCATGGCGGAATGGAAAGACTGCTCATTGCTCCACGTGTTCGAAACCTCGTCGTTGTGCCCCCACTCCATCAGCACGGGGCGCGGCGCCACCATCGCCACCAATAGATTGCCATCGACGGGCAGGCGGTCCTCCCGGCCCGCGAAGAAGCGCAGGCGCGGCACAAACCACGTCGGGAATTGGCGCGTGGTAGTTTCAATTCCTTCGCCGAAACCGCGTTCGCCGGAGAGACGCCACGGTAGCACGCCGCCCACGCCGGTGCTCCCCGCAATCAGAGCGGAGATGCGTTCGTCGAATGCCGCGGCGATGGTCGCCATCTTTCCGTCGCGCGAATAGCCGAACATGCCCACATGCTTCCGGTCCACCTGGGGCAGACTTTCGAGATAATCCAGCACCATGCCCGCGGCCCAGGCCCGGCGCGGCAGCGCGGCGAAATCGTAATCGGGATAAAGCTGTGCCAGCGCCGCGGCGTCATCCATGCCGTCGTTGCCGGCGTATCCGCACGAAATGTACCCGCGGCGCAGCAGCGACGGTCCCCAGCCGGCCAAATTCGGGCTGACCAGCACCGGAAATGGTCCCCTGCCGTCGGGAATCATCACCTGCACGCGCATGGTTCCCTTGCTCTCCGGTCCGAATTCCAGGCGCACGTTGCGGACCAGGTAACCGTTGCCGGGCGTTTCGTCGAGCACCACGGCACGGTCGAGCTTGGGCTTCGGCGGGAATGAGCCCACGTCGTACTTCTCAAAAAGCTGCCGGATCTCGGCGCGGCGCGCCTTCCAATCGGCTGCCGTCCGCACCGGCTTGCCATCCAGAAACTTCAGCGGGTCCGGCAGGCCATTCACTTTGGGGAAAGCATCGAAATCCGGCGGCAGCTCACCGGTCTTGTCGAGCCACTGTTTGAACGCCGGCGCATCCGGCAGGATCTGCAGCAGTTTCTCAAGGTACTGACGGCGCTCCTGCATCGTCATGGCGTCCACGGGAGCGGCGAGCGCGGCCAGGGCCAGCGCAAGAGAGAGCAGATATCGAGTCATGGAGTTTCCTCGTTTTACCAGACCGGCAACGGCGTGGGCCGCTGATATTTTGCGGTGGCGTCCTGCGGTAGCCGGTGCAGCGCCGCGATGACCAGCGCAGCGTTCAGTTCGGCGCCGGCGCGGGTAGTGTGTACGCGCCGGTCGGCGAAAAGCGCGGTGACGGCCTCTTCGCCCATCTAGTCATAGCGC
>Ga0210402_10000744_pt1 | contig 35399 bp, 25 predicted proteins | sample IncBWC7MmetaG_FD_161055 | JGI IMG/M metagenome (GOLD analysis project Ga0210402, IMG submission 161055) | Forest soil microbial communities from Barre Woods Harvard Forest LTER site, Petersham, Massachusetts, United States - Inc-BW-C-7-M | ecosystem: Environmental > Terrestrial > Soil >...
CGCAAAGCCAACCCGCCGCAGATTGTGTTGGTGCGTCCCGGCCGGGGCGACTACCACGCCAGCCCCATCGAAGAGGTAACCGTTGCCGCCAAAGCCACCGGCGATTACGGCCTCAACGGCGTCACGCTGCATTATTCGGTCAACGGCGGCCCCGAGACTACGGTGGATCTGCTTCAGCAGAAGGGCAAGAAACAGGCCGACGGCGCGACCACGCTCTCGCTGGAGGATTTCAAGCTGGTTCCAGGCGATCTGATTAGCGTCTACGCCACTGCCAAGGACGCCAACGCGGAAGCCCACACCGATATGATGTTCATCCAGGCCGAGCCGTTTGAGCGCGAGTTTTCGCAATCGCAACAGTCGGGTGGCGGCGGCGGTGGTGGCGGGGGCCAAAGCAATGATCCCGGGCAGATTTCGCAGCGCGAGAAGGAGATCATATCCGCCACCTTCAGACAACAGGCAGACAAGAACTCGACTAAACAGCAGGCCACCGATATCGCCAGGCTGCTGACCCAATCCCAATCCACCTTGCGCGATCAGGCCGTCTCGCTTTCCGGCCGCTTGCAGGCCCGCGAGTTGACCGATGAAGTGCAGGCCATCGGCGACTTCCAGAAGGATATGATCGCCGCCTCCGAAGCCATGGCGCCGGCCGCGCAACACTTGCAGCAGGAGAAGTGGAAGGACGCCATCCCCAATGAGCAGAAGGCGCTGCAATTCCTGTTGCGCGCCGAAGCCACATTCCGGCAAATTCAGGTGGCGTTTGGACGCGGCGGGGGTGGAGGTGGCGGTGGGGGCGGCGCGGCGCGCGACATGGCTGCCCTCTTCGATCTCGAGCTCGATACCGAGAAAAATCAATACGAGACCCAGAAATCCGCGGCTACCACCGCCGAACAAAAGGCGCAGGAAATCGACGACGCGCTGAAAAAGCTCGACGAACTGGCCAAGCGCGAGGAGAATCTGGCCCAGCAGCAACGCAATGGCGTCCAGACCGCCGAGCAAAAATGGCAACAGGAGATGTTGCAACGCGAGGCGCAACAGCTTCAGCGGCAGATGGAGCAACAACTTGCTCAAAATGGCAAGCCAGGCCAACAGGGCCAACAGGGTCAAGGGCAGCAGGGTCAGCAAGGGCAACAGGGTCAGCAGGGGCAACAGGGGCAACAGGGGCAACAGGGCGCTTCAGCTTCCGGGCAATCCAGTGGACAGGCGGGCCAACGCGGCGGGCAAGCGGGCAGAGGCAGCGCCGGCGGCCAATCCGCCGGCCAGGACAATGCCAACGGCGCCAATCCCCAGCAGTCCGCGGACCAGGCCGCCGACACGCGGCAACAGGCGGCCCAACAGGCGCTCGACCGCTTGCGCCAGGCCAACGAAGACATGAAGCGCGCCGTCGGGCAGAATGCCAGCGCGGCCGATTCCCGCCGCGCCGCCGACCGCTTGCGCGAAGCCACCGACCTGCTTGGCGGCATGCAGCAGCAGGACGCCGCCGGCCGGCTCAACTCGATGGCCCAAACGGCCGAGCAATTGGCGGCCCGTCAAAAGCAGCAAGCGGATCACGTGCGTGACCTGGTGGCGCAGCAGAATGCTGCCCGTACCTCCGGGCGGCCGCAGAGCAACCCTACCGCCCAGGAAATCGACAAAATGGTCAACGATCGCCAACAGGTGAGCGATGACCTGGCGCACCTCACCCAGCAACTGCGCACCGCCGCGCGCGAACTCGCTCCCACGCAACCGGTGGCTTCCACCAAGTTGCGGAGCGCGCTCAGTGGCATGGACGAAAACGATCTCGGCACCCGCATGCAGCGCAGCTCGGATTGGCTGCGTAGCGGCAGCTTCTCCGATCCGGCCGAAGCCGCCCTCACCAGCGACCTGCACAAGCTGGGTCAACAGGTGGGCGACGCGGCTCGCGCCTTGGGTAGCGCTCAGCACACTTCCAAGGACGCCGAACTCAATCGGGCCATGGACGATCTATCCCGACTGCGCGACCAACTCGCCGGCCTCGGCGGACGTCCCAACTCTCAGCCTGGGCTGGGTCAACCTGGGCTGGGTCAACCTGGATCGGGTCAACCTGGCCGTGACGGCCAAACCGGCCAACTCACGCGCAACGGGCAATCCGGTCAGGCCGGCCAACAGCCTGGGCAACAGGGCCAGCCGGGCCAACAAGGCGGCGGCCAGTCTGGTCAAGGCGGTCAAGGTGGTCAAGGCGGTCAGGGTGGCGGCCAGCGCGCCGGCGGGCAGGCAGGTCAAGCTGGCGGCCAGGCAGGTCCGATGGGCAACCGCCTCGCCGGTCCGGTCGGCAATCCGGGCGGCGGCGCGACCAATCGCGATCACAACGGGTACGGCGCCTATGACACCGGCAATACTCGCATTTCCGGTCAGGCCGTGGCACCCCAACAGGGTCCCAACCCGGCCAATACCCAGCGCGAGATTGACCAGGGATTGAACCTTCTCAACCAGGTTCGCGCCGTCGTACAGGATAGTCCCGAGGCGCGGCAACAGTTGCAATCGCTGATCGATCAAATGCGCAATCTCGATCCCAGCCGTTTCCCCGGAAACCCCGCCCTGGTCGAGCAGATGCACCAGCAACTAATCAGCAACGTGGACGCGCTGGAACTGCAACTGCGCCGCCAACTCGATGAAAGCCGGGGCGGCACGATCCGCAACACCGACCCGAGCAAGGTCCCCGCCGGCTATAGGGACTCGGTCGCCGAGTACTACCGCAAACTCTCCGGCGCCGGCCACTAGGTGCCAGCGTGGGACAGACCATCGTTTCCTGTGGTCTGTCGCCTCGGGGCTTCGTGAAACCTCCGGGGCTCGACAGGCCACAAACAACGATGGCCTGTCCCACGTTGGGCGTTACTTCAAATCTAAAGTGAACCGTATATAGTAAACGGTAATGAACATCGACAAATTCTTCTTCTGCCGGGCGAATAGGAACCCCGGCTGTCTGCTCCGCATGCTTGCCGGAATCTCGATTCTCACCGCTTTGACCGGGCCCTTACAAAGCGCCGTGGAGACCGAACTCAAAGAGCCCGGCGGCCGGACGATTATCCGCTACGTGGTTGAGGCCCCGGAAAATATCGGTCCCGCGGAAACTAAAGACCCGGCCAGGCAAGTCGGGTTGATTCTCTGCTCGGCCGAACACGATCGTCCAACCGCCGATGAGATATTGCCCGTACGCGAAGCGCTCAAACGTCTGGGACTCAGCGACCAATACGTGCTGCTCGCCGGCCATTCCCAGGCGCAAAAATTCGGCCCCGCCGATGACGAGCCAATCGAGAAGCTGATTCGATGGGCGATGAAGACCTACCCCGTGAATCCCCGCCGCATCTACATGTACGGTAAAGGCGAAGGCGGCAAAATCTCGGGCGAGTTTGCCATGCTGCACCCGGCTCTGATCACCGCCGGCATCAGTTACAGTTGGGGCTGGTGGAGGATGCCTTCGGAATTGAAGGATGCCATCGACCCTTTAAACAACGCTCCCGAGTTCTACATGGTGCTGGGTCTGCGCGACCTTTCCTACCACCTCACCACGGTACGCGATGCATACCAGCGCGTCACCGCCAAGGGCTATCACGTGATCTATCGTGAGTTCGACGATCTTGGCGCCCGTACCTATCATCCGGCCAGCAACGATGACGCCATCGCCTGGGTGACGCGGCTGCGCAACAAGAACGTCCCTCTCTCTGCCGGGGAACAAGCCCTGTTAACCAAGACCCAGATTAATGCGGATGGTTTCATCAGCGGCCTGGCGCTGGCCGGTGGGGCGCCCGCCGGAGTTGTCGTTCAGAAGCTCCTCGAATCTCCGGACGCCAGGGTGCGTGCGGCTGCGGCCGAAACCTGCGTCCACGCCATATTCAGCGAACCGGTCATGGCCGCTGTTGGCAGAAAACTCACGGACCCATCCGCCAACGTTCGGCGCGCCGCCCTGCGCGCACTGGCGGTGAATGCCAACTGGCGTTCCGAGACGGCACAGCGCGCCCTTATCGATTTGGCCCTCAACCCCGGCAAGGCAGTGGACCCGGACGATCGAGCCGGCGCGGTGGATGGCATTGCTTCGGCGGTACGATTTCAGATCAAGGGCGCTCGCCAGGATCCGGCACTGTTCCAGGCCCTCATTACCCTGCTCACCGACACGAACGAAGAACTTCGCACCATGGCCGCCAACCTTCTGGCCCCGATTCGCGACGGCGGTTTCCGCGGCGATTTGGGCCGCCCGGAACAGAAAGAGCCCACTGGCGGCTGGCCTCATTGGCTGGGCAACGTGACAGCGAAAGCGGCCGATTACAGGAACGACTACCAGGTCTGCGCCAATCCGATAACCGGCCCCGCGGACGCCGCCCGCCAACCGGTCGATCTTTACTGCCAAGGTGGTGCATTCCTCCTGGGTACCAGCTTCGCCACGGGGCAAGCTGCCCCCAAAGATCCCGTTCAGGCTTTCCGGTACACGCTGCAGGCGGCGGAGCAGGGATATCTTCCCGCCCAGGCCATGGCCGGCATGCTGTACGCGATCGGCAAGGGAGTGGAGCAGAGCTACGCCGAAGCCGCGAAGTGGTGGGGCAAAGCCGCCGAAGGGGGACACGTACTGGCGGCGCAGAGCCTGTCCATGGTGTACCGGGGCGGCGCGGGCGTCAAGAGCGACGCGGCGTTATCTGAAAAATGGGCGAAATTCGTGATCGAGCATACCCCGGAGAATTGAATTGAAGACCTCGGGACTGTCGGACTCTCCCGCAGCCCTGTTGCATTCCCCGACACCCCACCCAAACCGCTGATTCCACGTGAATTCATTGCGGTTCTAGCCAAGGCGCCCAGTTTGCCGCCACAACGATATCCTCTCGAACCCGGCCCTCATGCGGCAGGACCCGTACTGCAAAGGCTGGCTGTTGGTTTCACGTGCCGGACGAAGAGAATACCGCGCGCAACCTCATTCCCAAAATGCTGGTTCGGGAGTGGATGAGCGAAGCGGTGGCGCGGCTCTATGTCCCTCAGCCGGCTCTGGCGGGTGCGGTGGCAGCCGGCGGCCGGCCGGCCCGGCCGCGGACACTCTGGAAGCCCTCCGGGCAAGAACTGGGAGGAAGTAACCGGCGAGTTCTTCCTGACAATTTAGCGCCGCGTGTAAAGATTCGCTACACATTTGGCGTGATTTCTGTTAAAAAGGATATTAGGGACTTAATATGTCGAAAGGAATCCTGTACGATAGCACCCTCTGCATCGGCTGCAAGGCTTGCGAAGGCGCTTGTGCCGAACGTTGGGGCCTTCCGTACGACGCCCGGATTGCCGCCGGGGAACACATCCCCGCCCACAAGCTGACCGCCGTTGAAACCCATGGCGAACGGTTCAGGCGCCGGCTGTGCATTTGTACGGCCGCGTTTTTCGATCCGTTTTTCACCACCAGGGAGGACCAGAACCGCACGGGGCTGGGTCTGGACGTGGCGCACAGCATTGTGGAGCAGCACGCAGGTGAAATCTCGGTCCGCTCCACGCCCGGCGAAGGAACGGAATTCAGGCTGGCACTGCCGGGCAGCACAGGCATTCCTGCCAGTGTGGCGGTGAACCCCGTGAGCAGGACAAGTGTGCTGGGAATTACCAGGAGGACACAATGATAACCAGTTCAGCGGCGGCAACCAAGACAAAGGGCAGAATTCTGATCGTCGACGATGAACTCGTAGTGCGTGATTCGCTCGGCAAGTGGTTTACCAGCGAAGGTTACATGGCCCGGTCCACCGGCGGCGCCCGCGAAGCGCTGGAAGTCATCCAGCAAACGGGGTTCGATATCGCGCTGCTCGATATCAAGATGCCGGGCATGGACGGCATGGAACTGCAGGCCCGGCTGCATGAGGCGGACCCCGACCTGACCATCATCATCATGACCGGCTATGCGTCGGTGGACACCGCCGTGCAGGCGCTCAAACGCGGCGCCTACGATTACATCACCAAACCCGTGGACCCGGATGAGCTATCCCACCTGGTGGCCAACGCGCTGGAGCACAAGCGCGCGCGCACCGAGGTGGCGCGATTGCGTGAGAACCTGCAGGAGGTGGTTCCCGGCACGACGTTGATCGGCCGCAGCCCCGCTATCAAGAAGGTGACGGAGCTGATCGAAATGGTGGCGCCCACGGAGGCCACCGTTCTCATCACGGGCGAGAGCGGCACCGGCAAGGAAGTGGTGGCGCGCGCCATTCATGCAGGCGGGCCGCGGCGCTTCATGCCCATGGTGACCATCCACTGCGGCGCGCTCACCGAGAGCCTGCTCGAAAGCGAACTCTTCGGTCACGAGAAGGGCGCCTTCACCGGCGCGCAGTATCGCAAGAAGGGCAAGTTCGAAGTTGCCGACGGCGGCACGGTTTTCCTGGACGAAATCAGCGACATCAGCCTGCGGACCCAGACCGACCTCTTGCGCGTGCTGCAAGAGAAGGAAATCGTGCGCGTGGGCGGCAATCAGCAGATCAAGGTGGATTTCCGTTGCGTGGCCGCCACCAACAAGAGCCTGGAAGCGCTGGTGAATGAAGGCAGTTTCCGCCCCGACCTGTATTACCGCCTGCACGTGTTCTGCATCGAATTGCCGCCGCTGCGCGACCGCCGCGAGGACATTCCGCTGCTCGTGGACCACTTTCTCAACAAGTTCTGCATGGCCACCAGCCGCCCCATGCCGCAATTGTCCACCCTGGCGCTGGAGATCCTGATGCGCCACGACTGGCCCGGCAACGTTCGCGAATTGGAGAACGCGGTAGAGCGGGCTCTGGTGGTGGGACGCGGTCCGGAAATCCGCCCGGCCGATTTCTCGTTCCAATTCCAGACGGACGAGACGAAGGGCGGGATGAAGCTGGACGATATCGAGCGTGCGCACATTGAGCGCATCCTGCGGGAGACCCAGCACAACCTCTCGCGGGCCGCGCGCATTCTGGATATCGACCGCACTACGCTGTATAACAAGCTCCGGCGCTACGGAATGCGGTGAAACCGATTCATCTGTTCCCGCTGGTGAACGTCCCGGTGGTGAACGGGAGCGAGGCGGCGGAGCCGGGGCAGAGCCACCCACAAGTGCTCCATAAGCTGGAGCACCTGGCGGCGTCGCTGGCGCGCACTTTCCGCACTCCGTGCCGGATCCGGCCGGAAACTTTCGACGTGACATTTTCACTGGATGCCAACCGGCATCAGTGTTACTCCACCTCAATCCTGCAGCGCATGGCGCGGGCCGTCGACCCCGACGCGCGCGTGCTGGGCGTTACGGCTGGCGACTTGTACGTGCCGGTCCTCACTTTTGTTTCGGCGAAGCGCAGCTCGACGGCAACTGCGCGTTGGTCTCGACCGCGCGCCTGCATGAGGAGTTTTACGGCCTGCCGGCTCGCCCAGACCTGCTGCGGGAACGCCTGCTCAAAGAGGAGGCGCACGAACTGGGCCACACCTTCGGCCTGCGCCACTGCCCCGACCGGCGCTGCGTGATGGCATCGAGCCACGCCGTAGAGCGGCTGGACGTGAAGAGCGCGGAGTTCTGCAAGGCTTGACCGGAAGACGGTGTTCGAAGCGCGGTATTAGTAGGGTCGGCCTCCTGGCCTGGCCCGATTTCGGGCGCAGTTCAGCGGCGGCGGCCCCGACCTTTCTCCGATGCTGCCCACTTTCTCCGCAGGCGCCTATCGGAATCCCTTTGGCAATTGAGTACTGACACGTGTGCGCTCAGTTTGCCCTTAAGCCCTTCTCCTTCGTTCGCGTTCCGGCTTCATATAATGGATTCGCGTCCGTCATCATCATGCGGTACCTTGAAAGCATGCAAACGGTGACAGCGGAAATCCCGGCGGAGCTTGTGCTGGCCGCAGGATTGGATGCCGGCAATCTGTCAGTCGAGGCAACCCGGCTCCTGGCTCTGGAACTCTACCGGCAGGACAAGGTTTCGCTGGGACGTGCCGCCGAACTGTGTCACACGCCAGTCGAGCAGTTCATGGACTTCGCCAGCCGGCACAACGTTCCACTTCACTATGGCGCGGATGAACTGGAGGAGGATCGCCGAACCTTGGAACGGCTCGGATTGTGATTGTCGTTTCTAACTCCTCACCGCTCATTTCTCTCGCCCGCATTGGCCGGCTCAAACTTCTCGCCTCACTCTACGAACGGATTCTGGTCCCCGTAGCAGTGCACCAAGAAGTGACCGTGGCTGGGCGTGGTCTTCCGGGAGCCGAGGAAGTACGCAACGCGAACTGGATTGAAGTGGAGCTGGAACGATCGCCAGTGAATCTTTCGTTAGAGGCAGCATGCCAAGGCCTCGGCGCGGGCGAGCGCGGCGCGATTCTCCTCGCCCAGAGTCTCCCAGCCGGCCTCATTCTGCTGGATGAATGGAAGGCGCGTCGCATCGCACGGGAAGCCAGGCTTTCCGTTATAGGCTGTTTGGGAGTGCTTGAGGCGGGCACTCGGAAGGGCCTCGTTCCGGATCTCCGCCAAGCTTACATAGACCTGCTGCGGGAAGGGATTCGATTCGACATTAAGCTGCTCCAGGAAAGTCTGCTGCGTCTTGGGCTACCGAAGATGTAACGGGAACAGGCGTCTATGCGATCGCTATTTGTCCAACGGGATGACGCTACGTACAAAGCGCTTGTCAGGAGTGCTCCGACCTGCCGCCTCCCAGGCTTTCAGGCGGTAACGCCGAATAGCGCCCCTGATCCGGCAATACAGGACATCGCGATCGTCACCGACCCCCAGTCTCGATGCCATCCTGCCGGCACCCGCTCACGCCACTTGCCCCTGCCAGGCAAAGCAGCCGCGCCGAATTCAATCGCCGGGCTGTGAGGGCCGCCATCCCGGAGTTTTAATGTTGCACTACGCCGACACACGGAAGATCCTTGAGGACGCAGTCTTCAGCGCCCACCGGCGTCAGCATTTGGCCCCATCCTCCCGGTGGCTTTGGAATCCGCTCTGATTGACTTATAATCAAGCCACTGCTCCGAGGGAGGCATAAGTGCGCCGTGCGTCGTTTTCCCAGGTGATGGTGGTGGCTGCCGGGTGGTTCGCCCTCCGCCTTTTCGCCCTCAACCTTCAGGCTGCCGAACCCAGCTACTTCCGCGAGGTTCGCCCGGTGCTGCAGCGCCAGTGCCAGGGGTGTCACCAGCCGAATCTGAAATCCTCCAATCTGGACCTGAGCAGCTATGAGGGCCTGGTGGCTGGAGGCAAGCACGGACCGGGCCTGTCGTTTCTGGTAAAGTACGTCGCCGGCGAGATGAAGCCCCAAATGCCGCTCGGGCAGCCGCCGTTGCCCGCCGAACAGATCGAGGCGCTGCGTGCATGGGTGGCGGCGGGCGGTAAAGACGATACGCCGGCCGGGGCGCGCGAGACGGTGTCGCTGGATAAGCCCGTGGTGTACACGCAACCTCCGGTTCTGACCGCCATAGCATTTTCGCCGGATGGCAAGACGCTGGCGGTATCCGGCAATCGCGAAATCCTCATCCATACGTTGGACGGCAGCACGCCGCCCATGCGCCTGGCGGGGTTGTCGGAGCGCATCCTGTCGCTGGCGTTTTCGAAGGACGGGTCGCTGCTGGCGGCAGCCGGTGGCACTCCGGCGCGGTTCGGCGAATTGCAGTTGTGGGATCTGCCGGCGGGCAAACTGCGCCACTCCTTGATGCTGACCGGCGATACGGTTTTCGGCGTGTCCATTGCGCCGGACGCGAAACTGGTGGCGGTCGGTTGCACCGACAATACGGTGCGGATTGTCGACGCGGCCAGCGGCCAGGAAGTGCACCGCATGGGCGCGCATGAGAACTGGGTGCTTGGGACGGTGTTCGGCGCGGATGGCAAGCGCATTGTTTCCGTGGGGCGCGACCGGGCGGCCAAACTGACCAACGCGGCCTCGGGCGGGTTCCTGGAAAACGTCAACCTGCTGCGCGGCGAGCTGGCGGCCATCGCGCGCCACCCCTCGAAAGAGATCGTCGTGATTGGCGGTGACGAGCGCATTCCGTACGTGTACCTGATGGACCGGCCCAAGGTGATGAAGATCGCCGACGACACCACGCTGGTGCGCAAACTGGACCGGCAGAACGGCCCCATCACGTCGCTGGCCTGGTCGCCGGACGGACGGCGGATCGCGGTGGCGGGGGCGGCGCCCGAGGTCAACGTCTACGACGCCGACACCGGCGCGCGCGTGGCGGTTTGCAAGGGACACACGGCGGGAATCTACACGGTGACATTCAGTCCCGACAGCGGCGTAGTGGCGGCGGCCGGGTTTGATGGGATGGTGCGGCTGTATGATGCCGCCACCGGTGAGTTGAAGAAGGCCTTCGTGCCGGTGCCGCTGGAAAAACCGGCCACCGAAGGGCGAGGTTCGAAATGATGCACGCGAGAGTAGAAACGACAGACCACGAAAGGCGATGGTCTGTCCCACTGGTTCTGGCGGTGCTGGCGTCGCAAGCGGCGTTTGCCGCCGCGCCCGTGATTACGGAATTGCGGCCGCGGGGCGCCGAAATCGGGCGGCCGTTCACGCTCACTCTGGTGGGTCGGAATTTGGGAGAGGGGGCGCGCGTTAACTCGTCGCTGCCGGCTGCGTTCACGCTGGTAATGCCTTCGCCGACCCCTGCCGGCAACCCGATGAGCAACCCAGGGACCATGCAGGCGCCCGGCCGTTCGCTGGCGTTCCTGGTGGAACCGAAGGCCGATGCCGCCCCTGGAGTGTATGCGGTGCGCCTGGAAACGCCGGGCGGGATTTCGAATATTCTGCTGTTCACGCTGGGGAGTTTCCATGAGGTGACGGAGGAGGAGTCGCTGCCCAACTCGCCTCCGAACCGCAACGATTCCATCGAGACGGCGGAGCCTATCGCCGCCGTGCCGGTGGTAGTGAACGGCACCCTGCGCGGTCCCGAGCGCGACCTGTTCCGCGTGTCCGGCAAGGCCGGCGAGCGCCGCGTATTTGAAGTGGAGGCGCGGCGTGTCGGGTCGGCCATTGACCCTGTGCTGCGGATTTTGGACGGCGCCGGCAAGCAGCTTGCGCGCAGCGACGACGCACAGGGCACCGGTTTGGACGCGCGTCTGGACTTCACCTTTCCCAAAGAGGGCAGTTACTACGTGGAAGTGACCGACGCCCGCTTCAGCACGCAGGTGCAAAACTTCTACCGGCTGAAAATGGGCGCGTACCGGTATGCCGAGGGCATCTTTCCGTTGGGTGGACGGCGCGGCCAACAGGTGCCCGTGACCTTCTTCGGGGGGCGGTTGGGGGCCGGCGTGCAATCCACGGCCGATCTGCGCCAGGTGGGCGGAGCGGAGGCATTCACACGGGTCGGGCTGCCGGATTCGCCCACGCTGCCCTTTGTATTTGCGGTGGGCGACCTGCCGGAGCTGATGGAACCGGTGCAGGGTCCGGTGCCGGTGCCCAGCGTGGTGAACGGGCGGCTGGACAAAGATGGCGAAGTGGACCATTACCGCCTGCAGGTGGAACCGGGCGAGAAGCTGCTCTTTGAGTTGCAGGCGCGCGAGCTGGGGACGTCGCGCCTGGAAGGCATCATCACCGTGCGCGATGACAAGGGCAAAAAGCTGGACTCGGCGGGCGACCAGCCGCTTGCGGAAGACGTTTTCGTGATCCAACAAACCAGCCGCACCAGCAGCGATCCGTTTCTGAACTTGACCGTGCCGGCCGGCGTGCACGAAATCGAGGTGACGGTGGAAGACCTGGCGCTGCGCGGCGGGCCAGCTTACGGCTACCGCCTGATCACGCGCCGGCAGGCGGAAGACTTCAAGCTTTCGATTGCCACCCCGTTCGTGAATGTTCCGGATGGCGGCACCGCGGTGATCAGTGTGGCCGCCGACCGGCGCGGCTTTGACGGGCCCATTCAGCTCATCATCCCGGACCTGCCGAAGGGCATCCGCGTGGAAGGCGGCGTCATCCCGCGAGAGTACGTGGACGCCGGCAATACCCGGACCTTCAACCGGCGGGGGCTGCTGATGCTCACGGCCGAGAAGGGCGTGGCGATGCCGCTGCGGGAATTGCAGGTTTGGGGCGAAGGCAGGCTGGCCGATGGCACGATGGTCCGGCGGCAGGCGCGCGGTCCGGGCATGGCGGTGGATGTGGCGGGCGCCACGGAGCAGGGCGTAGTGGACCGTCAACGCGCGCTGACTGCGCCCTGGCTGGTGCTGGCCCTGCCAGCCGCTGTCGGCGAGCCAACCACGGCGACCCTGGAAGTAGAGCAGACGAAAATCATCCAGATGGAGGAAGGCGCGCGTTACGAGTACGCCTACAAGTGGACCACGGCCGGACGGGGCACGCCGCCGGAGCAGGTGGGCGTGGACGTGATCGGCGCCAAGGACATTCGCGTGATCGATATGAAGGCCGGGGCGCGTAACATGTCCGGCACGTTCGCCGTGACCACTACCAAGGCGACCGACCCGGCGCGGTACGACCTGTACGTCAGCGGACGAGTGAAAACGGACGACGGCGACGAATCGATCGTCTCGCGCCCCATTGCGTTTGAAGTAAGCGGAGGAACTCCCCATGCGTCGAAGTAACGCGGTAGCAGTAACACAGGCATTCCGAGTAGCACAGGCATTCCTGCCTGTGTTGTTTTTGACTTATTCCCTCTCCGCCGCCGACGCCCCCAAAGTCACTTACCTGCGCGACGTCGCCCCCATCCTCAACAAGGTGGGCTGCACCTCCGGCACGTGTCACGGCGCCGCCAAAGGCAAGGCCGGCTTCAAGCTATCGCTGCGCGGCTACGACCCGCAGTTCGATTACGAAGCGCTGCTCTACGATCTGGCGGGCCGCCGCTTCAATCGCGCCGACCCGGCGCGCAGCCTGATGCTGACCAAGCCGACGCAGCAGGTGCCCCACGGCGGCGGACTGCGGTTCGATATCGACAGCGACTACTACAAGACCATCTACAACTGGATCGCGCAATCTGTGCCGTTTGGCGACCCGGCGGCCGACACCGTGCGGCGCCTGGAGGCTGAGCCGGGTGAGATCCTGATGAAGGGGCCGGAGGAATCGGCGGTGGTGAAAGTCACCGCGATCTATGGCGATGGCGCCAGGCGCGACGTCACGCGCGAAGCCATCGTAGAGAGCAATATTCCGGACCTGGCGGCGGTAACGGACGCTTCCGTTAAAGGCCTGCGCATGGGCGAGGCGACGCTGCTGGTGCGCTACCAGGGCAACCTCACCACCGTGCCTGTAACCGTGCTGAACCCCAAGCCAGGCTTCGTGTGGAAGCCACTTCCGCAGATTAATTACGTAGATAAAGCCAACGACGCCAAACTCCAGAAGCTGAAAATTCAGCCTTCGCCCGCGGTGGATGATGCCGGCTTCCTGCGGCGCGTCTCGCTCGATCTTGCCGGGCAGCTTCCCACGCCGGAAGAGGTGCGCGCCTTCGTGGCCGACAGTGGGAAAACCAAGCGGAGCGCGGTGATCGACAAGTTGATCGCCAGTTCCGCCTACGTGGACCACTGGACGCTGAAGTGGGGCGACCTGCTGCAAAACAATCGCAAGTACCTCGGCGAAAAAGGCGCCTTCGAATTCCGCGAGTGGATTCGCGATTCGCTGGCGCAGAACAAGCCCTACGACCGGATGGTGCGCGAGATGCTGGAATCGCGCGGCAGTTCCTACGATAATCCGGCGGCCAATTTCTATCGCGTGACGCGCGACCCCAAGCCCACCATGGAGAAGACCACGCAGGTTTTCCTGGGCGTCCGCATGGTGTGCGCGCAGTGCCACGACCACCCGTTCGAACGCTGGACGCAGAACCAGTACTACGAGATGTCGGCTTTCTTTTCGGCCGTGGGGCTACGGCCCGGTTACGAAGTGGGCGAAGAGATCCTCTACGACCAGCGGCAGGACTTCGACATGAAGCACCCGAAGGATGGCCGGGTGATGAACCCCAAGTTCATTGTGCCGGCCAACTGGGGAGGGGCGTCCGTAGGCGGGCAGACGGGCGGCGGGCAGACGGGAACCGGTGAACCGCCCACCGACCAGCGGCGGCGTCTGGCTTATGCCGAGTGGCTGACCGCGAAGGACAACCCGTTCTTCGCGAAATCCACCGTGAACCGCGTGTGGAGCTACTTCTTCGGACGCGGGATTATCGACCCGGTGGATGACATCCGCGCCTCCAATCCGCCCAGCAATGCGGCGTTGCTCGACGCGCTGACCAAGGATTTCGTGGCCCACGATTTCGACCTGCGCCAGGTAATGCGCACCATCGCCAACTCGCGCACCTATCAGCAGAGCATCGCCACCAACGAATGGAACGCGCAGGATACGGAAAATTTCTCCCACGCCGTGCCGCGCCGTCTGAGCGCCGAGGAGTTGATGGACGCCCTGGCCCAGGCGACCGGGGTGCGGCCGGTGTTTCCGGATGCGCCGCCCGATACCAACGCCGAGCAGGTGACGGACCCGCACGTCGGCAAGGACGGATTCCTGGATTTGTTCGGCAGGCCGTTGCGCGAATCGTCATGCGAGTGCGAGCGCCGCAGCGATCTGAGCCTGCCGCAGGCGCTCAATCTGGTGAACGGGAAAACCATTTCGGACGCCGTGGCCGATTCCAACGGGCGCATCGCCAAAGCGATTCTGGCGGGCCGGCCGGATCACGACTTGCTGGAAGACATATATATGGCCTCCATGAGCCGGCCGCCCACGGCCGAGGAAGTGGCGAAGGGGTTGAAGTATCTGGAAGCCGGCGGGGGCCGTGCGGCCCGCGCGCAGGATCTGCTGTGGGCGATCGTGAACAGCAAAGCGTTTCTCTACAACTACTGACAACTGAGAACTGAGGACTAAGTCATGCTCGTAATACCAGGCCGCCGCTGCTACACTTGCGAAGGTCCCACGCGCCGCGAACTGTTGCGCGCCGGGTCCATCGGGATGCTGGGGTTGAACCTCGCGAACTTCCTGGGGTGGCAGAAGGCCGCCCGCGCCGCCACCAACAAATACGAAGGGGCGCGCGGCTTCGGCAGCGCGAAATCGGTGATCATGGTCTTCCTGCAGGGAGGGCCGAGCCACATCGACCTGTGGGACCCCAAGCCCAACGCGCCGGCTAACATCCGCGGCGATTTCAAGGGCATCCCGACCAAGATACCGGGTACGCACATTGGCGAGCACATGCCGATGATGGCGAACGCGCTCGATAAGGCCACGCTGATTCGCTCCATGAGCTACACGCCCAACGGCCTCTTCAATCACACGGCGGCGATTTACCAGATGCTCACCGGCTACCCGCCCGACCGCGTCTCGCCTTCGGGCCAACTGGAACCGCCCAACGGCGCCGACTTTCCGACGGCGGGCAGCCACGTATCGAAACTGAAGCCGCCCAAGGAGGCCGTGCTGCCGTTCGTCGAACTGCCGCGGCCGCTGCAGGAATCGGGCGTGATCGGCAAAGGCGGCGCCGCCGGTTTCCTGGGCAAGGCCTACGACCCGTACCGCTTGTATCAGGACCCGGCGAAGCCCATCAAGACCGAAGACCTGGCGTTGCGTAAAGAAGTGGGGCCGGAGCGGTTGAAGGACCGCTTTGAACTGCTGAAGGGCATTAACGATTCGATGCCCGACCTGGAGAAGGCGCTGAAGAGTTACGCCATCGACGAATACTATGGCAAGGCCTTCGAACTGGTGCTGTCCGGCAAAGCGCGCGACGCGTTCGACCTGACGAAGGAACCGGACAAGACGCGAGAGCGCTACGGCCTCCACACGTTTGGCCAGGGACTGCTGCTTTCGCGCCGCCTGATCGAGGCCGGGACGCGCTTCGTGCAGATGAACTGGCCCTCGGTGGCCAACGGCAACCCCGAGGTGGATTCGTGGGACACGCACGCCGCCAATTTCGGCCCGCTGAAGAACCTGCATTGCCCGAAACTAGACCGCGGCCTCTCGGCGCTGCTGGAAGACATGAACGACCGCGGCATGCTGAAGGATACGCTGGTGTTGGCGATCGGCGAATTCGGCCGCTCTCCGCGCATCGGCGTGAGCACGTCCGGCAATTCGAACGCGCCCGATGGCCGCGACCACTGGCCGTACTGCTACAGCGCCGTGGTGGCCGGTTGCGGCATGGCGCGCGGGGCGCAGTACGGGGAGTCCGACGAGACCGCGAGTTCGCCGAAGGACAAGCCCATGCACCCGAACGATCTGCTGGCTACGGTCTACTACGCGCTCGGGATCGACCCGGATACCATCGTGATGAACCATCTGAACCAGCCGCGGGAATTGGTGAAGGGGAAGGTGGTGGAGGCGTTGTGGGGGTGAGGGGCTCAGGCCCCTAAGACAGGGCCGTTGCCAAAATGACCGAGGCTCGCGCGATTCAGTCTCGGGTCTGTGTTTGGGTTCCAACCCAAGTTCGTCACAGCCTTGCCAGAACCGGACTTTTCCCGCGTGGGTTAGTTCTACGTCAGGCTAAAGTCGATGCAGCGATTTGGCGATAGTCAGGCAGAGTTGCTTCACCTGAGGAAGAGATTTGTCGTGTCGCATGAGCTTGATCTGAGAAGAGTGCGGCAGGTAGACGATCGTGGCGAGCCTCCCCTTCTTACGGCAGTCAACTAACCGGAAGTTAACGTCTCCCCATCCCGAGCCTATCGTGCTTTCCTTGGTAAATTCGTAGTCCATCCTTTGATACGGGCGGCGAAATTCACGGAAAGGGATTCCTCCCATGCAGATGATTACCCGAGGGCTGAGCCGCTGGAGAATACGACCCCATAGTTCGCGTGAGAGATTGACAGCCAGCCGACGCTTCGCTTTTGGAAATGTCCCGTCAACATCAGACGCGATCCCCGATACTCGAATCGATGAAAATGTTGCGGCGCCGGAAGGGCGGGGGCGACGCCGTCAACAGGTGAGCGCGCAGATTGAGCGACGGGTCTATAAACACCGGCGCGTCCAGCGGCGTCACCGCGGCGGTCCAAAGCGGCGGCGCCACGCCCGCGCGGTGGGCTGCCACTTCCACCATGGCGGTGACATAATTGAGCCGGTACGGATCGGCGATCGAGGGCGGCGGGAGCTTCGCAATCTCTTCAGCCGGGGCCGCGGTGAGCGGATCGTTGAGTTCCGCCAGGGGATAAGCGATCCTGCTCGCCGAAGCGACCTCATCCGCGAGCCGTACGAACGTAGCTGCGACCGTTTCCATCTTATTCACGATTCTAGCAGCGCTCTCGCTCGAACCAGCGCCCGGTCGATCGCTTCGATCTTGTCGAACTCGGCATCCCAAAACGTCTGCGACTTCATGCTCTCCAGGTAGGCGTGCGAGTAGTGGAACCCGGTCCACGCCTGCTCCTTGTAACCGAACAGCCGTTGCTTCTCGGCCGCGCCGCGGACATCCAGGATCTCCTCCGGCGCGCCTCCACAGGGCGAATGGATGCCGCCGGGGAGTTACCTCGTGAAGCTCACCGCAGACGGCAAGGCTTACACGCAGCCATTGCTGGTGAAGCCCGATCCGCGGCATTTGAACCGCTCCCTGACGGTCGAGCGACAAGTCGCGGCTCCGATCAGAGCCGCGACCGTGAGGGAGCGGTGCTTGGGTTGTAAGAAAGTTCCTCCGCGAGTGACTACCTTTTTGTGAAGTAGGCTGACCAGGAAGCCGCGGCCACTTACGGCGCGGCGCTCAACCGGCTGGCTCGGGTTTACGAAGCCGATCCATATAAACGCCGCGAGCTGGGCCAGGAAATTCGCCTCGCTCTTTGGCGAAGCTTTGCCGGCTGGAATGGACGCTGCTCGTTGCGCACCTGGGGCCACCCGGTAAACCCCACAACGCGGCTACGCCCCACGTCGAGAGGCGGATTGCCACTCCGCCGGACCCAGAGGGTGCCCCTGCCAATCCCCACAACGGCTTCGCGTGCGATAATCGGTGTGCTTCTCAGGCAGCTTGTAATTGATATGAAACTATCGCTGCGATCGCTTCCCGCTCTGCTTGGTCTCTTGCTCCCCGCGGCGCCGGGACTTTACGCCGCCGAAAGTCCGAAGTTAGTCCTGGCCGTGGTGATCGACCAATTTCGCTATGACTACTTAACCCGTTTCCGCGGTGACTACCATGCCGGACTGGCCCGCCTGTTGAATGAAGGCATGGTCTTCACTAATGCCCACCACATTCACTTCCCCACCGTCACCGCCGTAGGCCACTCTACCTTCCTTTCCGGCGCCACGCCCTCGGTGAGCGGAATCATCGGCAACGAGTGGTATGAGCCGGAACACGGCACAGTCACCAGCGTAATGGATGGCTCCGAAAAACTCCTGGGTGGTGTCCCGGGAGCCAAAGGCTCTTCCCCGCGCCGGATGCTGGTCAGCACGCTTGGGGACGAACTGAAAATGGCGGGCAAGGACTCACGGATCATCGGCATTTCGATCAAGGACCGCAGCGCGATTTTGCCAGCCGGGCATATGGCTGACGCCGCCTGGTGGTTCGACCCCGACACCAATCACTTCGTAACCAGCACCTACTATATGAAGGAACTGCCGGAATGGGTGGCCGGCATCAATGCGGACCGGCCGATCTACAAATATCTGGGCGTGGAGTGGTTTCCGGTGGACGCGGAATCCGGGGCCAAAGCATTTTGCAGCATGGCCGCCGGCGGCGATCTCCCATTCTGTGGCTCCATCGAAGCCACGCCTTTCGGCAATGAACTGCTGGAGGACTTCGCCGAACGCGCTATTGAATCCGAGGATCTGGGCAAACACCAGGGAACCGACATTTTGACGCTGAGTTTCTCCGCCAACGATTACGCCGGCCACGCTCTGGGTCCCGATGCGCCGCAGATCCGCGATATTTCGATTCGCACGGACAGGCTTCTCGGTAAGTTGATGGACTTTATCGACGCCCGAATCGGCAAGGGCAACACGCTGGTGGTGCTGACGGCGGACCACGGCGTGGCGCCGATTCCCGAGGTCAATAACCAACGGAAAATGCCGGGTGGGCGTCTGGACGCCGCGAAGTGTTCGCACGCGATTGCAGACGCACTCACGGCGAAGTTCGGGAAACGCGACTGGTTTGCCGCCGATGCCGGCGGTTTCCTGCACCTGAACCCAAAAACCATCGCGAGTCTGAACGCAGCCGAGGTGAGGCGCGTTGCCGCGGAGGCGGCCCGCAAGTTACCGCATATTGCGCGAGTCTTCACCCGCGATGAGTTGCAGCGGGGCGAAGGGACGTCGGACCCGGTGGGCCATGCGGTGCTGCTCGGTTTCTACGGGCCGCGTTGGGGCGACCTGGTCCTGCTGCCGGAGCCTTATTACATATTTGGCGACACAGGCACGACGCACAGCACGCCGTACGACTATGACACTCACGTGCCGATCATCTTCTTTGGTGCGGGAATCCGCGCTGGGGTTGACTACGGAAGTGTAGCCGTGAATGACATCGCGCCCACGCTGGCGGCACTGTTGGAAGTAGAGACTCCGAGTGGGTCTTCGGGCAGAATTCTGAGCCAGATCTTCAAGTAGGCGGCGGAACACGCGTTCTCCTTCTGATAGCGGTCCGTGCGCGGCCCATACGCCTTCCCGCTTTCGGAATTTCGGAATTGGTGGCCGTACCCGTTTTGGGAAGTCCTGTATGTTATGTTACCGTTGCGGGTGGAGGTCCCCATGGCTTTTTGCACCAGGTGTGGCGCCACCGTGAATGGCGCGTTTTGTGTACAGTGCGGAACCCCAGCGAAGGCGGCGGCCGGGCAGCCCATCGCTTCGCCCGCCGGTCCGCCGTCCGCCAGTCCGCCGCCCACTGGACCGCCGCCCGTTGGACAGGCAACGCCGCAGCCGGTTCCCGGGGCCATGGCGCCTCGCAGGACCAGCCCGTTGGTTTGGGTCCTGGTTGCCGTCCTGGGGCTGTTCGTCCTCATTGGCGTAGCCGCGGTGGGTACGCTGCGGTATTTCGTTCACAAGGCTGGTATCGATCCGGACCTGATGCGGCGCAACCCCGGTTTCGCCATCGGCAAGATCATCGCCGCCGCCAACCCGGATGCCGAAGTGTTGAGCACGGACGACTCGTCGGGCAAGATCACGGTTCGGGACAGGAGAACCGGCAAAGTGGTCACCCTGAGCTTCGACGACGCCAAGAACGGCCGGTTCAGTTTCAGCGCCGTGGGTGACGATGGCAAAACGGCCAGCCTGGAAATCGGCGCGGGCGCCGGCAAACTGCCGTCGTGGGTTCCAGCATATCCGGGCGCCGACGCCAGGGGCACGTTTGCGGTCAAGGGAGACGATGGCAACAGTCAGGGCGAGGGCGGCACCTTCACGTTCACTACGCCGGATTCCGCGGCCAAGGTCAAGGCATTTTACGATGACAGGTGCAGACGAGCCGGGATGAAGGTCAAGATGACCCTGAGCACCGAAGAAAGCGGCGTGATCGTGGCGTCAGACGACGGCGAGCGCCACACCCTGAACGTGAACGTGGCCGGCGGCTCCGGCGATACGACCGTGACCGTGATCTACGCCGCGAAAAGATAGCCGGGGATTGCAAATCTTTGGCCGGTCACGATGACCTGTGGACGAAGGGGACGCGCGACATTGTATCGGACTACTCGTGATCGGGTTGCTATGGTTGAGAGCCAGCACGGTCGTACTCGCCGCCTTCCTTTTCATCGCCTCTCTGATCCCAGCGGGCGACCTTCTCAACGTGTATGCCCATGTCCGAACGAGAAATGTCCCGGTGCTGATGATTCACGGCGGCACGGCTCTCTTCATGTGCGTGCTGGCGGCCCTTCTCCTTCGCAGGTGATCATGCACGGCGCAGCCGTAAGATAGACCCCAGTCGCGTTGAGGTAGTGATGTCGTTTGTGCTTCCTACGTTTAGCCGTTCCGTGATCACTCGTGCTGCCGATGCCGAAATCGCCGGTGGGTCCACAGCGAAGGTCAGACTTCTTGTGGATAGCAGCGCGACTGGCGGAGCTCTCTCCACAGTGCTCGTGACGCTCGAAAAAGGCGCTGACGGCGCCCGCCCGCACCGCCACGACCGTTCGGCCGAGATGTTCTACGTGCTCGAAGGCGCAGTACGAGTCCTTTCAGGCCACGAGATCGTCAAGGCCGAACAGGGTGATGTGATCGTGGTGCCGCCCCGTATGCCCCATGCCTTCTCGACCCAGCGCGGGACGAGTGCCGAACTCCTGATCGTAATCGCACCAGGCATCGAGCGATTCGAATACTTCCGCCAACTTACCCGCATCGCGCGTGGCGAGGAGCCGCCGGCGAGCCTGCTGGACGTACAGGAGATCTACGATACGTACTTCTTGAACAGTCCCGAATGGGAGGCGGCGGCCGGATGAAATATCCGGATGAAAAATGGGGCACGAATGCGCTCTTAGTTCAGCCGTTCGAAAACTCCCGCCGCCCCCTGGCCGCCTCCCACGCACATCGTGACCATGCCGTACCGCGACTGCCGCCGCTCCATCTCGCGCAGAATGCCGGCGGTCAGTTTCGCCCCCGTACACCCCAGCGGATGGCCTAGCGCAATGGCCCCGCCGTTGACGTTGACCCGCTCCGGGTCCAGCCCCGCCTTGCGAATCACCGCCAGCGCCTGCACCGCGAAGGCCTCGTTCAGTTCAATCAGGCCGATATCGTCCAGCTTCAAGCCCGCCAGCGCCAGTGCTTTCGGGATGGCCACCACCGGCCCGATCCCCATGATTTCCGGCGGCACGCCTCCGGTGGCGAAACTGACGAACCTTGCTTTGGGCTTCAACCCCAACTCCTGAGCCATCCGCTCCGACATTACCAGCGCCGCGGCCGCGCCGTCGCTGGTCTGCGACGAGTTGCCGGCCGTCACCGTGCCGGCGGCGTGAAACACCGGCTTCAACTTGCCGAGCGCCGCCAGGCTGGTATCGGCCCTGGGTCCTTCGTCGGTCTGAAACACGGTCTTCTCCACACCCCCGGCTGTCGCGGTCTCCACCTCCACCGGCACAATCTCATCCGCGAACCAGCACTCCTGCTGCGCCCGCAGCGCATTCTGGTGGCTGCGCAACGCGAAAGCGTCGGCATCCTCCCGCGTGACGCCGTACTTTTTCTGCATGCGTTCCGCGGTGAGCCCCATGCTCATATACACCTCGGGCCAATGCTCCACGAACCATGGATTCGGCGACGGCCGCGCGCCACCGCGCGGGGTGAGGCTCATGGATTCGCTTCCGCCGGCGATCACCACCTCCGCTCCGCCCGCCCGGATCCGGTCGGCCGCCAGCGCGATGGCCTGCAGTCCGGAACTGCAAAACCGGTTGATGGTCATTCCAGTCACCAGATCCGGCAGCCCCGCCCGCAGCGCCGCCTGCCGCGCCATGTTGCTCCCCGCCTCGCCTTCGGGCATGGCGCACCCGAGGATGACATCGTCCACATGATCCTTCGCCTGTGGATAGCGCTCCAGCAGCGCCCCGATCACCTTCGCCGCCAAATCGTCCGGCCGCGAATTCCGCAGCGCCCCCTTCGGCGCCTTGCCTACTGCCGTCCGCAAACAATCCACAATCATCGCTTCGTGCATATCAGCCTCCCAGACAAAAATCTTGACGCGGAGCCGCTTAGGAGACGCGGCGAAAAACCACCCCGCAACCCCCCGCGGCAGAGCAGCTTCCATCCTCAAGGGTATCTCCGTGTCTACCTGAAACGGCCATCTGCAATCGTAATATTAAATACTCTTGAGATTTCCCGCTGTGCGCCGCCACTCTTTTCCTCACAAGACATGATTCTAAACTGGTGGACGGCACTGGGCGGGTTTGCGCTGGCGCTGTCGATTACGGCCGCCGAGCCAGGGGTCAAAGCGCAGTTCATTGGCGGAACGCTGGCGGGCGTATCCGTCAAATCCAGCCTGCATATCGACCTGACCGGCACGGAGGCGCTTCGCCTGTGGTCCGAAAAGACGGAATTCACCGTCGCCTACGCCAAGGTCAACACCATCGAGTACGGGCAGAACGTAAGCCGGCGTTACGCCGCGGCCGTTCTGATCTCCCCCATCCTGCTATTGAGCAAGTCGCGCAAGCATTTCGTCACGCTGGGGTATACGGATGCCGGGGGCCAACAGCAGGCCCTGGTCTTCCGCGTGGAGAAGGGCGATATCCGGTCAGTGCTGGCCGGCCTGGAGGCGCGGACCGGGCGGCGCGTGGAGTATCAGGACGATGAAGCCCGCAAAGGCGGCAAAGGTTGAAACCGTTGGTAGCGATTCTGGCTGTGGGGGCGATGCTGGGGGCCGGTGCCCAGGCGGCCGACGAACCGCCAACGCCGGCAGCCATTCAAGAAACCGGTTTGCGGCAGTTGCGCGCGGTCCGTCGAGTCTTCGTGGACCGCATCACAGGAGGCGAAACGGCGGCGCAGATGCGGGAGATTCTGATCAGCAGCCTGGAAGCCACCGGTCTATTCATCCTGACCGAAAATGAGGGTCGCGCGGACGCCTTTCTGCGCGGCGGCTCGGAAGACATGGTGTTTAGTGATGTGCACACTTCCTCCGACAGCTTGAACGCCCATGCCAATGTGAGCTCGCGCGCCGGCGCCTATAGGAAGAGGTCCAGTGGGCAGGCCGCGGGGCTGAGCCTCGGGGAAAGCGAATCGGAGCACTCGGCTGAGCGGCGCCACGAAGCCATCGCGGCGGTCCGGCTGGTCGGCAAGGACGGCGACGTGATCTGGGCCACCACGCAGGAGAGCACGGGCGCGAAATTTCGTGGGGCCAGCGCGGATGTGGCCGAGAAAATCACGGCGAAGCTGAAGGAAGATTTCGATAAGGCGCGGAAACTGCAGTAGGATTTCACCGGCCACCGGCCACCGGCTGGTCTCCACGTTCGCTGTCGACTTCCCGGCGCTGGGTTTGCAGAGACGCTTGCAAAGGAAGACTTCGGGCGAAACGTGAAAGAACTCGGCCAGCTTCCGTATGTGGGTCTTGCTCGTTTCCCGTTTGCCATTGAGCACGGCTGAGGCGACGCTACGCGAACCGAACACCGGAAGTAAATCAGCTTGACGGATGCCTCCATCAGGAAGCCGATCATCTTGTGTGGCGGAACGTATGGAAGTTCGACCCTGTCGTCGTAGTCCTTGATTAGTTGTTCGAGCAGCGCCAGCAGCGTTGTGCTCTTCGGGGCTGAGTATTTCGCCTTGATCCGCGCGCCGGTCCAGCGCTTCCATCATCTCGACGTAGTGAAACAATCAGCCGGTAGCGGTTGTGCCGGATATTGAATATCAACAACCCCGTGAATTCCGCACCCGCCCTACCGGCACACCCGAAGGCGCGGTCTGAGTTCGTGGAACAAAGGGACCCGTCAATCAAAGCCGGTCGTAGTCTTCCGGCTCGACGTCGGGCACCTGGTCCAACACGCGGAGGAATTCCTCGCGCCTGCCATGTGCCGCTCGCTGCCGCAGCCGCTCCCACGCGGCCAGTTGTTCGGTGAATGCGGACGCGAAGACCTCATCCACCGAAACCTGTTGCGCCGCCGCGATCTCAACTGCCTTGTTATATAGCTCCTCGGGCACGCGAACACTGACGCTCATTGGCCTTCCCTCAAGATCTTCAAAAACTCGGCTGGTGACCGTACCGAAATCTGCTACTTCCAGAATACGCTCGTCGTCCGGATCTCGCAAAGCCGGCCGCTAGCGAAGGCACAAACGGAACCAGGTTGGCCGCTCGGAAGACATAGTCCAGGAACAGATCCACATCGGGCTCTCGAATACCCCCGGCCACGTCCTTGCGTTTGAGAACGTCTTCGTATTCCAGTGCGAGGGCAACGGGAATGTTGAGCCGCCAGTCCCCGCCACCGATGGGTTGAACCAACCGATGGATTGAAGCACTTGCTAGGAGGCGCCTCGCTTGGAGCGGAAAGCCGCGACCAGCACATTTCGTATCAAGGACAATCTCGCGCATGGTTGGACGTTGGGATCCTGCGCCCTCATTGAGTCTATCTGATGCTCAATCGGGTTCACTGCTCCTTTGCCGTCCCCATTTCACTACTGGCGTGCCACCACGCACGAGAGTTTACGGACGTGTCGCACTATTACTAATCAACCGGCATCCGGCCACTGGCCACCGGCATCGTTTTACCGGTGCAGATAATCCCACTCCGCCGCGCCGCGCTCCACTAACTGCGGAACATCGGATGCCAGCAGGTATCCGGCCCCAACCAGCGATTTCGCGGCGGCCTCGAACTTCACCAGGTAGTCTTCCCGGCCTGTATAGCGCTCTTCCATGGAGAGGCGCGGGTCGCCCGTCTTTGTGCGGTCGGCCTTGGTGCGCGCGAACGGAATCCACGAACCCTGCATGCTGAACAACTCGTCCGGCGCCCCGATGTCTGCCGCTCGCAGGTTCCAACCGGTGTAAGTGGCCAGCGGCGCCTGTAACTCGGGCAGCCGGATGCCGCCCACGTCGTTGCCGTCCTTGTCCACCTGCGGAAACAGCAGCGGGAAGGGCGCACCCAGTTTGGGAGGCTCCTGCGTGATGACTCCCGCGTTGCGGAACTGCGGCCCGTAATCGGCATGCCAGGCGCGCGTGGTGCGGGTGGGGAAACTGACGCCGGGGATCTTCGGAAATTGCACAGCGCCCAGTTGCACCGCCTGGTCGGCTGCCACCTTCGGGTAGAGCGAAGGCGGCGGTTGGCTGCCGTCTTTGACCCAGGTATTCATCGCCATCAGCAAGGCACGCAGCGACCACGTATACGGGTTCGGATGGGACATGTTCTGCGTATGGTTCTGCGGGGGCGGAAACGCCGCCGGACCGTGCTGGCCGCCGGCGAAGAAGTATACCCGCGTGGAGGCCGGCAAGGCCGCGTCCTTCTTGCCATCGATGCTGGTGTGGATCAGCGACGCGTCGCGCCCGTAGTACTCGTAGGAGGAGTTCGAATAAAAGACCTTGGGCCAGTCCTCCGGCTTCAGGGCGTGGGTAAGCAGCCCATCGGTGAGGCCGCCATCGGTTTCGTCGAGGTCGGTGAACGGGAAAATATCGGTGGGGTAGAGCGTGTTCAGGAAGGGGTGGCCGTCGCGCGAGGGCTGGGCGAATCGCACGTTGAAACTGCCGCGGCCGGCGCCCGCCACGTGGGCCATCACGCCGTCGAAGACCTTGCGATTCCGTTCGTCCTGGTTGAAGCCGTCGTACAGATAGGTTCGCAGGAAACGCCCGCTCTGCGAAACGCCGAACGCGACGGCGCGCTTCAGATAGCGGTTCTGGTCGCCCAGTATCGCGTCATTCGCCCCACCGTACTTGAGGAACGAGATCATGTCCCGCATGGCCGCCATGCCGGCGCCCGCCACCGGCGAATCTTGCGCCGTGTAGACCAGTTCGTAAATCCGGCCCGGTTCGAAACCCGGGTTCATCACCACCCGCGTGGCTTCTTCGATGTGCCATTGGGCGCGCGGCACGGTTTGGCGCGGGCCTTCGACGCGGTCGCGAACGGTGAGCGAGAGCGCGGGGTCGTCGGGATTGAGCACCGGGTAGGGGCGATGGTTGCGATCGGCCACCGAGTGGCTCGTTTCAGTGCGGTCCACCGTGATCTCGGCGCGCACCAGCCCTTTGAGCCCCTTGGCAACGGGCGCGTAGAAGCGCAGAAGATTGGGTTGATCGGGCACGTCGAATTGCCAGCCGAGCCAGACCAGAGTGTAGCCCTGTTCGAAAAGGAACCCGTCGCCCAATTCGCGCCCGGTGCGGGGATCGGTGGAGCCGGCCGCGCGGTTGAATATGCCGAGCATCCCTTTTCCGCCGCGGTTCGAAACCTCAAACAGGATGGAACCGTTTCCGGCGCGCGGGTCTTTCGGTTTGAGGATGTAGAAGTCGGAGGAGAACTCCACCTGGCCATCGGCGTTGCGCGGGGCTTTGTCGATATCGACGATGATGCGATTTCGGGCGAGCTTGGGATCCACGGCGAACCAGGCGCGGCCAATAATGCGTTCATAGGAGCCCGCGGCCCCGACGGCTTTGGCGTCCATCTTGGCACCCATGTTGGCACCCAGGACGTCGGAACGCTCTTTCACCTCGATGCGGACCAGGGCTGCCTGGCCAAGGGAGGCGAGCAGCAGGGCGGATAACGCAAGACGGCGGAACATGGGGATATTCTAACCGTTCCCGGCGGTCTATGTCTGGGACCCGCCGGACCGGAGCGAGTCGGAGCGACGGCGATGACCGAACCCTGGTCCAGGGTCAGGATCAGGAACTGCGCTTACCGGAGTGATGCGGGGCGGCTCCGAATGGTCACCGACGCTCGTTTTCCATCTGTTCGCGCAGGATCGCGTTGATCCGGCTCAGGTGCCCGTCGCCCTTGGATTTGAGCCAGTCAAGCACATCGTTGTCGATCCGAAACGAAATCTGCGATTTGAGGGGACGATAGTACTTTCCGACGACTCCTTTCGCCCACTGCGCAGGCGGTAGTTGCGGGACGTCGGAACGATCAAGGCTGCGGTCGCGCTTCCCGTACAGTTCCCGTGTCCGCTTGCCGATCTTAACCGAGCTGGTCTTGGTAGATGCTCTCCTCATAATTGAGTCCGCTCAGGGACAACTTCTTCAACATCGCGCATGGGAAGTGCCGCTGTGGTGGGTGTCGAATAACCGCCCGGCGCAGGGTAGAATCAGAAACAGGCTGAGGCTTGCCCGGAGGCCAATACTTAAATGAATATCACGCTCGACCCTAAGTACGAACATCTCGTCCGGGATAAACTTCTGAGGGGTGAGTATCAGACCGCCGAAGAGGTTATCAGCGCGGCCATGCAGCTACTCCCCGAACAGGACGAGGATCGGCGCGTTGTCGCCCAGGTAGACGGCGGAGAGCCGCTGCTGCTGGACGAGCGCTTCGGTCCCAGGCTGGAGATGCTTCTCCAGGAGGCTGAAGACAGCGGCGAGCCAACTGAAATGACTTCACAAGACTGGGACGAGATTCGACGAGAGGGTCCCGCACTGATCAAAGCCCGAAAGTCGGCGTAGTCTGGATGGCCCGGCTCCTTCGCCGCGAGGCCGCGAAGCGCGACTTGATCGCCCACTTCGTTTACCTGGGTGAGACTTTGGCAGCGGAGCAGGCGGCCAAGAGCTTGGCCCAAATGCCAGAGATCGGCATCCCAGGTAAGGTCCGGCGGGGCAAGTACGCGGGTGTCCGAATCTGGCCCGTTCCTGGATTCGACAAATACCTGATCGTATACCGGCCGATCAAAGAAGGAGTTCAGGTCGAACGAGTGGTTCACGCCGCTCAAGATTATCGTCGCGTGTTGGGTTGACAGGCTTGAGACTCGAACCGTCCGGCGGAAGCATCCCACCGCGTCTTTCCGTGCCCCGAATTTGAGCGGGAAAATTTGAGCGGAAACGCCAAACCGCTAGCGTTAGCTTTTTTGATATTTCGACACCTGATTCTAAAGAAGTTGTTTTTGACAACCGCTAACGCTAGCGGTTTTGTTTACTGGCTCCTCGCCCCGCCTTACGACCTGCGCCACATGGAGCGTCAAAGGCCCGTCGTAACTGAACTACAATATTGAGGGCCGAACCCGGAGAACGCTTGGCACCTCCTCATCCCATCCACCGCCGTTACCTCGCCGAACAACTGGTTCGCCTGCGGCGTGCGGACGAACAGCAACGCTACGCTGCCGCGCAACGGCAAGGGCGGATCGATCCGAACCCGCACCAGATCGACGCCGTGATCTTTGCGCTGAAGCGGATACCGGAAGGTGGATGCATTTTGGCCGACGAGGTCGGGCTGGGTAAAACCATCGAGGCGGGCCTGGTCATCGCGCAACTTCGGGCGGAGGGTGCGGCCACGCGCGTGCTTCTGGTGGTGCCCAAACCCCTGCTGGGCCAGTGGCAGGACGAATTGTACCGGCTCTTCGGTATTCAGGCCGTGGAGGGGCCTATGGCGCCCGATGGCTTCTCCGGCCAGGGGGTGTTCCTGGTGGGGCGTGAGGCGGCGGGTGGCGAACGGGGCTCAGCCATCCTTCGCGACACGGAGCCATTCGACCTGTGCATCATCGATGAAGCCCACGAAGTTTTTGCCAATATCTATCGCCGTTTCGATAAGTATGGCAACTATCGTTCCGATTCCGCCGAGGCGCAGACCGCCGACCGTGTGCGGAGTTTCCTGCGCCAATCGCCCGTCCTGCTGCTGACGGCGACACCGATTCAGAACAACCTGACCGAGTTGTGGGGGCTGGTTCAGTATGTTGAGCCGACCGGAACACTGCTCGGGACGCTGCGCACATTCAGGGACGTTTTCTGCGACGGCGATGACCGAACCCTGGTCCAGGGTCAGGATCAGGAACTGCGCCGGCGTCTGGAAATCGTGGTGCAGCGAACCCTGCGCCGCCAGGCACAGGAATTCCTGGAACGTCCGTTTGTGGCTCGCCACGCCCAGATCTTTGAGTACTCGATGACTCCGCGCGAGAAGTCTCTGTATGACGACGTGACTTCTTATCTCCTCGATCCGCAGATCCTGGCCTTCCGGGGCAACCAGCGGCGCCTTCTCCTCATCGGATTCCATCGTCTGATGGGTTCGTCCATCAAGGCCTTGGCATCCAGCTTGCGAAAGGTCGCCGAACGCCTCAATAGCATGTTGCTGGGCCGGTTAGAGACACCGGCAACGCTGTTGAACGATCTGGATGACGCCGATGGTGTCGAAGAGGATGCCGATGCCGAAGCCGCACCCGAACCTGAGGAAAGTGAGCTACCCGACCCACAGGTTGTGGAGGCGGAACTGGAGCGCGTTCGCGGTTTCATCGCCCGCGCGGACACGCTGCTGCGCGACAGCAAGGCCGAAAAGCTGATCGACGTTATGCGAGTGATTGGTGAACGTCCGCCCGAGCGCCGCCGGGTGGTGATTTTCACGGAGTCACTGGTAACTCAGGCGTACCTTCGGGATTTGCTGATCGAAAGGGGAGACTTGCTCCCCGAAGACATCACACTATTTCGGGGGACGAACGACTCGGCCAGGGCCACTGCGGCGCTGCAACACTGGCAGCAGGAGGTTGGGGACAAACTTCCGCCACACCAACGCCCCAGCCGCTCGGTTGCGGTCCGGTTGGCATTGGTGCATGAGTTCAAGACTCGTTCGCGGGCTTTTATTTCTACCGAGGCTGGCGCCAAAGGCCTCAATCTTCAGTTCTGCGATACCATCGTCAACTACGATCTGCCGTGGAATCCCCAGCGCATCGAACAACGCATTGGCCGCTGCCACCGTTACGGCCAGCAGCACGACGTGACCGTGGTCAACTTCCTGGCGGCGGATAATGAGGCGCAACGGCTGACATTCGAAATCCTGAGCCGCAAACTCGATCTCTTTGGCAAGGTGCTGGATGCCTCGGATGTGGTGCTGCACGAGCCGTCGACAGACACTCCGGAGACTTTGGCCGGCACACTGGGGAGTGACTTCGAGGGCCGCCTGCGTCGCATATACGAGCGTGCCCGGACCGTGGACGAGATCGAAAGCGAATTGCGCAGGCTGCGCGAAGAGATGGACGAGGAACGAAAACGATTCGAGCAAACGTGGGCACGCACCGCCGGGCTCATCGAGACTCGTTTCGATCAACGAGTGAGAGAGGTATTCCGCAAGCTGCAGACGGACCTGCCCAAAGGGCTCGCCAGCCTTGACAACGAAATAGACCAGTTGATCACCGGGTTCCTGCGTGTCTGTGGCGTCGGGTACCAGCGCATACCCGGGCAAGGCCATATCCGGTTCGAGTTGTCGCCTTCCGGCCATCTGCCGGATGGCTGGCGGGAGGGTGGAACGGTGGCGGTAGGAGACGCCAAGGAGTTGCGGGACGCCGACCCGCTCCACCTCGGCCATGCGCTGGTGCAAGCGGCGGTGGAGGAAGCCCGCACGGCCACGCAGAAACGCCTATGCGTTGCCTGGACCATCGAGGCGAGCGCCCCTCCGTCACTTGGGCGGTACAAGGGTAGAGCGGGGCGTCTGGTGGTCAGCAAGGTCCGGTATGAGGGCTTCGAACGGGTGGATCGGCTGATTCCGATTGCCATGCTGGAGGGAGAGGAATCGCCGCTGGACCCGGATTGCACGCGCTGGCTGCTGGATCAAGCGCCGCAGGACCGGGCCGCGCCCAACCTTTCGGCCAACCTGGAAGACATGCTGGACGATGCCATTGAGGAGGCGGTATTTGTAGACCAGGCCGATGTGGCGTGCCAGGAGCAGCAGCGTTTTGAGCGCAACCTGGAGCAGATTGAGCGTTATGTGGAGGATCAGGTTCTGGCGCTGCGGCGGCGCTTGGGCGTGGCGGCCGATGCGTTGCGCGTGGCGGAGGATAAGCGGGATACTGCCTTGGGCTCGGAAGTGCGAGGCCAGGCGGAAGACCGGATACGGAAGGTCCAGGAAGAGATCGACGGCCTGGAATCTGAGCTTCTGCAACTGCAGGACCGGCACGATCCGGAATATGAAAAGTGGCGCGAGCATGCGCATCGGCGCCGCTACCGGCCGCCTTCGACCACACGCATACTGGACGTGGAGTTCATTCTCGAATGACGCCAGTCGAAATGACAACAAAGGAGACCGAGGAAGTGGCTCTGAAGATCCTGCACACGGCCGACTGGCATCTGGGCCGCCGGTTTTCCTCCTTTGCCGAGGAAGATGAGGTCAAGCTCACGCGGGCGCGCATCGAAGCCGTCGACCAACTTCTGGGTATCGCCGAAAGTTTCACCGTCAACGCGATTCTCTGCGCCGGCGATCTGTTCGACGACCCCGCGCCCGCCGAGAATTGGTGGCGTGGGCTGTTGCGGCTCTTCGAACGGCGCCAGTGGCGGGACCGTCCGGTGTTTCTGCTCCCCGGAAATCACGATCCATTCGAACCGAATTCCGTATGGGCGGAGGACCATCCATTCCGGCGGGCACTGCCGCCCTGGGTGCACGTGGTGGATCGGGACGATTACGAATTTCCGCTATCGGAAGAAGCGGTCCTTTACGCAGCGCCTTGCCGGAGCCAGGCCGGCGCCGACGATCTGGCACTGCGTCTGCCGCGGCGAGAGGCCGGCGACCGGCGCATACGAATCGGGTTGGTGCACGGCCAAACGTTTGAGACGGTCGGCCACCAGACGAACTTTCCAATCGCTCTGGATGCCGCGGAGCAAAGGGGATTGAACTATCTCGCTCTTGGCGACACGCATGCGTTCAAGGAACTGCCTCCCAAATCCAGCCCGACGGTTTACCCAGGGGCGCCAGAGGCCACCACGTTCGGCGAAAAAGATACCGGTTTTGTGGTAGTGGTCTTCTTTCCGCGCCATGGACGCCCGCCCCTTATCCAAAAACACACCGTGGCCCGATGGCGCTGGCGGGATGAACACTGCGGAAGCCTTGCCGAACTCGAAACCTTGCGCAAGCAGGATCTCAAGGACTCTGTGGTCAGGCTTACTCTGGCGATGGAAGTGACGGTCAACGAACTGGACAAGGTGGAAGCAATTCTCAATGAACTCACGGGTAATGAGGCGGCTCACGGAAAGGCCGGTGTCTTGCAGGTTGACCGCACAGGCCTGGAACTGAATACCAGGGACACGGGTGATTTCGAGCGCAACCTGCCCGACGTGCTCAAGTCAGTGGTCAAGCGGCTGCAAGCTGAGGGAAGCGAGCCGGAGGGCGCCATCGCGAGGCGCGCGCTCTACCATCTTTTCCGGACCGTCCGGGAGGCAGGCCAGTGAAGCTCCGGTCAATCAGTGTGGAGCATTTTCGTGGCATTCGAAGAGCCAGGGTCGAATTCGGCGTGGGCCTGAATGTGTTATATGGTCCCAACGACCTGGGTAAGTCGAGTCTGGCCGAGGCCGTGCGCGCCGCCCTCCTGCTGCAGGTGTCGGCTAAGTACACCGAGGATTTCCTGAACTGGCATGGCACCGGAGAACCTTCCGTGGAGTTGGTCTTCGAGAGCGAACCGCAGCGGATCTGGCGAGTCAGAAAGACATTTGGAAGCGGCGCCCAGGCTTTTCTGGACGAGTCACGAGACGGTGTGGACTTTCAAGTGGAAGCCCGGGGGCGGGACGTCGAGGGCCGTCTGCGCGAGATTCTGCGATGGGGGCTGGCGCCGCCGGGCGGCAAAGGCGGCCAAAAAGGCATGCCCTTCACGTTCCTGACCACGGCTCTGCTGGCGGAGCAGGATCGAGTGGCCGCCATATTCGACCAGGCCCTGTCGAACGATTCGGACGAATCGGGAAAGCGGCGGTTAATCGAAGCCCTGCAGGCGGTGGCCGAGGATCCTCTGTTCAAGTCGGTGCTCGGCCGCGTGCAAGCTCACGTGGACGAGGCTTTCACGTCTACTGGCCGAAAAAAGCTGGGGAAGAACTCACCGTGGGTTCAAGTGCGCGATCTGATCAAGCGGGCTGAGGAGGCAGAGCGGCAATGCCACGAGCAATCGCAAAGGACAACGGCGATTGAGATGGAACTCCGGGATCTGCTTAGCCGCCAGATGGAGCGCAAGTCCGCTGCGGAGGATGCCCAGCACATTCTGCAGGGGATCGAGGACAACCATGCGCGCGGCCGGCAACGCGCAGAGATTCTGGGACGTCTTAAGGAGCGCCAGGCCAAGCTGGATGCGATCACGCAAGAGCTGCAGGAACTTGCCGGCGCGGAGGAACTTACTAGGCGGCTGGCAGGTGAGGTGGAGGAGTCCGGCAAACGGGAGCGGTCCGCCTCGGCGGCGGTTGAGGAAGCCACGGAGCGCGCTCGGGCGGCGAAGGACGAAGTCGCTCATCTGGAAAGCGAGGACCGGGCCCGGGAGCGGTTGCTGAGGCAATCGTCATTGGAGAAGATCCAGGCTGAACTCCGCACGGAGCAAGTCCGGAACCAGGCTGCAATTGACCTGGCGAGAGCCGTTGAGACCGCCGGTGGGCGAGTCCGTTCGGCAGAGAGCGAGAGTCGGCGTTCGAAGGAGACGGTTCGGGACCTTGACCGGCGGCACAACGAATCGTTACAGGCGGTTCAGGTTGCGGACGAACGGGAGCGGGCGCTCAAGACAATCGGTCAAATCATCCGCTGCCAGGCGGCCCGCAGTGCTTTAGAGGAGGCCGAAAATGGCCTGGCGCAAACCGGCGCGTGGCGTGCGGATGCCGATGAGAAGCGAGCCGGCGCTGCGGCCCTTGAGAATGCCCAGCCAAAAGTCACCTTGCCCGCGGCGGCACTGATAAGCGACCTGAAGCAACTCGAAACGCAATTGCAGATTGCGCAGGCACGAGTCAGTGTGGGCTTGCATGTTCTGATTCGGCCTAAGCGCGGGTTGCGGGTATCTGTCCGCCGGGACAGCGAAGCGTCAGAGCGCCACGAACTTAAGGACAGCCCGCTCGAAACCAGCGCGACCGGCCGCATCGTGCTCGATCTGGAACGCGTGGCCGAAATCACTTTTTCGGGAGGCGCCCAGAAAGCGCGCGACGAGGTTGACCTGCTGCAGAAGCGCTGGCTTGCCGAGGCGGAACCAGTGCTCCAACTCGCCGGTGTAACGACCCTTGAGGCGCTCACCCGCTTGTCTTTGGAAGTTGCCCAGCGCGGGCGGGAGATCCAGGTATTACTCACTGCCGCCGGGCAACTGGAACTACGCGTAGCCGATCAGCCTGACTGGGCAACTCTGCGTGCGCAGCGCGAGCGGGAGTTAGCGGCTGCCGACGAGGCGGTAGGACAGGTGGACCGCGAGGGACTGGGAACCCTGGCGCGTCAACTCCGAATCGCCAGGTTGGCGGACGCCGAGGCTCAAATAGAGAAGCTACGCGTGCAGCGCGCCAACCTCAGTGCGGCCGAGAGGAAACTGGACGGTCAGCTGACCGTTGCCACGGCGCGAAGCGAAGAGATACAGCGGACGCTCACCACGGCCCTCCAAGAACTCGCCTTGGCACAGTCCCGTGTTGCAGGCGACTGGCAAGTGCTGCTGCCCGATCTCCTCACACGGCGTGCAGATCTGGGAACCGAGCTAAGTGGGGTTCAGGCAGAATTGAAAACGCTCGCCGCCGAGACCGACCAGACAATTGCCGAGGCTCACAAAGCTTTGGCAATCGCCGAAACATGCCTCCGGGAGGCGGAAGCCGGGCACCAAAAGGCGATGGACGAATTCCGATCCGCCGAGAAGCGGCAAGCCAGTTCCGAAGGCGAACTGAAGATGCGCCGCGATGCAGGGGCAAAGCTGGACAGGAACGCTGCCCGCGAGGCTGTTCATCAAGTGCAAGCCGAACTGCAGGGGGTGGCAGAGCCGCTGCGCGCGATCGCAGACGAAGTTTTGACTGAAGCTCTACGGCGCGTTGAAACTGCGCGCAAGGAAGTCAGAGAGATCGAGGACGCCATTCAATCCAAGCGCGGTGCGCTGGAACACGTAGGCGGAGACGTGGCCAGGCAGCGGACCGAGGCCGCCCAGGAGGCTGTCAAGGTGGCGCGGGAGAAGGAACAGGAACAGGAGACCGATTTTGCCGCCTGGGAACTGCTTCGCAGCACGCTGCAGGAAGCGGAGCAGGAAGAAGGAGCGCACCTGGGGCGGGCGCTCGCCGGTCCGATTGCCAGGCGCTTTACCGACCTTACGGAGCGGCGCTATGGCGAGATTGCTCTCGGCCCCGATCTGGAAACTCATACCATATCCGCGGCGGGGGACGGCCGATTCGTGAGGTCGGTAAAGC
>Ga0210402_10000745_pt1 | contig 35387 bp, 34 predicted proteins | sample IncBWC7MmetaG_FD_161055 | JGI IMG/M metagenome (GOLD analysis project Ga0210402, IMG submission 161055) | Forest soil microbial communities from Barre Woods Harvard Forest LTER site, Petersham, Massachusetts, United States - Inc-BW-C-7-M | ecosystem: Environmental > Terrestrial > Soil >...
AGGATTGCAGGCGCTGGTTAAACAGCCCGCGGACCCGACCATCACCAACTATCCTCCACACGGCTACTTGTCCACATTGCCGAAGGACCCTTGGGGCAATCCCTATGTGTACGCCAGTCCGGGCGCGGATGGCCGCGAATATGAAATTATGTCGTACGGACGCGACGGAAAACCCGGTGGCGAAGGTCCGGATGCCGACATCCTCAGCTGGACTCAAGAACAGAAATAAGCCTCCTGCGATGGAAACGGCGCGATGCGCAGCAAAGGCTTCACTCTAGTCGAGATTCTGGTCGTCCTCGTGATCATGACCGTGGTCATATCGCTTGCCGTATTGTCGGTCAACGCGACCGGGCGCGACAGCCAGCTCGACGAGGAGAGTCGGCGCATTCAAGGCCTGGTCGGGCTGCTGCATGACCGCGCTCTGTTGGAGGGCCGGGACTTCGGCTTGCGAATCGAGCCCACCGCCTACGAATTTGTGGTCTACGATCCGCGCCGCGATCGCTGGATGATGCTCAATCAGGAGCAGGAGTATCGGCACCGCGAATTGCCCAAAGGCATCAGTTTTCAACTGCAGCTCGATGCGCAGACGGTGATCATCAAACCCATCGACCGCAGTCTCTCCAATGACGCACCGCCCCCGCCGCAGGTTGCAATCGCCGCGAGCGGCGAAGGAACGCCCTTTCGATTGACCTTGATGCGCGACGCGACGCAGGCGAGAGCCTCCGTGGACGGCGATGCGCTCGGCAAGATTACGCGTGAGAGTTCCAACCAAGTGGAAAAACGCACATGAGCCGCGCAGCGGCGCGGATGTCGCGCGGAACTGAAGGCCTTGCGCGCGGCTTCACCTTGGTCGAGGTGTTGGTGGCGTTGACGATTGTCGCGCTCGGTCTCGGCGCCCTGATGGTCGCCGTCAACGGCACGGCGCGCACCAGCGGCTACTTGCGCGACAAGACCGTGGCACAGTGGATCGCGCTCAATCGCCTTTCAGAGGTGCGCCTGAACATCAACAAATTCGGTCAAAACACCGATACCGGCGAGCTCGATTTCGCGAATCGAAAATGGCACTACGATACGCGCTACTTCGATACCAGCGTCGGGACCATGAAACGTGTGGTGGTGCGAGTCTACAGCGGCGATGCGAAAACCAAGGGCAATCCCATTGCTCAGTCGATCGGCTTTCTCGGCAATTCCCTGAGCACGCCGGGTTTTTCGAATGTGGATTGGACACAGGGCTCGCTTCCCGCGCCTCCCACCGCCACGCCTGGCGCCGGGACCACCACACCGGGCACGAATCCCGTCAATCCGGGCAACGGCACCATCGGCGGCGGCACTACCATAAATCCTTCGCCTACCCCGATCCAGCCAACCCCGCCGATCAGGCCATGATGCGCCCGTCCCGAAACCACAGGCACCGCAGCGCGGGATTCACTCTGATCGAGATCCTGGTGGCATTGCTGATCATGGCCATCATGTCGGCGCTTGGCTATGCCACTTATCGCGCCGCGCGCATATCCGCGGAACGCACCGAGGATTCCCTGAAGCGTTCGCGCGAAATCGAATTCGGCATGCGGATGATGGTGCAGGACTTGGCGCAATCCGTACCGCGGCCGGTGCGCGATTTGCTGGGGCAAGCCCGGCTTCCGGCGCTGCGCGGCACGGCCGGCGCCGGCACGGTCACGGCCCCCATTGCCACATTGAGCTCGAACTCCGGCTCCGGCTCGAGCTTCAGTTCCAGCGGCACCTCGAGTCCGGGCATGACCTTCAATTCCGGCCCCGGCTTCAATTCCGGTCCCAGCTTCGGCGGGACCACGGACACCAATGTCATGCCGCTCATCGATGTAACTCGGGCAGGATGGTCCAACACCGCCGGACAGCAGCGCAGCACCTTGCAGCGGGTTTCCTATGCGCTGGTCGGCGACGTGCTCAAGCGCAGCTACCAGAGCAATCTGGATACCGTACAAGGCAACAAACCCGTGGTGCAGGATCTGCTCACCCGTGTGACCGGAGTGCAGCTGCGCTATCTCGATGCCAATCAAACCTGGCAGAACCAATGGCCCGGGCCGACCTCCACGCCGGATCTCTTCCAGTCCCGGCCGGTCGCGGTGGAACTCATCATTCAGTTCAAGGATTGGGGCGCGGTGCGCCGGCTGATCGAGGTGGCCGGATGAAACCGTTATCGCCCGGTCGTCACAGACAGCGCGGTGTTGCGCTCATCATCGCGCTCATTCTCGTGTCGCTCGCCACCATTCTCGCGGTCAAGTTGAGCTTCGATGGATTTCTGGAACAGCGGCGCACGGTCGGCATACTCGCGGCCGAACAGGCGCTGCATTTCGGCATGGGGGCCGAAGCATTGGCCGCCGATGCGCTGATCCAGGATTTGCAGAATAGCGCCACGTTGACCACGTTGGCCGCCCCTTGGGCCCAGCCCACCCAGCCGCTGCCGATAACTCCAGAAAGCAACCCGGATGGCGAGCCCATCGGTACTCTGCAAGGCGGCTTGGAAGACATGCAGGGCCGATTCAATCTGAACAGCCTCGCACGCTTAGGAGCGGACGGCAAAACCGAGGACCCGTTGCCGCTGCAGCAATTCCAGCGGCTGCTGGCATCCGTGGGCGTCGAACCCCGATGGGCGGGATTGGCCCGCGATTGGATCGACCCGGACGACGTGGTCAGCGATCCGGATGGCGCGGAAGACTCGGTGTATACCTCGCAAACCCCACCCTACCGCACCGGCAACTGGCCGATGATGTCCGCCAGCGAGCTGATGAACCTTCCGGGCTTCGGCGCCGACCGCTATCGAAAAATCGCCCCGTATGTAACCGCCCTGCCGAACGCGAATACCACGATCAATATCTGCACCGCGCCTGCGCTGGTGCTGGAGAGCTTGGTGGAAGGGTTGAGCGGCGAATGGTCGGGCAATCCGGCGGTGCTCGCCAACGGCCGGAAATCCGGCTGTTTTCCCGACAAGACCACGTTCACCAACGTGGCGACCAGTTTTGCCGGGCCAAAAGCCATGGCGACCATCGGCAGTCCCATCGACACACGGAGTTCCTACTTCCAGCTCACCACCCGGGTTACCCTTGGCACTACGCAGTTCACCTTGTACAGTCTTTTGTATCGCGGCAACCAAAAGGTGACGCCGCTCCTGCGCTCGTTCGGGACCAACTAAGCTCATATGCCCCAATCATTGCTGTTACGCCTTCCCGCGCCCGGCCAAGAGGAGACCGAATGGCTGACGCTGGATGAAAGCGGCGCCCCGACGCTGACCCGACAGCGCGGTCCCTTGAGCCTCGCCGCCGCCGTCGGACGTACGGGCAAAGTGATCGTGCTTGCACCGGCGAGTCAGATTCTGCTTGCCCAGCCCGAACTGCCCCCCGGGAGCGGCGCCAAAATCGCGCGCGCCGTGCCTTTTGCATTGGAAGAACAATTGACCGAGGACGTCGATCAATTGAGCTTCGCAATGGGCAGGCGCCGCGCAGGCGGCGGCACGCCGGTGGCGGCGGTATCGCGCTCAGTGCTGCAATCCTGGGTGGCGAACTTGAGTGCTGCCGGCATCGAGCCGCACGCGATCTACCCCGACATCTCGCTCATCCCGGAAAATCCCGGACAAACGGTGCTGTGGCTCGAGAAACAACGGCTCGCTGTGCGCCGGCCGGGGGCGCTGCCCTTTGCCGTGGAGCTTTCGCCGGTCAAGGAAGCGCTGGTGGTCGCGGGCGTGATCGCCGATCCGCTTGAGACCGCCCCGGAGCCCAAGACTCCGGAAAGCGCGATTCTGTATGTGAGCCGCGAAGACTGGGCGCGCGTGCAAACTGAATTTGAGCAATTGGCGCGAGACTTCGCCTCGCTCAAAGTCCAGCTGCTCGCGGACGGACCGTTGCCGTGGCTGGCACGCGGACTTCAAGCCGACGAGGCGGTCAACTTGTTGCAGGGCGAGTTCTCCCGGGCCGCCGACTACAGCGAAAGCTGGCGCCAATGGCGGGTAGCGGCGCTGCTGGCCGCGGCGCTGCTCGGTGTGCACGTCGCCGCTCAGGCTCTGCAGATTCGCTCGGCGAAGCACGAATCCGCGGCCCTCGACAGCGAGATATCCCAGGTGTTTGCGACGGCCATGCCCACCGACCGTATCACTGATCCGCGCCGCCAGATGCAGGATCGGCTGGAGCGGATCCGAAAATCCGGGGCCGGCCCGCAATATTTTCTGCGCGCCCTGCAAACCTTGAGCGCCGCGCTGGCGAACACGCCGAAAACCACCATCAATTCCTTGAGCTATCGCGATCAATCGATCGAAATGACGGTAAATACCCCCAGTCTGGCGGCACTGTCGCAGCTGTCGCAGCTCGTGGCCAAAGAAGGCCTCGCGGCCGAGATTCAATCCTCCAATCCTGTGGCCACCGGGGTGGAAGCGCATCTTCAGATTCGCATGCAAGGCGCGCGGGCGCCGCGATGAATAAACTACGCGCCTGGTTCGTGGGTCTCACGCAGCGCGAACGGCGAGTGGTCGCCATCGGTGCGGTGGTTCTCATGCTGATCGTGCTGGTGGGCGGGATTCTCCTGCCGCTGCAATCCGCCGTGTCGAGCGCGGTCCGGATCAATGCGGTCAAGCGCGAAGATTTGGCATGGATGCGCGTAAATTCTCCCGAAGTTCGTGCCGCCGGATTTGCGCTGCCGGCCGACACCGGTGAAGCACCCGTGGTGCTGGTGGACCGGGTAGGCCGGGAAGCAGGCCTCGCCGCCGCGCTGCGCGGCACCCAGCCGAATACGACCGGAGTGCGGGTGCAACTCGAGGCTGCCCCGTTTGACGTCATGATTGTGTGGCTCGACACCCTCGATACACGTTACGGGTACGCGCTCGAATCGATCACCGTGGATCGGGGTACCGCGCCCGGTATGGTCAATGCCAGCGTCAGCTTCACGAAGCCGCGACATTGAGCGAAATCGGCCGGCGCGATGGCGCTGGCCGTGGGTGCTCCTCGGAGTCGCGGTTCTGTTGGCGGGCGTGGCCTTCGCGCTGCCGGCCTCGGTGGTCGGGCATTTTCTTCCGCGCCAGGTGCATGCCGAGGATTGGTCCGGTACCGCAATGCACGGTGCCGCGGGAAAATTGAGCGTCAATGCCCGCGATGCCGGCGCGATCGAGTGGCAGCTCCATCCGCTCGCACTGCTGCGCGGTCTCGTCGAGATGGATATTCACTGGGTCAAAGTGGGCATCGTCGTCGACGCCACCACCGAGATCGATCGCCACGGCATGACGCTGCGTAATATCCGCGGCGGCGGGCCCATTGAGAGCCTCGCCGATTTCGGGGTGGCTTCGGGCTGGCGCGGTAACGCCGCCGTAAACTTCGAGGAGTTGAAAATCGACTTCGCCAGACCTCTTAGCGTGGTGGGAAAGATCGAAGTAACCGATATCTCCGCGGCGAACATCGCAGCAGGCGCCAATCTCGGCAGCTACCTGCTGCAGCTGCCCGCCGGAGCCGTTGCTGCTGATGGCAGTATCAGCGCCAATCTCAAGGATACCGGGGGACCCATTGAGCTGGAGGCGCAGATTCGGATTTCTCCAACGGCGCGCACCGGCTTCTTTTCAGGAGCCCTGAAGGAGCGTCCTGAAGCCCCCGCGGCACTTCGAGCTGAGTTACAAAATTTAGCTCAGCTTCGACCTCGAGATGCGCAGGGGCGATTTCCCGCGGAGCTCGAATTTACGTTCTAGGCGGCGATGAAAAAATTCAGCTTATTGCCGTCCAAGTCGCGAAAGTAGCCGGCATAAAATCCTTCGCCGCGCTGTCCTGGCGCGCCCTCGTCAGTGCCGCCCAGCTGCAGCGCTTTGCGATGCAGGGCATCCACCTTGGCCTTGCTGTCCACCGCCAATGCCACCATCACTCCGTTGCCGACCGTGGCCGCATGTTTGTCGAATGGTTTGGTGACCGCCAGACCCGGGGATTCCGGCCGTACGGACCACGCGACAAATTGCTCGCTTTCCATCATTCGTTTGGCGCCTATATCCGAAAGCAAGGCATCGTAAAAGGCGACGGCGCGCGGGAGATTATTGGTCCCTAGGGTTACATAGCCGATCATGGGGGCACCTCTTGAAGGGTAATTGCGGAAAATCCGATACTGTTTATATATCCAGTACCCGCGCTAGTCAACCCCAGGTAAATCTCCGGGCCGGGGGTCGATCCGCAAGCTCAAGCTCCCCACTCCCGCCACGCCCGCATCAGGGGAAAATACAGCCCCAAGCGCACGGGTTCAGGCCCGAGCTTCTTTGCAAAGCGCGCGTAGCGCTGCAGTTGCGGGGTGTAACGCTCCACCTCGCGGTCTAGAAATTGCTCCGCGCCGCTGCCCAGGTGCTGGCTGGTTTTGTAGTCGATCACCCAGCGCACGCCTTCGTCGTCGATGAAGCTTCGATCAAAAACCACCCGCCACATCTCGCCCTGCCAATGACCCGACAGCGCGTGTTCGCGAAAATCGTCCCGGTAGCCGGATTTCAGGATCCAACGCCCGCGTGGATCCTCGAGCACCGCAAGCAGTGCCTCGGTGACGCGCGCCGCGGATGCCTGCAAGAGATCCGACGGCACGCCATGCAAGGCCAGCCAGCGCCGGAAATGTGCCTCGCGAGCGCGAATCGCATGCGCGTCGATGCGCGTCAGCTCCATGGCCTGCAGTTGCGCATGCACCAGGCTACCCACCCGCCTGGCCGTCTCGCCGGCCCAGTCGAAAACCGGCCACTCTTCCCGAAGCGGCTGCGCGGCGATGGCCTGCGCCTCGAGCGGCGCCAGGAGCTGCCCTTCGGACCACTGCGCAGGCAGGCGCTGCAACGGGCCGCCGCGAGGCGCGGCATCCGAGGCAACGGCGCCGCCGCCCAGCGGTTCTGGCGCCGGGCCGCCCCGCAGAACGAATTCATTGCCCACCACCGGCCACAAGGTGGCCAACAGGCTGCCGGCCCTGGGCGTCCAAGCATCACGCGCGGCTGACTGCTCTCCCCATTGCAGGGATTCGTCCCCGTCGCCCACGGTAGCCGTCAGGCGCAACTGCCATTTCGCCCGCGTGCAGGCGACATACAGCAGGCGCTGCGCCTCGAGAGCGGCAGCGTCGCGGGCCTGATAGCGCAGGAACTCGAACAGCAAGTCGCCCTCGGCCCCAACCGGTGGCCGCGCGGCCATCACCATGCCGTCGCGGCCGCTGCGCGCGAACTGGTGCGCCAGCAGCAACTGGCCGCGATCGGGCGGGACCGGCCGGTCAAGCGCCGGCAGGACGATCATGTCGAACTCCAGGCCTTTGGCTTTGTGAATGGTCATGATTTCAACGGCGCCTGCATCACCGAAGTCGGCGAAAATGTCCGCGAAGCTCTTCGGCAACTCCGCGGCGTCCGGCAGGCCGTGCTCCTCCAGGCTTCGCAGCCGGGCAAACGCCGCGCCCGCCAGTTCGAGATCCTGCCGCGACGCGACGCAGCTCGCTCCTCCCAAACTGAGCCAGGTTCTCTCGATCCAGCGCGCCACGCTGCTGTCATTGCGCACGGCAAATGCGGCATCCAGGGTCGCGCGCAGCCGTTCGCAGCGGGCGCGTCCATCCGGGCTGAGTCGACCCAACAGGACATCGTCCCGAATCGCATCCCACACAATCGGCGCGGCGCGCCCGATCAGCAAGAGATCTGCCAGCTTGAGCCCGGTCCATGGTGCACGAAGTACCGCGAGCCATGCGATGCGATCGCCCAAATGCAGCAGGGCGCAAGTGAGAACGATGATGTCGCGAACCGCCGCACGATCCTGCAGGGGTTCGATGTCCACCGCCCGAAACGCAATGCCGCGCGCCCGCAGACTGGCCGCGATCTCGCGCGCATGGCTTTTGGCGCGCACCAGCACCGCGATCCGCCATTTTGGATGCCGCGTGATTTCGCCGCCGATCATCTCGGCGATGCTTGCGGATTCCGCGCCGCGGTTTGGGAATCCGAGCAGTGCAACGCCGAACTCCGATTTCTCGGTCCGCACTACGGCCTCACTGCCGCGAAACGCAATGGCGCCGCGATTGCGATCGTCGACTCGCGGCATGAGGCGCGAAAAGCAGTTGTTTATCCAATTCACCAGCGGCTGGACGGAGCGAAAATTGCTTTGCAGCCGTTGGATGTCGAAGCGAACTTCGCCGATGCCCTCCTCCGCCAGCTCGAGAAACGCGCGCACTTCTGCCTGGCGAAATCCGTAAATGGACTGCATCGGATCGCCCACGCAAAACATGCTGCGGCCATCTTGTTTCTGCCATCCCGCGGTCAACAGGCGAACCAACTCCAGCTGTGCGCTGGAAGTGTCTTGAAATTCGTCCACCAGAATGTGCTGCAAGCGATAGTCGAGGCGCAAACCCAAATCCGTCGGCTTGGCATCGCTGCCCAGCGCGCGCAGCGCCGCCAATGACACGGCCGGAAAATCCACCGCCCCTTGTTCGCGAAGCACGCCGTCCAGCTCGGCCGCGGACAACACCAGGACCTGCGCGACTTCGCGCACCCGCCCCCATGCAGCCTCGCCGTAGGCAGGGTCCGGCAGCGCGCGCAGCTCCAGGAGCACGTCCCGCAACGGCGGCTCGCGGGCGAATTCCGCCAAAAGATCCTGCATCGGCGCTTTGTCGGCGCAATCCGGCGGAAAGCCCTCGGCAACGGTGATGCGCGTGCGCGGCGCTCCCTCCGCCGTGAGCAGCAGCCTGGCAATGCAGCGCCAACGCGCGGCATCCCGGGAGTCAGCGCGCACCGCGCTGCCGTCCGGAAACCACGGCGCCAGGATCGACGCCGATCCCAAGCGCTGGGCGGCGCGGTGCATGAGCGGCGACAGTGCCGCAATCCTCTCCTCACCCAGCGCCTCGCGCGAACGAAGCAGAACGCGGGTGACCAGAAGCTTGAGATCCTCATCGAAGTGCGCGCGCACGCTCTTCAGTTGCGACTCGTCGAGCGCGCTGGCCGCATAGAGGCGGCCCGCGAGCAACGGCAACCAGCGGTCGCGGCTCGGCAGCATGTCCGCGATCAGTTCCACGAGCTTGCGCCAGCGCTGGTCATCGAGCGCGAGCACCCGATCGACGGCGGCGCCGAACTGATCGTTCTCGGCGTGCGCCAAGGCGCGTCGCGCCGCCTCTTCGTAGCTTGGACGAACGTCGGTCAGCACCGAGACGTTGAATCCCGAGCCGGCGGCAACCGGCAATTGATTGGCGAGCCATGAGTTGAAGGAATCGATGGTTTCGATGCGCAGCCGCGATGGCTGCGATTCAACGTCGAGATTCAGCGCCTCCAGGTGCCTTCTCGCGGCCACCGCCAGATCCCAGGTGCTGCGGTTGATCGCCGCCGGACACTCGGCGCTGCGCGCCGAGCTGAGCGCATCCAGCACGCGCCGCCGCATTTCCTGGGCAGCAAGCCGCGTGAACGTCAACGCCAGAATGCGCTCGGGCGCATCAACTGCGGCGAGCAGCCGCAGATATCGCGACACCAACAGAGTGGTCTTGCCCGAACCGGCCGGCGCCTGCACCAACACCGATCCTTTCGATGCGACCGCAAACTCGCGTGCAGCGCGGTCGACAATGGCCTGGGCCTCATTCATTCGCGTCGTCCGCGGGTTCGAGCGCCGCCGGGACCCGGCACAGCCCGTGCAGCTTGCAGGTTTGGCATGCATTCAGCGTCGGCGCGACCTCGGCATGCCCCGATGCAAATGCCGCGGCGAGCCGCTCCACACGCCGGGACCACAGGCCGATCAACGCCGCAAAATTCGGCATCCCCTCAAGAGCTGAAGTGCGCGACCCCAGCTTGAAAATATCGCGTCGCTCCGCCTCGGCAGTGAATCCGGAATCGCCGGCGTTGACCCTTGCATAGGCCACCGCAACCAGCGCTTCGGGCCGCAGCAGCGCATAAATCGGAAGCTGCGGATTGTCGGGGCGGTCGCCGCGCCAATCGGCATTGGCCGCGCCGGTTTTGTAATCAATCAGAACTCGAGCGCCATCGGCCAGGCGGTCTACGCGATCGACACGTACCTTGAAGTCCAAGCCCGCAAACTGCGCGACTTGCGCGCCCTGCTCGAGATATTCCACCGCGAACGGCGCGCGTTTTCGTTCGACGTCCAACCACAGCGCCAGCAGGTGGCGGAGGCGTGCGCGTTCGCGCGCTTGCCAACGAGGACCCGGGTCGCGCCGCTTGCTGATCCATGCGATCGCACCAACCGCCGCTTCATCCAGGAGCTGCAGTTGCGCACCGGGCGCCAGCAGCTGCAGTTCGTTTGAATTGCGCAGCACCGACCACGCATGCTCAAGCGCATGATGCACAAGCTCGCCGCGCTCGCGCTCATTGAAGCCCGGAACCGGCTGTTCCAAAGTTTTCGCGGCCAAGCGCGTTTCGGCGAAGCCGCGAAATGCACAGCGCGATTGTGCTCTCAAGGTGCTCACGCCGCGGGTGCGCTCATCGCCTGAAAACGGCGGCGCCGATTCGTCAGACAAGCTCTCCAACGGCGGCGCGGCGTCCAGCAGCGCGCGCCAGTGCGGCTGCGGAGCGGCCGCAAGCTGTGCCCAATAGCGCTCAGGTTGCGGCAGCGTGTTCGGCGGCAGCAGGGGACTCGGTGCGCTCGAGCGGCCGTCACCTGGATCCGCGAAGCTGAATACGCATTGCATCGCGCGCGCCCGCCAGCGCCGCTGTAGATCATGCGCCAGGTTCAGTTGCGTCTCCGCTGCCGCGGAGATGACGCCATACTGGCGCTGCAGGCGTACCGGCAGCAGCGCAATGGGTTCGACCCGCGGCGGCCAATACTCGTCGCTGCAGCGTGTAACCCAGATGCCATCGTAATTCACCCAGGGGTCGATCAGCTGCCCGCTGACCCAGATCGCGGGAACCCCGGTTTGCGGTTGGAATGCAGTGTCGTGCGCGGCGCGCTTGAGCACGCGCAAAGCCGACTCCCGAGAAATGTTCCCGAACAGCGATTCGGCCGTCGCCAGCTCCGCCAGCAACTCCCGAAAGCGCTGCGCTGCTTGATATTCGCTGCTTGACCAGCGGCTGCGTTCCGCCCACGGACCTGCTTCCAGCGCCGCAATCCACGCCGATACCCAGACACTGATGCGCTCTGCATTGCGCGAGTCGGCGAGCGCCCGCCGCGCGGCGCGCAGCCGCTGGACCGCGGCCACCGGCCCCATGTTCTCGCTGCGCGCGACGCGCTCCGCGAGGCCAAGCCAGGTGTCGATGTCCGCCTCGCTGGGAGCGTGGCTGCGCAACGCGACGTCGAGCGCGGCAGCCGCACTGGCGTCGGAATGAGTTGCCTGCATTTCAGGCGTCCGCAGCAGGACGCTGAATCGGGGGAACGACACCGCGCCCATGCTCACCGTCAAGGTCTCCAACGCGACGCGCACCGGTGCAAAGGCGGCGAGCGAGGTTCCGCCCGCCACGGCATAAGGTGCGGCCCCGGCGGCATAGCGCAGGCTGAACCGCTGCCGCGCCAATGCCGCATCCATCGCATCCACCACTTCGGCGCGGCGCTGATTAAGATCCGGGATGCACACCCAGGCGCGAAAGCGCTCGTCGGCTTGCAGATTGAACTTAGCCCAAGCCGCCAGTGCCGACAGCTCCGCCGCCGGCGACGCCGATCCAAGCCGCGCCGCAGCCTGAGCCGCAGGGATCTCCTCGGGCTTCAGCAACAGCGCGTTGCGCGCCAGCCATTGGCGCGCCACCGGCCGCCAGGCGGGACTTTCGATCCACGCGAGCGGACTTTGGGGTGCGTCCGCGCTGGCAAGCAACGCATCGGCGCTGATGCACTCCAGTGCCCGACAGCGCTCATCGAACGCCTGGTTCCATTTGAGAAACGCTTCGCTCTCCTCGGAAAGCTCGCGCCCGATGGCCTGCAAAGGAATGCCATATTCCTGAATGGCGCGCCGCGACCGGCGGGCCGCGCGCGCGGCGGCGGCGGGATCGAGAAAATCACGCCCCCGCTCCTCAGCCTCGATGACGGATCGCCACAGCTCGCGCTCTTCCACTTCGGTGAGACAACGGGGCGAGTCGGCATTCGCCAGTTGCCGGTAGGCATACTGTTCGCGCAGCCAGGTTGCAAAATCGAAAACCTTCGGGGTGGGCCAGACAGCCTCGCCCTTATCGCGATGCGCGCGCTCGATAGCCGCGAATACCGCGGCGGCCAATTCGGAATTCGGCGCCAGAATCGTCGATCCACCGGCCGCGGCCGCGAGCAGGCCGGGTGAAACGCGCTCCCCGCTTGCGCTCACTCAAGCCTCTGGAGCGGATCTTACTATCTTGAGCTCTGGTCCGGCCGCCGCCTGGGCGTCGAGCAGTTCCTCGATGCGCGCGAATACGGTTGCCAGCACCTGCCGCTCCGGCAGGTTGGTGATGCGGAACGCGTTGCGATACGGCACATTGAAACTCACACCCGGTGCGACCAACACGTGCTTGCTTTCCAGCAATTCAAGTGCAAAGGCCTGGTCGTCGAACTCCGGCAGCACATCGCTGCGCACTTCCACGAACGAGTACAGGGCGCCCATGGGTCGCGACAGCTTTAGATACTTGCTGCTCGCGACGCCGTCGAGAATCGCTTGCCGCGAATCGTACAGGCGCCCGCCCGGGCGGGTCATTTCCAGAATGCTTTGATAGCCCCCGAGAGCCGTCTGCACGGCCCACTGGCCCGGCACATTGCTGCACAAGCGCAGGGACGACAGCAGTTCCAATCCGCTCAAGTACTCCGCGGCACTCTCGATGTCGCCGGAGAATGACGCCCAGCCGACGCGATAACCGCACGCGCGATACACCTTCGACAGTCCGCTCATGGTGCAGCACAGGGTGTTGTGCACGAGGGTTGCCATGGGCACGAATTCCGCGCCGTCGTAAAGAATGTGATCGTAGATCTCATCGCACAACACCACCAGGCGACGTTTCTCGGCGATGCGCGCGATCGCGGTCAAGGTTTCCCGCGGGTACACCGCTCCGGTGGGATTGTTGGGATTGACAATGACGATGGCGCGCGTGCGCCTGGTGATGAGCGCCTCGATTTCCTCCGGATCGGGTATGAAAGCGCGCGCTGGGTGGCAGGGATAATGCACGGCGCGGCCGGTATTGAGATTCACGGCGGCAGTCCACAGAGGGTAGTCGGGACTCGGCACCAGCACCTCGTCGCCGGGATTCAGCAACGCCCGCAGCGTGAGATCAATCAGCTCACTCACGCCGTTGCCGATGAACACCTCCTCGGCGGTGACGCCGCGCACGCCGCGCTCCTGCTGTTGCATGACCACCGCTTCGCGAGCCGGAAATATCCCCTTCTGGTGCACGTAGCCTTCGCTATGGCGCAAGTTTTCGATCATCGCCAGACGCATGGTTTCCGGGGTGCGGAAACCGAATGCGTAGGGATTGCCGATATTCAGCGAGACGATGTCATAGCCCAGGCGTTCCAGCGCCAGAGCGCGCCGCGCCAATTTACCGCGAATTTCATAGCGTACGTTGGCGAGACCCTGGCTGGGCCGCACTGGTATTCGTTGTGTCATGTGGGGAAGGATAGCGGAATAAGAGTCTCGTGCGAACGATGACAGGCAACCCAGTGCCCGGTGGCGGCCTCGGCCAGCGGCGGCACGGTGCTTGCGCACACCGGCCACGCATAGGGACAGCGATCCCGGTACGCGCAGCCGCCCGGCCGGCCCGCCGCGGGTGGTTCTTCCACCCTCAAGGGTGCCGCTGCACCCTTGGCCTCAATTTCGATCTTGGGCACTGCCGCCAGCAGTGCCTTCGTATACGGATGCCGTGGCGCGGCGAACAATGCATCGGGCGTGGCGATTTCCACCAGTTTCCCCGAGAACATGACCAGCACCCTGTGGCTCAAGTGCCTCACCACCGCGAGATTGTGGCTGATGAACAGCATTGAAGTGCCGGCATCGCGCTGCAGATCGAGCAGCAGATTGACAATCTGTCCCTGGATGGACATATCAAGGGAGCTTACGGGTTCATCGCAAATCAGAAGCTTCGGGTTCAAGATCATGGCGCGCGCAATTCCAATGCGCTGGCACTGCCCGCCGCTGAATTCATGCGGATAGCGCGCGCCCATCGCCGCCGCCAGCCCGACGCGCTCCAACATCGCGCCAACCCGCAGCGCGCGCGCATGGGCACTTAAGCCCGGTTCGAATATGCGCAGCGGCTCGGCAATGGCGTCGCCGACAGTCATGCGCGGATTCAAACTCGAGAGCGGATCCTGAAACACGATCTGCAGGTCGCGGCGCTGCGCGCGCAACTCTGCCGCCGAACAGGTCAGCAGATCCTTGCCGCGCCATTCGACGCTGCCTTGCGCGCTGCGCAGCAGCCGCAGAATGGCGCGCGCCAGGGTCGATTTGCCGGACCCCGACTCGCCGACCAGCCCCAATGTTTCGCCGTCGAACAGCTCAAAACTCAAGTCCGATATGACCGCATGGGCGCCAAATCCAACGCAGAGATCCTTGACACGCAGCAATGCCTCCGTCATGCGGGCAGCGGAAAGTGGCAGGCGACCGAAGCTGCGCCGGCCGCGGTCAACAGCGGTCGCTCCGATCGACAACGCGCGGCAACCCGCGGACATCTGGGCGCGAAGGCGCAGCCCTCGGAGATTTCGCCAGGCTGCGGCGGCTGCCCTGCGAGCGTCGGCAGGCGCGCCAGGCGCGGACCGGATAGTGTCGGTACGCACTTCAGCATCTCGGCGGTATAGGGATGGCGGGCGTGGCTGAATATTTCCGCCGCCCGGGCGCTCTCGACGATTCTTCCGGCATACATCACGAGAATTCGGTCCGCGAGGCCCGCCACCACGCCAAGATCGTGACTGATCAGCGCCAGCGCCATGCCGAATTCATGCCGCATGGCGCGCAGCAGCTCAATCAGCTGTGCCTGCACGGTGACATCGAGCGCACTCGTGGGCTCATCGGCGATGACCAGCGTCGGCTCGCATAGCAAGCTCATGCCGATCATGACCCTCTGGCGCATGCCGCCCGAGAGCTCATGCGGATACTGGTGCAAGCGGCGCTCGGGATCGGGCACCCGCACGCGTCCCAACATGCGTCCCGCCGAGTTCCACGCATCGCGCCACGACAGCCCTGAGTGGCACACCAACACCTCGGCCAGCTGCGTACCGATGGCAAGATGCGGTGCCAGCGAGGTCATGGGATCCTGAAATATCATCGTCAGCTTCGAGCCGCGGACGCGATTCAATGCCGCCGCATCGGCCCTCATCAATTCACCGCCTTCGAAGCATATGCTGCCGCTGGCCGCGGCGTTTTTCGAAAGCAGCCCCATCGCCGCCATGAACACCTGGGTTTTTCCGGATCCGGACTCGCCAATGATGCCGACGCATTCGGACGGCGCGATCTCAAGCGACACGTCCTGCACCGCCGCGATCGCAGCCCCGTGCCGCGGAAAGCTGACGCTAAGATCGTCAATGCGCAGTGTCGGAATCAATCAGGATTCCTTGACGTCGAGCGCGTCGCGCAGACCATCGCCGAACAGGTTCAAGCACAGCAGCAACAGCGCGAGAACGCCGCCGGGCACCAACAGAATCCACGGCGCGGATTCCATTTCGCCGGCGCCCTCGGCAATCAGCGTGCCCAGGCTGGCGTGCGGTTCCTGTACACCCAGGCCCAGGAAACTCAAGAAACTCTCGAATAAAATGATCTGCGGCACGCTCAAGGTAGCGTACACGATGACCGGTCCGATCAGATTGGGTATCACGTGCTTGACGATGATGCGGCTGGCGCTGGCCCCGGAAGCGACCGCCGCTTCGATATATTCCCGCCGGCGAATGCTCAAGGTCTGGCCGCGCACGATGCGCGCCATGGTCAGCCAGCCCACCGCGCCAATCGAGACGAACAGAAGATATTCATTGCGGCCGAATACCACCGTCAACACGATGACAAAAAAAATCAGCGGCAAGCCGCTCAAGATCTCGATCATTCTCAACATCAAATGATCGATACGGCCGCCGCGGTAGCCGGCGATCGCGCCGAAGCTCAAACCGACCACCAAACTGACGACGCTGGCCACCAAGCCGACGCCGATGGAGACGCGCGCACCCGCGAGCGTACGCATGAACAAGTCGCGGCCCAGGCGGTCGGTGCCGAACCAATGCGCGCCTTGCAGGCCGGGACGGGTTGCGACATGCAGCCAATCGAGCGCCTCGATGCTGTTCGGATTGAGCCATGGACCGAGCAGCGCCAGCGCCGCGAGCGCCAGCATCGCGTACAGCGCAAACACGGCCGCCGGATTCGAGCGCAGCCGCCGCGCCGCAGCTTTGTTCAGGCCGCTCAAGATCTATGGCCTCACGCGCGGATCGAGCCACGCGTACAGAAGATCCACCAGAAGCCCCATGCCGATGAGCAAAGTCGAATAAATGATCACCATGCCCAATACCAGCGTGTAGTCCCGATTCAATGCGCCCTGCACCAGGTAGCGTCCGATGCCCGGAAGCCCGGCGATCGATTCCACGACCAGCGAACCCGTCATGATCGAGGCAACCGCCGGAACCAGATAGCTCGCCACCGGCACCAGCGCCGGACGCAGTGCATGCCGCAAGATCACGGTGCGCAGCGGCAAGCCCTTGGCAAAAGCGGTGCGGATGAATTCGCTGCGCAATACCTCGAGCATGCTGCCGCGGGTGAGCCGAGCGATGTAGGCCAACGGCGGCAGCGCCAGAGCCACCGTGGGCAGCGCGAGATGCCGAATGGAACCGGGCTCCCATCCCGCAATCGGCAGCCAGTGCAAGTAGATGCCGAAGAGCAGGCCGAGAAACGGCAGCACCACAAAGGTGGGAATCGCCAATCCCAGGACCGCCAGCGACATCGTGGCGTAATCCGCGGCGGAGTTGTGATGGAGCGCCGCAAAAATACCCGCCGGGATGCCGATGCTCAACGCGAGACTCAAGGCGATCAGGCCGAGTTCAAGGGTCACCGGAAAGCCCTGTCTGATCAGCTCGGTGACCGTGAAGTCCTTGTATTTGAACGACGGTCCGAAGTCACCGTGCGCCAGGGCCCCAAGATAGCGCCCGAATTGCGTCCAGATCGGCCGGTCCAAGCCGTAGGCGCTCTCAAGGTTGGCCATGATTTCCGGGGGCAGCGCCTGCTCTTGATCGAATGGGCCGCCGGGGGCCGCGCGCATCAAAAAAAAAGTCGCCGTGACAATGATGAACAGCGTCGGGATTGCTCCCGTCAGCCGCGACAAAAAGTAGCGAAACATCGCGGCGAGTCTATCGATTGACCGCGAGGTGGACAAGGCAAGTGTGGCTCCTTAGACTAGCGGCCCAATTCACGCATTGAGGATTCATGGATTCAACACGCCCGATCCGCGCGCTGATGCGCGGTCTTGACGCGCTCACTTTTCTCAATTTGCGTGCCGGCGCGACGGTTTCAGAAGTGGCTCATGAAATTCGTCTGCCGCGCACCACCGTCTACCGGATTTTGGAAACCTTGTGCAGCAGCGGATTCGTATACCGCGACAGCACGGATGAACGTTATCGCCTGACGGTCCTGGTGAAAGGCTTGAGCGGCGGATTCGACGACGAGGCGTGGGTCACCGAGATCGCAAGGCCCATCATCAACACTCTGTCCAGCGAAATCGCCTGGCCGGTCAGCATCGCGACTCTGACGGGCACGAAGATGACGCTGCGCGAAACCACGGACCATAGCACCCCGCTGGCGATCGAGCGCTATTCCGCCGGCGTGCAGATGCCCTTGCTGACGACCGCGATGGGCCGTGTCTATCTCGCAAATTGTCCGCCGGCGCAGCGCGACACGCTGATCGAGATTCTGGCCCGCTCCGGCAAGGAAGAAGACAAGGCCGCGCGCAATCGCGCGGATCTGCTGCGCGTGCTCGCCGAAATCAAGGCGCAAGGTTATGCGACTGCGACGCGTACCCGGCGCCTCGCGGACGAGTTCGCTGTCAGCGTCCCGGTACCGATGAATGGCGGTACCTTGGCGGGTCTTACGGTGCGCTTCGTTGCCTCCGCAATGCCCCTCAAGGCCGGGCTCGAGCGGTTTTTGCCAAAGTTGCGCCACAGCGCGGCTAAAATCAGCGCAACATTCTCGACACAACAGGCGCAGGCCGCAGCCACAGGGCGCAGCCGCATCACGGCTTAAGGAGACTGCATGCAGAAGATCATGGTCTGTATCAAGCGCGTTGTTGATTACAACGTGCGCATCCGGGTGAAACCCGACGGCAGCGGGGTGATGCTCGACGGGGTGAAGATGAGCGTGAACCCCTTTGATGAAATCGCGCTGGAAGAAGCGCTGCGCATCAAGGAGCGCGGCGGCGGCATCGAGGTCGTTGCGGTCAGCATCGGCGTGGCCGACACCCAACAACAGCTGCGCACGGCGCTCGCCATGGGTGCCGATCGCGCGATTCTCGTGCAAACCGATAATCCGGTCGAGCCATTGACCGCGGCCCGGACGTTTCTCGCCCTGGCGAAGAAAGAAAGCCCTGATTTGATTCTGCTGGGCAAACAGGCGATCGACGACGATGCCAATCAAACCGGGCAAATGTTGGCCGCGATCTGGGAGCGGCCGCAGGCCACATACGCATCCAAGGTCGAGATATCGGCCGGCAAGGCGAGCGTCACGCGCGAGGTCGACGCCGGCCTCGAAACCATCGAAGTCGATCTGCCCGCGGTTGTAACCGTGGATCTGCGTCTGAACGAGCCCAGGTACGTGAAATTGCCGGACATCATGAAAGCCAAGAAGAAGCCGCTGGATGTGACTTCGCTGGATGCCCTCGGGGTGAATGCAGCGACGCAGCTCAAGGCCTTGCGGACTGAGCCGCCGCCGCAGCGCCAGAAAGGCGTCATGGTCAAGGATGTCGCTGAGCTTGCAAACCTTCTCAAGACCAAAGGCTTGATCTAATGCACAAGGTACTGATTGTCGGCGAACACGACGGCAAGGCGCTCAACCCCTCCACCGCAAAATGCGTCACCTGCGCAGCGAGCATTCCGGATGCGGACATCACGATCGCGCTGCTGGGTGAGGACACCTCCAAAGTAGCGGCGCAGGCTGCAGCCCTCGGCGGGGTTGTGACGGTGCTGCGGGTGGACCGGCCGGAAAATGCCCATCCGCTGGCCGCGGTGTTCGCGCCGCAAGTCGCGGCACTTGCCGCCGACTACACCCATATACTGGGCCCCTCGACCAGCTTCGGCAAAGACCTGATGCCGCGGGTGGCCGCATTGCTCGGCGTTGCGCAGGTCAGCGACCTGATGGCGGTGGAAGCGGCGTATCGCTTCCGGCGCCCGATATACGCGGGCAACGCCATTGTCACGGTGGAGGCGGATGCTTCGCGCAAGCTGATTGCGACAGTGCGGGTCGCGTCGTTTCAGGCAGCAGAGAGCGGCGGGACCGCCGCCATCGAGTCCAAGACTGTCGCGGTGACCCTGCCCACGCACACCCGCTATGTGGGCGCCAAATCCGGCTCCACGGACCGGCCGGACCTGCAAACCGCCGCGCGCGTGGTGTCGGGCGGCCGAGCGCTCGGCAGCGCCGAGAACTTCAAGCTGCTGTTCAGCCTGGCCGACAAGATCGGCGCCGCGGTCGGCGCTTCGCGCGCGGCCGTCGACGCAGGTTACGCGCCCAACGAGATGCAGGTCGGGCAGACCGGCAAGATCATCTCACCGGAAATGTACATTGCCATCGGCATCTCCGGTGCGATTCAGCATCTGACCGGAATCAAAGACGCGCGCACCATCGTGGCCATCAACAAGGATGGCGAAGCGCCGATATTCGAGGTGGCCGACGTAGGATTGGTCGGCGATCTTTTTCAGATCGTGCCCGAACTCACGCGACTCATCGGAACCTGATAGTCCTAGAGCTGATTGAGGACGTAGTCGGCCGCGGATACTTTGAATTCGCCGGGCTTCTCGACGTCGACCTGGGTCGCGACTCCGTTTCTGACGATGAGCGCGAAGCGCTGGCCGCGGGTGCCCATGCCAAATTTCGAGCCGTCCATTTCCAATCCCAGCGCCTTGGCGTACGTCCCATTGCCGTCGGCCAACATCAAGATCTTGTCGCCGACGCCGCCATGTTTGCCCCAGGCGTTCATCACGAAAACATCATTCACGGCCGTGCATGCGATGGTGTCGACGCCTTTGGCCTTGATCTTGTCCGCGAGCTCAACGAAACCAGGCAGGTGCTTGGCGTCGCAGGTGGGGGTAAAGGCCCCGGGAACCGAAAAGAACACCACCGTCTTGCCGGCGAATAGCTGCTCGGCGGTGATTTTCTGCGGACCGTCTTTGGTCATATGGGTAAAGCTGCCCTCGGGCATCTTATCGCCGGCCTTGATCGTCATGATTCTTCCCCCTGTAGCCCCTAAGCCCTGCCCTCATCCACCTATAAACCCCGTTAGCAAACAGCCCTAAGAAATTGTTTCTGCGTATAATTCCCACAGTTTCACGATTCGCGGACTGACGCCGGGCGCGCCTTTGAGCAGTGCAAAGGACTTCTTGGCGTCGGCGATGCTCTTGAGAGCCACCTGCGACCGACCCAGGTAAACGTACGCCTCGTCGATATGCTTGATCTGGCCCTTTTGAACGCCGGAGTTGATGACGGCGACGGCGCCGGCATAGTCCCCGAACCCGAAGTGGACCTCGCCAGTCTTGACGCTGAGATCCCCCGCCGGGTTTTTGGCCGCTTCCGCATCCAGCTGCGCCAGACCCTTTTTGTCAGTGTCCGCACGGGTCTTCAGCGAATTCAACAGCCGGTTGGTGCGCTCCTTGTGCTCGTCCTTCATCAGCGTGGAGCTCATCAACACTTCGAGCACGCTCTGCGCCTCGCCCGGCAGCCCGGCATCGCCGAGCAGCTGCGCCATTTCAATATAGTCGGTGTCGGCGTTCATCGACTTCGTGTCGTACATGACCCGATAAATCATCAGCGTATTGTGATCGTCGCGCTCATCCTGGCGCTCGAGCCGGATCAGATTGTTCCAATACTCGGTTTTGCGTGTCAGCCGGACCAGGTCGTACAAGGCGGCCAGCTTGCCCGGCGTGTCGTTGGCATCGTCCGCGCATTTCAATTTGAACAGGTAGAGATTTTCCTTGGGCGTCTCGCCGGCCTTGCGCGCCGCCGCGATGGCTTTGTCGCCCCAGACATTGGAGTCCTTGCAGTCCTTCTGCAGGTAATAGAGCTGCGCCATCACCACCAGATCATCGGTATTGGTCACACCGGCATCGGCCGCCTGCTTGCCGAACTCGATGGCCTTGGTGTAATTCTGATTGCCGGCGGCCAGACGAAACAGCATTCTGTAGGTCTTGCCGGATTCCTCCGGCGTATAGCCGCCGGTGGCGAGCGCCGCCTCATAGGCCGCCTCCGCCGCCTTCATATTGTTCAACTTGATGTTGACGAAGCCCTTGAAGTCATAAATGGTTTTCTTATCGAAGGTCGTGAGCGGGGATTTGGTTTCCGCCGCTTCCAGGTTCTTCAGCGCCTCGGACCATTGACTGGCCTGCATGGCTTTCTGAGTCGCGGTTATTTCCTTGGCAATGACGCGGCTGATTTCCTGGCCCTTGGGCTTATCGGCGGCGAGCGCCGCGGGCGACACCGCCGCGAGGCACACGCAGGCCAGCAACACATAAGCACCCATCGACCCTCTCCGCAGTACCGCGGGTTGGGGCCGTTCATTGTGTTTCGAATGATTCATTAGCAAACCTCGTTCTGTATCGAAATCATTGCGCTGGGGACTTAAAGCGTCACCTGCAAATCAAATTGGTCGGGCGAACGGCAAACCGCAATGGAGCGCAGCGCGCCATAATCGCGTGGGGCTCTTTAGAAGAAATCGTTGTTGACGAACCCTATCTTCTTGAGGCCGCGATGCTGCAGATCCGCCAGGGTTTGCGCCACGATCTCGTACTTGGCGAACTTGTCGACCGTAATGTGCACTTCCGGCTGCGGTTCTTTCACCGCTTCCGTACTGATATAACCCTGCATCGTTGTGCGATCCACGGGCGTCTTGTTCCACAGCAGCGTGCCGTCGAAATCAATCTGCAAATCGATGACCTCGGGCGGCGGCGGCGGCACGAAATTCGGCGGCGGCGGCAGGGGATTATCGATCTTTACGGCGTGCGTCTGGCTCGGAATCGTGATGATGAAAATGATCAGGAGCACCAACATCACGTCGATCAGCGGCGTCATGTTGATCTCGGATAAGGGGCCTTCTTTGCCACCACCTACTGCAATAGCCATGGTGCTCTCCTAGGTTCCCGGACCAAAATGATCAGGCGTGGTGATGAACGCTACTTTGCGGATGCCGATCCTCTGGGTCGCCACCAGAACCTGGCCGACGAATTGATAGCGGACATTGGCATCGCCGCGGATGTGTACCTCCGGCTGCGGATCCTCACGCACGATCCCTCGCAGGTGCGTCAGCAGCTCATCCTGGCTGGCCAGCGGCTTGGTATTCCAATAAATGCCTCCCTGCTTGTCGATCGCGATGGTGATGTTTTCCGGCTTGGTCTGGGTCGGCAGATTCGTGGCTTTGGGCAGATCCAGCTGCACCTGCTGGATGATGACCCGAATCGTAATGATGAAAATGATCAGCAGCACCAACATCACGTCCACGAGGGGCGTCACGTTGATGTCCGACATCACCTCGCCTTCGTCTTCCCCACCTCCAACTCGAAGCGCCATGGATCTTCAGTTCCTAGCGCGCGGCTGCTGGCGTCGCCTTGCCGACCATCGGCGGCGGCTTGTCCATACCTAAGCCCATTTTGACGCCGGAGATCAAGTACGCGTGCAACTCATGCGTGAAGTGGCTGACGCGCTCCTGCACCGACTTGTTGCGGCGCAAAAGAATGTTGTAGCCGAGCACCGCGGGCACCGCCACCGCCAAGCCGAATGCCGTCATGATCAACGCTTCGCCGACGGGTCCCGCCACCTTGTCGATCGAAGCCTGTCCAGCGACTCCGATGGCGATCAAGGCGTTGTAAATACCGATCACGGTGCCGAGCAAGCCGACGAAGGGAGCTGTGGCACCCACCGAAGCAAGCACCGGCAACCCCGACTGCATGCGGCTGATGACGGCATCCGCTGTGCGCTGCAGCGAATCGCTGATCCAATCGCTGGTGCTGATTGCGCCCGACAAACGCGTCTTGTTGGACTCGTGATATTCGTAGGCCTGCTTGCCGGTTTCCGCCAAGGCGCGAAACGGATTGGAGCCACCCTTCAACTTGCCGATGGCATCGGTCAGGCTGGTCGCGCTCCAGAACTCCTTTTCGGCTTCGATCCCCTGCACGCGTTGGCGGCGCTGATCGAAATACTTGGTGATCATGATGAACCAGGTCATCAGCGACATGATCAGCAAAATTGCGAGGATCGACCGGGAAACGATATTGCCTTGCGCGATCAGCGCGCCAAGGCCATACGGGTTTTCTACAGCTGTGTCTTGCATTGACCGAATCCCTCTACTTATAAAAGCTTAAATTGTGGATTGAGCTGAAAATCTACTCTCAAGCAACGGCTACTTGCCCGTCAGCTTCCAGGTAATCTTGAAGGGGAAAACCCCTTCGACCGCATGGCCGTCTTCCATCGCCGGACCCATTCTTTGTCCCTTGACCCCCTTCAGGCACGCTTCATCCAAGCGTGGAAAACCGGTGCTGGTTTGCACGGTGGCGTCCATGATCGAGCCGTCCTTCGACACCTTCAGCTGCAGAATACAGCTGCCTTCTTCATTGGCGCGCTTGGACGCGTCGGGGTAGTACTCTTCGCCGATCTTGAACGGATGCCTGGGATCGTACTTTGGCGGTGTAACCGTGTGCTGTACGGGTGCGGGGGCCACCACTGGCGCCGGTGCCCGGACTTGCGTGGTCTCCGTGATCGCGTTCGTGGTCTCAACCGCAGCCTGAATATCGACGAATTCGGGCGGGGGAGCAAAGGGTTTGATTTCTTCGAGTTTGGGCGGCGGGGGCGGCGGCTTGTCGACGTCTTTTTGTTTATCAATCTGCGCAATTTCCACCGGCGGAATTATGTGCTGTACCAGCTGACCGGCGAGTCCCGTATAAAAAGCCCAAACAAACAAAACGTGGAGCAGGATGACGGCAATAAGGGCGGCGCCTCTCCTGCCGGAAAATAACGATGGCGGATCGTAGTTGTACATAAGCCCCTGCGACTACCCCTATCTCATGGTCTTGCGCGATGCGCGCGCCTCGAACTTGCGCCCTAGATTTCCCAGCAGCGACCCTTCAAGTTCCCTTCGGCGAGTAAAGAGCCTGACACATATCCCGCCCGAACTGCAAGCACGACTTAAGGCTAACCTTAAGCTGCGCGCGGCGCTAATCATTCGATCTTGGCGACGCGCTCAAGATCGCGGCAGGTCCGTGACCGCACCCAAGGTGGCGCTGCTGACCTCCCGAGAATACTTGGCCAGTGCTCCGCGCCGCGCATACGGTTTTGGCGCCTGCCAGGATGCACGGCGGCGCTTCAGTTCCGCGGCGCTGACGTGCAGCGTAATTTCGCGGCGCACGGCATCGATTGTGATCTCGTCGCCGGTCTTTACCAAGGCCAGCAGGCCGCCGAGGGCCGCTTCCGGAGACAGGTGCCCCACCACGAAGCCATGACTGCCGCCGGAAAAGCGCCCATCGGTGATCAGCGCCACGTCCTTGCCAAGTCCCCTGCCGGTGATCGCGCTCGTTGGACTTAACATCTCGCGCATGCCCGGGCCGCCTTTCGGGCCTTCGTAGCGGATCACCACGACATCGCCGGCCTTCACCGTGCCCTTAAGGATGCCCTGCAGCGATTGCTCCTCGGAGTTGAACACGCGCGCCTTGCCTTTGAAGCGCAGTCCCTCCTTGCCGGTGATCTTCGCGACTGCGCCTTCCGGAGCCAGGTTTCCGTACAGGACCACCAAGTGGCTGTCCTTCTTGATCGGATCGCCGAGCGGTCGAATGATCTGCTGGCCATCTGGATAGGGGGCCACCTCCCGGAGGTTGTCGGCCAACGTGGCGCCGGTCACCGTCAGGCACTCGCCGTGCAACAACCCAGCATCGAGCAGGGTTTTCATGAGCGGCTGGATTCCGCCGACCGCGACCAACTCCGACATCGAATAGCGTCCGCTCGGCCGCAAATCGGCGAGCACCGGAACACGTCTTCCGATCCGCGTGAAATCGTCGAGTTTCAGCCGCACGTCGGCGGAAGAGGCGATCGCCAATAGGTGCAACACAGCATTTGTGGAGCCACCCAGCGCAATGACCACGGTAATCGCATTTTCGAGCGCCTTGCGCGTGATGATGCGCCGCGGGGTCAGCCCCAACTTGATCAATTCGACCACGGCGGCGCCTGCCCGCGCGCAATCATCGCGCTTCTGGCCCGAAATCGCCTCCTGTGCCGAGCTGTTCGGCAAGCTCATCCCCATCGCTTCGATGGCCGATGCCATGGTGTTGGCCGTGTACATTCCAGAGCAGGATCCCGGACCGGGGATCGCCGAGCGCTCCACGAATTTCAGCTGCTGTTCGGAAACCGAGCCCTGCGCATACCCGCCCACCGCTTCAAACACCGAGACAATGTCGCGGCGCTCGGCGCCGGGACGAATCGTACCGCCGTAGACGAAAACCGCAGGGCGGTCGAGGCGCGCGATCGCCATCATGCATCCAGGCATGTTCTTGTCGCAGCCGCCGATGGCGACGATGCCGTCGAACCCTTGCGCGCCCACCACCGTCTCGATGGAATCGGCGATCACTTCGCGCGACACCAGCGAGTAGCGCATGCCGGGAGTACCCATGGAAATTCCGTCCGACACCGTAATGGTGTTGAAGGTGATCGCCTTGGCGCCGGCCCGCTCAACTCCCGCGGCGGCCAATCGTGCCAGCTCGTCGATGTGCATATTGCAAGGCGTCAGGTTGCTCCAAGTCGACGCCACGCCGACCTGGGGCTTATCGAAATCCGCATCCAGGAAACCAACGGCACGCAACATCGCGCGGCTGGGCGTTTGTTTCACCCCGTCGACCACGATGCGCGAAAAGGGGCGGACATCGACAGCGGATTTTTTTTGCATGGGCTTAAGCTTACGCAATACCGTAGCGCTGAACCAAGTAGCGATACGTACCGCGAATCGCCTGCGCCTCGGCGCCGATGCTGCGGCCCGGCCGATCCTTGGAATTCCAAGCATACAAATCGATGTGCAGCCAGGGCGTCGATTCGGCCACGAAGCGTTTCAAGAACAACGCGCCGAATATCGCGCCCGCCAGCGGCGAGGCGGCGACATTGTTCAAATCGGCGATTTTGCTGGCCAGCTCATCCTCATAGCCGGCCCACAGCGGCATCGGCCACAGCGGGTCGTGCTCGGCCGCAGCCACCCGCGCCAATTCCAGCACGATGCGCTCATCGTTGCCGAATAGGGCCGGGAGCTCCGGGCCCAAGGCAACCCGCGCCGCGCCTGTGAGCGTCGCGAAATCGATGATCAAATCGGGATGCTCCGCATCGGCAAAGGCCAGGGCGTCGCACAGCACCAGCCGCCCTTCCGCATCCGTGTTGCCGACCTCGACCGTCAATCCCTTATGCGTGCTCAGCACATCGCCCGGCCGGTACGCGTTGCCGCTCACGGCATTCTCCACCGCCGGAACCAGCACCCGAAGCTGCGCGCGGATCCCGGCGCTCATCAGCAGGTGCGCCAGCGACAATGCAACCGCAGCGCCGCCCATGTCCTTTTTCATGAGCGCCATCCCGGAGCTCGTCTTGATGTCCAATCCGCCGCTGTCGAAACACACGCCCTTGCCCACCAGGGTCAAACGCGGCAGGCCTTGCGCGCCGCGCGGCCAGCGCAATTCGAGCAGTCTCGGAGTCGCATTACTGGCGCGGCCCACGGCGTGAATCGCCGGAAAATTCGCCGCCAGCAGCTCATCGCCCACCCACTCTTTGAATTCCGCGCCGTGGCTAAGGCTAAGCTGGCGCGCCGCAGCAGCCAACTCTGCCGGACCCATATCGCCGGCCGGCGTGTTGATCCAATCGCGCGCCATGCGCAGCGACTCGGCCGCGTGCGTCACGTAATCCTGCTGTGCATTCGACGGCGCGATCAGCGTCGCTGCGCAGGTCTTGGCGCAACGGTAGCGATCGAAGCGATACACGCCGTAGGCGAATCCCAAGCACAATTGCGTGGCCTCCGCCTCCGTGAATTCCTGCGCGAGGCGAAAGCTCCGCGCCGGCAATCTTTCGGCGAGCCCTGCGGCGTGCCATAGCGATAGTTCGCCCTGGCGTTTGCCGAGGCCGCCGACCGCCGCGGATAAGCCGCCGCCGGCATCCGGCAGCAGCACGACTCGATGCTTTTCCCCTTTGAAGTTCTGCTCGATGAGCCACTGGCGCACGGGTGGAGTCTGCTTGGCGCGCCATGCTTCAATTTCGTCTTCGTACAACAGCCACAACGGCACCGGGACGCTGCTATCGACCTGCATGAAATCACGTCCTCGCGACTGGATTTAAGAGCCTGGAAAGCCTTGCATCATATGGGATTCTGTGGTGCTATTTAACGGAAGTTTTCAGAGCGCTTAAGCGCATTTTTCTTAAGACCCCGCTTAAGGCTGCCAGTCTTAATGCGGGGTTTTGCGCACTTAGGCGCCTCAAGTTTCGGTCAAGGAGATCTGCATGCGTTTGTATTCGCAAAAAGACGTCGACAAGAAAGCCCTGCGCGGAGCACGCATCGCGGTACTTGGCTACGGCAGTCAGGGACGCGCGCATGCGCTCAATCTGCGCGACAGCGGCTACGAGGTGGGGGTCGGCGTGCGCAAGGGCGACAGTTGGAACAAGGCCAAAAAGGACGGGCTGAAGGTGATGGAGCCCGCGGCCGCGGTCAAGGGCGCGCAGCTGGTGGCGATGTTGGTGCCGGATCTCACGCAAAAGCCGCTGTACGGCGAGTTGAAGACCCTGATAGAGAAAGGCGCCACGTTGCTGTTCGCTCATGGCTTCAATATTCACTTCAACCAGATCAAGCCGCGCAAGGATTTGGACGTGGTGTTGATCGCCCCCAAGGGCCCGGGGGATCTGGTCAGGCGACAGTACCAGCAGGGCCGCGGCGTGCCCTGCCTGATGGCGGTGGCGCAGAACCCATCCAAACATGCCAAGGCCAAGGCGCTGGCATATGCGGATGCGATCGGCGGCACGCGCGGCGGCGTGCTTGAAACCAGCTTTGCCGAGGAGACCGAGACGGACTTGTTCGGTGAGCAGGCGGTGCTGTGCGGCGGCGCGACCGAACTGGTGGTGAAGGGTTATGAAACGCTGGTGGAGGCCGGTTACCAGCCCGCGGTGGCCTACTACGAATGTCTGCATGAATTGAAGCTGATCGTCGATTTACTGCATGAGGGCGGCATCACCAAGATGCATCGCTTCATCAGCGAAACCGCCAAGTACGGCGATTTGACCCGCGGGCCGCGCGTGGTGAACAAGGCGACCAAGAAGGAAATGCGCAAGATTCTCACCGAGATTCAGCAGGGCAAATTCGCCCGTCAGTGGATCGCCGAGAACAAGGGCGGACGGCGCAAGTATTCGAAGCTGCTGAAGGCGGATCTGTCGCACTCGATAGAAAAAATCGGCGCGCAGTTGCGCGCCCGCATGCCGTGGTTGGAAGCCGGCAAGGCGTGATTGCATGAGCGCGCGCACGTTATTCGACAAGGTGTGGGCGGCGCACGAAGTGGTCGCCGAGGCGCCGGACACGCCCGCCGTGCTGTACATCGATCTGCACTTGATTCACGAGGTCACCTCGCCGCAGGCATTCAGCGTGCTGAAATCCCTCGGGCTTCCCGTGCGCCGACCCGAGCGCACGCTGGCGACCATGGACCATTCGACGCCGACCACCACGGAGCAGGTGTTCGGCAATGTGCCGATCAAAGTCGACGCCGCCGCCAAACAGGTGCGCCAGCTCGAGCGCAATGCCGAGGAGTTCGGCGTCGAGCTGTTCGGCATGCGCGATGCGCGCCGCGGCATCGTGCACGTCATCAGTCCGGAATTGGGCTGCACGCAGCCGGGCATGACCATTGTCTGCGGCGATAGCCACACCAGCACTCACGGCGCCTTTGGCGCCCTCGCCTTCGGCATCGGTACCACCGAAGTCGGCCATGTGCTGGCCACTCAATCGCTGCTGCAGCGCAAGCCGAAGAGCTTCGCGGTCAATGTCGAGGGCAAACTGCGGCCGGGAGTGACCGCCAAGGATCTGATTCTCGCCATCATCGGCAGGATCGGCGTCTCGGGCGGCACCGGCCATGTGCTGGAATATCGCGGCTCGACGATTCGATCCCTGTCCATGGATGAGCGCATGACGGTGTGCAATATGTCGATCGAGGCCGGCGCCCGCGCCGGCATGATCGCGCCCGACGACATCACCTTCGGCTATCTTAAAGATACGCCTCGGTCGCCCAAGGGACACGACTGGGACGGCGCGGTGGAGCGCTGGCGCCATCTATGCACCGACCCGGGAGCCAAATTCGACGCCTCCGTGGACATTGACGCGGCGGAGATCGAGCCCATGATCACCTATGGCACGAATCCCGGCATGGTGGTGCCGATCGGGGGTTCGATCCCCAACACTGACGGCGACGCGGCGTTCGACAAGGCGCTGCGCTACATGGGCTTTCATAACGGTGACGGCATGCTCGGCAAGCCCGTGAACGTGGTGTTCATCGGCAGCTGCACCAATGGGCGGCTCGAGGATTTGCAGGCCGCTGCCCGGATCCTCAAAGGCCGCCGGGTGGCTCCTGGCGTGCATCTGATGATCGTGCCGGGTTCGCAGCAGATCAAGTTGAAGGCCGAGGAATCCGGCCTTGCGGACATTTTCAAGGCCGCGGGCGCGGATTGGCGCGAATCAGGCTGCTCGATGTGCCTGGGGATGAACGGCGATACCGTCGCCGCCGGCCAGTATTCGATCAGCACCAGCAATCGTAATTTCGAAGGCCGCCAGGGCGTTGGCGCGCGCACGCTGCTGGTGAGTCCGCTGACCGCCGCCGCCAGCGCGGTGACAGGCAAGATCACTGATCCCCGGGAACTTATGTCATGCAAGCCGTGAAGCGGGTTCGCTCCAAAACCGTGGTCATCGCCGCCAGCAACGTCGACACCGACCAGATCATTCCCGCGCGCTTCCTCACCACCACCACCAAGGAAGGCTTGGGGAAACAATTGTTCGCCGATTGGCGCTACGGCAGCGACGGCGAACCGAAAGCGGATTTCATCCTGAATCGGCCGGAGGCCGAGGGCGCGAAGATTCTGGTGGCCGGGCGCAATTTTGGCTGCGGATCCTCGCGCGAGCACGCGCCTTGGGCGCTCCTGGATTACGGCTTTCGCGCCGTCGTCAGCACCGAGATCGCCGATATTTTTCGCGGCAATTCCCTGAAGACCGGCTTGCTGCCGATCGTCGTGGACGAGCCGACCTCGCAATGGCTGCTGCAGAATCCGGGCGCCGAGGTCGATATCGATCTGGAGGCCGCGCGCTTGACGCTGCCCACGGGCCGCGCGGTGTCCTTCCCCATCGAGGCGTTTGCGCGCCATTGCCTGTTGAACGGTCTCGACGAACTCGGCTATCTGCGCAGCAAGCTGGCGTTGATCGAACGCCACGAGGCTGCGCTGAGCGGCGCGTTGGTTAAGTGAAGGCGCTGATCGCAGTCCTTGCCGGCGACGGGATCGGCGGTGAGGTCACCGCCGAAGCCGTGCGCGCGCTGGCCGCCGTGGCGGCGCGCTTCAACCACGATTTTGAGTTCGAGTCGGCGCTGCTGGGCGGCGCGGCGATCGATGCCACGGGCCTGCCGCTGCCGCCGGCCACGCTGGCGCTGGCCATGCGGGCCGACGCGACATTGCTGGGCGCGGTCGGCGGCCCGAAATGGTCCGACCCCGATGCCGAAGTCCGGCCCGAACAAGGTCTGTTGCAGCTGCGCAAGGCGCTGGGGCTGTTCGCGAATCTGCGTCCGGTTGTGCCGCACCCCGCCGTGCTGCATGCCTCGCCGATCAAGGCCGAAATTCTGCGCGGCGTCGACATCATGGTGGTGCGCGAACTCACCGGCGGCATCTATTTCGGCGAGAAGACCCGCACCGCGACCGAGGCCGTCGATGTGTGCCGCTATACGCTGATGGAAATCGAACGCGTGGTGCGTCTCGCAGCCGGCTTGGCGCGGCGCCGCCGCGGCAAATTGACGTCGGTGGACAAGGCCAATGTGCTCGAGACCTCGCGCCTGTGGCGCTCGACCGTCAATCGCATCATGGCGGCGGAATTTCCCGACCTGCGGGTCGAGCACATGCTGGTGGATTCGGCGGCGATGCATCTGCTGCAGCGGCCGCGCGACTTCGACGTCATCGTGACGGAAAACATGTTCGGCGATATCCTCACGGACGAGGCCTCGATGCTCGCCGGCTCGTTGGGGTTGTTGCCTTCGGCATCGCTCGGGTTGGATGCGCGCGGCGGGCTGTTCGAACCCATCCACGGCTCCGCCCCGGACATCGCCGGCCGCGGCATTGCCAATCCGTACGCGGCCATCTTGAGTGCGGCGTTGCTGCTGCGCCATGCGCTGGGTTTGGAGGCGGAGGCCAAGGCGCTGGAAAACGCGGTCGATCGCGCCGTCACGTCCGGCGCGCTGACCGCCGATCTCGCCGCGCCGGGAAAGGCGATTACGACGCGTGCCGCCGCAGATGCGGTGATGGCTCTACTGTAGCGGCGCGTTCGAGCCCGGCCGCAAGATCGGCAATCAGGTCGGCGTGATCCTCTATGCCCACCGAGACCCGCAACAGGCCGGCGCCGATACCTGCGCGCAATCGGGCCGATTCCTCCATGCCGACGTGCGACATGGTCACCGGATGCGCGATCAGGCTCTCAACGCCGCCCAAGGACTCGGCCAGCGTGAAACATGTGAGCCCGCCGAGAAATGCGCCAACCGCCGGCTCGCCGCCGGCAAGCTCGAAACTGAACATCGCGCCGAATGAGCGTTGCTGGCGGCGCGCGATCTCATGCCCGGGATTGCCGCTGAGTCCGGGATAGTAGACACGCTGCACGGCCGGATGCCGCGCCATGAAGTCCACTACCGCAGCGGTATTCTCCTCGTGAACGCGCATGCGCGCGTGCAGGGTGCGCACGCCGCGCAGCGTGAGAAAACTGTCGAACGGCGCGCCGGTGACGCCGAGGGCGTTCGCCCACCAGGTCAGATTCTGCTGCAGTTCGGCGGTGGCGGCGATCACCGCGCCCCCCACCACGTCGCTGTGTCCGTTCAAATACTTGGTGGTGGAGTGCAGCACGATATCGGCGCCGAGACTCAAGGGTTGCTGCCAGAGCGGCGAGAGAAAGGTATTGTCCACCACGGACAGGGCGCCGGCGGCGTGAGCCGCCTCGCTGAGGGCGCGAATGTCGACCACGCGCAGCAACGGGTTGCTCGGCGTCTCGATCCACACGAGCTTCGCACCCGCCGCAAACGCGCTCTGCAATTCACGCGGGTTGCTTTGATCGATGAATTCGACCACGAACTGTCCCTTGGCATGCAGCGCCGCGAACAACCGATAGGTACCGCCGTAGCAATCATAAGGGGCGATGATGCGTGCGCCGGTGGGCAGGGTCGCCAGGATCAATGTAATGGCAGCCATTCCCGTACAGGTCACAACGGCGCCGGCGCCGCCCTCCAGATCCGCCAAGGCGCCGGCCAACTGATCGCGAGTGGGATTGCCGGACCGGGTGTAGTCGTACTGGCGGGGCCGGCCGTGGCTTTCGAACGCGAAATTCGTCGACAAATAAACCGGCGGCACCACCGAGCCGTACATGGCATCGGACTCGAGTCCGGCGCGCACCGAGCGGGTGGCGATGTTTTTGGGAGGGGCTTTGCTGCTCATGTCTACTGCTCCGCAAGGGCGTGTTTGATGATGGGTGTCAGGGCGGCGCCTTCTTTCAGGAAGGCGTCGTGGCCGAAAATGGAATTGATCTCGATGAGTTGCCGCGGTCCGTTCAAGCGGGCGGAGAGCGCCTGCATGTCGGAAAACGGCACAAGTTGATCTTCGCGCACGGCGATAAGGGTGGCGGGGGTACGCACCTGCGTGGCATCCATTTGATGCAGATCGATCGATTCGCTCAACGCCAAAAACGATTCGGCGCGGTACTTGCGCACATAGTCATCGCCGCGCGCGAACAAGTAATCCTCGATGGGGAATCTGAAGCGATCGGCGACTCGCGTCGGCGCCCCGCCGAAGCGGATCGCAAATTCGACATTGCTGCGATATGTGGCCATGGCCAGCGCCCGCGCCAGTTTGAGACCCGCGGCGCCGTCGCCGCGAGCGATCGCCTCGCGCACGATTTGCCGCTGCACGCTGCGCCATGCGGTGGACAGCACCTGCGCTTTGTCGGCACCGCTCAACACCACGATATGCTGCACCAGATCGGCGTAGCGTTCGGCGAAGCACAGCGCCACCATCCCGCCATAGGAGGCGCCAACGATGGCGTGCAGCGACGATAAGCCCAGATGCCGTACGATGAGGCTCATGGCGGCGGCTTGATCGTACGAACTGATGGGCGGAAAGCGGCCACCGCTCTCAGGCGTCGAACTCAAGCCGAAGCCGCCGATGTAGTCGATGCCGAGTACCCGATACTTGCGGGTATCCACGCCGAGACCCGGACCGACCATTTCCGGCCACCAGCCGACACCCTGCGCACCGGTGACGATGCGGTGCGCGGAAATGCCGCCGAGGACTGCAATGACCGGCCCCTGTTCATTTCCCACCACACGGAACGACACCCTGGCCTCGGGCAGGGAGTCTCCATAGTGCATCCGGAAGGGTGCGAGACTTATCGTCTCATCGATGGTATGCGGGGAATCGTCGGCCACAAACTTCAAGCTCCTTAAAGGTGACATAACCCCTGGAGCGCCGACATTGCCCTAAGAAATTCGCGCGGCTGCGCGCAATCGGCCGCCTATCTACCGGATCCTCAGGTCGCGACGACCTGAAGGCTCCGCAGGAGTTGGCACCGTTCCGCGACTGCTCCCAAGGAACTGCGCGGGTGGTTGCCCCGGCTTCTAAGGGCCTTTCCCTCAGCCGGTCTAGATAAGCTGATGCGAATTTTAGGCGGACGCCGTGGGTTGCGTCAAGGCAATGCCGCCAAAATCCTTGATTCAGTTCCGCCAGTGTAATAACGTAATAGCGCATTAATACATTAGATGAAAGTCCGGACCTGGATCCCACGCCTCGGTATGAAAACCAATCGGCCGGTGACGCTGCGCCAGGAGCAGCAACACGAACGCGCACTGTGCACTGCGATTCTGACGCTGCGCTCGGTCGATGAGTGCCGCAGTTTTTTTCGCGATTTGTGCACGCCCGCGGAACTGCAGGCGATGGCGGACCGATGGGCGGTGGTCGAACTGCTGGAGCGCGGCCTGCCGTACCGGGAGATCCACAGACAAACCGGCGTCAGCGTCACCACCATCGGCCGCGTCGCGCGCTACCTCATGGCTGGCAATGGCGGCTACCGGGCCGTCACCGAACGGTTGAAGCTCAATGCGTAATTCCGCTGGCGCCTCTGATGTGGTGCACCTACGATGAGCGGGCGTCCAATCGTATTCCTGGATCGAGACGGCACATTGAACGAAGAGACGCCGGACGAGCGAATCGACAGCCTGGCGAAGGTCCGTCTCATGCCCGGCGTCGTACCGGCGCTTCTCGATCTGCAACGCGCCGGGTACAGCTTCGTCATTGTCAGCAATCAAGACGGCTTGGGTACGCCCACCCTGCCGCGCGAGCCTTTCGAGGCGACGCATCGCTTCATCATGGAGTTGTTCAGATCCCAGGGCATCGAATTCGAGGAAGTGTTCTTCTGCCCGCACTTCAAACACGAGGGATGTGGTTGCCGTAAACCGCAAGTGGGCATGGTGCGGGAATATCTCGCCGCCAACGAGATCGACAAGCAACGCAGCTTTATGGTCGGCGACCGGGACACCGATCTTGAATTCGCGGCGAATCTCGGGATTTCCGGCCTGCGCATTCGCTTGAATGGCGGCGCGCATGAAACCTGGCCGGGCATCGCTGCGCGGATCATCGCGGCGCGGCGCGCCCCCGCTCCGTCCTGAGGACCAATACGCCGAGCGCCTCCTAATGCAGCGCCGTGGCGACCGCCGCAAAGAACGCGGCATCGTCTTGCAGTTCGTCACGCGAGCCATCGACCGGCTTGGGCCGAGCGCTCAAAACGACAATGGCCAGACGTTCTCGCGGATTGATGTAAATGTATTGACCGAAAATACCGATGGCTTCAAACGCCCCGACATGGACGGGTGTGCTCTGCGGAGGAATCCACCACATGTAGCCGTAATCGACCTTGCCTCCGCCTATGGTGTGGGGGGATCCCGCTTCCGCGAACCATCCTTCCGGAACGATGCGCCGCCCCTGCAGGCGACCCCCATCGGCAGCGATCAGCGCGAATCGGCCATAGTCCCGGAGCGTCGCCCCAATGCCGCTACCTGCCCACGCCAATCCACTCGGCCCATCCACCCACCAGG
>Ga0210402_10000746_pt1 | contig 35367 bp, 24 predicted proteins | sample IncBWC7MmetaG_FD_161055 | JGI IMG/M metagenome (GOLD analysis project Ga0210402, IMG submission 161055) | Forest soil microbial communities from Barre Woods Harvard Forest LTER site, Petersham, Massachusetts, United States - Inc-BW-C-7-M | ecosystem: Environmental > Terrestrial > Soil >...
AACTCGAAAACCACAGCAAATAGAGGGATGCAGGACCATGCTGCAAAGACCCGATACCCAGAAACGCCTGCCGTTGATTCTAGTCGGTCCGGTTTTTTCTGTTCTGGCGGCAACGGATTGCTTTTTGATATTTGCGCCATCCTTGGGCCAAGCGGTTTCTTACTGGCCCGAGACATGCCTGGTTGGGATTCTCTTGCTTGGGGCGATTGCTTGGTACCTCTTTCCCGAGGATCATTCGCATGCCTAAAGGTCCGCCGGGCCGGCGCCGCCGCAAGTAGCAGCAGCCAGTATAGCAGCAGCAGCCGGTTAGCCGAGATAGATCATCTCAGACTGGTCGCTATCGACGCGAAATCTGTATTCAGGTTCGTGCCGACGGTTGTAAGACCGGTGATGATGACCACTGCGATCAAAGCCGCGATCAGGCCGTATTCTATGGCCGTAGCACCGTTTTCGTTCGCGATGAATCCTCTAAATAACTTCTGCATAGGAGTCCCCACCAAATTGGGCGATGCGCCCGCTGTTTCGATAGACGGAGAGGTTAGGTAAGCCGACATTGCCTGCCTGCCCCTTTTTTGCTCAAAGCGGACTATGCTGGTTCTTAGTTAGTGCAGTGCCCTGCGAGCCGACATTCGCCTGACTTCGGCCAGAAAATCCAACAGTCGAAATTTGTTGGTCTAACTGTTGGTGTCCAACGAGTCGCACGAGATTTTCTCGGCCTAATTCCGAGGGTTGTTGGCAGAGATGGGTGCTATCTAGGTTACCACAGGCTTGCGATAGCTGCGCGCCACTGGCGCGGGTCGGTGTTAGTATCGGGCGAGACTAGCGATAATTGCCCGTTATCGTTCATGCAGCGATAATTATCTGTACCTGTCAGATTCCAATAGCGATTTTTTTGCCGAAGCGCTTCATGCCTGCACCAGCGGGCCGGGTTTTTTGATGTAACGGGTGGTGATCGCCTCCGCCGCCCAATACGTTAATGCCGCCACCGTACCGGTGGGATTAACCGCCGCATTCTGTGGGAAGGCGCAGGCGCCCATCACGAACACATTGGAGACATCCCAGTTTTGCAGAAAGCGGTTGACCGCGCTGGTCCTGGGGTCAGCGCCCATGATGGCGCCGCCGGTGTTGTGAGTACTCTGATAGGGCACCGAATTCCACCCCTTGCGGGCCGTTCCGGACGTCAGAATTTTGGGATTTAACGTCTTGGCGAGTTTCACGCACTGATCACTGACCCAGTTTTGCATCCTGATGTCGTTGTCGGGAAAATCAAAGGTCATTCGCAGCAGCGGACGGCCGTAATTATCCGTGTAGGTGGGGTCGAGGTCCAGGTAATTGCCCCGCTGCGCATAGCTGGAGCCCGCGCCGCCAATGCCCATCACCCGGCCATAGGTTTTGGCGGTCGCCTCTTTCCATTTGCTACCCCAGCGCGGCGTGCCGGGCGGCACCGGCCGGCTCTGGATCGGTCGGCCACTACTTTCACCCGAGCCAATCGACGCACCGCCAACAAAGTCCAACTTGGAGTGATCCATGTCGGAATTGAAATCGAACGCCGAAGAAATCAACGCGCCCGTCCCCATAAAGGAATTGAAACGCTTATCATCGAAGATCATCGAGGCGCCGCCGCCCTGGGTCTGGTAGCAGTAATTGCGGCCCACCACTCCATCATCGGTGTTCGGATCATAGGGCTTGCCGACGTGCGACAAAAGCATCATGCGGACATTCATCAGGCCATAGCCGGCCAGGATGACAAGATCGGCGGGCTGCTCGAACTCGTTGCCCGAAGTGTCCACATAGGTGACGCTTTTGGCGCTCTTGCCGTCGGGATGGAGGTTGACCTTCATCACTTCGCATTCGGTGCGCAACTGGAAGTTCTGTTTCTTGATCAGCACCGGCAGGATGCAGGTCTGGGGCGTGGATTTGGAATAGTTGGCGCAGCCGAACCGTTCGCAAAATCCGCAATAGGTGCATTCGCCCATCGCGATGCCAAGCGGATTGACATAGGGCCGCGACACATTGGCCGCTGGAGTGGGAAAAGGATGCAGCCCTGCCTCTGTCGCCGCCTTCTCGAACAACGAGGCGGAATAGGGCCGCTGCAGCGGCGGATTGGGATATTCGCGCGAGCGCGTGCCTTCAAACGGATTGCCGCCCGGCATCACCTTGCCATTGATCAACCCCGCTTTGCCCGAGACTCCGCAAAGATATTCGAACTTGTCGTAGCAATGCTCGATTTCGTCCCAGGTGACGCCCCAATCCTGAATGGTCAGGCCCTCGAACTTCTTGGCGCCATAGCGCTGGGTCAGATGGGTCTTCATCACAAAATCGGATGGCTGATAGCGCCAACAGGCCCCGTTCCAGTGCACACCCGCGCCACCCACGCCCGCGCCGGGCAGAAAGGAGCCGTAATCGCGCATCGGCAACGCCGTCTGCGTCATATCGTTGCGCATAGTTATGGCTTCCTGCGCCGGCTGCAGGAACAGTTCTTTGCGAATGGCGTAGCGCAGTTCATCGGGCATATAGCCGATGTTGAAATCCGTGGCGGTATCGCGCCAAGGGCCGCGCTCGATGGCCAGAACGTCGAGGCCAGCCTCTGTCAGCTCATGCGCCATGATAGAGCCCGTCCAGCCCAGGCCGACGATCACGACATCCCGGCGGGGAAGCAATTTGGCCATCAGATTTTCACCTTACAGCTGTCCTCGCCATAGATCGAAACCGGCCCAAGCCGGAAAGGCTGGTTATGCTTGCGCCGGACGCCGAGTGTTGCCCGGTCAATGACATGGCTGTTAAAAATGCCCCTGAAACAATTCTTGTGTTGCTTGACAGTGACCCTATCCCGGGATTGGGACCGGATCAAATTGCCCCCCGTGCCGCGCTGCACAAGCGTGTGGCTGACGATAGCGCAGAGCAAGAACTTGCCCGAGCCAATTGCTTCACGCGATGGCCGGCCCGTCAAGGGAATATGGTCAAACTCGATTGCGACGCCATACGGTTGAGATCACTAGTGGGAAGCTGCGATAATTACGAGTTGTAGGCCCAACGCCAGGTCAGGTCGGCTTGGCGATAAGTGGCCGTTGCTTGGCGCGGCCCAATAGCAGCACAATGATCGCTGAGAGCCCTGGCGCGACGGCAAGCACCGCCATCCCCGTCGAAAAACCGCCGGTGGCTTGGCGTATTAGTCCCAGGACATAGGGCCCGAAAAAGCCGCCGCCGCCGGTGCCTATCGCGTTGATGAAGGCAATCCCGCCCGCCGCCGCGGCGCCCCCCAGCCAGGTCGAAGGCAGGACCCAGAACGGGCCTTGCAAGGCCAGCGCCCCGACCAGCACCAGCGAGAGCGCCAGGAAGATCATCACATTGGATTGGACAAGGCTGGCGATGAGAAGGCACGCCGCCATCAGCGTGGCTGGCAACGCCACATGCCAGATGCGCTCGCCGCTTCGATCGCTCCTGCGGCCCCAAAATATCATGGCGAACACGCTGGCGATGTAGGGGATGGCCACCACGAATCCGGTGGCGAGGTTGGAAACGCCCATGCCCTGCACGATCTGCGGCAACCACAGTCCCACGCCATAATTCCCCACAGCATAGCCGAAATAAATGACAGCGAGGGCATAGACGCGGGAATCAGCGAAAACCGGCCAGAAGTTGACATGCTGGGCGGTGTCGTCGGTTTGCAATTGTGCGGCGATGACGGCCTTGTCATCCCCGCTCAACCACGCCGCTTTGCCGGGACCATCGGGAAGAAATTTCAGAACCGTAAAGGCGAGCACGATCGCGGGCGCCGCTTCGATCAGGAACAGCCATTGCCAGCCTGCCAGCCGCAAAATTCCGTTCATGCCGAGGATAAGGCTGGAGAGCGGTCCTCCCACAATGTTCGCCAGCGGCAGCGCCGTCATGAAAATCGCCACCAGGCGCCCGCGATGAGGCTTGGTGAACCAATAGGTGAGATAGAGGATCATGCCGGGATAGAAGCCAGCCTCGATCAGGCCCAGAGATATGCGCACCGTATAAAAGCCCGTGGCGCCAGACACGGCCGCGTTGGAAGCGGAAAGCGCCCCCCACAGAAGCAAAAGCAGGCAGATCCAGCGCCGCGCGCCCACCCTCTCCAGGATCATGTTGGCGGGCACCTGGAAAAGCGCGTAGCCGAGAAAGAACGCGCCGGCGCCAAACCCATAAACGGCCGGAGTAAAGCCCAACTCGCGATTCATGGTGAGCGCGGCAAAGCCCACATTCACGCGGTCCATGATGTTGACGAAATAAAGCAGCATCATCAGCGGCACTAGCCGCCAGGCGCATTTCAGAAAGATTTTGTCCGCTGCGGGCATTTGTCCACCGATGGAGATATGGACCATACCCTCGTTTATCGGTCAAATGCCGAATATACCCGCCGGCGGGACGTTTTGGGGCATGTTATCGATGACGTGCCAGTATTTATCAGGCTGACAGAACATGATCGACTGGCCGGCGTTGTTGTCGCGAAATGTGTCCGATCTCGGAACGCCCGCATTGATCGTCGATCTCGAAGCGTTTGAGCGCAACATCCAGAAAATGGCCAGCCATTGCCGCGCGAGCAATATCGCACTGCGGCCGCACGCGAAAACGCACAAATCTGCCAAAGTGGCCAAACGCCAGATCGCTGCGGGTGCGATCGGCCAGTGCAGCGCAAGTCTGGACGAAGCGGAATTTCTGGCAGGCGCGGGCATCGCATCGATTCTGATCACCGCCCCCATCGTGAGTGAACCAGCCATCCGGCGCCTGCTGGCATTGAACGCGGTCTGTCCTGAACTTCTGGCGGTGGCTGACAGTCAGCAGGCCGTTCTTCGGTTTTCGTTGGCGGCGTCCAATGCGGGCCAGGTCTTGAGATTGTTGGTTGACATCGATCTGGGTCATCACCGTACCGGCGTTGTGCCGGGTCAGCCGGCCTGTGATCTGGCGCGACTTGTGGCGCAGAGTCCTAATCTCCAATTCGCGGGGATACAGGGTTATGCCGGCCACCTGATGCACCTCTCCGATCGCGACGAACGTCAGGTCCGCTCGGCCGCCGCCTTGAGTCAGCTGCGACTTACACGAGACCGGCTTTCGGATTTGGGTCTTTCGCCGCGTATCATTACTGGTGGTGGAACCGGCAGCTTTGACATTGATCCCGCGGAGCAGGTTCTGACCGAGTTGCAGGCCGGCTCCTACATCTTCATGGACCGGCAGTATAACGAGGTCTGGGCCGGAGGCCCGCCATTCGAGACGTCCCTTTTCGTGCTCTCGACCGTTGTGAGTGTGAATTCTCCCGGGATTGTCACGACGGATGCCGGGCTTAAAGCCTTTTCCACTGATGCCGATATGCCCCTGATTGCCTTCGGACCGGGCGCCACATATTCCTTTTTTGGCGATGAATATGGCCGTGTGGCGCTGGCGGAAAATGGTACGGCGAAGGCAGGCGAGGCGGTGGCCTGTATTACGCCCCACTGTGACCCGACCGTGAATCTGTACGGTCATTATCTTGTTGTCCACGGGGACGAAATCGTGGATCGCTGGCCCATTGCCAACAGCAAATATCGTCAGTCCGCGCCCTATCCCTTATAGTGAGACCGCTATGTGGCCGGTGCCGGCCGATCGCAGTCATGTGATTTGGCGTATCGGTTTGGGGACACAGCCGCTTTTTGACGTGACGTTTTGGGCCTGCCCTTTTACCATGTCCCCGAAACGGGATTTCGGTGGGGACCATGCGTCGTTCTGCTTTTGTCACTCTGGCCGGCCTGCTTCTGACCGCCTCGGCGTCCGCACAGGCTCCCGACCAGGCCGCGCTGGCAAGCCAGTTCGACGGCTATATCAAGCCCGACGAGATCGGCGCCTGGATGAAGCAGATGGCCGCTGAACCCAATCATGTCAGTTCGCCGCATGACAAGATCAATGCCGATTTCATCCTGGCCCAATTCAGGGCCTGGGGCTGGGACGCGCATATCGAAACCTTCAAGGTGCTCTATCCCACGCCGGTGAGCGAAAGCCTGACGATGGGCGGATCAAAGCTCTTCACCGCAACCCTGCAGGAGCCGTCCATTCCTGGCGACACAACCGCTACGGCGAAAGAGCCGTCGCTCCCCGCCTATCTGGAATATGTCGCCGATGGCGACGTCACGGCGCCGCTAGTCTATGTCAATTACGGCAATGTCGATGACTATAAGCGGCTGCAACAATTCGGCATCTCGGTCAAAGGCAAGATCGTTATCGCCCGTTACGGCGAGGGCTGGCGGGGGCTCAAGGTCAAGCTGGCCTATGATCATGGCGCGGTGGGCGCGCTGATCTATTCCGATCCGGCCGATGACGGCTACTCCATCGACCTGCCTTATCCGCAAGGCGCTGCCCGCCCGCCCCAGGGTATTCAGCGCGGTTCCGCCATGGACCAGCCGATCTACCCCGGCGATCCGCTGACTCCCGGCGTGGGCGCCACCGACGACGCCAAGCGGCTCGCGCTGCAGGATGCGGTCACGGTGGAGAAGATTCCGGCGCTGCCGATTTCCTGGGCCGATGCTGAGGTGATGATGGCGGCGATGGACGGCCCCATCGCGCCGGCCGCTTGGCGCGGGCACATGCCGATCACCTATCGCGTGGGCGGCGGCGGGCCGCCGGTGCGTCTGGCGCTGAAATCCGAATGGAGTCTCAAGCCCGTCTATGACGTAATCGCCACGCTGAAGGGCTCTACCGCGCCCGATCAGTGGGTGATCCGCGGCAATCACCATGACGGCTGGGTGTATGGCGCCAGTGATCCCCTGGCGGGCATGACCGCCATGATGGCCGAGGCCAAGGCGCTGGGCGCGATGAAGAAGGCGGGCTGGAAGCCCAAGCGCAGCATCGTCTATGCCAGTTGGGACGGCGAGGAGGCGCATCTGCTGGGTTCGACCGAATGGGCGGAAACCCATGCCACCGAACTCATGAAAAAAGCCGCGGTCTATATCAACAGCGACGGCAATGGCCGCGGCATTCTCAATATCAGCGGCAGCGAAGACATGGAAAAGCTCGCCGATGACGCGATCAAGGGCATGATTGATCCGGAAACCGGCAAGACGGTGGAGGAACGCCGCCGCGCCCGACTCGAACTAACACAAGGCGCGGACGATCATGCCCGCTTTATGGCCCGCATCGCCGCCGACAGGACCAAGGACATGCCGATTGAAGCGCTGGGATCGGGTTCCGACTATTCGCCGTTTCTGCAACATCTGGGCATCGAGACGCTGGATTTTGGTTATGGCGGCGAGGGCAGTTCCACAGGCGTCTATCATTCGCGCTATGACACGTATGAGCATCACAGCCGTTTTGTCGACCCGGGCTTTGTCTATGACGCGCTTTTGGCCAAAACTATGGGCCGGGTGGTGCTGCTGGCGGCCGACAGCGACCTGCCTCTTCAGCAAACCGGCGACTTCGCCGACGCCTCGGCGCAATATGACAGCGAGCTGAAAAGCCTGGCGGACCGCAATCGCACTGCGGCGGAAGCCCAAGCCAGGTTGCTGGCGGCGGGCGCCTATGATGCGGCGGCTGACCCCACCAAGCCGCACGCCAATCCCACGCCGCTGAAGACCGTGCCCAAATTCGATTTCGGGCCGCTGGATGATTCGATTGCCGTCCTCAAGAAAAGCGCCGCTGCCTTTGACGCGGCGCTGGCCGCGAAGGGCGCGCACCTTTCGGCCAAAGACCGCGCCAAGCTGATGGCGCTGATGGGGCCGCTGGACCAGGCGTTGCTCTCCGAAGCCGGGTTGCCGGACCGGCCCTGGTACAAGAGCCTGCTTTATGCACCTGGCCGCTACACCGGCTATGGCGCCAAGACCATGCCGGGCATCCGCGAAGGCATCGAGGATGAGCGTTTTGACGACGCGACAAAATATATTGGTCTGACGGCGCAGGCTCTGAAGGATTATGCCGCTAGGCTCGACCAGGCCACCGCCATCATCAATGGCGCGCCTGCGTCCTGACCGTGGCTGTCGTCATTCAGATGTTAGCATCAATTGGGCCGCGTCCGAATGGCTCATCAAGCAACTCGATCGCTTCTCCAAACAACGATAACCCCAAGTTATCGGCAGTGTGGAATTGTTGGCATTTTTGTTGGTGTTCGTGCTGGGCGGAAACAGAAATGGGCGGTTTGCCAACGCATTAAGGGTCAAGTTGGTAGCTGACTAAGCTACCACTCAACCATCGATAGTTGCGCGCTATTTCGCAGACTGTTCCAGTCTCGCCAAAAAGTTTGCAGCGGCCGATCCCGGCTGGGCGGGGCTGGCCCCCCTAGTTGCTGGCCTGCTTGTTATTGATCCTGGCCTTGTAGGCATCTTCCATTCCCATGGCGAACTGGTTGCTGGATTCCACCAGCTTGCCCTCCTCGTTAAAAGTCCCATACATCACCTTTTCGGTGGCATGAATCGGATGGCCGTATTCGTCCTTCATGATGCCAATCACCTTGTGCGCCTTCACATCGATGATGCTGCCGTCGCCGACAAAGGCCAGCTTGCCGTCATTGGTCATCGAGATCCAGGCCGAGCCGCCCACATCCTTCTGGACCGGGACGGCCTTGGCGGGATTGTAGACCGGGTTACGGCCGTCGCCCGGATTGTCCCAAATCTGCCACGCATCATTGGCGCCATCCGTCACCCAGATCTCGCTTTCATCCGGCGTCATGCCGATGCCGTGGCTGGGCAGCCCATGGCCGAAATGATGGCTGTTGGGATCGGCCCATTTGGCCTTCCACATATTGCCCGGCAGTTCGACGCGCTTGATCATCTTGCCAGTCTTGGTGTCGCCGATCTCGAAACCGTCAAGATTGTTGACGTTCACATAGATCAGGCTGCCGTCATGGTTCATGGTCAACGGCCGGGGCGCATCACTGAAGGTGATGTAGCGCAGTACCTTCTTGCTGGGGATATCCACTATGGCGACCTTGGCGTTCGGAGCGGAGGAAAGCGCGGCAAGCGCACCCAGCTTGCCATCCGCGGTCACCGTCAAATTGTGTGCGTTCGGCGCTTCTGGCGTGTCGATACGGCCCTGCACCGCGCCGGAATGCGCGTCTATGAGATACCACCAGTTATTGTAACTGGAGGCCACTAGCAGTTGGTGACCACCGGGCATGGTCCAGGGCCGCTCGCAGCAGCCCGATGCCGCGCCGCGCGTACGCTGTACAGGCCCCTTCTCGCCCTTGAAGGTCCAGGCAATCTTGTCGGTCGCTAGGTCGAAGGCGATCATGCTGCCGCCATCGGTGGTGACATAGATCTTGTTTTCTGGAACGCTGGAAGCCATGCCGGAAATCTTAGGACCGGGCATCTGGCTGGCCGACAGGCCGTAAGGAATGCGCTTGATGAAGCGATAATCGTGATCGGCATCGAGCACTACGACGCCCGACTGGTCATCCGCTCCACTGTCGCCGGGGGTGGCGATGTAAAGCAAATGCCTAAGCCTGCTCCCGGGCGCAGGGCGGGCGGCGGCACGGGGGACGGCGCCACCGGGCGCTGCGACGTTCTGCGCGGAAACGGCACCAGCGACACAGGCCAAGCTGGCCGTCGCGAGCAACACATTGCGAATTTTCATGATGTCCTCCCAGGAACGTTGGGGCCAGAGACCCCTATTAGAGACGGATACCCACCAATTTTTCCTCAGATATTAGGTATTAAAGTTGGTAAATACCCGACCTGCCTAAAGCGAATAGTGTTAGCAGCTTGATTTTGAACTGATTTCTAACTTAGCCAGGGCCATGCTTTTCCGTAGGTGCGTCGAACTTGCCCAGCACGCAGACCTGACCCGAGTGCAACACGCGCATGCTCTGCATATTTTCGCAAACGGTATCGGCACCACGAATGACCCAGACAAAGCCATTAAATTTCAGGTCGGGGCAAGCGCCTTGCAGGTGATTGACCAGGGTCTGGCCATTGCGCATCTGGAACACCATCAGCTTTCCGTCATCGGAGTGCGCGCTGACGATGTCACTGGTCCTCAGGCAGGTATTGGCAAACGCGGGCGATGCGATGGTAACCGCAGTGAGCGCCAAAGCTGTAACGATCTTCATCATAGCCTCCATGCGAAGACCCCTCGAAAGCGGATTATAGGTCTGGTTCCAAAAGCTCACAATCCCGTCAAATAGCGCCCCGCGCCGCAGACATTCAGCATCCCGCCCATTCCCGCCGCTTCTGGATCAGGCCGCAATGATGAAATAATCCCTCTCTACGGCGGTGGCAAAAAATATCTGTCAGGCTCGCTGTCCCGGCAGGCTTTACGGACTCATCAGTGGCGAGTACAAACGCGCCCTGATGAGAGGCGAAACGAAACGGAGAATTGTTTGAAAATGCCGCGCGATGCGGAACTTCGGAAGGTCGGTGCAGCGGTTTTAGTGCTTCTGGTTGGCGTCGTCCTTGGGCCGACAGGAATCAGCGCGGTCTGGGCTGATACGCGGCAGGACATAATCGAAAATGCAACGCGTTGCCGTGCCTTGGAGGATGACCGTCAATGGTTAGATTGCTTTTACGGCTCCGCCCAGCCGATGCGAGCACGGTTGGGGCTTCCTTCCGCTCCTGAAGCACAAATACGCCTTTCTGGCGCCGTACCCGCAAAGAGCGATAGCACAAGACAGAACTATGGGCTGGCAATGCCGCAAGCTCCTCAGCCTGCTCATGTATCAGCAAAGCTGACGACATTTACGCTGGATTCGCATGGTTTGTTTACAGTCGCTCTAGCCAACGGCCAGGTCTGGCGTCAACTCTCGGGCGATACGACCGTCGCTCATTGGAACCCGTCAAAAAGTACGCAGTACGTTATAATGATAAGTTCTGGAGCACTCGGAAGCTATAACCTCCAGGTGCAGGGACAACCGGAGCGGTTCAAGGTCGAGCGACTTCGATAGTAAATCCACGGAGAGTTTTGCCTGGTCTTGTTCCAATAGTATGGTCCCACGTCTCCCGCATCGATTCCTTGCCGCTGTATAGGAGTCTTCGATGAAAATGTTATCCACTGTTTCAATGGCAGCCCTGCTTGTCGCCACCGCAAGTCCTTCACGGCTTTTCGCCCAGAATGCTTTCGCGCCCCCTCCGCCTAATACCGCGGCCTGCGCGCCGGAGAACGGGCTGAAATTTGTCTGCGGTGTCAGGAGTGCGGAAGATGAGACTCTCATTCCGGGCACACGCTGGATCATTGCGAGCGGAAAACTTTCCGGGGAGGGCGTCAAGCTGGTTGATACCGACGCCAAGACCGAGCAGCTTTTTTATACCGGTGCGCCTGCTCAGATGCGCCCGGACAAGAAGCTCTATCCGAATTGCCCGGCGCCACTGGATCCCAAAAGCTTCGTCGCTCATGGCCTTTATCTGCGTGCAGCGTCAACATCCGGCCGTTACAATCTCTATGTGGTCAGCCATGGCACGCTGGAAAGCATCGAGGTGTTTGGCGTTGATACACGGGGCCCGCAGCCGAGCCTGACATGGACTGGGTGCGTCCCTATGCCGGAAGGGGACAACAAGTCTAATGGCGTGGCGGCTTTCTCCGACGGCACTATCATTACCACGCTTGAGGAGCGGCCGGGCACGACCATTGTTCAGGAATTGAATGGCGAACCCGTGGGCGACGTATTGGAATGGAAACCCGGAATGAATTCCTTCCACCCGATTCCGGGAACACAGCTTGCAGGCGACAATGGTATTGAGATTTCTCCTGATGAAAGCGAGTTCTATGTGGTCGCCTACGGGACCCGCTCAATCGCTGTTTTTTCGCGCAAGGACCCGTCCAAACCGTTGCGTTCAACGGTAGCGCCTGGCTTTACGCCCGACAATTTGCGCTGGAGTGGCGAACGGCTTCTCGCGGCAGGTCCCGTTTATGACGACCCGGCTTGCGGTGGAACGCCCAGTCAAGCCCGCGCCAATCCGAGTAAAGGGCGATGCAATCGCGGCTATGTGGTCGCTCAACTCGATCCCAAGACGATGACATGGAGCATTGTGGCCTATGCGGAGTCCGCCAGCGAAATTGGCGCGGTCTCAACGGGGGTGATAGCGGGCAGCACGCTTTGGATAGGCGCCAATTTTGCCGAAGGTCTCGCTTATCGTCCCCTGCCGGGCGCTGGGCGCTGATTTCGGGCGGCGGTTCGTTCAAGCTGAAAATATCGGCCGCGTATCGCGACGTGATCCATAACTTCATGGAAATTCATGCTCGAAGAATTCAACAAAGGTCATGAAGGCCTAACTTGATTTCTGGCCGAAATATGATTTGGGTACCACTTCCGGCAAAAACTCGGGCTTCACGCCGAGCCACGCATGGACAGTTCTAGCCAGCTCAAACATGACAGATAGGTCCTCTATTTCGAAAACGGCATAATCAATGCGGTCATTGCTCATGTCATTCGAATGAACCGACTGGGCGCCAAGGCCGATAAGAAAACTTTTCCAATTCGCGTCGAAGTTGGAATCGTGCCGTAGAGGGTTGTCACCTTTCGTTGGAATGTGAATTTTCATAAGTACGCGCACGATACACCGTGTGTTTTAAGCCTTGCTATTCGGCGCACCCAGAAAGGCACGATATAGATTCTCCAATTCCTGGGGATCGTCCAGGAGCTGACGCAGTTCATCGATTAATTCTGGAAATATGTTCGCGCCACTGGCTTCTGGGTCACAGTCTTTTGATGCGCCGGTGACCGTGGACCGCCACCGGGGAGATACAACCAATTGTTGTCGCAAGCCTTCTTGTAGCAATTCCAGCCACGTCGTCCCCGCGTAGGAAATATTGAGCGACCAGCTTTCCGCATCCGCAGATGTTCGATGAACTGTGCCGCGGGGAACATAGAGAAACGCCCCCGGTTTCAGCTTGAAGCAATGTTCGGTTGGCGCGCGCCTTTGAGGGATGAGCTTTTCGACGGATGGAGCTGGCCGATGGCCAAGGACATGACCTACCGGTGGCATGACCGCCATCGGCGCAGATTCGACAAACCAGCGTTTGGTACCTGTGAGTTGAACGGTGAAGTTCTCGTTGGAGTCGAAGTGCGCCGAAGCTCCGCTTGAACGGGACGACAGGAACAGGCTTGCTTTTACGCGTCTGCGAGGTGCGCCGAGCGCGTCGGCCACCCGGTCGGTGATATTGGGCAGGGGCACATCTACGAAGTAAAGCGTGGCGCCGACTTTGTGGAAATCACTGACGGTGGTGGCATCTGCATCGAATACACTGTGCAAAATATCAGGGCCGGAAATCCAGGCCTGGACGCCCTCTCGGGCCTTCTTTGCGATGGAGACGATCTCAAGCGGGCCGACGTCTGCCAGAACGCGCGCAAAGGTAGCTTTATCGAGGTCCACTGAAAGAGACCGGCGTTGCCAATATTGCGTGAAAAAAGCGCGGCAGCCGACTGATCGGATGAGTTGATCGAAAGACAGCGACGGATCGGTCATTGCAAGGGTCGTCCTAGTCCACTTCCTTTTGCCCTCTCGACCTGCCGAGTCAATAGGTTGCTCTGAACAAACGACCAATTGGCTCTTACGGTATCCGCCGTTGGATTGCGGCGCGAAGCCTGGTCGGATTTCAGCACGGACTGCCAGGCCGTTATTGCAATGCAATATCGCAATCAAAGAGATGTACCGGAGGCAAACTTATTTTTGCAGGTCAGAGATTTCCCAAATCTATTGACCTGAAATTTGAGGGAAACAGGGGGGGGCATCCGTCCTCAATAGAGGCTTGGTCAAAAGCCTCACGCCGTTAAGGGAAGCGGGGAACGTTCATGGCCCGGATTTTTGGATTGGCGCCGGCTTCGGCGCTTGTGCTGGTCTGCGCCACCGCGCTCAGCGGAGCAGCCAATCAGCTGCTGGTCTGGGCTACGCCAATCTATCCTTAAAAAAACGAGATCTTAACAGGAGGGGATCTATGGACCATACAAAGTTTCTCAAAGCGGGTGTTTCGAGCGCGGCTTTGATCGCAATATCTACGGTCGGCCTCGTTTCCGCCAGGGCCCAGGATGCCGGCAACGCGGCCCCGATTGAAACTGTAACGGTCACCGGCACCAGCTTTCACATCGCAAATCCAATCGGCTCGAATGTCGTGGCCGTCACCCCCGCTGATTTGCAGACATCGGGTGGTACTGCGGTCACGGAGATGCTTTCAACGGAGCCGCAACTGACCGGCCTGAACGTTCCCGACCGTGAGACAGGCAGCCAAAACGGCCAGCCGGGTTCGGCAATCTATATTCACGGAATCGGGTCTAACGGGGACGGCGTGACACTTGTCTTGATAGATGGCCATCGGGCTCCGCTCAGTGGTGGCACGAACGACTTCGTCAATCCCAACAACATACCCTCGCCGATGATCGAGCGGGTAGAAGTGCTGGTCGAAGGCGCCTCTGCGGTTTACGGTTCGGATGCGGTTGCCGGCGTCGTGAACTTCATCACGCGCAGCCACTTTGAAGGTCTGCAGTTTAGCTACAACAGCTCAATCGTTAAGGGCCAGCCATCCAATGATTTCGGCCTTGTGACCGGACAAAGCTGGAACACAGGGGGTTTTGTGTTCGGATTGGAATATCAGACCCAGCCGGAACTGTTTAACACGGCGCTTCCAAATACGAGTCCGTTGGCTCAACCTGCCAGGGCATTGGCGGCCGGACTACCGGTGGCCTCCCAGCCTTCCGCGGTCACCAATTTCGGCGATTTCAACTGCAATCCCGCGAGCATCCAGCTAAACGGCGCCGGCAACATCTATTTGAATGCCCAGGGCACCACCAACATACCCAATGTTTCAGCAAATCAAGTTTGTCAGCAGTGGTCGGATGCTACCCTGTACCCGTCAACGCGCAGAGTTGACGCCATGCTTAAAATGCACGAAGTGCTCGGAAACTTCTCGATTGCTGCCGATCTTGCTTACGCTCACCGGCAGAGCACCGGCCAGGCCTCCGCTGGCGTATTGACCGCGACGGCCTTTCCAACGGGCACGCAGGCGAACCCGTTCTACATCAATCCGCCGGGCACCACCTCCACGAAACAGCAGGTCCGTTATGATTTCAATGGACTGTTCAAGCCAGCGGCCGCCATCACCGCTGACAGCTTCATCAACGGATCGATGGATGTAAATTATGACGTAAATGGTGATTGGTCCGTTGAGTTGCTTGGGGAAGCCGGTGTGGACGACAGCCTTAGTGAGGCTTATGGCGGCGTGAACATTGGCCTTGCGACCCTCGCTCTCAACGGAACAACGCAATCGAGCGGCAGCACCACGGCCACGTCGTTGCCCGGATATAGTGCGACGACATTGAATCTACCGCTGACAACGGCAAACGCCCTGGATGTCTGGGACCCGGTTTCATCCAACAAGACGAGTGCGGCCACACTTGCTTCGCTTACCAACAGCAAGAGCATGGCCAGCTATTTTTACGCCACCGAACAACTCCGGCTATCCGCACAAGGGTCTTTGTTCAAGCTCCCAGCCGGGGACGTGAAATTGGCCCTCGGTGTCGAGATGTTCAATCAAAGCACCTGGCAAAACCTGATCGCCCCGGAAAACAATGCCGGTTCCAATGAGGCGTCAGCGTACACCAACCTCAACCTCCACCGCGGAGACCTTGCCGAGTACCTCGAATTGGCCATTCCAATTATTTCAGCCGATATGAATGTGCCATTTGTCCAAAAGCTGGATTTCGACCTGGCCGCGCGCCATGACGCCTACACGGACTTTGGCGCCACGACGAATCCCAAGGTCTCAGTAACCTGGGCGGTCAACGACGACGTTAGCTTCCGCGCAAATGCGTCTACCGGGTTTGTCGCGCCCCAGTTGGCGCTGACCGGCGCGGGTAACGGTCAGGCGGCCTTCTCAACCGCCAGTTCAACGACCCTGAGCCTGGCTTTGCCGGTTGCGCTTTATCCCCTCCTTCCCCAGGAAGGCATTCCAGGCTGCACGGCCAGCTCTGTCACGTGCCCGATTAACACGCTCCAGGGCGCGATCGCACATCTTGGTGAGACCCCCGCTGTTGCGATGACTGGCCGAAGCTGGAATCTTGGAACAGATATCCATCCGGGCTGGCTGCCTGGTTTTACCGCCGCGATTACGTACTGGCACACGAGTTTGGCCAAGGGAACGAATTCGCCGTCCTTCAACCTCTCAGTAAACACACCGGCATTGGCCGGCCGGATACTGCTCACCCCCAGTTGCGCGACACCGGCCCAGCTGAATGCTCTCACGCTCAACGGCGCCCTTCCGCTTACCTCGCCGTTTCCGGCCTGCACGCAGTTCATCGAATACCAGGACGCCAACGCCTACGTCACATTCCAGGTGGACGGCATCGACTCTAACATAGCCTACAAATATGATACGGACTTCGGAACTCTCTCGGTTGATGACAATCTCTCGCAAGCGCTGCGGTTTGATGTGGGCTTCTGTAAAGCTTGTACGGCCACAACGTTATTTAGCATCCTCAACAGCAATGGTGCTGTGGCCCAAGATCCGCAAATCGGAATTCAAAACCGAATGCACCTTGGCTGGGCCTTGAATGGATTGGCTGCGGACTTCTTCGTGAACTGGACGAGCGGCTACAGAAATGTCACCAGCCCGGTGAATCCTATCATTACCGACAGTGTCGGCAGCCTTACGGGCGGTGGCGATCATGTGAACGCCTATCTCCAGTATGATGCGCACATCGGCTACACCTTTGACACGAGCTGGACTGGCGCGGACACAGTGGGGCTGACGATCAAGAATCTTTTCAATAGCCCACCGCCCTACTGGAACGCCACGACTGGCTACGACACCGTGACGGCCAATCCGCTAGGACGCACTTATACGCTTAATTTGACTGCGAAATTCTGAGCTGTTTTGTTGATCACTGGGCCGGTGGCTTTCTGGGCTACCCTTTCTGCTGGGGACTCCGCTGTGAACAGAGTGGCCCCACCATGGCGAAGTCGCTTTTGCCGTCGTCAGTCCGTTAGAAGCGAAGGTGGTAGCCGGCGCAGCATTGCAGCGTGGTTTGCAGGTGGCGGCCCGTCACGTTTGGTGTTGCGGCACGAGGCCCCTCTAATAGTTGAAGCGCACGCCCACTCGGAAGTTGCGACCGAGCTCGTCGTAGATGGCGCCGTTAGTACTGTCGAATCGGGCGCCCCCGGCATTGGTGATGGCGAAGGTGGGCGCAACGAGCGGAGGCGGTGTGTTAAGAGTGTTGTCGATAGCTCCAAAGAACGAGATATTGTCGTTCCATTTGTAGCTGGCGCGCAGGTCCAGATAGGCGGTGAAGGGAACTTCAAAATGGGCTGGATCATACAAGTTGGCGGTCTCCGCCGAGGCTAGGTTGCCAGTATTGCCGTCCTGATAGGACACGGCGGTTCCGAACCAGCGGGTCATGGCAGTGAAAGAGTAAGGTCCGGTGGTATATGTGGCCTCAAATATGCCCCTCCATTTCGGGCCGTTACCGGTTTCAGAGCCGGCTGAGTCATTGACTCCCGTGCCAGGGTTATTGAGCCTACTCTCGTCATTCAGATTGGCCAACGCCAACCAAGCCAGCGAACCATCCCAGAAATCCATGGTGTAATCGGCCTGCAGATCCAGGCCCGACGTGGTTTGGCTGGCGAAATTGATCACGGCGGTGTTGATGAAGGATAGCGCCCCGTTCGGTCCGTTGAACTGCAGACGTGCGCAAAGCGGATCATTGGGATTGCCATTTTGGCCGGGATGAATGGTGCTGGCTAGCGTGGGGTTACACTGGTTCAAGATCATGGCCGGGCTAAGGCTGGTGATGACATTTGTCATACTGATGGAATACCAGTCCGCCGACAGACTGAATCCCGGAAGAAAGGTAGGCGTCAGCACAATGCCGCCCGAGACGGTGTGGGCGACTTCCGGAAGCAGGTTGGGATTGCCGGGCGATTGGTTGAAGACGAAGAGGCTAATTTGGGTCTTGGGATCTCTTTGCACGGTGCTGCCGCTAACGCCCGTGGAGAACAGCTCCGCTATCTGGGGCGCACGAATGTCCACCGACCAGGTCGTGCGCAGCTTGATGTCGTCAGTAACCTGGCTGGTGGCGCCCAATTTCCAGGTTTCGACCAATCCGCTGGTCGAATAACTGGTCATGCGGCCGGCCATGCTGACATCGAGCGAATCGACGATATTGTTCTTGAGGATCGGCGCATTCCCTTCAGCGAAGCCCTCCAGGACATTGTATTGCGAAGGCGGGATGACCGCCGCGTTGCCTTGGCCATAGCCTAGCAACGCGGCAATGGGGACGGTGAAAGACACACCGGATTGCTTCCGATAGCCGGCGCCGAATGCGACGCCGATCTTGCCGGCCGGGAGTTCCCAGGGCAGCGTGCCCTGCATCGATCCTTCGACCACGTCCTGTTGGAGCGACTGATGGAAATAGTCCAACGAGTTGTTCGAGGCGCCCGTGACGTATCCGAGTGCGGCTGGGCTGGCGACGCCAGTGCCGAATACATCTATCGGGATGCACCCGGATTGCGCGGTGATGTTTCCGACGGCGACGGCCGCTCCAGTCAGTGTTGAGCGGCAGGCGAGACTGCCAAGCGGCAAGCCGGAAGTGCCGCGGTTGGCGGTGGTGACCGTAACCGCGTCTTCGGCAGCTGTCAGGTTAGCAACAATCGGAATCGAAAGATCATGGGTAGAGAAGCGGGACGTTGAGTGCTGTATATAGGCATTCCAGGACCAGTCATCACCAAGCGTGCCCTCCAGGGTAAAGACGCCACGCCAAACATTGCGGCGTGTGAAATAGATTGCCGGCGCGAGGGCTCCCTCCATGCTGGAGTAGTCGGCACCGGTGGCGGTCATAGTATTGTAATTGTTGGTATTGAGAGTGCCGAGCGTGAAAGACGTGATGCCGCCGGCCTGTATGGCGGCGCGCACGGAAGCCGGGATGAAGGCATTGTCGCTCTGGATCACCAGCGCGGTCTGTACGGTACTAACATTTACGCCCTTATTCGTAGCGTAACCGTAGTTCAGCTGAACAGAGGCCTGGATGGTGTCGGTCAATTTGTAGCGGCCATAGGCGAAGACAGTATAAGTCGCGATGGGCTGGGTGATCATATTAAAGGAAGCTTGACTATCCCTGTCGGTCAACGATCCGCCATTGGACAAAACACCGTTGGTAAGGTTGCCATAATTGACCAACTGGGGAATGCCGGGGCCGACAAACTCGATGCCGCGCAGCGCATTGGCGGCGGCAACGATCACGCCGGGACCCGCGACGCCCGCCGGGCTGGAATTGATAATGCCGCCGGGGATGGCATTGGCCTGGGCAACGTTCGTGGCCACGATCAATTGGGGCTGGCCATTGCCGGCCGAGTAAGCGGGGTTCGACACCCAGTAAGCGCCTTTGTAGTAATTTTCATCGGTCAGCAACTCGTAATCGGGGCGCTTGTGTATGTGCGCGGCAAACTCGATATGACCGCGGCCACCAAATATGTCTTCACCCCATGTCGATTCGGCGGAAAAATCCCGAACACGGCCGTTGCTGGTATCGCCGCCCGAGATGGTGGCGTGCAGGCCAGTGATGTTTTTGTTGATGACGAAATTGACCACACCGGCCACAGCGTCCGAACCCCAGGCGGCAGAGGCGCCGCCGGTCACGATATCCACGCGCGAGATCACCGCCGCAGGAAGCGTAGTAAGGTCTACGTTGGTGGCGGCAGTGGCGCTCACCATGCGTTGGCTGTCGAACAGGACTAGCGTCCTGGTAACACCGAGGTTGCGCAGATTGGCAAAGTTTGTGCCGCCAGTGCCCTGTGAGCCTTGGTCCGAATTGGTGGTGGCGTAGGCCGGCGGAGCCTGAAGCTGGGGAAGGCTGCGAATTGCGTCCGCAATGTTGGAATAAGCATCCCGCTCAAGCTGAGCCGCGCTAATCACTGTTACCGGTGTTGGCTGCGCAAAGCCCGCAATCGTGATGCGCGAGGCGGAAACCACTACCTGCTCGATTACTCTACTTTCGATTGGCGGCATGGGAGTTTTGATCGGAGCCGCTTGGGCAATATGAACATCGTTGCTTTCAGCATGGGAATTGGGTGGAGGCGATGCCGGCGCGTTGTCGCGTTGGACGATAATGCCACCTCTTCCATCGGAATCGGCTCGCAGTCCTGTTCCTTGAATTAATGTGCGGACGGCTTCTTGGGGCGCCATACGCCCGCTCAAAGCCTTGGCGCGAATCCCGGCCACGGATTCGGGTTGAAAAAGAATATTTTCACCCGTGCGTCGCGAAAGTTCTAAGAGGGAATCCGCTAATGGCTGTTCAGGGAGCGATATATCAACGGATTGGGCAAATGCCGCTCCCGTGCTAATTGCCAACACTGCCACGCCCGCCACAAGGCTTGAGCGCACCTTCTTCAAACCTAGCGCTCTATGTCCCGCCCACCCCGGATACACCTCAGACCTTCCCCTAAACGTGAGGTCTATAGTATCGCTAAATATCCCGTCTGCTAATCAGTTTAATCTTGCCATCCACCTGACGGACTTCAATTGGCAACAATTTGGACAATGAATCCGCGAAGCCGATAGTATCACCAACAACATAACCGCCACTCATGTGCAGGGACGCAATATTCGGATCATCAACTTCGATTTTCACCGTGCTATAGCGGTTCACCTCTTGGACAGCGTCTGAGACAGTCTCGTCCCTGAAAACCAAGCGACCTGTTTGCCATGAAGTGAGGAGGGAAAGATCAGGTCGGTCACGCTGAAGCGGACTTGATTGTGTCGCAGTTGCCCTGTCCCCTTGGCGTAATTCAATTTGGCTATTCGCAGAACTTCTCAATTCGGCATTTCCGTCAATAAGAACCACCGAAAAGAAATCCCGAGAATTTGACAAATCAAATACGGAACGATTTCCGACCACAAGACGATCCCCAGCTTTCACAGCGAACTGACGTTCGTTCTGGACAACACGGCAATTGACTCGACCGTATTGCAGATCCACCAAGCGGCGACGTCCGCCAAAGTCTACGGTGAGGCTTGTATTCGTATCGAGAAATAGCACGCTGCCGTCCACCAAAGGAACGCGCCTTTGCTCCCCAACGGCGGTTTGGTAACTCCGCGCTTGTGCTTTGTTCCAAAAAGGAATGCTAGAGCCGAAAACAGCAATACCCGCGGCCCCAGCAATCAACGCGCGACGGCTCAGGACGACTGCCAAATCCCTTTTTTTCGGAACAAATACCTCTCTCGGAATTGCGCCCAACCGATCCCAAACACTTGTCGCGTGCTCAAATGCTGCAGCATGGGCAGGATCTGACGCAAGCCACAATTGGAACGCCGCTTCGTCTTGAACGGAAAGATCGCTAGCGTGCAGCCGAGCCAACCACGCCCCAGCCTCCACGCTGACTTGCTCTGTGTAAAATGCCCGGTTCATAAAAAAACTACCAACCCTTTGTATATTCAATCAAAAACGTCGTAGCGCTTGCGACGATTCTCTCAACAGTGCTCCGGCTAATCCCCAATTGCGCCGCGATGTCTTCATATGCTCGTCCATCTAGTCTGCGCATCAGGAGTACCTCTCGAGTTTGCGGGGGCAGGCGGGACAACCCCTCTTTCACTCTCTCTAGACGTACGCGGGCGGCAATTACCTCATCCTGCAGGGGGGAATTATCCCCGATTTCCAGACTCTCGGCCCCTCCGATTGCAAGGCGCTGATGTCGAAAACTGTCTATGCCTATATTTGTGGCAGCGCGCACCAAAAATGCTGAAGGATTCCTTACCTCGTGCTCCGCGCGATAGTTTTCCATGCGCAAATAGGCGGACTGGAGAAAATCTTCCGCGTCACAACTGTTATTGGTCTTGCGAGCAATTTTTCTTACGAGCCTTTTCCACGTACCCTTATCAACTGGAATTCCAACCATGGAGAGCCCAACCAAGTTTTGTCTGAGTTATATTGTGTGACGGCGGCCCACGAAGTGTATTGCATGGGCGCGCCCTAATCTAGGGGTAGCGGACCGGCCCAAAGGCCCGTCGCGAGGGGCGTTCTACTGCCAAGCCGTCAATCTTTCCGGCGGTGGTACTAAGGGATCATGTGCCGGAATTTCCGGTTTCTGCCGCGACGGCAAAACTGCGCGGATTTTCACCGCCGCCGGAGATTTCCAGCATGGTCGTGTAGGCCACCTCGATGTGCCGCCGGAATCGGTCGGTATCGAACAGGGGCGCATGAGAGCGATTATGCGCGAGCTTTTCCCGCATGGCACGCAGCAGCACAGGATCGCGGGACAGTTTCAAGGCTAGCGCCCGATAATCTTCCCAATTTTCTGTGACCAGTTCAGGCAAACCAATCGCATGAAGCAGACTGGTGGCCACCCGCCCGGCAAAGGCTGTCCCACGGCATGTCAGCAGTGGCACACCGGCACGCAAGGAATCGGCAGCGGTGGTGTGGGCATTGTAAGGCAGCGTGTCCAGGAACAGGTCGGCAAGGCCGATTCGCGCCAGATGCTGTTCCAGGGGAACGGGTTTCGCAAAAACCAGCCGGTTGGGCGCCACGCCGTGGCGTGCCGCTTCCTGCTTCATATTTTCTGCAAAATCGGGGTTGCTCTCCAGCAGCCACAACACGCTGCCAGGAGCGGCGGCCAGGATCTGCATCCAAACGGCAAACACCGAAGGGGTCAGCTTGTAGCTCTGGTTGAAATTGCAATACACGAACGCGGCGCCGGCAAGACTTTGGCTGGCGCGGTCAGGGCTGGTTACGGCGAGCGGGCGGTAATTGTCATTCACCCAATAGCTGCCTGGCAGATAGACCACCTGCTCGCTGTAATATCGCCGTTCGCTTTCGGGAATGATGAAGCGATCCGCCAGGATATAGTCCATATATTCCGCACCCAACGTGCCCTGAAAACCCATATAATTGACCTGGACCGGTGCCGGCCTGCGCGCGAAGACCGACATGCGCCCCAATCCGCAATAACCGTTGAGATTGACCAGTATGTCTATTTTCTCGGCTGCGATCCTATCCGCGGCGGCCTGATCGGACAGGTTCGCTATATCGACAAATCCGTCAAAACCCGCTTCGAGTCGCCTGCGGGTCGGGCTTTCATCGTTCCAGCCATTGTCGAAAGCCATGATCTCGAACCGATTGCGATCGTGCATCTCGAACAGGCCCGCCATCAGATAGCCGGTGGCATGTTCGCGGAATTCGCCACAGACATATCCGATCCGGATTTTTCCGGAGCGCGGGCGCGATTTAGCGAGAAGCTCCCGTGCCGGAGGGTGGCGGTCCTTCGCATAAATGATGGAACAGGCCTGCAGGTCGGCCGGTGATTCCGATATGGCCTGATAGACGAAAGGCAGCACGATCCTTTCGCCGGCGCGTACGCCCGCGTTTATTACGGTGGTCTGCTCTGCAAAATCGCGCCAATCGCCTGCTTGCATCCGCGCGTTGAATAGGTCCCCGCGCGCATAGGCAAAGTCCGGCTGGATGGCCAACGCCCTGTCATAGCTCGCAATGGCCTCCTTCAGCCGTCCAAGGTCCACCAGCACACCGGCCCGATTGAAGTGGATGACGGCTTCGCCGGGATCAAGGGCGATCGCCCGGTCATAGTCCGCCACGGCTTCTGTAGACCGTCCCATGGCCCGCAAGACGATGCCACGGTCCACATAGGCTTCGGTATAACCGGGATCGGCAATTACCGCCTGGTCGTAGCTCGTAAGGGCTTCGGCGAGATTTCCCAAATCACGCAGCACGCCGCCACGGCCCAGAAAAACTCTCGCCGAACCCGGCGAAAGAGCGATGACCTTGTTATAACTGGCCAGAGCTTCATCAAGCCGGCCCATGTCGCGCAGCACATTGCCGCGATTGTGTAATGCGTCGAAATAGGCGGGCTGGATCGCTAGCGCCTTGTCAAAGCTATCCAGCGCTTCGTGCAGGCGATCCAACGCCCGCAGGCAAGTGCCGCGATAGTTGAACGCCGCGGCAAAATCCGGCTTGATGGCCAGCGCCTTGTCAAAACTGACTAGGGCTTCGTCAAAGCGCCGCAGTTCCTGCAAGGCGGTGCCGCGATTGACCAGGGCCGCGATATTGTCCGGTTGTGTCGCTAGCGCCCGGTCATAGTTGGCCAGGGCTTCAGTGAACTTGCCGCTGCTCCTCAGGGCGGCGCCGCGATTGACCAAGGCCTCGATATTGTTCGGTTGTATCGCCAATGCTCGATCATAACTGGCCAAGGCCTGTTCGGGATTCCCTAGCGCCTGCAGGCAAAGCCCTTGCATGGTGTGGGCATCGGCGGCGGCCGGATTTGCCTCCAGCGCGGTGGTGACCAGCTCCAGCGCGTCCGCGCTTTGTCCCTGCTGGTATCGCATCGCGCCAAAAAAATAATTGGCGGTGAAGTTGGCTGGATCCCGGTCAAGAACCTGCCGGTAAAGCAGTTCGGCCTGCGCTCCATCACCCTGCCGATGAAGCGCTATGGCCTGATCACATAGGAACTGCAAATCCATAGAGTCGCCTGGGTGGTCTTGCGCAGCGATATGTCGAAGGTATTGCCAATTTAAGTCCGCCTGGCCGGTGGCGAACTTACATTGGCAAGCCGGACACTTGGCAAATTTATAAAGCTGACATTTGAGGGAAAGGCGGGGGGGTATCCGTCTCCAATAGAGGCTTTGTCAGAAGCCAGATTCAGCCAGGGGAAGCGGGACATGCGCAAATTGGACTTCAGAAAGGTGCACGCGCGCCTTCAGCCAATAACTCTCGTCAGTTTCAACCCGCCAATATGAAAGCCTTCGCACCGCAATATAACGGAATTGCTACCTGCCGCGCGAACTTAAGGTCCGCATCACTTTGGGTGCGGTGCAGCAATCGTCGGTAAGCAATCCGCAATTCAGGCAATTTAATTACGAGGGGATCGACCATGAACAACCTGTTGCGCAAACTCTTAATCGGCGGCTCTACAGTCGCATTGGCCGCCGTGATGCCGGCGAGCGCCGCCTTCGCACAGGATCAAAACGATAAAAACGACATCGAACAGGTCATAGTTTCCGCCTCGCGCATTACGATCGCGGGCTATTCGCAGCCAACGCCAGTTACGGTGATTGGCGCGGCTCAGCTTGAGCAGGATGCCAATTCCAACATTATGGACTCGCTTCGTGCCCTTCCGCAGATACAGGCCAATCCATCTTATTTGAGCAGCAACTCAGACCAGGGCTCGCAGGGTACCGGCGGCACGAATTTCGCCAATTTGCGCAACCTCGGCACCACTCGGACATTGGTGCTGTTCGACAGCCAGCGCATGGTCAGCGCTACCGCCGCCACCAATGTGGACATCACCACGCTTCCCGCCTCGGTGGTCTCGCGCGTGGATGTCGTGACCGGCGGCGCTTCTGCCGCCTGGGGTTCGGATGCTGTCGCCGGCGTGGTCAATTTTGTTATCAACAAAAACATTACGGGGTTTCACGCAACAGTCTCGGGCGGCGATACCAGCGATGGCCGTGTTCGGGATTTTTTCACGGAAGCGAACTGGGGCGATGATATCGCCGGAGGCCGCGGCCATATCGAGTTAGCCGGGAGCGCCCATCTGCGCCCAGATTACGAAATGTTGACCGATGAAAATTACTTCAAGGGTTCTTATTGGGTATCAAACCCCGCTTACGCTGCGGGCAATGGCCAGCCGCAATTGATTGTGGCCACGAACGTCGGTGAGGCCAATGCCAACTCCGGCGGTATCATCAATTCGAGTCCGGCGGGCGTGGCTGGTCCGGGGGTGACACCCGCTGCCGCCAATGCGCTACGCGGCATCGAATTCCTGACCAACGGAACACCTCAACTGGTCAACTATGGCAACCTTACGCAGGGTACGTTATCGAATGGCGGGTCGCTGAGCGACAGGGATGGCCAACAGTCCTTTAATGCCATCACTCAACCCATCAATGCCTATTCCTTCTTTGGTTTCGGCCGCTACAAGTTGACCGACACCATACAGCTCTCGGTCCAGGGCAATTTCGGCTATGACACCGACAAGGGCATGAATGTCGCGGCGCCGCAAACTGCCCTGGTGATCAAGAGTGACAATGCCTATATCCCCGCATCGGTGCGCGCTGCGATGCAGGCCGGCGGCATCGCGTCCTTCACGATGGGCACTCTCAACACTAACAATTGGAATCCCTACACCGCCAACGGCGCCAACTTCTCCCAGATGGAGGGTTCCCTCGCGCCAGCAGTTTATGTCAACCGCCGCGATGTCTGGCGTGGCGTCTTCACCCTTGAAGGGGAACTCGGTGATGACTGGTCCTGGAATGCCTATATCCAGCATTCGGCCTCGCGCATCTCGACCCATGACCTTTCGGTTCCTATCTTGTCTAATCTGGCTAACGCCGAAGACGCGGTGACGGTAACGACTGCCAACCGCGGCACGTCTGGGTTGCCGCTTGGCAGCATCGCCTGCCGCTCGACTCTGACGGGTACGCAAGTCATTAGTCCCACCACCGTCAACGTCGTTGCCCAGCCGGGTTGCGTGCCGATTGACGTGTTCGGCATTGGCGTCGCCAGCCAAGCCGCGCTCAATTACGTCACAGGCGCCGCTCAGCCTATGGCCGCGGTCGCCGCCGGCACGATCCCTCTGCCCGCCAGTTCTTCCTTCACCTCGCCCTACAGCCAGGCCTTTGGCGCCCAGACCAATTCCCTGGATTATCTGCACCAGTCGCTGCAGCAGGATGTGTTCTCGGCCTCCATCCAGGGCACGTTGCCCTGGGAACTGCCAGCCGGCAAGATCGCCATCGCGGGCGGCGGCGAATATCGCCACCAGCTGGGCGTGGTCTCCGGTCCGTACCTCGCCTATCTGCTGGGCTACGGCCAGGGCAACACCGCCTTCATTCCGCCCTCGCAGTACAACGTGGTTGAAGGCTTCCTCGAAGTAGACGCGCCCATCCTCAAGGACAATGTCGTCAATTCGCTTGATGTCAGCTTGGCCGGCCGCATGACCAGCTATTCGACCAGCGGATTGGTTGAAACCTGGAAACTGGGTGCCACCAGCCAGGTCACCGAAGACTTCAAGTTGCGTGCCACCTATTCGGTGGACATTCGCGCACCCCAGTTATCGGAGCTGTTCTCCACGGGCATCAGCGGTAGCACCCAAGTAGTCGATCCCAAGACCCAGCAAACCCTATTTGTCTTCAGCCAATCACCGGGCAATCCCAACCTGCAGCCGGAAGTTGCCCACACCGTGTCAGCCGGCATTGTGCTGACGCCAACCTTCATTCCGAGCCTGAGTCTTTCAGCGGACTGGTATAATATCAATCTGAAAGGCGTCGTCGGAAGCCTCACCGCGGCCACCATCTTAGCTCAGTGTAACAGCCAGTTGGCCAGCCTCATAAATATCGGGCAGAACGGCAATCCCAACGACGCGCTTTGCACCCATCTCACATTCAACGGACCGAATGGGGCATTGTCCTTCATCAACACCGGCGTGATCAATCTAACCAGTGAAACCACCTCGGGCCTGGACCTACAGGCCAATTATTCCATGGATTTTTGGGACGGCACATTGGCTTGGTCAGCGCTGGCCAACCTGAACGACGAGACTACGGTCGTCACGCCCGGTACTGCGTCCACCGATGCCGCCGGCTCCGGAGGGATTCCGAAATGGAGAGGCATACTGCAGGCCACGTATGACACTGGGCCATACTCCGTCACTGCCATGGGCCGCTGGTTCGGCACCAGCGTGTTCTCTACCAATGGCAACACGGGCAATCGGGCTTCGGCCGCAAACGCCCTCCTGTATGATCCAGCTCATTTTGAGATCCCAGTCGTGGCTTATCTGGACCTGCGCGCCAGTTACAAGTGGAATGACAATATCCAGTTCTTCGCGGCTATAGACAACACCTTGGACACACCGCCTCCGCTGGTCGCGCCCACCCTTAGCAGCCTTAATGCCGGTGGAAGCCCGTTTGATAACACTCAATCCTCCGTCTACGACCAGCTTGGACGCAACTTCCGGATCGGCGTGCGCTTCAACTATTAGGTGGGAATGCGATGCACAGAAGAGATCTGCTGAAACTTGCAGGGACGGCCGGCGCTCTGAGTGTCTTCGGAGAACGCGCGGCGTTGGCGCAAGCTAGGGTTGATCGCGCGACACGTGCGACTCCTTCGCCGATCATCAAAGATATTCAGGTGATTGCTACCCAGCCCGGCGGGGCCCGTTTGACAGTCATCAAGGTCACAACGGACCAGGCCGGACTTTACGGTTATGGCTGCGGGACGTTCGCAATGCGGGCAGATCTGGTGGTTGACGCAGTCGTCAAGTATCTGAAACCGCTTCTTGTCGGCAGGCCGGCAGACCGGATTGAGGATACGTGGCAGATGGTGGTGAACAGCGCCCAATGGCGCTTCGGCCCTGTCCTAAACAATGCGATGAGCGGCGTGGACATGGCGCTGTGGGACATCAAGGGCCGCCAGACCGGCCTGCCGGTCTATGAGCTGATGGGTGGCAAGGCCCGCGAAGCGGCCGACATTTACATCAGTGTCAGCAATGCTAGCGTTCAGGCGGCGATCGATGGTGCCCACAAGCTGCAGGCGCAAGGCGTGCGCAATTTCAAGATTTTCCAACCGGGCGATCCCGGTGGGCAGCCCACCGGATTGTGGACGGGTGTTGAAATTTACGATCCCGGCCCCTCCATGAGAGTTGGGCTCGCTATGCTGGAGGAAATGCGCAAACAATTGGGACCCGATGTGGGCCTGCTTTATGACATGCACCGCAAGGCCACTCCGAACGAAGCCGTTCAGTTCGGCAAGGATGTGGAGCATCTGAAGCTCTTCTATCTGGAAGATCCGTTCGGCAACCAGGACTTTGCCTGGCACCGCCAGATGCGCGCGGCATGCTCGACGCCGATCGCACCGGGCGAACTCTTCACCAACCCGAACGAATATGTGCCGCTGATCAGCGAGCGTCTGATCGACTATATGCGCATGCATATCTCGGCCGCGGGCGGCGTCACGCCTTGCCGCAAGGCTGCCAATATGGGCGAGCTGCTGGGCGTGCGCACCTCCTGGCACGGTTCGGGTGATATTTCGCCCGTCGGCCAAATGGCGGCCGTGCATATGGATGTAGCGCTGTACAATTTCGGCATCCAGGAATGGAGCGAATCCAGCGATCTCGAGAAAGAGATTTTCAAGGGCTGCGCGACAGTGAAGAAAGGCTACGCCTATCCCAATGACGCGCCGGGCTGGGGTATCGAGGTGGATGAAAAGCTCGCCGCCAAATATCCGTATGGCACGAGCCAGGGTAATAGAGCGGGTGAAAAGAATCTCAATGGTGGCTGGGGTGATTACCGCTGGCCGGATGGCACGATTTATTTCCCGTAGAGTATCGCCGGTTGGCAACTACAGGGTGCTGAGCGGTTAGGGGCGTCCCGCCGCGGGGAGACGAGAATGCACAGAAGAGACATGTTGAAGCTGGCGGCCACCGCCGGGGCACTGGCCGTGACGACCGAACGCGCGGTTAAGGCGCAGGAAAAGGTCGAAAAGGCTTCACGTGGCATGCCGTCGCCTATCATCAAGGACATCCAGGTGATTACCTACAACCGTCTGACGGTGGTCAAGATCGTCACGGATCAGCCTGGCCTTTATGGTTATGGCTGCGGCACGATCTCGATGCGGTCGGAAGTGGTCACTACCGATGTCGAGAAATATCTCAAGCCGCTCCTGCTCGGCCGGCCGGCAGACAGGATCGAAGATACCTGGCAGATGATGGTCAACAGCGCCCAGTGGCGCTTCGACCCGATCATGAACAATTCGATGAGTGGCGTGGATGAGGCCCTATGGGACATCAAGGGCCGCCAGGCCGGCGTGCCGGTCTATGAACTGCTGGGCGGCAAGTGCCGCGAGGCAGTGATGGCCTATACGGACTTGGCCGCGGTGCGCATTCCCAACCCGCCAGATGTGCAAGGGATGATCGACGGCTATCGCAAGCTGATGGCCATGGGTTTCAAGGCCATTCGGGCTGGCGCCCGCGATCCGAAGGCCCCCCCGAGCCTGTGGGACGCCACCGTCACTTCTGACTCCAAGGTGAACTTCGCCACCCAGATGGCCTTCTTCGAGGAATGCCGCAAGCAACTGGGCTTCGATGTCGGCCTGATCTTCGACGTGCACCGCAACTATTCCAACCCGACCGAGTCCGTGCAGTTCTGCACGGATATCGAGCCGCTCAAGATGTTCTATATCGAGGATCCCTTCTCGATCGAGGACATTCCCTACTACAAACAGATCCGCCAGCACTGCAACACGCCGATCGCGATGGGCGAGATGTTCGTCAATCCGAACGAGTATGTGCCGCTGATCAATGAGCGGCTGATCGACTATATGCGCATACATATCTCCGCGGCGGGCGGTGTAACGCCGTGCCGCAAGGCTGCCGCCATGGGAGAGCTCCTAGGGGTCAGGACATCCTGGCATGGTTCGCCCGATATCTCGCCCATTGGTCACATGGCGAATGTCCACCTGGATGTGTCCTGCTACAACACCGGCATCCAGGAATGGCGAGGCTACAGCGACCTGACCAAGGAAATCTTCTCGGGCTGTATCGAGGCCAAGGACGGCTATCTCTATCCCAACGACAAGCCGGGCTGGGGCATCGAAATCGACGAAAAGCTTGCGGCCAAATACCCGCCTGGTACCGGCGAGAAGGGCTCGGCCCAGAAGCTCAACGGCGGATGGGGCGATTATCGCCGGGCGGATGGCACAATCTATCGTCCGTGAGGATGTCAAAAACGGCATGATGGCGGCCAGACAGCAATGATAACGGGCTGCGATGCAGCCCGCCACAGGAGACGAGAATGCACAGAAGAGACATGCTGAAATTGGCAGCCACAGCCGGGGCGCTGACCGTGGGCGGAGAACGCGTCGCGCTGGCGCAAGCCAAGGTTGATCAGGCGACGCGCGGGGTGCCTTCGCCCATCATCAAGGATATCCAGGTTATTGCCACCGCGCCGGGCGGTGGCCGCATGGTAATCGTCAAGGTCATCACCGACCAGGCCGGGCTTTACGGCTATGGCTGCGCCACGATCGAAATGCGGGCGGACGATGTGATCGACGCCGTCACCAAATATCTGAGGCCGCTTCTGGTCGGCCGTCCGGCGGACCGGATCGAGGACACCTGGCAGATAATGGTCAATAGCGCCCAGTGGCGGTTCGGCCCCATCCTGAACTGCGCCATGGCCGGCGTGGACGGAGCGCTATGGGATATCAAGGGCCGCCAAGTCGGCCTGCCGGTTTATGAGCTTCTGGGCGGCAAGTGCCGCGAGGCGGCGCTGGCCTACGTCCATATCGGCGGCCCGGACGCGGCCAAGACGATCGAGGATGCCCACAAGGCCATCGCGCAGGGGTACAAGGTGGTGCGCACGGGCGGCGTCGAGACTCCGCCCGAAGGCCTGTGGGAGGCCGGCAGGATCGACGACCCGGCCCTTGGCCTGCGCAATGGCCTGGCGATTCTGGAGGCGCTGCGCAAGGATCTCGGGCCCGATATTGGCCTTTGCTACGACATCCACCGCAACGCCACGCCCAATCAGGCCATCCAGTTCGCCAAGGACACCGAATATCTGAAGATGTTCTTTGTCGAAGATCCCTTCTCGGTCGAGGATTATGAATGGCACAGGACGCTGCGTCAGCAATGCAGCACGCCCATCGCGGAAGGCGAGATGTTCACCAACCCGATGGAATATGTGCCCCTGATCCAGGAGCGGCTGATTGACTATATGCGCATGCATCTCGCCGACGCGGGCGGTCTAACACCCTGCCGCAAGGCTGCGGCGATGGGCGAGCTTCTGGGCGTGCGCACCGCCTGGCATGGTTCGGGCGACCAGTCGCCCTTCGGCAACGCGGCAGCACTGCACCTTGCTTTATCCATTTACAATTTTGGCATCGAGGAATGGACACCGTACAATCAGTTGCGGCAGGACATGTTCCCCGGTCACCCGACTGTGAAGGACGGTTATGTCTATGCCAATGACAAGCCGGGTTGGGGCATGGACGTGGACGAGAAGCTGGCCGCCAAATATCCCTACAGCGCGATCAAGGAAAAGCCTGTCGCTGGCCGCAATCTCAATGGCGGCTGGGGTGACTATCGCTGGCCGGATGGCACGATCTATCGTCCGTGAGGACGTCAAAGAAGGTTTACTCTCGGGCTTAGTTCCCCTGAGCCTGGGCCTTGGGCCTGTCGAATCGCGACAGGCCCATTTTTATGCAGGCAGTGGTCTAAAAATAAAGCTGTTTGTCGAGGACAAAATGATATCCAAATGAGTACTTACAGCGCTTGCTAAGCAACCGTGGATTCGAGGTGTAGTTCCAGTCGCGCTTATGCGCTCGCGTTCCAACTTTGTGAATTCTCTTTTTTGAGTTGTGCCCGGCATGCAACGTCGACAAAGACGCTTCATCCGAGCAATTACCCATCTGCGCGCCAATCTCGCATATTGGCGCGTCGAGGATGCAGGTTACCGGCGGCTCAGCTTTCGGCGCTTCTTGGCGGGGACGGGAAAGCGTGATTGAATCGCCGCCAGAAGCAGCAGAATGCTGCTAGATATCCTGGGGAGGACTTCCATGAAGAATTTGTCCCTTAAATTCCTGCTTGGCGCCGGCTTCGCTTTTGTCGCCGCGCTGACTGGCGCCCAGACACTGAATGTCAGCCTGGTCAGCAACGCCGAGGCCCAAGCCCAAGGCGATCCCCTGGTACCCTGGTTCGAAGCCGATCCGCTCTGGCCCAAGCCGCTGCCCAACAATTGGTTGATCGGTTCAACCATCGGGCTGGATGTGGATTCCAAGGACAATGTCTGGATCATCCATCGTCCCGCCACGCTGCAAGCCGATGAAACCTATCTGACCCGCAATGACGGCACCTGCTGCACGGCGGCGCCGGACGTTCTGGAATTCGACGCGGCGGGCAACCTGATCCGCAGTTGGGGTCGTGACACGCCCGGAATCAAAGACCATGACTGGCCAACCTCCAATCACGGCATCACCATCGACAAGGATGGCAATGTCTGGCTTGGCGCCAATGCTGCGGGCCAGCCGGCGCCCTACAAGCCTGGCAGCGCCGAGCAGTTCGCCCGCCGCGGCGGCGCGGGATTTGTCGAAGGTGGCGGCGAGAAAGGCCAATATCACGATAGCTTCCTGCTGAAATTCACCCCGGATGGAAAATTCTTGGGCGAAATCGGCAAGGCCAATGGCAGCAAGGGCAGCCTGGACACCAACAATGTTCGCGGCGTGGCCCAGATGCGCTTCCTGCCCGATGGCACCCTGGTCGCCGCCGATGGTTACGGCAACCATCGCGTCTCGGAATGGGATCCGAAAACGATGAAGAACATCCGCATTTGGGGCGCATACGGCAAGCCGCCGAGCGACGATCCGATCCCGCACTATGATGTGAATTCATCGCAATTCGGCAATCCGGTGCACTGTGCCGAGCCTTCGAACGATGCGATCCTCTATGTATGCGACCGCACCAATAACCGGGTGCAGCTGTTCAAGTTCGACGGCACATATTTAAAGCAGTTCACCATCGCCACGGCCACGAAAGGCTCCGGCTCGGCCTGGGAGATCGCCTTCTCCAAAGATCCGGCGCAAAAGTTCATCTACCTGACGGACGGTTCGAACGAGAAGATTCACGTCGTGGACCGTCAGTCCATGACGGAGCTCTATGCGTTCGGCGGCGGCGGACGCCAGCCGGGCCAGTTCTATGGCGTGCACAGCATCCGAACCGACTCCAAGGGGAATATCTTCACCACCGAAACCTATGAAGGAAAGCGGGTGCAGAAGTTCATCTACAAGGGTCTGGCGCCGCTCAGCCAGGTGATGGCAAAGAAATTCAGCGGCAACAGCATCCTCTATCGGTGAAAGCAGGACGGTGCGCCGCCGCGCCGACGGGGGCGGCGTGCGGCCCCGGCGAATGGTGCTGGAGCGGTCTTGCAGCGCGGACCTGGTGACCAACCAGGACTCGAACTGGCAAGCAGGGATAACCAAATGTCCGCTATTGGCGCAAAGCGGACATCGGCCGAATGACAGTTTTTACCCAAAGCGGACATTCCGTAGCGGGCGCGAATTATCCTAAAGCAGGAAGTAGCGGCGGTCTGATCCCTGCTTTGAAGCCGCAATTTTCTTGCCCCATGGCCCAAAAGTTCCCGAATTTGCCAGGCGCCATCCCTACTGGCTAAATAGCGCGGGGCAAGTCCGAGGCTGGCGTGGTGGAAGAAGGCGGGGCGAATGAAGCCGGCGCACAGGCATCTGGCATGGCCGACACTGCCGAGCCCCCACCATCGCCTCCCGAGGAACCGCCCATGGAAATTCACAAGCCCAAACCCGTGCACTCCTGGCGCGAATTGCTGACCGAGATCGGCGTCGTCGTGATCGGCGTCTGTATCGCGCTGGCCGCCGAGCAGACGGTCGAATATTTCCAGTGGCGCTCCAAGGTCGGCGAGGCGCACGGCGTCATCGCCACCGAACTGGCCGGCAATCTGTCGGTCAGCATCCGGCGTATGCGCACAGAACACTGCACCGAGCAGCGCTTGGACACGCTAGCGCAGATTGTGGATGCGGCCTCCCGCAGCGGCACCCTTCCCCCCGTCGGCGATATCGGAGTGCCGCCTCTGTCCCAGTGGACCAGCGGCGCCTGGGACAGCGTGGTGGCATCGCAGACCGCGACGCATTTTCCGCGCCAGCAACTGGCCCAACTGGCAGTCATCTATGGTTTTGTGCGCAAGGCAGATGACCTCAATCTGGCCGACGCAAATTCGTGGGCCGCGCTGCACACCATGGTGGGGCCGGGGCGTCGTCTCGATCCCTCTGCCCAGGATCGCCTGCGGGCGGCATTGAGCGAGGCACGCTACTACAACCGCAGCATCGCGATACTGGGCCTACGGATCGTCCAGCGAATGGAAGAGCTTGATGTGAAGTTCAGCAAGGACGATCTCAGCCTCATCGCCGAAGCCAGAACGCGTCCCCTGACCGTTTCGGCCGGAGAGGGCTTGAATTTCACCTGTTTACCGATCGGACCAGTGCCCGCGGCCTATGGTCAGGCGCCCCTCGCCGCCGCCCAAGCGCAGATTGACACGCAGTTGAAGCACTTGCCGGAGTTCAAGTCGCAGTGAAGTCTGTCTAAGCTGGGCGGCCACCGCCACGTTGGCCTAGGCGGGGCACAAGGATGAGGCGCAGAAACAATTCGTTCGCGCTGCTCAGCCTGATCTCACGCCCACCGACAAGTCCGAACTTGCCCCGCAATTACCTCATGCCTGAACGTCCACTTTTGGCGCAAAGCGGACCTTGGCCGAATGGCCGCTTCTGACCCAAAGCGGACATTCGCAGTCGCACAAAAATCTCAGACCGTGCCTTGCGTCTGCCTAGCCAATTCAGCGATGTTGGAACTAGACTGGATTTCCAACGGGCGAGGGAGAAATGCCGTGCGGAAATTTGCGATTGCCTTGATGGCGGCGGCGATGTGCTGGCCTTTGGGGGCGCCGGATGCCGCGCCG
>Ga0210402_10000747_pt1 | contig 35329 bp, 35 predicted proteins | sample IncBWC7MmetaG_FD_161055 | JGI IMG/M metagenome (GOLD analysis project Ga0210402, IMG submission 161055) | Forest soil microbial communities from Barre Woods Harvard Forest LTER site, Petersham, Massachusetts, United States - Inc-BW-C-7-M | ecosystem: Environmental > Terrestrial > Soil >...
TCCCGAGAAAATCCGCGCGATTCTCAGCCAGACCTGCCCGAATACATTGGGAGCTCCCCCGGCTCTGCCGGGGAAGCAGTAGAAGTTTGACATTTCCGGGGGTGTGCCCCGGCTATCGCTAGCAGGTGATCGGCTTCATCAAGGAAAAGCACACGATCCACCTGAAAAGACCGTCTTTGCCTGGATATTATCGACCGCATAGGCTCAGCGTGCCGATGGAATTGCACCGTCGATAATGAGTCAAATCGTCTCACGACACTTCCTACTAACCTTGGACGCCGGCGAAATGTGCTTGTGGTTCAACGAGATCTCCCACTGTAAAGGTGTCAAAAACATGCGCCGATTTAGCGAAAGTTTGATGTCGAGCCAATCCTGATAGGGATGAAGGTCGATAGTGGCTTCGCACTGCGGATAATTCCGACGGATCGACGCATCGGTCGATATTCCAACCCAGGATCAGCCGGCCATCAGCGGTCAGAAGGCGACGACAAACCCGCAGTGCCGCATCCTGGTCCCTCATGGCGTTGAGGCCGAAACCGAAAACCCCGTTCAGCACAATAGTGTCGAACGTCGCAGGAGACCAATAGTCTAAGGCATCCAGGAGGTCGCCGACCACGTGCTGTTCCGGCGCACCCCAGCGTGCAACGGACAGGTCGATATCAATAGTCCAGCAATCTGCGCCGTGCGCGCCAAATAGAGCAGGGTAGTTCTTGGTGTATCGCCGGCAACCAACAAAGAGCAGTTTGCCGCCGCGACGTGCCACAGCGGGAATCAACTCACGCGTCAAATAGATACGATCTGGGCGACGGTCAATCCTAAGCTCGCCGAGCCACGTGCCGACGCGGCGGCGCACACCGACCGGCACAACGATGCGCGTCACTCTGCGCCACAGGGGGTGTCCTGTCCGTCTGTCAAATTCCCAAGTATAACCCATTATGCTTCCTTAATCCCTATGGTGTGGAGGACAACGCCGGCAACCAGCAGCCTCGGAATACGACGGCGGCAGCGCGTCAAAGTAACGCAGTGCGCCCAGGCAGCCCGTTGTCGTTCGATCCGGCAAGCCGATGGCCCTGAATCGCGCAAGTGTGTTGCATTGCAGCGAACGGGCACGATCGTCGGTAATGTCCGGAAATGCAAATGACCCTATGAAAGTCAGCTCGCCAATATAAGTACGTCTGTCCTCGCGACCTCATGCGATTGCTCACTGCGCAATCGACGCGACAACAGGCGAATAGGGCAACACCCTGCTTCCAAGCGGAATGCGTCAGTTGTAGCACCACTCTCCCTCCCATATCAGACTCTTCGCTCCAAGCCGTCGCGCCGGATACCGTCCATTTCGGTAAGATGGCGACGACGATCAGGCTCGACGTGCCCGGAAAGCTTTATTCGCTGAATGTCCGGCATTGGATACAACATGGCCGGAAAGCAATTTGCAGCACCAGCCGCCTTGCAATGCTTCAAGGAGAATTGACGAGTGGCGCTTCAACCAATCGGCTTCACGGGCAGAAGTGATCGCGCAGAGCTGTGGGTTCTGTTGTTGCACATGATCGGCTGGTGCCACCAAAGCGGGAAAATGCTGGAAACGATGCTGCAGTATGCATGCATCACATCGCATTTACAACCTCTCGTGGCGAACGCTTCGGCTCTGGTCTCTCGGGTTGCGATCTATGCTGTATGCACGCGGTTGCTTCGGAGCCGGGATGGGAACATCAAACTTTGGAGAGTAGAGGCGAACGAGTTGATTGGACTATTGGACAGCCTTCAGTTTAGGAATAATTGTGTGGCGCTGTCCGCCTTGGCCGTGCTCCGCTCCACCACGACCAGATTGTGCCCCCTCTTACAGGCCGGCCCGGCCCCGGTGTTTAATCGAGCTTTTCCGTGACTTTATTGAAGTCGTCGCCACGCAACAGGGTGATCGCCGCAATCGGCTGCCCATCCTGCAGTCCGGGGTAGGCGCTGATGACGCGAGTGCCGGTGTCCGCGGCAATAGCATGCTGGACAGCCGCTAACAAGGCCGTCTTTGACTTCGCCATTGCCGCGCTTTGTTCCTGCGCGTCCTTCAGATCGTCAGTATCGGTAATCTTGTCCGCGGACCTCGACGCACCAGACAGAGGGTCGAGCAGAACTTCTCTGAATCCATCGCCCCCGACCACGTAGATCGACAACTGGAGCTTGCCGTCCTCGACCTCGAATTTCGCCGAAATCGGCCGGCCCGTCTTGTCAGCAGTGCCGAGACCTTGTTCCAAGGTCGTCCGTGCATCCTTCATGGCAGCCGCCAAAGCAGGCGTGTTCTTCTCCTCGGCGCTAGATTGGGCGCAGGCAACGCACCCAATCGCGAGAATGGCCGCGCCTGACAGAAAAGCGCGAAGAGTGTATGATGACATGCTATGCTCCCTTTCGTATTTGCCGTGCCGGTTCAACATACGATCGGACGCCATGCGACGGCGTTGCGCATCATTTCTGTCAGCGCGCGAACCGCTCCACACGCTCCCACAGACCTGCCTTGGCAATCAGGCCGAGCACCGCCCCGCCGAACACCAGTGGCAGCGGCCCGATATTCCGCAACAGCAGCACGCCGACCGTCAGGATCAGAAGACACGCGGTGAACGGGTCGGGCGCGGCCTGCGGCGCCATCTGCGCCAACGACGCACCGAGCGCGCCGATGACTGCCGGCGCCACGCCGCGCATGAAGGCGCGCAGCCATTGCAGGTCGTTCATGCGCTGGAGCAGAGGCAGGACGGACAGCATCATCACAAAGGAAGGCAGGAATATCGCGCCCGCCGCCACGGCCGCGCCGGCCACGCCGGCGAGTTTGTATCCCACGAAGGCAGCCAACATCAGCACCGGTCCCGGTGTGAGCTGCCCGAGTGCGAGGCCGTCAACAAACTCCTGCGGCGTCAGCCAGTGGAACTGGTTGACGACCTGCTCCTGAATGAACGCCAGCATCGAAAGCCCGCCGCCGAACGTCAGCGCCCCGACCTTGAAAAAGAACAAGCCAAGGCTCGATAGGTCGGGCAAGTCTGATTGCTGCATCGGAGCATCGAACCACGCCGGCATCGCTAACTCTGGTGCGGCCAAGGCGTAACCTGTGAACGGCGCGGCGAGGACCCCCAAGGCGATCAGTCCGGTCCGGCGGGAATGAAACAACGCAACGCCAACACAGCCGGCGGCCAATAGCGTGATGGTGAGACCAATAGAGCTCAGCAGCGTCAGCAGCAATACGGCGACGCCGATGGCAACCTGGCTGCGCAACGTCATTGTGCCTCGGCCGAGCCGATAGACCGCAACGGCAAAGACGCCGACGACGACAGGCCCGATGCCATAGAAGGCGTGTCGCGCCACGGCGAATGCACCAAACGCTTCGTAGGCAGCCGACAACGCGAGCATGATGAGGAAGGCCGGCAAAATGAATGCGGTGCCAGCGAGGATACCACCCCAGAGGCCGCGCTTCGCGTGGCCAAGGAAGATGCCCAATTGTGTCGCGCCAGGACCGGGCAGCATGTTGACCAATGCCAGGCCCTCGACGAAATCCTGCTTGGCGATCCATTGGCGCCTCTCCTGGACCTCCGCCTGCATGATTCCCATGATGGCAGGGCCGCCGTAACTCATCGCGCCGATCTTGAGAAAAACCCGAGTGATCTCGGCCAGCCCGACAGTTCGTAGTTGCATGGCCTCAACTTTCGTAGGTGGACCGATCCAGTGGCACGGTGGAGCCGCCGATCGCGTGCCAGGCGGTGATCCCGCCGACGAGTGCCCTGGCGTCATAGCCCCGCTGTCGCAGCTCGGTCACGGCCCTGCCACTGACCTGAAATCCGCAAATGCAATAGACCGCGATCGGCCGGTCGCGAGGCAGCGCCTCGACCCAGCGCGGGAGCGCCGCAGGGGCGTGCATGACGGCACCCGCCAGCATATCGGTGCGTCGAGGCAGGTCCACAGGCAGACAGAGATCCAGAAGCACTGGTCGGCGATCTTCGTCACTCTCCAGCGCGGCCTTCAGCTCCTCGGCCGAAATCCGTGCCTCCTCTTGCGCCGGCGCGCCGAAGGGCAGGAAGTGCTCGTCTTCTCCCGATCCTTCGCCGATCGCCAGGCGATACCGCGCGCCGATCCGCTCCCAATTCAGGTTGGCCATCACCTGATCGACATAGGCAGCCGCCCTCGCACCAAAATCGAGATGGTAGGCATGCTCGTACATGTCGAGCGCGAGGATCGGGGCAGCCCCCGGCAGGCCGTGCGCATGGTCGGCCGCCCACTGGTTGACCAGCCGGCCCAGGCGCTCGGACCAGGCGAGGATCGTCCAGCCCGAACCGCCTGCTTGCGCCTTTGCCATGGCGGTAAACTCGGTGCGCCAGGCCATGACGCTGCCAAAATCGCGCTCAAGCGCCTGGGCGAGTCCAGCGGGCGGTTCGCCAAGCCCGGTGGGCGCTTTGTCGCCGTCGCCGCCGAGCGAATCGAAATAGATCTCGTGCAGGATTACCGAGCCCGCGGCAATCAGCTCTTCGCGCTTGAGGCCGTTGATCTCGAACACCGGCACATGCGCCCAATCGACGGCCGCAAGACGCGCCTGAATGGCGTTCAGCCGTCGCAGCGCACCGCCATAGTTGTTCTCGTAATGGCTCACGAGAAGTCGCTCGGAAAGCCCGTTCATCCGCTGCGGCTTGAGCAGGAACGGTCGCACTGCGAATGTCATGATTTGTCATCCTCTAACGCTTATGGCAACGCCCGGATTGTCAGCCCGTCGAACTGCGTGACGCTGTCGGCCTTGGTCCAAAGCGCGACCTTTCCGGCACCGGCAAACGTCCGATCGGTCGCCGTGAACAGCGTTGCGCCATCGAACCCCACCGTGAACCGGTCGCCCTCGGCGCGCAGACTCAAGGTGTGCCATTGATCCGACGTTACCTTGGCGCTGACGCCATGGATCTCACGTCGCGAGCCCTGCACGACACGATAGAAGTTGACGTTGTCCTCCAGGGCATTCGCCCGCAGGACATAGTAATTGTCCGGATCGGCAAGCCGCACAGCGATGCCGCCTGCCCGATCGATCCGGCCGCCGACCGCCTTGAAGCGCACCGTGACCTCGACGTTGGCCGCCGTCACGCCGCCGTAAATCGCCAGCGGGAACCGATAATCCGTCTGGTCCGTGCTGGTCTGTACCAGAACCTGTCCGCCCTGCGCGTTTGGATCCGCGACGACGCTCCAGGCGGCGGGCGCACCCCTCCCGGTGCGCGCCACCTGAAAGTCTGCCGGCAATCCGCCGGGCTGGGTCGGTGCGAGCGGGACCACGCCTGAGCCACTCTGCGCGGCGGATACGGACGCAACGCTCGCCATCGCCGTGGCCATCGCGAGAACCTGGCGCGGTCCCATCATCGCCCTCCCTGCGTGTCAGCTCTTCGCCACGTTCACCTTGTCGAGCGCCGCGCGCAGTCCCTGTGCGAGCTTGACCGCGTCGTCGTTGGCCCAGAAGTGCACGAAGAACATGCGCGGCTGGTCGTCGAGCATGTGATTGTGCAGCGCCGTTACCTCGATGCCGTTGGCGCGCAGTGCCGTGAGAACCGGTGTGACCTCGCTTGCCAGCAGCACGAAGTCGCCTGTGATGGCCGCCTTGCCGTCGCCCGTAGGCTGGAAGTTGATCGGGATCGCCATGCCCATGGCGGGCGGCACCGCCATGCCGGCGTCGCTGGTCGCATCGCCGCGCGGAACGGTGAACTGCCAGACGCCGCCGTTCAGCGTCGCCTTGTAGCCGAGGACCTGTTCGAGCTTCGCGCTGTCCAGTTCGGGAGCCGCAGGCGCGGCTGATGCAACTGTCGCCGGCGCGGTAAACGGCGTTTTACTTGCGCCGAGCGCATCGTGCAGCGTCGTGGCAAGTTTGACCGGGTCGCCTTCACCATTCACGTGCATGTAGAAGGTCGGTGGCTGCGCGCGCAGCAGATGATTGTGCACTGCCGTGACCGCAACGCCGCCGGTCAGCAGCTTCGCCATCACGGGATTGATCTCATCCTCGGCGAGCACGAGGTCGCCCATGACCATCGCGCCGGTGCCCATCGGCTTGAAGGCCAGCCAACTGCCAAGCGCCAATGCCGGCTTGATGGTCACGCCATCGACCGTGACGTGAAGGTCGGTACGCGGCAGCGCGTACTTGTGAATATCGCCGGGCTGGTTCGCCCCCGGCTTGCCAAGCGCCTGATCGACCTTGGCCCAATCGATATCGGCCGCCGCGGCCGGCAGCGCGGGCAGCAGTACCGAACCTGCAATCATGACGGCGTAAGTTGTGCGCATGATGGTTTCCTTTTCTGGTAACGATCCTCGTCGGATCATTGGACGAACACCCAGGCGGGCCGGATGATCGGGAACGCGATCAGCCCGACGATGGCTGTCGCGCCGATCATCAGCGGGTTGCTGACCTTGAAGCGGAACAGCACGGCAAGGCAGACGATCGCGATCAGCGCGGTCAGCCAGTCGCCGATGGCGATCTTCCCAAGCAGAACGCATGCGCCGAGGATCGTGCCGATCGCGGCTGCGAATGCGCCCTTCACAAAACCCTGAACATTGGCGTTGTTACGGTGCCTCATCAGGATGGGCGCGACGATCAGCACCATCAGAAACGACGGCAGGAAGATGCCGACCGTGGCAACGAGCGAGCCCCAAAATCCGGCGACAAGATAACCGACGAATGTGGCGGTGATTACCACTGGTCCGGGGCTCAGCATGCCGATTGCGACCGCGACCAGGAATTCCCGCGGGTTCAGCCAGTGAGTGTCCTTGACAAGACCTTGCTCAAGAAACGGCACGATCACCAGGCCGCTGCCGAAGGTCAGGCTGCCAGCCTTGAGAAAGAATGCGCCGAGCTTGGCGAGCAGGGACAGCGATGCGGTCTGTGACGTGCCGATCGCCACGGTGCCGGCAGCGCCCAACGGGGCCGCGAAGGCTGCCATTGCCGCCGGCGGCGAACGACCAAACAGTGAGCCATAGTACAGAATGCCGAACACGCCGGCGGCGATGAACAGGATTGCCACTTCGGCCTGCAGCACGACGGTGACCAGGAAGGACACCCCGGCAACCGCCCACTGGAACCAGTCCTCCATGCCGAGCTTTCCGAGCCGCCAGCAGGAATGGACGATCAGCGCGATGACCGCCGGGCTGACGCCATAGAAGATCGCAGTCATCCACGAGAGGCCGCCGAAGTGGACGTACAGAGCGCCCAGCGCCGCCACGATGAGGAAGTTGGGCAGGATGAAGGCCCAGCCGCCAACCCAGGCACCCCAGAAGCCGCCACGCATGTAGCTGATGAAAATGCCCACCTGGATGGCGAGCGGCCCCGGCATCGACTGGCTGACGGCTATGGCATCGCGCATCTCCCCCTTCGTCAGCCAGCCGCGCTCCTGGACGAGGTCCTTCTCCATCAGTCCGCACAGCGCGACCGGGCCACCGAAGCCGAGCGTGCCAAGCCGCAGAAAGTAGACAGCCAACTCAACCATGGAACCACTGTGCCTGGCGGTGCCGGTGTCCGGTTCTGGCGAGGTGACCGGGGTCGTGCTCATTGCGCGGCCAGCGCCGGGTTCCAGCTGTGCGTCTCGTGCTGGTGGTCCCTGCACCAGGCGTACAGAGCGTCGTAGACCACGAGGCCCTGTTCCAGCATCGCATGGTCGTCCTGGAAGTTTGCGGACAGTCCGAGCGAGATGGCGAGCAGGCCCGCAGCCTGCGGCGCCAGATCGAGGCGCGCGGTGTCAGCGCCCCGCACGATGGTCGCGAGGTGCTGCAATGCGGGGTCGCTCAGGCCATAGTGCTTCAGGAAGGCGTCGAAGCTGCACAGTTCGCCGTCGTGGGAGAACGGTTCGGCGCCAGGGATGTCGTAGGGCACCGCGCCCGTCGCGCCGGCGACCTCGAAGACCTGTTCGGTCGGGACGTAGAGAAACTCGGCATCGGCTTCCACAAAGCGTCGGATCAGCCATGGACAGGCAATCCGGTCGATCTTCGGCCGTTCACGCGTGATCCATTTCATGATCGTGTTCCTCCCGGCGCGTGGCGGTACACATAGGACAGGACATGGCGTGATACAAGTATATCATTCGTGATCGAGATGTGATACGGTTTCGTCATGGCCAAGGTAGAGACCATGGACGACCAGGTGCGGTGGCTGCTGCTGATCCACCAGCTGCCCGCCAAGCCGGCCTATCAGCGGGTGAAGACCTGGCGACGGCTGCAGAGCCTCGGCGCCGTGGCGATCAAGAACGCCGTCCATGCGCTGCCGGCCGGCGAGCAAGCGCAGGAGGATTTCGAGTGGCTGCTGCGCGAGGTCAGGGATGGCGGCGGTGAGGCGTTGATCTGCGAGGCGCGACTGGTGGATGGCCTGTCCGACGAGGAGGTGCAGGCGATGTTCAACGCGGCCCGTGGCGCGGATTACGACGCACTGGCCCAGGAAGCGCGTGGACTTGGCGAGGCACTCGATCGGCCCGACATCCGGACGCGGCTGGCGCGTCTGAAGGCGAGTGTGGGCCAGACGGTCGCAATCGACTTTTTCGGAGCCAACGGCCGCGAGACGGTGGACGGACTGATCGCCGGTCTCGAAGCGCAACTGGGCGAGGAGGAAGCCATGGGGCGTGCAAAGGACGACGGTGTACCGGTGGTTGCCGGCCTCGGTGCGCTGACTAACCGAGTGTGGGTGACGCGGCAGGGCGTTTATGTCGATCGCATCGCATCGGCCTGGTTGATCCGTCGCTTCATTGATCCGGACGCGCGCTTCCGATTTGTTCGGGCGAAGGGCCACATACCGCAGGATGACGAACTGCGCTTCGACATGTTCGAAGCTGAATTCACCCACGAGGGCGATCGCTGCACCTTCGAGGTGCTGCTGGCCAGGCTGGACCTGAACGACAAGGCGCTGACCGCAATTGCCGAGATCGTGCACGACATTGACCTGAAGGATGCCAAATTCGGGCGCGAGGAAACCGGCGGCATCGCGCATCTCATCACCGGCCTGTGTCAGTCCAGCAAGGACGATGCGCAGCGGCTGGCGCGAGGCGCCGCCGTGTTCGATGACCTCTACGAGTATTTCCGCAAGCGGCGCGGCTGATGCTGACGGGCGACGAGTGGTGGCGACCGATGCCAACCGGCGCCTCACCCGATGCGCTGCACATTCTGGCCGCGCGTGGCGTCCGGGCGTTCGCCGACGGGTTCGTCTCGCTGCTGCTGCCGATCTATCTGGTCGAGATCGGATTCAGTTCGTTGGCGATCGGCGCGATCGTCGCATGCACGCTGATCGGCACCGCATTGCTTACGCTGTGGGTGGGGCTGATCGCAAATCGGCATTCGCGCCGGCTGCTGCTGCTTGCCGCGTCGCTGCTGATGACGGCGACCGGCGCGGGATTTGCGATCGTCACGGCGTTCTGGCCGCTGCTTCTGATTGCGTTCGTCGGCACGATGAACCCAACCTCGGGCGATGCTAGCATCTTCCAGCCGCTGGAACAGACGGTGTTGACCCAGACGATCGCAAATCGCCGGCGAACGGCGTTGTTCGCCCGCTACAGTGTTATCGGATCCCTTGCCGGTGCTGCCGGTGTGCTGGCCGCAGCCGCTCCCGACATTGCGTCCGAGTGGGCCGGCTGCGATCGCGTGACGGCGATGCGGGTGATGTTTGGAGTGTATGGGCTGCTCGGGATACTGTCCATGCTGCTGTATCGACCTTTGTCACCGGCAGCCGAGGCAGTCGAGGCGGCACCGCAAGCGCCTTTGCAGCAATCGCGGCGGCTGGTCTACGGGATGGCGGCACTGTTCGGCATGGACTCGTTCGGCACCGGCTTCCTGGTGCAGTCGCTGTTGGCGCTATGGCTTTATCAGACCTTCCAGGTTTCTGTATCGACTGCCGCGGCCATCCTGTTCTGGAGCGGCGTCTGTTCGGCGGTTTCGTATTTGGTTGCGGTGCCGATCGCCGAGCGGATCGGGTTGATCAACACGATGGTCTTCACCCATCTGCCATCGAACATATTCCTGATGCTGATTCCGTTCGCACCAAACCTTTCGACGGCGATTGGCCTGCTGCTCGCGCGCAGTGCGTTATCGCAGATGGATGTACCGACCCGGGCGTCTTACGTCATGGCGGTCGTCACGCCACAGGAGCGGCCGGCCGCGGCCAGCATCACGGCGGCACCGAAAACTTTCGCGTGGGCGGCAGGTTCGATGATCTCGGGCTATCTGTTGACGGTATCCGCTTTTGGCTGGCCATTGCTGATCGGCGGCGCTGTGAAGGCTGCCTACGACATCCTGCTGCTGGTCAAATTCCAGAGGGTGCGACCGCCGGAGGAGATCCAGGTCTCGGCAGACTGACCGTCGCGAATGGCACGGGAACAGACGCGTGATGACAAGAACCGGTATCCTGCTCGCCTTGATGTCCGCCATCCTGTTCGGCGTCAGCACACCCTTCGCCAAGCTGCTTCTGGGTTCGGTCGATCCGTGGACAATGGCCGGACTGCTGTATCTGGGAGCCGGCGTTGGCCTTGCGGCCGTCCACCTATCGCGGGGGGTGCTGAGACTGCCGGCAATCGAGGCGCCGCTGCGACGTTCGGATCTGCCCTGGCTCAGCCTTGTGATCGCGTCGGGCGGCATAGCGGGGCCGTTGCTGCTGATGTTCGGCCTGATGCGCACCGACGCGGCGGGTGCCTCGCTGCTGCTGAACCTCGAAGGTTTGGCGACCATGGGGATCGCCTGGGTCGTATTCCACGAGAACGTGGATCGCCGCCTTCTGCTGGGTGCTTTCTGCATCATCGGTGGGGCTGCGCTGCTCTCCTGGCAAGGTCAATCGTCCTTGCAGTGGGGTGCTCTGCTTATCGCCGGTGCCTGTCTTTGCTGGGGGATCGACAACAACCTGACGCGCAAGCTCTCGTCGGCTGACCCGGTGCAGATCGCGATGCTCAAAGGTCTGGTGGCGGGCACAGTCAACCTGCTGCTTGCGCTTGCGAACGGTGCCGCGTTGCCGCCGATGGGCACTCTGCTCGCCGTCTGTGCGGTTGGCTTCCTGGGATATGGCGTAAGCCTTGCCCTGTTCGTGCTCGGACTGCGCCATCTAGGCGCGGCGCGCACCAGCGCCTATTTCTCGCTCGCCCCCTTTGTCGGGGCCATTCTTGCCGTTTCCATGCTGGGTGAGCCGTTATCCGTTGAACTGCTGCTCGCGGGTGGATTGATGGGGCTTGGTCTGTGGCTCCATCTGGCCGAGCGGCACGACCATGAACACGTCCACGAACCGACAGAGCACGAGCACCGGCACGACCACGATGCGCACCACCAGCATGAGCACGGCCCGAACGATCCGCCGGGCACGCCGCACACACATTGGCACCGACACTCACCGTTGGCGCATCGGCACCCGCACTATCCCGACCTGCATCATCGCCACGGACACAGGCACGCGTGATTGCATTCCAGCGTGTCGTTCATCCTCGTAGCAGCAGGACGATCAGGACAATCAGGAGGATGGTGCCAAGTCCGCCACCAACATACGGGCCTCCATAGTAGAAGCCGCCACCACCGAACAGGATCAGCAGGATAACAACGATGAGTATCAGGTTCATGACGGTTCTTCCCCCTGGATGCGAATCGTAAGATCAAGGCAGACGCCGCAAACCCTACGTGGATAGCGACCGTTCAACAACGCGTCGATTGCGCTATAGTTCCGCAGGGGAACGGCCGATGGCAATATGGCGCCGGCTCTTTGTGACTTGGCTGCTGGTACTCGCGTGCATGCATGTGCTAGCGGCGCCACGTACCGCTGTGGTGATTGCACTCGACGGCGCGATCGGGCCCGGGAGCGCCAGCTTTGTCGTGCGCAGCCTGAACGCTGCGCAACGTCAGGACGCCGCGGTGGCGGTGCTGCGCCTGAACACGCCCGGTGGGCTGGACAGCGCGATGCGCGACATTATCCGCGCCATGCTGGCTTCGCCGGTGCCGGTGCTCGCCTACGTGGCGCCCGGCGGAGCGCGCGCCGCCAGCGCCGGCACCTTCATCCTTTACGCCGCCGCGCTTGCCGCAATGGCGCCCGGCACCAATCTGGGCGCGGCATCGCCGGTTTCCATGTTCGCGCCGACGCCATTGGCCGGATCCGACAGCAAGCCCGGCGACGATGGCGGCAAGACGGATCAGCCCGCCAAGGCCGCACCGCGCGACGCGATGTTGACGAAGGTAACCAACGACTCCGTGGCGTATATTCGCGGTCTTGCCACCTTGCACGCGCGAAACGCCGAGTGGGCGGAAAAGGCGGTGCGGGAGGCTGTCAGCCTGCCTTACGACGCCGCGCTTGAACAGCATGTGATCGACCTGGTCGCAGCAGATCTGCCGGACCTTTTGGCCAAGGCGAACGGGCGCAGCGTCATCGTGCAGGGCAAACCGGTGGTGCTGGATACCAACGGACTGGCGGTCGTCGAGGTCGAGCCCGGTTTGCGCGACCGGTTGTTGGCGTTGATGACTGATCCCTCGATCATCTACCTGCTGTTGTTGGCGGGAATGTTCGGCGTTGCCTTTGAACTGTCGCACCCCGGGATCTTCGCGCCGGGTGTGATCGGCGTCATTTGCTTACTGGTCGGCGGCTACGGCCTAAATCTGCTGCCGATCGCCTATGCCGGACTGGCGTTGGTGCTGTTTGGCCTGGGGCTGATGGCCGCCGAAGCGTTCGTGCCGTCCTTCGGCGCTTTTGTGCTTGGCGGCATGAGCGCATTCGTGATCGGATCGCTCCTGATGTTTGAGGCACCCGGCGCGCAGTTGCCGCTGACGGTGATCGCCGGCGCCACGCTGGCGAGTGCAGCGCTGTTCGGCCTCGTGCTGACGCTGCTGGTGCGCGCGCGCCGCCGGCCGGTGTCGAGCGGCACCGAAACGCTGGTTGGCGCATCGGGGCGGACAATCGTCGACTGGACCGGCAAGGAGGGAGAAGTGATTGTGCAGGGTGAACGCTGGCGCGCGCGGACCGCCGAGCCGCTGCAGTCGGGCCAGGCGATCCGCGTGATCGGCCGCGACGGCCTGACCCTTCTGGTGGAACCGGCGTGAGCGCCGCGACAGGGGAGCAACATGAACCTCGCCTTTGTCATCTATCCCGTCATCCTGGTGGTGATCCTGCTGATCGCCAGCTCGGCGATCCGCGTCATGCGCGAATACCAGCGTGCGGTGGTGTTCACCTTCGGCAGGTTCACCGGCGTGAAGGGACCGGGACTGTTCCTGCTGGTGCCGTACGCGCAGCAGATGGTGCGCGTCGATTTGCGCACGGTGGTTTTGGACGTGCCCAGCCAGGATGTGATTTCACGCGACAACGTCTCGGTGAAGGTCAACGCGGTGCTGTATTTCCGCGTGGTGGATGCCGACAAGGCAGTGATTCAGATCGAGAACTTCCTGCAGGCCACCAGCCAGCTCGCGCAGACCACGCTGCGCTCGGTGTTGGGCAAGCATTCGCTGGACGAAATGCTCAGCGAGCGAGACAAGCTGAACGCCGACATCCAGGCGATCCTGGACATGCACACAGAGGCCTGGGGTGTGAAGGTCACAAACGTCGAGATCAAGCAGGTGGACCTCGACCACAGCATGGTCCGCGCCATCGCCCGCCAGGCCGAGGCGGAACGTCTGCGCCGCGCCAAGATCATCAATGCGGAGGGCGAACAGCAGGCGGCGCAGAAGCTGGTGGAGGCTGCCGAGATTCTCGCCGCCAGGCCCGGAGCGATGCAGTTGCGCTACCTTGGCACGCTGAGCGAGATCGCCAGCGAGCGGAGTTCGACCATCGTGTTTCCGTTCCCGCTCGACTTGATGCAGGCGTTCCGGACGATGGCCGACGCCGCGTCACCGCGGGACGCGACAGGGCGTTAGTGCTCCGTGGCGGCGGCGGGATTGTCTGGGGTCACGGTCGCAAACCGTTGCGGCGTTATGCCGACCGACGCTGAGGGTGTGCCCACCGGTCCCACAACGCCGTCATGCCGACGAAGGCCGGCATCCATGTGTGGACGGCCCGCTGGGTTCAAGGGCGAGTTGTGCAGAAAAACTGGCGGCGGGTACGAATGCGATCATGTGTCCGGCCTTGCGGTGCGGTATCGATGACCGCGGCCCAGATGGGTTCCGCGAGCGAGCCCTCAACACGTCTACGGCGTCGCAATGCGCCGTTGGATGCCACGGGGTATCTCGCTCGTCGGTTCGACCAATCGCCATCTTCTGCTATCGCCCTTTCACCCAGGACGACGAACGGGTCAGCCAGCCGCCGGCTGTGGCCGGTATGCCTCTCCGCTCGTCATCATGGCCCACACGACACGGGCCATCTTGTTGGCCAAGCAGCCTGCCCCAGCGAAGGCGGGGGCCACAGCCGCCAGCTTGCGCGGGCGGCGCTGCAGCAGCGCCAGCAGCCATGCGTTGGCATGCCGATAGTCCGGCTTGGTCAGCCTGACCACCGAGGTCGCGCCGAGCACCAGCAGTTGGCGCAACCGTTCATTGCCCTGGCGCGAGATCCCGCCCAGCCGCGGTTTGCCCCCGGTCGAGTTCTGCCTCGGGGTCAATCCGAGCCAGGCGGCGAAGTGCCGCCCGGAGTGGAACTGCGATGCATCGACCGTCAGGGCCAGCGTCAGCGCGCCGATCGGCCCGATCCCAGGCACCGCGGCCAGTTGCTGGCTGAGCGGATTGGCCTTGTGCAACGCGGCCAGCTTGCGGTCGAGCTCCGCCCGACGCGTCCGCAGCTCGGCGATCCGCTCGCCCAGTTCGACGAACATCGCCTGCGCGGGCGCCGGCACCGCGGGGTCGGCGGCAATGCGCTCGAGCAGACCCTCGACATGTCCCGTGCCCTTGGCGGCGATCACGCCGAACTCCGAAGCATGCCCGCGCAGCGCATTCACCAGTTGCGTGTGCTGCTTCACCAGCAGCTCGCGCACCGACAGGATCATCGCATCGGCCTGTGCCTCGGCCGACTTCACCGGCACGAAGCGCATGTTGGGACGCAAGGCTGCCTCGCTGATCGCCTCGGCGTCGATGCGGTCGTTCTTGCCGCGTTTGACGAACGGCTTCACATACTGCGGCGCGATCAGCCGCACCCGGTGCCCCAGCGCCGCCAGCGTACGGCCCCAGTGATGCGAACTGCCGCATGCCTCCAGCACAATCTCCGTTGGCGGCAGTTTCTGGAAGAATGCTGTGAGCTGCTGGCGTCGCAGCTCACGGCGCAGCACAACCTCGCCACGCTCGTTCACTCCATGCAGTGAGAAAACATGCTTGGACGTATCCATGGCAATCAGCTTAAGCTCCGTCACGGGCGGCTCCTATGTTGGCGTTTACGACCCAACATCTGGCACTCGATGCCGTGGGGCCGTCCACACCAACACGTCTTTCCTTGCTGCGATCAGCAAAGACGTGGGTGGCCGGGCCAAGCCCGGCCATGACGGGGAAGTACACGCCGGAAGGTCCCCAATCATCGGCACCTGGTGCTACACTAACCGCCTTTGAGTTGACCCACCGGTCCCACAACGCCGTCATGCCGACGAAGGTCGGCATCCACGTCTTTCCGTGCTGCGATCAGCAAAGACGTGGGTGGCCGGGCCAAGCCCGGCCATGACGGGGAAGACCAGGACTTGGCGTTACACGCCGCCGGCCGATGCCATTTCCGGGCTCAGCCGGTAGCCGCCGTTTTCGGTGACCAACAGAACCGGATTCCTCGGATGACGCTCCATCTTTTGGCGCAGGCGGTAGATGTGCGTCTCCAACGTATGAGTCGTCACGGCAGGGTTGTAACCCCAAACCTCATGCAGAAGTATCTGGCGATCCACCGTGCGACTGTCTGACCGATACAGGAACTTGAGAATGGCCGCCTCCTTGCCGGTCAACCGGATGCGGCGGTTGTTGATCGGCTCATGCAACAGCTTCTTGGCGGGTCGGAACGTGTACGGCCCGACGGAGAAGACAGCGTCTTCGCTGTTCTCGAACAGACGCAACTGCGTGCGCAGGCGTGCAAGCAGTTCATTCGCTCGGAATGGCTTGGCTATGTAGTCGTTGGCGCCAGATTCCAGACCCCGAACAACGTCCGCCTCGCCCGCCGAGCCGGTCAGCATGATGATCGGCATCATGTGCCCTTGGCGCCGAACCTTCGCGCAGAAATGACACCCGTCACCGTCCGGCATGCCTATGTCGAGTATTACCGCGTCGAAGCGTCCACCCTCGTCATTGAAAGCCTTGCCTGCGTCATCGAGTGTCGCTGCCACGGTGACAGAGAATCCATGATCCTCCGCAAGCTGCTCCGCCAACGTATCGCGGAGCGACTGGTCATCCTCCACCAACAGGATGGCTTGTTTGGCTGACATGGTTCTGTCCCCCTGCTTGGAATTGCCTTCTTGCCAGAAGTGCATCCGATTGCGTCAGCCAACGCTCGGTTCCAATCGTGGCCAAAATTAGCCGCATCGTGTTCGCATTGTTGTGAGCCGCGAATGGAGCTACTCAAGAAGTCGCGATGCAGAGGGTGACGAGCGCATCAATGTCGCAGAGCGATCAACCACGGTCGGTACTGCTCCGATCCGAAGTGCTGCGATGTCACGCTTCGCCGGCGGACTTTCCAGGAAGATTGAGGCGATAGCCGCCGCGTTCGAAAACCAGCAAAGAAGGAAATCTAGGATCGGGCTCAATCTTCTGGCGGAGGCGGTAGATGTGTGTCTCCAGCGTGTGTGTGTTTACGTCGGCATTTTGGCCCCATATCTCCACCAGGAGCTTCTCGCGGTCCACCCTGTTGGCATCTGAGCGATAGAGATACCTGAGGATTGCCACCTCCTTGTCGGTCAACCGAATCCGGCGATCGTTGACTGAGTCGTGAAGCAGCTTCTTTGAGGGGCGAAAGGTGAACGGTCCGAGCGAAAAGGTGGCCTCATCGCTGCTCTCGAATGCGCGCCACAGTGCACGCAGCCTTGCGAGCAATTCCTTGAGGCGGAACGGCTTGGCGATGTAATCGTTGGCCCCGGAACTGAAACCGCGAACAACGTCGCATTCTGCGTCCCGTCCGGTCAGCAATATGACGGGCATCTTGTGTCCCTGCCGCCGAAGATCGGCACAGAAATCGCGCCCATCGCCGTCCGGCATGCCCACATCCAGTATCACAGCGTCGAAGACGCGCCCTTCGCCGGCGATGATCTTCTCGGCCTCGGCAAGCGTCGCCGCGGTGAAGATGATGAAACCATGCTCTTCCGCGAGGTGATCCGCCAAGACCTCCTGAACCGCAGCATCATCCTCCACGATCAGGATTGATCGCCCAGCCGCCATGGTCATGCCCCCTGACCCGGGAGCTTCGTTGCCGCCGAGCATCCAATATACGAGCCAGAACCTATTCGCATTCCGACGGTAACGATATCGTGACGAAACCAGGGCGGGCCGGCTCATCGGAGTCGCCGACCGGTGCATGAGCTCGCGTCCGGCAGGCGCTCGCACCGTCAGAACCGCCCTTGCCTCGTGCTTCCGGCCGCCTGACTATCGGTGAACACGTCCAGGTCACAATCAAAGGAAAAGGGCCCGTATCATGCTCGGCCGCCGGACCGCCTCCGCTCTGATCGCAGGCGCGATCGTCGCGCCCGCCAGGGCCTTCGCACAGCCTATCCGCGCACAGGTCGTGTTTTATAATGCAGTCGGACCCACGCTGACCTGCTGGCATGCCGATATCGGCGCGGCAACGCTCGTCAGGCAGGGCAGCGTGGCGTTGCCGGCGCTGATCCAGTACGCGTGGCAGCACCCGGCGAAACACGTTCTCTACGTGGCGTCCAGCAACTTCGTGCCGATGGGTCAGCCGGATGGGAAGCACCACCTGACGGCATGGCACATCGACCCGGCGACCGGCGCGCTGACGCCGTTCGGCGAGCCGGTGCCGATCCGCGCCAGGCCGATCAACCTATCGGTCGATCGCAGCGGCGGCTGGCTGCTGACGGCGTACAACATCCCAAGCTCGCTGACGGTCCATCGCATCGCGCCGGACGGTTCGATCGGCGACGAGGTGAAGCAGCAGGCGCAGATCGACGGCGGCATCTTCGCGCACCAGATCCGTCCGTTCCCCTCGAATGCGGCGCTGATCCTGGTCACGCGCGGCAACAACGCCGCGGGCGGCAAACCGGAAGACCCCGGCGCGCTGAAGGTGAAGGCGTTCAAGGACGGGCAGGTGAGCGATGTCGCCTCGATCGCGCCCGGCGGCGGCTACGGCTTCGGGCCGCGCCACATGGACTTTCATCCGACCGCGCCGCTGATGTTCGTCTCGGTGGAGCGGCAGAACCAACTTCAGGTCTATCGCCTGCGCGGCGACAATCTTGAGCCGCAGCCAGTGTATGTCGTCACGACGCTGACTGAGCCTGGCAATCTGCGGCCGGAGCAGATGGTCGGTCCGATCCATGTCCACCCGAACGGACGGACGGTATATCTCGGCAACCGGGCGAGCGGACTGGTCGAGGTCCAGGGCAAAAAGGTCGCCGCCGGGGGCGAGAACACGATCGCGGCGTTCAGCATCGACCCGGCGACCGGCGAGCCGAAACTCGTGCAGTCAACCGACACGCGCGGCTTCCATCCGCGCACGTTCTCGATCGACCCGAGCGGGCGAATGCTGGTGGTGGCGAACCTTACCGCGCTGGACGTCCGCGACGGCGACGCGATCCGCACCCGGCCCGCGACCTTGTCCACGTTCCACATCGACGACGGCGGCAGGCTGAGCCCTGGCCAGCTCTACGACATCGAGACCAACGGTCTGACGCAGTGGTGGAGTGGATTCATGACCCTGTGAGGCGACTGCGGATCGTGGGGCTCCTGCTGCTGCTGACGGGAACTTCTGCAATGGCGCAGTTGCCGTTCGACTTGCCGAACCCGGCACCAAAGGACGGGGCAAGCTTGTTCATCGCCCAATGCGGCACGTGTCACACGGTGGAACACGGCGCCCAGCCGCGACAGGGACCAAATCTGGCGGGCGTCTACATGCGCAAGGCCGGCACGCTGCCCGGCTTCCACTACTCGGACGGGTTCGCGCAAGCCGAGTTCGTCTGGGACGATGCGCATCTCGATGCCTGGCTGGGCGGTCCGCAGCGGCTGATCCCTGGCGCTGTCATGCTGTACCATCAGGACGACCCGGCGATTCGACGCAGCATCATAACTTGGCTGAAGGATCAACACTGATGCCAAAGCCGATCCATAGCATGATCCGCGTACTGGACGAGACGCGCTCGGTGGATTTCTACCGGCGCGCTCTCGCAATGCGGGTCGCCGACCGGTTCGCGTTCGACAGCTTCACCCTCGTCTATTTGTTGGGCGATACCGGCGAGTTCGAACTGGAGCTGACGATCAATCACGGCCGATCCGATCCGTATGCGCTGGGCGACGCTTACGGCCACATCGCATTCGCGGTGGAGGACCTTGTCGCGGAACATGCCCGCGTCACGGCCGAAGGGCTGGCGCCGACGCCGATCCGCGAATTCCATCGGGACGGCAGCCTGATGGCGAAATTCTTCTTCCTGCAGGACCCGGACGGCTACCGGATCGAGGTCTTGCAGCGTCACGGTCGCTATCGCTGAGCGGCAATAATCCAAACAACAAGGGGAGAGACGAACATGAGGCAAGTGGACAGGCGCACCAAGGTCAGCCGCCGCGTGTTCCTGCGCGGCAGCGCGACCGCGGTTCCCGCTGCGGCCGTGGCGGCCGCCGGCGTCAGCATCGGCCCGGAGGCGGTGTGGGCGCAGGAAGCCAAGAACCTGAAGCCGCACACCATGGCCACGTTGGTTCTGATGGCTCGTGATATCTACCCGCATGATCGGCTGGCCGATGTCTATTACGTGCAGGCTGTGGCGGGGTACGACGCGAAGGCCGGGCAGGACGCCGCAGTCCAGAAGATGGTCGAGGAGGGTGTGGCGCAACTCGATGCCGCCGCGCAGCAGCACCACAAAAGCACCTATCTGGTGGTGGCGTGGGAAGACGACCGCGTTGCGCTGCTGAAGGGTGTCGAGCACGGCGCGCTGTTCCAGAAGATGCGCGGCGACCTACTGGTCAGCCTGTACAACAACAAGGAGATATGGCCGAAGTTCGGCTACGAGGGTGCCTCTGCTGACAAGGGCGGTTACATCAACCGCGGCTTCAACGACATCGACTGGCTGCCGCAGGCGTAGGGGAGGCGACAATGGCAACATTCGATCTGAACGACGACAGCGTGGTCTGCATCGTTGGCTCCGGAGCAGGCGGCGGTACACTCGGCAACGAGCTTGCGCAGAAGGGCATCAAGGTGGTGATCCTCGAAGCGGGCGGACGCCATGAGATTCCAGACTTCATCAACGATGAATGGGCGAGTTTTACCCAGCTCGCCTGGAAGGACATGCGCACCACGTCGGGTTCCTGGCGCGTAGCTCACGATTTTCCCAACCTGCCGGCGTGGATCGTCAAGTCGGTCGGCGGCTCAACCGTGCACTGGGCGGGCGCTTCGCTGCGCTTCCAGGAGTACGAGTTCAAGGCGCGCAGCACCTACGGCAGCCTTGCCGGCGCAAGCCTGCTCGACTGGCCGATCACGCTTGCCGAGATGGAACCCTGGTACGCAAAGGCCGAGGACAAGATGGGCACGACGGGGACCAATGGAATCCCACGGCTGCCAGGCAACAACAACTACAAAGTACTGGAAGCCGGAGCGCGCAAGCTCGGCTACAAGGAAGTGCACACCGGCAACATGTCGATCAACAGCCAGCCTCGGGATGGTCGCGGCGCGTGTCAGCAGATCGGCTTCTGCTTCCAGGGCTGCAAGTCCGGCGGCAAGTGGTCAACGCTGTATACCGAGATTCCCAAGGGCGAGGCGACCGGCAATCTCGAGGTGCGGCCGAATGCGATGGCACTGCAAATCGAGCACAACGCACAGGGTAAGGTCACGGGCGTTGTCTACGTCGATGCCGACGGGAAGCAGCAGAGCCAGAAGGCGCGCGCGGTGGCAGTGGCGGGCAATTCGCTGGAGAGTCCGCGCCTGCTGCTGAACAGCACGTCGGCCATGTTCCCCCAGGGTCTGGCGAACAGCTCGGGACAGGTGGGGCGCAACTATATGCGTCACACAACCGGCAGCGTGTACGCGGTGTTTGACAAGCCCGTGCACATGTATCGCGGTACCACAATGGCGGGCATCGTGCGTGACGAGGCCCGCAACGATCCGAAACGCGGCTTCGTCGGTGGCTATGAGCTGGAGACGCTATCGCTCGGGTTGCCGTTCACGGCCGCGTTCCTCAATCCGGGCGCCTGGGGTCGCAGCTTCACCAGCGCGCTCGACGACTATCCGAACATGGCGGGCCTTTGGATCGTGGGCGAGGACATGTCTCGCGAGCAAAATCGGGTAACACTTGATCCGAAGGTGAAGGACGCCAACGGCATGCCAGTGGCGAGTGTGCATTTCGACGACCACGAGAACGACGAAAAGATGCGCAACCATGCCTACCGGCAGGGTGCCGCGATCTACGAGGCGGTCGGGGCGGTGCGAACATTTCCCACGCCCCCCTATCCGAGCACCCACAACCTCGGCACCAACCGGATGAGCGCGAATGCGCGCGATGGCGTGGTGAACAAGTGGGGGCAGACGCACGATGTCAAGAACCTGTTCGTCTCGGATGGCAGCCAGTTCACCAGTGGTGCGGCGTGCAACCCGACGTTGACCATCGTCGCACTGGCGATACGGCAGGCCGATGCGATGGCTGGGATGATGAGTCGGAAGGAAATCTAACCGAGGCGTCGCATACCACTCCGGGGGAACGATGATGCGGACAGTCAAGGCAACACGAGGACGGCTACTGCTGTGTATCGCGATGGCTGTCTGTGTCATCGTCGGCGTCAATCGCGCCATCGCCGAACAGGTCATCGTCAAGATGTGGATGCACGAGCACCCGCCGCGCATCGCCATCGACAAATCGATCATCGCCGCGTTCGAACAGGCCAATCCCGACGTCAAGATCCAGTACGAGGTAATTCCGGTCGCGGAGTATGGCACCAAGCTGCTGACCGCGTTTGCCTCGGGCGCCGGTCCGGACCTGTTCAACCAGTTCTCTGGGTTGGTCGCGCAGTACTACAACGCCCGCGTCATCGCCCCGGTCGACTTCGCCGCCATGGGGTACGCCGATGAGGCTGCGCTCACCAGCCAGTACCTGAACGGGTTCGATGGGGCACGCTTCGCCGGCCGGCTCTACGGGATCCCGACCGAGGTCAGCAACTGGGCCTGCTACGCCAACAACAAGATCTGGAAGGAAGCCGGGCTGGATCCCGGCCACGACTTCCCCACCACATGGGAAGCCCTGCCGGCGATTGCCGAGAAACTAACACAACGCGACGCGAACGGCGTGCCGCTTCGCCGTGGCTTCGACTTCAACTGGTCCAACCGCAATGCCGTCTGGATGACCTCGAGCACGATGCTGCATCAGCTGGGCGGCAACATCGTGGATGAGGCGAGCTACAAGGCGACACTGGATACATCGGCTGGACGGCGGGTGATGCAGTATTGGGCCGACTGGGCCAACAGGCGCCGGCTCGGCGGCCCGCAATACACCGACTCGCGCACGGACTTCCTCGCGGGCAGGCTTGCGATGGAATGCAGCTTCGGGATCTGGGGTGTTCCCCAGATGAAGGATGCCAAAATCGATTACACCGTGAAGCCGGCGCCGCGCTTCGCCGACGCCGTCTCGGACAACGGCTTCGACGCCTATGCTTTCTACATGATGGTGAATGCGCGCTCTCCCGCGGTCACGCAGAAAGCTGCCTGGAAGCTGGCGCGCTCCTATGTTGACCATGCGACCGATCTGTTCACCGGCGCAGGCCTGTTCGTGCCCCGCAAGGAGGTGATGGACCTGCCGTCCTACAAGGCCGACCCGACCAGTGCCGTCTTCATCGAAGAGCTCAAGAAGGCAAAATTCTCGCCGCGTGTCGTCGGCTACGACCAGGTGGCGGACACGATCTTGCGTGGCCGTGATCGCATGGTCCAGGGCGGCGAGCCGGTAGCGGACGTGCTCCCAGCGATGAACGACGACATGAACGCCATTCTGCGGCGCGAGCGTGCGCGCGCCGAGGCGATGGCGAAGTAGCCAGGAGGCGATGTTCGGAATACGCCCCCGCCCGATCAACCGCAAATGGTGGGGGCTCGTCTTTGTCCTGCCGGTGGTCGCGTTCTTCGCGCTGTTCAGCGTTTTTCCGGTCATGTTCGGATTTTATCTGAGCCTGACCGACTATGACCTGCTCAGCCCACCGGAATGGGTCGGGCTCGAAAACTTCCGCAATCTCTTCACCGATCGCCTATTCCTCACCGCGCTCGACAACACGCTCGTGTTCGTCGCCGGCAGCACGGTTCCGGTCTGGTTCGCCTCCCTGCTCGCGGCGCTCGTGTTCGATCAGGCCTTCCGCGGCCGTGACATCCTCAAGGCAACCTTCTTCCTGCCGGTGTTGCCGCCCGTCGTGGTGATCGCGGTGGTCTGGCGCATGCTGCTGCATCCGAACGGCATTATGACCTGGCTGGTCGGCTCGTTCCGTGGCATTTCGGAAATCCGCTGGCTGGCTGACACCGTGCTCGCGCCGTTGTCGATGATCGTCGTGCACGATTGGGCGGTGATTCCATTTTTCATGATGATCTGGCTTGCCGGGCTGGCCGGCATCTCGCCCGAGCTGCGCGAGGCGGCGCATATCGACGGCGCCAACGCGGTGCGCACCTTCTGGCATATCGAGCTGCCGCAATTGCGCGGCACGGCCGTGCTGGTTGCGGCGCTCAGCACCATCAACGCGTTCCAGACCTTCACACTGCAATACGTGCTGAGCCCCGATCCCGGCGGACCGGCGAACTCGACCCTGGTGCTCGGACTGCTGGTTTTGAAATACGGCTTCCAGTATTTCCGCATGGGCGATGCGGCAGCGGTGTCGGTGGTGATGTTCGCGATCATCCTGGCGGTGACAGCCGCGCAGCTCCGGTTCAACCGGCGCGCGACCTGACATGAATCTTCGCCGCATTAGCGCAGGACCGGCGCTCTTCCTGATAGCGCTCGCCGTGGCAGCGCTCTTCGCCTTTCCGATCTGGTTCATGGTGACCTCGGCGTTCAAGGCGGAAGGCGAGATCCAGGCAATCCCGATCCATTGGCTGCCGCACGACTTCCAGTGGTTCGCCCGCTTCCGCGAGGCCGCCGACTTCGCGCCGCTGTGGCGCTACTTCTTCAACAGCACCGTCTATTCGCTCGTGCATGTCGGCGTCACCGTGTTCTTCGGCGCGCTCGCCGGCTTCGGCTTTGCCAAGTACCGCTTTCCGGGTCACACGTTCCTGTTTTTCTTCGTCATCTCGACGATGATGATCCCGTTCCAGGTCCTGGTCGTGCCGCTGTTCATCGAGATCAAGGCGTTCGGTTGGGAGAATAGCTACGCCGGCCTCATCATTCCCGGCATGATGAACGCGTTCGGCGTGTTCATGATGCGCCAATATGCCGCGGAACTGCCGGATGAACTGCTGGAAGCGGCTCGCGTCGATGGCGCCGGTGAGTTCCACATCTTCCTGCGCATCGTCATGCCGCTGCTGGTGCCCGCGCTGGCCAGCCTCGCCATCATCGTCTTCATCTGGGCGTGGGGCGCATTTCTCTGGCCGCTGGTGATCGTGCAGGACCGCGAGCTGAACGTGCTGGCGGTGGGGCTGACCAACTACAGCCAGCCGTATCAGCGGCAACCAATGTGGGGAGCGGCGATGGCGGCGTCGACCGTCGCGACGATCCCGATCGCATGCCTGTTCGTGTTCTTCCAGCGCTACTTCATCAAGGGCCTGACCGCGGCCGCCGTGAAGGGGTGATCTATACAAATCGTCCCTGAGAATTACCCGTCCACAACATCGTCATGGTCGGCGAAGGCCGACCATCCACGTCTTTCTTGGCTGAGCCGTGCAGAAGACGTGGATGGCGGGGCCAAGCTCCGCCATGACGAGGAACGTCCGTCAAGACTCCCTGGCCTGGTCGCGCAGCGCGAACTTTTGGATCTTTCCGGTGGAGGTCTTTGGCAAATCACCAAAGATCACCCGCTTGGGCACCTTGAATCGTGCCAGCCGCTCCCGGCAGAACCGAATGATCTCGGCCTCGTCCACCGCATCGACATCCAACTTCAGTTCCAAAAATGCACAGGGTGTTTCGCCCCAGGTGGGGTCCGGCCGGGCCACGACAGCCGCCAACAGCACGGCGGGGTGCTGCGACAGCACCTCCTCGACTTCCAGGCTGGAGATGTTCTCCCCGCCGGAGATGATGATGTCCTTCGAGCGGTCCTTGATCTCGATGTAACCGTCGGGGTGCCACACCGCCAGGTCGCCTGACAGATACCAATCTCCGACCAGCGTTTTGCCCGTCGCCTCGGGGTTCGCGAGGTAGCCCTTCATCACGGTGTTGCCCCGCATCATCAGCTCGCCCATCGTCACACCGTCCTGCGCAACCGGAGTCATCGTATTTGGATCGGCGACCATCAGTCCCGCGACGGTCGGATAACCGACTCCCTGACGCGCCATGTTGGCATAGCGTTGTTCTACCGGCAGATCGTTCCACTCCGGCTGCGCCACGCACGACAGCGCGGGACCATAGGTCTCGGTCGCGCCATACAGATGGGTGACGCGAAATCCGATCTCCTCCATCGCGCGCAGGATCGAGGATGGTGGCGCCGCCCCACCGGTTGCGCAGTTCACGACGTGGGTGAACGCGGCACGCTGCACTGCAGGCGTCTGTGCGAGCATGTTGAGAACGATCGGCGCGCCGCAGAGATGGGTGACGCGATGTTGCGCGATGAGCTGGAATATCGCCACGGAATCGACCTTCCGCAGGCAGACCTGCGTGCCTCCCACCGCAACCACAGCCCAGGGGTACGACCAGCCGCTGCAATGGAACATCGGCAGAGTCCACAAATACACGCTGTCGAAACTCAGCCCGAACATCAGCGCGTTGCTGAGCGCCGAGAGGTAGGCGCCGCGATGGCTGTAGACCGCGCCCTTCGGATCACCGGTCGTGCCGGACGTGTAGAGCAGACAGAGCGATTGCCACTCGTCGTCAGGCTCCCGCCACTCAAACGTCGGATCGCCGTCGGCCAGGAAAGCCTCATATGTGGTTTCACCGATGACAGGCGCGTCCGGCACACCCGGGTTCTCGATGTCGATCACGCACACATCGTGGTCAAGCTGCACGCGCGCGACCGCGACCAGCGAGGCGAACTCGCGATCCGCGATCAGCACCTTGGCGCGGCCGTGATTGAGCGAGAACGCGATCGACGCCGCGTCCAGCCGGGTGTTCAGTGGATTGAGCACGGCGCCGAGCATGGGCACGGCAAAATGCGCCTCGATCATCGCGGGGATGTTCGACGCAAGGATTGCGACCGTGTCAAGACGCTGCACGCCGCGATCGGCAAGCGCCGAGGCCAGGCGGACGCAGCGCTCGTACAGTTCGCCGTAGGTGAAGCGCCGTTCGCCGTCGATCACCGCGATCTTGTCGCGGAACGCGGCCACGCCGCGCCGCAGGAAACTGACCGGCGAAAGCGGAACAAAGTTTGCCGGCGAGCGATCCAGTCCGGTCTCGAACGGGTGATCCGTGGTCTGCCTGTCCATCATTGCCTCCCAGTACCTTGTGTCGCTCCGATCAGAGACCGCTGACGAGATGGCCGCCGTCGACCGCGATGACGCTGCCGGTCATGTAGGAACCGGCGTCGGAAGCCAGCAGGAGCAGCGCGCCATCGAGTTCGCGCGCCTCGCCCAGGCGACGTTGCGGAATGCGCCGGATCAGAGCCTTGCCGGCATCGCTGGCGAAGAACGCGTCGTTGAGGTCCGTCTCGATGTAACCTGGCGCAAGCGCGTTGACCCGAATTCCGTGCCGCGCCCACTCCAATGCGAGTGCTTTGGTCATCTGCACCACACCGGCCTTCGAAATCGCATAGGGCGCGACACCGCCGGCCACGCGCAGACCCAGGATCGAGGCGATGTTGACGATGCTGCCACGCTCCCCATGCTGGATCATCCGCCGCGCGGCGTGCTGCGCCACCAGCCAACTGCCTTTGAGGTTGGTGTCGATCACGCTCGACCAGTCGTCGTCCGTCATCTCGAGCGCGGCGCGGGTTCCGGTGATGCCGGCGTTGTTGATCAGGATGCCGACCGGACCGAACTGCGTTTCGGCGGCGGCGAATGCCTGCTCGACACTGGCTGCGTCCGTCACGTCCATGCGTACGCTCTGGGCTTGCGCGCCCGATGCGCGAATGGTCTCCACGGTCTGCGCGAGCGCTGTCTCGCGGCGCGCTGCCACACTGACCCGTGCCCCGGCGGCCGCGAGCGCACCGGCGAAATGCCGGCCCAACCCGCTGGATGCTCCCGTCACCAGCGCGTGTCGCCCGTTCAATCCGAAAAGATCGGTCATGCAGTTTTACTCCCGCGGACAGCCAGCATCGCGCAGCCGTCATCCCCGCGAAAGCGGGGACCCAGGCGACGGCAACTTGGTCCCCGCTTTCGCGGGGATGACAGTGTCTCAAACACCCTGAACTTTGTCCCAGACCAAAATGGACCGACCTTCCTGGCCGTCCAGATAACTCCGATAGGGCGCGGTCGTGATCGTCAGCGTATCGCCTTCCAGTTCGAAGAACCGCACCTGATCGGTACCGGTCCAACCCTGGTTCCAGGAAATATCGATGTGGTGGATCACCTGGCCCTCGCCGAGCGTGTAGGTGCCGGCATAGGCGACCATGGAGCCGAGCAGCTGCACGCCCTCTTCCTCGGTCGGCACGACATCGCGCGGCGTGATGCGGTCGCCGCGGGTGAAGATGGCATACATGCGGCCATCCGGCGAATACCCCAGATAGCCGTCCGGTTGGTCGCCGAACTGATCGTGCCGACGCCCGGTGGCGATGACCTCGCGCACATACGACCGCAGCTTCCATGTACCCAAAACCTTGCTGGCATTTTGTGTCAAAGAAATCCTCCTGCTTGACGGTTCGGCCCGGTCAGGAAATCGCCGATCAGATCAGCAATTTCCTCGGGCGCTTCCCAAATCGCGCGATGTCCGAGATCGGCCAACGTTTCCAGCCGTGCATTTGGAATGCGCGAGGCAAGGATCGCTGAGTTCCGCGGTTTCACCAGAACATCATGCGTGCCTGTCGCGACAAGCGTGGCGGCGCGGATGTGCGGCAGACGCCGATAGCTGTCGAATTTTCGCAACGCCTCCGTCTGGCGTTGCGCCACGAACGTCGGGGTGAGATGCTCAAGTTCGCGACGCATCTGCTGCTCGACTTCCTCCGCGTTGGCCGCCAAATAGTCGGGCGAGTAGGTCACCGGCCATGATTGCCGCGCGGCTTCCTCGGCTGACAGGCCCTCGGTCACCAGGATGCGGCTGATCACCGACAATGGCGCGTGCTCTGCCCAGATGCCGCCGCAGAATGTCGCTAACAGGATCAGACGGTCGACCCGTTCGGGGTAGCGAATGGCAAATTCCTGCGCGATCGCGCCACCCATCGAGAAGCCCAGCAGATGGACGCGGGAAAGCCGCAGTTCATCCAGCAATCCGATGACGTCGCGCGCCTGATTGTCGAATTCGTATCCATCGTCCGGCTTGTCGCTGCGCCCCGTGCCGCGATTGTCAAACGCGATGACGGAGCAGCGCAGCGACAGCCTCGCGATGAACGAATGCGGCCAGGCTGCGCTGCTCAACCGATAGCCATTGATCAGGCAGACGGACGGACCCTCGCCGACGACCTCGTGGTAAAGCGACACCAGGGTATTTCCGGTCATCGGCATCGCGCGGGTCTTATGCCCTACACATCGAAGAACACGGTTTCCCGATCGCCCTGCAGGCGGATGTCGAACACGTAGACCGCCGTGCCGCCCCGCTCCTCACGCCTTGCAAGCAGTGTCTCGCGCCTGATGGCCGGCTCGATCATGCGCAGCACGGGGTCTGCCTCGTTCACCGCCGCCTCGTCGGCAAAATACATGCGGGTCGCGAGGCCGATGTTGATGCCGCGCGCGACCAGCCAGAAATTCACATGCGGCGCCATGGGCCGGTGCCCGCGCCGTCCGATCACCGCGCCCGGCTTGACGGTTTCGAACGCGTACACCCCGGTATTGAAATCGGTGCCCGCACGGCCCCAGCCGCGGAAACCCGGGTTCAGCTTCTTGCCTTCCTGCTGGTCCGCCACGTGGTTGTAGCGCCCGGCGGCGTTGGCCTGCCAGATCTCGACCAGCACATCGCGGCAGGGCTGGCCCAGCCCATCGAGCACGCGACCCTCGATGCGGATGCGCTCGCCCGGTGTGCTTGCCCCGGTCAGCACATTGCCGAACGGCTGCTCGAAAATGTCGAACCCGGCCTGCTGCGGGATCAGGCCGATGTGGACGTATGGACCGGCGGTCTGCGACGGGGTCTCGGGCAGATAGTCGAGCGTGGGGATCATGGCATCAGTTCCCGTACAGCTTGTTTTCAAACAGCGTGGACCGCGTGCCGCGCAGCACGATGTCGAACCGGTAGGCCAGGCTGTCGATCGGAATGGCTGCGTTCATGTCCAGCGGCGCCACCAGACGCCGCCGCGCCGCCGGGTCCGGAATGGTCGCAAGTATGCTGTCCATGGCAAGCAGCGGATCGCCTTCGAAATACATCTGGGTGATCAGCCGTTGCGCAAACCCCGAGCCGAACACCGAGAAGTGGATATGCGCCGGCCGCCACGAGTTGACATGGTTGCGAAACGGGTAGGCGCCGGGCTTGATCGTGCGAAAGGCGTAGTGCCCGTCCTGATCCGTCATCGTGCGTCCGCAGCCGCCGAAATTGGGATCGATCGGCGCGATGTAGGTGTCGTTGGTGTGGCGATAGCGACCGCCGGCATTGGCCTGCCACACTTCGACAAGCGTGTTCGGCACCGCCCGGCCGTTGCCGTCCAGCACGCGGCCATGCACGACGGTGCGTTCGCCGATCGGCTCGCCCGACTGCGCGTAGTTCAGGATCAGGTCGTTGTCGAGCGGGCCAAGCTCGTCCAGACCGAATGCCGGGCCGGTCACCTCCGACAGCGAATTCTGCAGCGACCACAACGGCAGGCGCGGGGAGCGCAGCACGCTCGTCTTGTAGTCCGGCGTCAGCGCCGGCGGGTGCTGGCTCCGATCGCGCTGAATGAATTCCGCTTGCGGTGTCATGTTCATCGATCTCCCTTGAGGGGCGTTGGCGGATCAGCGAGAAGCCATCGTATGCTTCCTGCCCAATTCGTGCATGGGCGTCAGGTAGGTCTCCCGCGCAGTCATCACGGAGATTGCTGCGATGATGGCGGTGGCAGAGGTGAAGATTGCGACAGGCACCCATCCGTCCGGGCCCGTGCCCATTATGGCGGCGCTGATCGCGGGCGCGAAGCCACCGAGGGCGAAGCCGACCTGCGTGCCGATCGCCATGCCGGACAGGCGCACCTTCGTGTCGAACATCTCGCCATACAGCGCCGGCCAGATGCCGTTGGCCGCACTGTAGATGACCCCGGACATCAGCAGGCCGAACACGAAAATGAGGAAAATATCCGCCTGACTGATCGACCAGATGAATGGCCAGATCATCGCCGCCGAGCCCAGCGCACCCAGGATGAACACTGGCTTGCGGCCGATGCGGTCAGCAAGCACAGCCCAGGCGGGGATGGCCGCCAGCGCCACAACGTTGCTCAGCACCAGCATGGTCAGCATCGCCGGCCGCCCGATGTGCATGGTGTTGACGGCATAGGACAGGGTGAAGACCGAGAAGATGGTGCTGACCACCGAAACCAGCGCCGCGAAGATGACGCGCACCACGTCCGCCGCATGCTCCTGAAACAGCGTGGCCACCGGCAGCTTGGCCTGCGTGTGGGTCTTTTCCTCCTCCTCGAAGGCCGGGGTCTCCGGCAGGCTGCGCCGCACCCACATGCCGACCGCGACGACCAGGGCACTGAGGAAGAACGGGATCCGCCAACCCCAGGAGAGCAACTGGTCCTCCGGCAATTGCGAGATTGGCAGGAACACGAACGTCGCCAGGATCAGGCCGGCCTGCGTGCCGCTGAGCGTAAAGCTGGTGTAGAATGCCCGCTGGTTGGCCGGCGCGTGCTCCAGGGTCATGGAATTGGCCCCTGCCTGCTCACCGGCGGCGGAGACGCCCTGCAGCAGTCGTAACAGCACCAGCAGGACCGGAGCCATCACCCCGACCTGCCCGTAGGTAGGCAGCAGCCCGATTGCAAAAGTCGAAATGCCCATCAGGAGCAGCGTAAATATCAGCACGATCTTGCGGCCGAATTTGTCCCCAACATGACCGAGCGCGACCGCACCGAACGGTCGCGCTATGTAGGCGACGCCGAACGTCGCGAATGCCGCGATCGCCGCCATCTGGGGATTGCTGGACGAGAAGAATATCTTGGGAAATACGAGTGCGGCGGCGGTGCCGTAGATGAAGAAATCGTAGTATTCGACCGCGCTGCCGATCCAGCTGGCGAACGCTGCCTTCTTGGGGGTCCTGACTCCCACTGGTTCGTATTCGACTTGCGATAGACTTATGGCTTGCGACATTAGGATCCTCTCCGTTCGGAATGATTTGGACGTCTTGCAAGGCGTCGAAACGTCAGCCCCGGGCGGTTCCTCCCAGGGCAGCAAATTGGCGCAGCATCTGCTCTGGATCGGGCGCGCTGCCGGTGTGGTTCGTGCGCTCCGTCATGGCATCCTCCCTGGCATCCTTTCTGAGCGGCCGTGTCGCTCACGGGTGGCTTGTTTCTCAGGCTCGCCGATGGTATGGACTAACTAGTTAATCCATGTCAACCCGCAAAATGAATGAGCGCATTGCGGCGCACAGGGCCGGTGATGCTAATCAAATGCCGGAATCAGGAGGGCTCGGCGTGACGACTGAGAACAACGACGCAGCCGGCAAGGAACCAAGGAAGCCGGACGCCGAGCGCACGCGTCAGGCGATCCTGGCCGCGGCACGCGAGGAGTTCGCCGAACACGGGCTGAGCGGCGCGCGTGTGGACGCGATCGCGGCCCACACCAATACCGTCAAGCGCATGATCTACTACTATTTCGGCAGCAAGGAGGGGCTGTACCTGGCGGTACTCGAGGAAGCCTACGCCGACATCCGCCGGTTCGAGGGTGAACTGAGCCTCGACCAGCACGCGCCGGTCGAGGCGATGCGCCGCCTGATCGAGTTCACCTTCGACTATGACGAGGCGCACCCCGACTTCATCCGCCTCGTATCGAGCGAGAATACGCTGAACGCCCGGCACATCGCCAGGTCGACGTCCATTCAGGCGCTCAACCGGAGCGTCATCACGATGCTGCGGGACGTGCTGGATCGCGGCAAGCGGGACCGGGTTTTCCGCCGGGACGTCGATCCGGTGGACGTGCACCTGCTGATCAGCTCGTTCTGCTTCTTCCGCGTGTCCAACCGCTTCACGTTCCGCACCCTGTTCGGTCGCGACCTGTCCGATCCGGTCCTGTGTGCACGCCACAAACGGATGCTGACCGATGCGGTGCTGAACGCCGTGATGCTACGCGGCAAGAAGGAATCGCGGACGGTTGCATCCAGGGCGGCCTGACCCGTGTTCGCCGTCGTGAACCGCGGCTCGTTCACCGCCGCCCGAACAGCCTCTCGATCTCGGCCTTCGAAAGCTTGAGGAAGGTTGGACGCCCGTGGCTGCACGTGGCGGCACGCGGCGTCGCCTCCATCTGACGCAGCAGGGCATTCATCTCGGCCGCGTTCAGTCGCCGCCCGGCGCGGATCGAGCTATGACACGCGAGCCGCGCAATCACCGCATCGAGCCTGGCCGCAAGGGAAGTGGCCTCGTCCAGTTCCTCCAGTTCATCGGCAAGGTCGCGCAGCAGCGGACCCGGATCGGGTGAGCCGAGTGCGGCGGGCAGGGCGCGCACCATGACCGCGCCCGGACCGAACGCCTCGATCTCCAGCCCGAGGCGTGCCAGTTCGTCGCCGCGGGCCAGCAGGCGTGACGCATCGGCCGGCGGCATGTCCAGCACGGCGGGCAGCAGCAGCGGCTGCGACCGCACGCCGCCGTCCAGCATCTGCCCGCGCAGCGCCTCATGGGTCAGCCGTTCGTGTGCGGCGTGCTGATCGACGAGCACCAGCGACCCGTCGCCCGCAACGGCGATCACGTAGGTGTCGAGCACCTGTGCCACCGGCGCGCCGAGCGGATGTTCGGGGTGCGGTTCGGCCGCGGGCAGCATGCGCGCCGCGGGTGCGGCACCGAAGGCCATCGACGCCTCCGCCATGCCGGGGAGCGGGACGGACCGGTAGGACACCGGGTAGCGCTGCGAATTCGCCAAATGCAGCGTGGGCCGTGGCGCCGGCAGCGACGTGCCGGCGCCACCCGCAAGAGCGCGCTGGAGGCTGCCGATCACCAAAGAACGCAGGGCGCCTACGTCGCGAAAGCGAAGCTCGGTCTTGGACGGATGCACGTTCACGTCCAGTTCGTCCGGCGGGACATCGAGCCAGAGTGCGACGATGGGGTGGCGGCCGACAGCGATCACGTCACGATAGGCGATCCGGACGGCGCCCTTCAGCACCGGATCGGCGACCGGCCGGCCGTTCACGGTAAGTGCCTGCGCCGCTCCCGTGGCACGGGTCACCGCGGGCGAGCAGGCGTAGCCGGCAATGCGGAGGGTCCCGCGTTCGCCGGCCACATCGACCATCCCATCGGCCGCCTCGGCCCCGAACAGCGCCGCAACGCGGGCTGCCCGCTCCTGGGGCGGCAGGTCGAACGCGACGCGCCCGTCGCTCTCGAGCCGGAAGGCGACCGAGGGCGCCGCCAGTGCCAGGCGCCGCATCGCCGCCTCCGCGTGGTCCGCCTCGGTACGCGGATGCTTGAGGAACTTACGTCGCGCGGGCGTGGCGAAGAACAGGTCCCGCACGACCACGCGCGTGCCCGGTGCACCTGCGGTCGGAGCCACTTCCGACGCCTCACCCCCCTCGACGCGGATTGTCGAGGCATGCGCCGCGTCGCGCGGGCGCGATGTGATGGCGAGACGCGCCGCCGCGCCGATCGAGGGCAATGCCTCGCCGCGGAAGCCAAGCGTGGCGATGCGCACGAGGTCGTCGTCGATCAGCTTCGAGGTGGCATGGCGAAGCACCGAGAGGGCGAGCGAGTCCGCGTCCATCCCGCACCCGTCGTCGGTCACCTCGATTCGATCGATGCCGCCCCCGTTCAGGGCCACGGCGATGCGTGTGGCGCCCGCATCGAGCGCATTCTCCACCAGTTCCTTCACCGCGGCCGCGGGACGCTCGATCACCTCACCGGCGGCGATGCGGTTGACCGTGTGCGCGGGAAGGATGCGTATCGTCGGCATGCTGCGAGGCCTGCGGGGAGGGGAGGGGGGTGCGGCGCAGGGACCATACCACGGGGAACAATGCGGGTACAGTCGAGACCGGGAAGAAAAATTCACCGCTGAGGCGCAGAGGGCGCGGAGAAGACGAGACCGGAGTGGGGCGCACCCACGGTGCCGGTGTCGCCAAGCGACCCGTTCGGTCGGACTCGTCGGCTCGCCTTCTCTGCGCCCTCGGCGCCTCAGCGGTGAAAATTCCTGCTCCACGGAAGAACAATCCGCACGACCGGTTCCCGCCTGTTTGCAGCGATTGCCAGCGCATCGCACCATTGCGTTGACCCCACCATGCCGGCCGATCTAGATACTGCCTGGCGAACTGATCGGGTGTAGCTCAGCGGTAGAGCAATCGGCTGTTAACCGATTGGTCGTAGGTTCGAATCCTACCACCCGAGCCATGAAATCAAGCACTTAGCTGGTATTTCGTTTCAGTAATCGGCACATCGTTCGGGAGCTGGGCAACCACTGGGCAACCACCAAATGCCCATGGAAGGGGTGACGGCGGGGCAGCGATGGTGTCGGGGCGAAAGGCACCTCGAATCGGATCATGACGGATTCTTAATATCCACAGGAGTCAAGGATGATTTAATTGTTGTCGGAATCCATCTGTGCTCTGGTAGCCACAGAGGAACAGCCGGGGCTCTCTGCCACGTGAATCCGTCAACGACCTTTTACACAGCATTCTGGGCCGGTGTGGCGGCTCCCGTGGGCTTGTACGCAGCTCCCGCCCCGTATATGGCCTATGTCAATGGTCCCAATGTTGCCCAGAGCTTTGCCATGGTAGGGATGTACCTGAACCAAGTTTGGTCGCAGTTCCCCGATGTCGAGCAGTCAACCGCCATCACATCCCCCCGAGCAGAAGCCAGACCCGCCATCGGGTGATACTCCTGTCCCACCGCAGGGCACACCTATCGATCCGACCGTAGTGCAGCCCGGAGCGGCCATACCGCTTACACAATTGATCGCGCGGGGGCTGCCATATGCCGGAGGCCCATTTCCGGGGCAGGTCTTCATCCCGACGATCGGACAGCCCCAGGTCCAGCT
>Ga0210402_10000748_pt1 | contig 35307 bp, 23 predicted proteins | sample IncBWC7MmetaG_FD_161055 | JGI IMG/M metagenome (GOLD analysis project Ga0210402, IMG submission 161055) | Forest soil microbial communities from Barre Woods Harvard Forest LTER site, Petersham, Massachusetts, United States - Inc-BW-C-7-M | ecosystem: Environmental > Terrestrial > Soil >...
CTTGAATGCTTGCTGCGTGGTGGTATCGCCATTCAGCACGGCGAAGGCAACCGACGTGGCGTTGCTCTGGGTAGTGCGCAGAGATGTCAGGAGTTCGACTCCACCGGGCATATCGTCACAATCGACGATGACCGCGTCGAACTTGCGTTTGCGGAGCAGTTCGCTTCCGGTCTGCGAACCCGAGCAGACCTCGACGTTGACCGCCAGCTTCTCCAGGGTGGGACGAAGTACTCCCAGCAGACCCGCGTCCTGGCTGATCAGTAACGAATCGAGCGTCATCAGAACTCGATACTAAGTGGGAGGACCCGGCGGCGAAAGTCACCAAGGTACCGAACCCTTTTATCACTTAGAATGAGCGCTTTCCGCCTTAGGTAACTGATGGAGAAGATAGCCCACATCTCGTTGGGCTCAAACGTGGGAGATCGGGCTGCAAGCCTGCGGGCGGCGCTCGAACGACTGCGGGGACTGGGGTCGGTTCTTGCCATTTCCGGGTTTTATGAGACGGAGCCCGTGGAGTTGCCCGACCAGCCTTGGTTTCTGAATTGTGTGGCGGCTCTGGAGACGAGCTTGCCGGCGCAGGACTTGCTGCGCCGTCTTCTGGCGATCGAGCAGGAAATGGGACGGATTCGATTGCGCGATAAAGGGCCGCGATTGATTGATCTGGATATTCTTTTGTACGGCGACGATGTGGTTGAGGAGCGAGGATTGAAGATTCCGCATCCGGCGATGCAGGATCGCCGGTTCGTGCTGGAGCCGTTGGCGGAGATTGCACCGAACGTGATTCATCCGGGATTGAAGAAGACGGCGCGGGAAATGCTCGCTGAGTTGCCAGCGGGACAAGTTGTACGGCGACTGGATGCCGCAGTCTGATTCAGGGAACAATAATCCGGCTGGCAGCTTCGTCAGGGGCAGCTAGGGCAGACTGATTCTCGGGGAATTGGGCGAAGAGGAAATCTACAAACGCACGCGATTTTGGCCGGCCGGAAGTGCGCGCCAGGCCAAGCCGCACCAGAAACACCAGGGCTTTCAGAAGATCAGAGTCGCGCAGGCGGCTCAGGCCGGTGTGCTGTTGTTCGGTCTCGCGGTACTCCTTGATCAGGTTTTCAATTTCCGTGGCGATGGCCTGTTGATCGAGATTGGTGGTGCGCTGCCCGACGATCAGGCTGGAGTTGACCAGCGTCTCGTAGGATTTTGCGAGGGAGGTCAGAGCTGCAATCAGATCGCGGTCGGCCAGAGTGCGATTGGCGCGGGCACTCTTCGCGAGGGCGAAGCTGAGGCCCACCAGCAGGTGCTCATGCTCGTAAATAAATTGGTCGCCAATCTCGACGTCGGGGAACAGCGCAGCTTGATCAATTTGGCTGCGGTCGCGGGGCTTTTCGTGTTCGCGGGCCTGGAGCAGGTAGGGACAATCGCTGGGACACTCGAGCGTGACTTCGCGCTGTTCGCCGCAGCATTGCGGGCAGATGCGTCCGTGGACCGCGGGACAGAAACGCTTTTCTTTTCGGAGGTTGCAGATGCGACAAGCCACGGAAGAGATTATTTCATAGCCAGTAGCGGCGGCGTCCCCTGGCGGCGCTACGAACTCTCGGGCGGGATAAATCCCGCTAATCGGGGGCATAAGGGCTTTTTATTTGTACGGAGGACGGCGACACGATAGCCTAGGGCGTCGTAAACCAACCAGGGAATCACAATCTGGGTTGCAGCCCACAAACTTTAAGGAGAAGCATGTCAAGCGAATTGAGGAATTTTCTGTCGATCCCGTATGACGAACTGGAAGAGTTGAATCTGCGTGCGAAGAAGCAGCGTCTGGACCGCGTGGCTGCGCACAAGATCCAGGAAGACCGGCTCAAGTACCTGACCGACGAAAAGCGCATCAAGGCGCTGACCGTGATGTTCAGCGATCTCGAAGGCCGGCTGCACATGCTGGACTACGACAAGAAGTTCCTGCTCAAGAGCTACGACAACCTGACGTTCGACGGCTCGTCGATTCGCGGGTTCACCGCGCAGCGCGAGAGCGATCTGCGCCTGGGTATTGACTGGAGCGCGTTCTACTGGGGGCCATCCGATATTTTTGGGCCGGGCAAGGTGATGGTCTTTGGCGAAGTGATCGACAAGGGCGGCGAGCCCTATGCGGCCGACATCCGCAGCGTGCTCAAGACCTATGCGGCCGGACTCCACAAGAAGCACGGTTATACGATGAACGCCGCCAACGAAATCGAGGGCTTCCTGTTTAACGGGCCGGACGCGGAACGCACCTATCACGAGACCGGCAAATTCGAATATGTAAATACGGGCGGGTACTATCATTCTCTGCCGGGCGATCCGCTGCGCACCTTCATCGACACCACCGCCGAAGTACAGCGCGCGATGGGATTCCAGAACGAAAAAGACCATCCCGAAGTTGCGCCGTCGCAGTTTGAAATCAACTACAGCTACGCCGAAGTGGTGGCGGCGGCGGATCACATCCAGCTCTACAAGCTCATCTGCCGGCAGGTGGCGCGGAACATGGGACTGACCGCGAGTTTCCTGCCCAAGCCAGTAGTCGGCGTGAACGGCAGCGGCATGCATACCAACGTTTCGATCAGCAAGGGCGGCAAAAACCTGTTCTGGGATCCGAAAGGCGAAGAGAAGTTGAGTAAGACGGGCTGGGAATTCGTCGATCGCATTCTCACACACGGGAACGATATTTGCCTGCTGCTGAATCCGAGCGTGAACGCGTATCGCCGTCTTGACCCGCACTTCGAAGCGCAGAATCAGCTCAAGGCATCGGCGGTGGATCGCGGCTCGATGATTCGTATCCCAATCGGCAACGAGCGCAGCATGCGCGTGGAAGTCCGTTCGGTCGCGCCCGACGCCAATCCGTATCTCGTGATGCTCTCGGTTTTCAAGACTGGGCTGGACGGCGAGACTTCGAAAATCAAAAACCTGCGTCAGGCAGAACGGTATCTGCCGGACAACATCTACACGGCCATCGAAAATTTCCGCAAAGCGGATTGGACCGCGGACCTGATGGGCAAGGACGTAAAAGGCCGCTATGCCGATCTGAAGCAGGCTTCAGCGGATCGTTGTGCGCGGCTGTTGGGCACATTCGTAAAGGCGCCCGAAGTGCAATACCACCATGACGTTTACAACCAGTATTTGTGGAACCAGTTCTAGAGTTTGTGTGGCGCGGGCGCCCTCGCCCGCGCAATAGTCAGTTCAGGAAAGGCCGCCAGAAAATTGGCGGCCTTTTTGTTTGTGACGTCGTACGCACGCGAACGGCTTCAGGTCCCTCCGATGGTTCCGGGCCCTCCGGGCTTTGGCGGCCGGGATCAGACGCTGCGATAATCGCTATTATCATGGCTCGTACTTTCCTATCCGAGGCCTGGCTACCGAAGTCGGTGGTCTGTCTGCGCGATTACAGCTGGAATAAATTTCTGCGCGACCTGGTTGCAGGGATCACCGTGGGGCTGGTGGCCCTGCCGCTGGCGATGGCGTTTGCGATCGCGTCCGGCCTCACGCCGCAGGCGGGCATTTATTGTGCAATCGTTACGGGCTTCCTGATTTCCCTTCTCGGCGGTTCGAAAACACAGATTGGCGGGCCCACGGGAGCGTTCGTCGTGGTCATCGCTGGCATCATCGCGGCGCACGGCGTCGAGGGACTGTTCCTATGCACCATGATGGCGGGCGTGATGCTCATCATCATGGGGCTGACCGGCATGGGTACCGCCGTGAAGTTCATTCCGCGGCCGATTGTGATTGGATTTACGAACGGAATTGCGATCCTGATCGCGAGCACGCAGGTTAAGGATTTCTTCGGGCTGACGCTCGCCAAGGTGCCCGGTGAATTCTGGCTGCGAATCAAAGCGCTGGCACACAGTTTCCCTTCACTTTCATACCAAGCGGCCGCGCTGGCGGTGGGGACCGTTTTGATTATTGCCGTCTGCGGCGGGATTTCGAATCGCATCCCAGGCGCGATCGTGGCCATGATCGTTGGAACCGCGGCGGTCCGCATCTTTCATCTGCCCGTCGAAACGATTGGCACGCGGTTCGTCGGAGGGATCCCGGGAGGATTGCCGCATCTGGAGATTCCGGTGTTCCGTCCGGAGCTGATTCACGGGTTAATTGGTCCGGCTCTGACGGTGGCGATGCTGGGGGCAATCGAGTCGCTGATGTCGGCTGTAGTCTCTGACCGGATGTCGAACGACCGGCACAATCCCAATGTCGAACTGGTGGCGCAGGGATTCGCCAACGTCGTCTCCCCGATGTTTGGAGGGCTCCCGGCTACGGGCGCGATTGCGCGCACGGCGACCAACATCCGCTCGGGAGCGCAGTCTCCGGTGGCGGGAATGATCCATGCGCTCACGTTGCTGGCGATTCTGTTGTTCGCAGCACCGGTGGTGAGCTTTGTGCCGATGGCGGTGCTGGCGGGCATCCTGATGGTGGTCGCCTACAACATGGGCGAGTGGCGCGAAATTCCTTCGCTGCTCAAGCTGACCAGGACGGACGTCAGTGTGTGGCTGGTCACGTTGGCGCTGACAGTATTCGCCGACCTCACCGTTGCCGTGCAAGCCGGAATGATTCTGGCGGCGCTGCTGTTTATCAGTCGCGTGGCAGCCACGACCACAGTTTCGCAAGTCACGGATGACTACATCGAAGACGGTCGCGTTCACATCTTGCAGGACAAAGACATTCCTTATTACGCGACGATTTTTCGGATCCACGGGCCGTTTCTGTTTGGCGCAACCGACAAAATCTCAGTGGTTACGGAGAATCTTCACAAACTTCCTCCGGTGGTCGTGCTGCGGCTGCGGAATATGAACGCGCTGGATGCGACGGGGTTGTTCGCGCTGGAAGAGGTGGCTCAAACCCTGATCGCAAGTGGCCGCGCAATGATTCTTTGTGGAGCTAGAGAACAGCCGCTAGAGTTAATTCAGCACTCGGAATTCGCGGACTTGATTGGGCGAGAGAATATCTGCGACAACGTGCAGGAGGCGATTCAGCGGGCAGAGGAAATCTTCGAGAAGCTGACGCCGGTTGCAAAGGGCGCCGCCAGGTAGGGTGCCACCCCTCAGACTCGCCCCCGCCGGTTTTGAGTGAAGACGCGATTTAGCGCCGATCATCCGACATGAATTAGACTGGCCTCGCGATTTCCGGATAGTGCCCATCATTTTTTGGCCCCCAGGGCACGGACTGGATCAGCGCTTTGGAATGACACCTGTTCATTGGATAATTCAGGAGAACCAAGGGGACCCGACCGGAGTCCGGCGCATCGTGGAGGCGCTCGAATCCGACTGTCATGTGCCGCATTTGGTCTGGCTGAACAAGAGCCTCGATGTGCCCCCGATACCTGCCCTGCCAGATGTTGCTCCAATTGTCTGCCACGGGCAGGGATTCGTTACCCGAGCGCTACATCATCCCCGCCTTAAACCGGGATTGTTCTTTGATCCCAAGACATTCTGCTGGGCTGCCTTCCGTTCAGGCTGGGAGGGAGCAATCCTCTCATCCGATGGCCGTGTCATGGCCCTTTCGGCTGCGCAAGACTTTCTCCAAAACGGAGCAACAGCATTTGTCCGTCCTGATTCGGATTCCAAGATTTTCGCGGGCGGAGTTTACGATGCAGCTGGCCTCGAGGAAGTGACGAAGCCAACCGCAGTCCCCAACGCGACTCCAGTGGTTGTCGCATCCCCCGTCAGCATTGAGGCTGAATGGCGTTTTTTCGTCGTGAATCGAGAAATCGTAGGCTGTTCGGAATACCGACGTTGGGGTCGCCCATCCACTGATGGCTCGGTACCTCACGTGGCAATCGATCTTGCGGCACACCTTGCGTTGCGCTGGTCACCGGCGGATGTGTACTGCCTCGATCTGGGAGCCAGCGGGGATCGCGTAGGAGTTGTGGAGGCTAATTGTTTCAATGCATCGCGATTCTATTCCGCCGTCATCGAACGGGTGATTCGGGCGGTTAACACTTTCGTCACGTCGCGCCAGTCACCGACCTCACGATGACTGTTGTTAACGCTTGCACCAACTACGACTCTACAAGGTGTTACACAGGTTAGCTGCTGAGGCTCGCTAGCCGCCTGCGCCGTTGGCAAATCCGGCTTTCGGATAGCGCGCCATCGCTAGTTCGCAGATCTCTCCAATCAATTCTGTGTAGGAGCGTCCCGCGGCGCGCGCGGCCATGGCGAATTCCTGGCGGCTGGCCAGCCACGGATTTGGATTCGCTTCGATTACATACACGTCGCCATTCGGTGCAAGACGCATATCGATGCGCCCATAATCGCGCAACTTCAGGGCGCGATATGCCGCCAACGCCGTATCGGACAGGCGCTTGGTGGTGGCTTCGTCCAGATCCTCGGCTAGCGCCGATTTGGTGAGTTTGTAGACTTCGGTGTTCTTTTCGAACTTCACGTCGTAGGTAGCGATCTTTGGTGTGCCTTCAGGCAAGCGGGAGAGATCGAGTTCTACCAGAGGCAACACCTGTGCGCTCTCGTAACTTCCCAGGATTCCAGCATAGATTTCGCGGCCTTCGATGTATTCCTCGATCAGCGCGGGGGAATCGAATTCGTCCTGAATATATTGAATGCGCTCCATCATCTCCTTGATGTTGGTGACGAGCGAGCCGACGTCGATGCCGATGGAGCCGTCTTCCAGAGCGGGCTTGATGATCAGCGGGAAGGAAATGTCATGCGCGTGCTCGATGTGTCCACGATAGGCGGTGGCGAAAAATGGAGTTTTGATATTGTGGAACGCGAAAATCTTCTTGGCGACTGCCTTATCCTGCGCGAGAAAAATCGCGTGCGGCCCCGCGCCGGTGTAGGGGATTCCCAGCAGGTCGACGTAGGCCACTACGTTCATCTCTTTGGTATCGTCGCCGTCGAAGGATTCGGTCAGGTTGAAAATCAGGTCGGCATCGCAACGCGACAGAGAATGGAGCGACTGCGGGCGGCCGTCGAGTTCGAAATACGAGGGTTCGTGGCCCAGCTTCGCGAGAGCTTCGAAGATCTCCTCGCGGTCCGTCATCTCTTTGCGTTTCTTTTTGGTTTTCTTTTTTTGCCGAGTCTTGCGGGCGGGCGGCTCGTCTTCCTTGACCGCCGCGGCGACGGGGTCTTCGTTCCAGACGTCGTACAGCAATGCGACTTTGAGTTTGGCGTTGATCATAAAAATCAGGTCTCGAAAATCAGGTCTCAGGTGTTAGGTCTTAGGTGCTAGGTTTCAGGGATATCTCGAATCCGATGGGGATCTAGTTTTCCTGACACCTAACACCTAAGACCTGACACCTGCTTTTTTTATGGTTGAATAAATTTTCCTTTCGTCACATAGGTCATCACCAGTGCTGTCGTATACGCGGTTAATTCCGCCAGGTGTTCGGATTCTTTTGACTGGTCGGCTCTCAGGTCGAGCTTTCCAGCCCGGTCTTCGATGGTGGCGAGCAAGGTTTTGATCAGCGGTCTTTGAGCGCCGGTCCATTGGGCTACTTTGTCGATTACAGACTTGCGGTGACGGTGCAGAAAGTCCTGTGCAGGAACAGCTTTCTTGCTTCTTTTCGACACGCGGAAGATGTCGCGCAGGTCGGTGTCAGGCGCCAGTTCCGTTACGGCTACTTCTTCGCGCACGTTCTGATGGTAGAACTCTCCCACAGTTGTTTCCATCTCATCAACCGTGATGTCGGTTTGGCCGCGGCGGCGCGGAGGATCGCTGCGTCCGATCTTGCGGGCGAGACGATCGAGGTAGCGGAGTTTTTCCAGCGCAGGCCATCCGCGATAACGTTTGCGCCAGTTCGATCGCGGCGTTAGCCACACGGCGAACGTTTCGGCGAAGTCTTCGTCCGGATGCTTCTGCGCATACCATCCCGGCAAGTGACGAACGTAGTCACGCGAGAACGGCGCGGGCTGGTAGTTGTCGCGATAAGGACGGCGGAACGGGCCGAAAAGGTGCTTCCACTCCGGCGCCTTGTGCAGGCGGTAGGCGTAGGTGAAAGCGTGTCCGGCTTCGTGGCGCAGGTACATCATGATTTCTCTTGCGTCTTCCAGATCGTGCGTCTTTTTTTCGAGTTCCGCCAGCGCGCTGTGCGCGAGGTAGAACGGAATGCCGATCACGGGCTCGCCGGAGGGGCATCCCCACTCGTCGGTCAGATAGCAGGCCGGGCGAAACTTCGTCAGTCCGCGGGCTTCCAGTTCCCGGTAGAGCTGCTCGACGAAGCGCTCTACGGGCGAACCTTCGAGCTTCAGGCCAAGGTCACGAATCGGCCGGCTCAACAGGTCTTGCTGCGCGGATTCTGGTTGTCCGTTGTCGGGCACTTGCACTCGCTTACAGACGTTCCGTCGCCGCGCCAGGATGCACGGGGGAGAAAAGAAATGCTATCAGAGTAAACAATAATTGGGAGCCAGTATAACTAGAAAGTTACCGGCGTAACGAAAGGCGTGGTTTGCAGTCGCATTGCTACGCGAATCTCCGCGGGCTTGCTGATCCGGCCAGAATGGTCGTTACAAATAGCTCAGCCAGGTCCAATCCCGATGGCGACTGCGGAATTCCATGAACCAGCGGCAGGGCAGATACAGAATCGCCACGACGAGAATCCACATGGCGTAGACGAAGGGGAGGCCGTGTCCGTATCCGAGAGGCTTCTGCGCGTTGTCTGCGATTACGGTGCCGTACCAGATCGGCTGGTGAAAGGCTAACGAGACCAGGATCGCCACGGTATGAATGAGGTAAAGATGCAGGAGGTAGTAAAGCATTGGGACCCGGCCATAGACCAGCAGAATCCGGCTGAGGCCGCGCTCTGCTTTCGCCCGGTCAAGCAATCCGAGCAGGGTGAGTGCCGGGCCCAGCGTTACCAGCAGGTAGTCGAGCGAGGGCGGATATTTGAGCACATTGAAGAACGAGATTACGGTCAACGAGAGGGTCGGCTGAACGCTCCATGGGCCGGCAGAACGCGGGTATCCAAAGGGCAGTCCGGCGATGCCGTTTCCGTAGAGATTGAATCCACGAAGCACGAAGAACAGGGCGGTGGCGGAGATTCCGAGCGTCAGTATCCATTTGCGACGGTCAGGGCGGAGCAGAAGTTTTCCAAACGCGAAGCCGGTGGCCATGATTCCTACATACGGGATCAGAGCGTATCGCACGGTTAACGAAAAATGAGGAGTGATCGGGATGCGGCCGGGCGAGTGGAGAAACATCCAGAGCCAGTAGAACTTTCCGAACGACGCGGGATTGATGGGATCGAGCAGGTTATGGGTGGCGATCATTCCCAGTCCCAGGGCTGCGATCCAGCGGACGGGAAGGCGCACGATCAACGCCATCGCGACCATGCTCCAACCTAGAACCCAGATCACTCCCGCTTGCGCCCACGGGACAAATCCCCACGCGAAGTCGACGACGGTGAATTCCAGAAGCACGAGCCACAACCCGCGCGTGACGAAGAAGCGGGAAACCTGCTGGATGGACTTTCCGCGACTGGTGGAGAGAAAGGCTCCGGTGCCGGCCAACAAGGCAAATACGGGAGCGCAGTAATGCGTGATGAAGCGGGTAAAGAACAATGCCCCGTAGGTGTGAGACATGTCTTCGGGAGGAAATCGCAGATACGTCATGAAATCACGGGTGTGGTCGAGCGCCATGATGATCATGACGAGTCCGCGCAAGATATCCACAGAAACCAGCCGCGAATTTTGAGCAGGGACAGGCGGCGCTAGCGCGCGGAGGGCGGTGGCCGCTTCAGGAGTTGTCATCGTTGTCGCCTTCGTCATCGTTGCCATGCCGCCGCCTCTCGGAGAGCCTGTGACTTCTTGGAACTGTCATCCTGAGCCGTCCGGAGCTGGGCGAATCGGGCTGCGCAGTGCCAGGCTATCGGTCACGTGTTATGTTTCGGGGTCGGCCCCTGCTTGAGATATCGGAAACGGAATATGAAAGACGACAGGCTGACACGAAGAAATCAGAGGGGACAGCACGCGGTGGATGCGTTCAGTGGGCGGTCACATCCAGGATGTAAGCAGTCTGGTCGCGGGTGAAGGCGAAAAGGCGATGGCCGTCCCGGGAAAATGTCCCGTAGGCGACGGCGGAGGAGAACCTGTATTCGCGACGCAGCTGCGCGGTGGATAAATCGTAGAGCTGCAGCTGGCCTTTGGTGTTGGAGATGGCCAGCGCGTTGGCAGCGGCGCTGAGCTGGGCATCATAGCCGAAGAAGTGGCCCTTTTGCTCTCCGGTCGCAAGTGAATACAAAAGAACGCGATCGCCTTTGAGCACAAGCGAGAGCCAATCCTGATCGAAGCTGATCTTTTCAATGACGAAGGAGCTCTTGTTGGTTTTCACCAGAAGTTTGCCAACGATCGAATCTTTACCAAAGTCCAGCAACTCAATGAGTACATCCTCTTTTTCCGCCTTTTCCTTGAGGTCTGGGAAGCGTTTCAGCTCGTCGTGGCCTGCTCCGGAAGAGAGCGACCAGATGAGCAGGGCAATCGAGTTGGACGGACTCAAAAAGATGCCGGGGATTTCTCCTGGAAAGTGACGAGTCCACACCGTTTTCTGCGTGCGGTAGTCCTGAATCTCGTACGTCCAGTCTTTGCGTTCCCAGCTTCTGCCGTCCTTTGGCTTCTGGACCAGCAGATAGGGTCCGTGAAACGAAGCAGGGGTGTCTTTAAGTTCCTGCATCGGAGTAAAGCTTCCGTTGGGGGAGAGATCGATGCGGACGATTTTGCGTTCATCTTTCTCGAACTTGGGAAAATCGGTGTAGAGCGAATCGTCTGGCGAAAACCATGCACCGTGAAAACTGCGGGTATAACGAAAGCGGGTGTTGGAAGTGAGATCGAAGATGGCGCCTCGCGTGTTGGAGGAAACGGCCAACCAATTGAGTCCGTCGGAAACACGGGCCGCGGTGAGTGAACCCAAAGGAGATTGGCTTAACAGCACCGTAGCGGTCTCCTTCTTCTGCGCAAGATCCAGAAGCGACAGCCGCCCATCAATTCTTTCGCTCACCACCCAGTTGTCGTGGACATCGCCAGCATTCCTGGCAAAGGCGGCAACGATTTTGCTCGTATCAACGTCCATGACACCAAGGGGCCTGTCGGTGAGCGGCCCCACCATCACGAAATTTCCATGCGTCACCGGGCCAACGTGAACTGCACTGCTCAATTGGAGTTCCGCGAGGCGTTCGCCGGAGGGGAAACGTAAGACGGGAGACTTTTGGGGGGCGTTGGGATCGATGCCAACAATCCGGTCCGGTCCAATGAAGGCAAAACTGTGTCGCAGCAGCGCCGGTATCTTTCCGGAGGGACTGAAGGGCCTTTTCGATTGTAGATCGAAAGCAAAATCGTCGCGGAAGGATCCGGCGAGGAAATATCGCCCGTCTGGGGAAAAGGCCATCTTGGCGAAACTGCCGTGCTGCGCAAGCGCGAGCATCAAAAAAGTCCAGTAGTCGTACACTTCGACGAAATTGTTCTTTTGCGCGACCACTTGCCCGGATGAAACCTCAAGCAGCGCCAGCGAGAAATCCTCGCGAAGGCAGGCGAGGTAGACGCCGTCGGGAGACAGCAACGTCTGAATACATGGCCGGTTGAGCGTCATCTCATGAACCGAGATACGGCGTTGGCCGGCGACGTCCCAGTTCTCCACCCTCAACGAACTGGTATAGAAAATGATGGAGCGCGAATCGGGAGTGAAGAATGCTCTCTCAGCGTCGGGGGCGTCTATGAAAAACAAGACTGCGAAAGGGTCCCGCGTCAGGACTTGAATGCCGCCTTCATCCTGGGCGAGCAGGTGTGTGCCGTCGGGACTGAATTTCAAATTGCTGATGTCGGGCCGGAGCGGAGTCGACAGCTTCAGGCGGGTGACCAATCCGGGAAGAGATTCCTCCAGCGTGCTTACTTTGAAATTGACAACGTCGGACTGCCATTTAGCGAAGCCTGTTGGATCGGCCGGAGGGTGCACTTCAGCGCAACCCGCGGGAAGGGTCGAGAGGCTCTTCATCATGTCGCGCAGACGCTTTTCGGACGGTTTCGTGTTGCCGAAGAAATCCGAGAGCCAGCTGCCGGTCTTGCCATGCGTTTGCTGGAAGCGGTCCCAGATGTCGACATAAGAGTGGGGAGAGTAACCGGCGCGCGCCATGGCAAAGACGGCTACCTGGTCGGCAATCAGTTGGTCCTGGTCATCGTCCCCCACGCGACGATCGGGTTTACGGCCTTCGTTATCGAGGTAGCGGAAATACTTTTCGCGGATGTCGTTGCGGTCTCCTACTTCAGTGATGTTGAGCACTTCTCGAAGGCGCCGGGTCATTTCGATCCCGGTCTGGCGGGTGACGATGTGTCCCAGTTCATGTGCCATGATGCCGGCGAGTTCATCGTCACTTTTTGCGAGCGCGACGATCTTGCGGGAAATGTAAACCCGGCCGCCGCCGATACTGAAGGCGTTGGCAACGGGGTATTCAATCAGAAAGAACTGGAACCGGAATCGGGTCGGAGGCAGATAGCGGACGAGTTGATCGCCGATCTGCTGCAAACGCCCTGTGAGCGCGTCGTTATGGACGACGACCATTTCGGCAGCGAAGCGCTCGGCCATTACGTCGCCGAGGTCGGCTTCCTGTTCGTCGCTAAAGATGCTGGTGGCTCGGGTCGCTTTTTCTACGGCGGGCGGGAGCGGGCAGTCGGACTGAGGCCAGGCCGCACTCGCCAACAGCAGTACACCGAGGACAAAGCGAGTTTTAATCCTCACGACCCCGGCATTAGAGCACAGTTACAAACCCGGCGCACGAAGATTTGTAAGTCAATCGATGAAAGTTACAGCGCGGCGGCCTGTTCGCGGCGTTTGGCCTGAATTTCGATGAAGACATTGATGAGCGAGACGGCGGCCGGAGTTACTCCGGGGATGCGGGAGGCTTGTCCGAGGGTTTGCGGGGTTACGTGACCGAGTTTTTCCTGCATCTCGCGGGAGAGGCCGCTGACGGCGCGATAGTCGAACCAGTCAGGGATGCGGCGCTGCTCGGATTTTTTCAGGCGGTCGATAGCGCGTTGCTGCTGGTCGAGATAGCCAGCGTACTTGATTTCGGTCTCGAGGGATTTGAGTTCGTTGCGGATTTCGGAAGGCAAGTGGTTAGTGGTTGGTGGTTGGTGGCTAGTTCGGGCAAAGAAATCCGGCGCGAGTGCGCGCAATGCTGGGACTAGCGTTTCGATTGTAATTTCGGGGCGCTTTAGGAGTTGCGCCAGGGGTTGGCCGACGGTGGCGCTCAGAGAGCGGGAGGGCAGCGGCGGGGAGGGCACGGCTCTAGCCGTGCCGTTCGCGGTATCAACGGATTGGGCTGCAACCCCGGCGGCTAAAGCCGCATTCAAATCGGGGTTTGCGGCACGACTGAAGTCGTGCCCTCCCGTTCCGTTCGCTACCGTTTCGTGCGTTCCCGTCTCCTGTTCGACCGTTTTGTGTCCCCTCGTTTCCTGCCCTATCGTTTCGTGTTCCCACGCTTTGTGCTCTCCCGTTTCCAGTTCGGCGGCTTCCCCCGCTGCGGAAATTCGTTCGAGCATTTCCGCGGTCAACCGGGTTTTCTCCAGTAGCGTTCTCATTCCTTGCAGGCGTTGTTGTTTGGCTTCGTATTCTGTCCAGGCGGAGTCGGAAATCAGGCCCACTCGGCGGCCGTGAGGAGTCAGGCGCCGGTCGGCGTTGTCGATGCGCAGGTGGAGGCGGAACTCGGCGCGCGACGTGAACATGCGGTAAGGCTCGTTCGTGCCTTTGGAGATGAGGTCGTCGATCAGGATCGCGGTGTAGGCTTCGGTGCGGTCCAGGACCAGCGGCGCTTCCTTCTTTACTTTCAGGGCGGCGTTGATTCCGGCCATGATTCCCTGGCAGGCGGCTTCTTCGTATCCGGAAGTGCCGTTGATCTGGCCGGCGAGGAAAAGTCCGGAGATCTTCTTGGTTTCCAGCGTGCGATGCAGTTCCGTCGGATCGATGGAGTCGTATTCAATGGCGTAGCCGGGGCGCATCATCTCGGCGCCTTCCAGCCCGGGGACGGATTTCAGGATTGCCAACTGCACGTCAATGGGCAGCGAGGTGCTCATGCCGTTGACGTAGATTTCGTGGGTGGTCAGTCCCTCGGGTTCCAGAAAAAGCTGGTGCGTGAGCTTGTCGGGGAACTTGACGATCTTGTCTTCGATCGAAGGGCAGTAGCGTGGGCCGATCGATTGAATTTGTCCGCTGTACATCGGCGAGCGGTGGACGTTTTCGCGGATAATGCGGTGTGTTTCTTCGGTGGTGAACGCGATATAGCACGGGACTTGGGTGTCGTGATGAGCGACGCGCTTCGTGCGGAAACTGAATGGTGTGGGATCGGCGTCGCCGGGCTGCTCGGCGAATTTTGACCAGTCGATGGTGCGTCCGTCCAGGCGCGGAGGCGTACCGGTCTTCAGGCGACAGCCACGCAGGCCGAGATTTTTTAGCGCTTCGCCGAGCAGAACCGCGTTGGGCTCACCGGAGCGCCCCGCAGGATATTGCTGCTCGCCACAGTGAATCAGGCCATTAAGAAATGTTCCGGTGGTGATGATGACGGCGCTGGCGGAAACGCGGCGACCGTCGCGAAGTGTAATTCCCAGGCACTTTCGGGAAGAGGAGTTCTCAGTTCTCAGTTCCCGGTTCTCAGTAGAACCTGTTGTAACTGAGAACTGAGAACCGGGAACTGACAACTCTTCCAGAATCACATCGGCCACTTCGGCTTGCTTGATCCGCAGATTCGGTTGCCCTTCCAACATCTCGCGCATTTTCAGGCGATAGGCTTGTTTGTCGCATTGCGCCCGCGGCGACCAGACCGCCGGGCCGCGTGAGGTGTTCAGCAGGCGGAACTGGATTCCTACGGCGTCGGTGATTTCGCCCATGATGCCGCCGAGGGCGTCCACTTCGCGGACGAGATGTCCTTTGGCGATGCCGCCGATAGCGGGGTTACAGGACATTTGCGCGATCAGATCGACGTTCAGGGTGTAGAGGGCGGTTTTCAGTCCCATGCGGGCGGAGGCCATGGCGGCTTCGCATCCGGCGTGGCCGGCGCCTACTACGACTACGTCGAAATGTTCGTTAAAGGGCTGCATTTGTAATGTTTTTGCGGAAACAAGCGGGCGGCGCTTTGTCAATTGTAGCAACTCACACGCAGGTGTGACGCGTGAACTTGTCAGTTTGCGGATGGTGCCCGTATATTGAAGGCTCCGAGGTGAACAACTATGGAACGCGCTGAATTTCTCTCCCGATTGGAAGCTTGCATTCATAAGTACGATTTGCTGTGCCATCCGTTTTACAAAGCCTGGTCGGCGGGCGAATTGACTCGATACGATCTGCGCGAGTATGCCGGCGATTACTACCATCATGTGGAAGCGTTCCCCGCTTATCTGGCAGAGTTGGGTATCCGGCTGGAGGAAGGCGACCTGCGGCGCGCTGTGTTGGCGAACATGACGGATGAGAAAGGCGGCGAGAATGCCTTTGGCGAGCCCGAGAGTTCGCATGCGGAACTGTGGCTGGATTTCGTCGAGGGCATGGGCGGGCAGCGCGCTCCGCACCGCCAGCCGATCGCGGCTATTCGCGAATTGATTTCGTACTTCCATGGCGTGGCGGGAGAAGGATCTCCTGAGGAAGCGCTGGCGGCTTTTTACGCGTATGAGTCGCAGGTGCCGCGCATCGCCGCGGAAAAGGATCGCGGGCTGCGCGAACTCTATGGCGCTGACGAGAAGACCCGCCGCTACTTCACGGTGCACACCACCGCCGATGTGTATCACTCACAGGTATGGTGCAAACAACTCGAGAAGCGAGTCGAGGCGAATCCGGAGACGGCGGAGAAAGCTCTGGCCGCCGCTGAAGGCGCAGCGAAGGCGCTGTGGAACGCGCTGGACGGGATCGAAACGCGGCGGCAGGCGGCAGCAGCGTAGTTGAAATTCCCTGCAGCGCAGAGCCACCGTTCAGATGCCAACCGCCGAACTGGGTTTCTTTGGTCAGCAGTTCATGCTCTGGGTGTTGATCTTCATCCCGGCGCTTGGAATTGTTGGCTACGTGCAGACTCGTCGTAAGAAACCGCGTCCACCAAAACCGGTTCGTTACCGGCGGATGGTCATTAGTCAAGCGGTGTTGCTCGTCATTACGATGCTTGCAGCCCGGACAGAACGAACTCCCGTTCTTTCCGGCCCATTGCCAACTCTAACTGCATGGCTGTCCGCGGCGGCTTTTCTGACCGTCTTGGGTCTGCGCTTGAGACAGGGTTGGGCAAAACTCAGCCCGGAACGTCTGGAGCGAGCGCGTCGGCTTCTTCCCGATGACCTTTCACAAATGCGCTGGTGGGTGGCGGTCTCTGCGATGGCAGGCGTTACGGAGGAATGTGCCTATCGAGGGTTGGCGATGAAGTTCCTCACGGCCAACAACAGCTCCTTCTGGCTCGCCTTGTGCCTGTGTGTATCGGCTTTTGCGCTCGCCCACGTGGTCCAAGGTTGGCGTGGAATTCTAGCAACCGCCATCATCGCCCTTCTTATGCATGGCGTTGTGTACGAGACCGGCTCGCTCTATCTGGCCATTGTCGTGCACGCCGTTTACGACCTGATGGTAGGCATTATCGCTGTGCCGATCCTGTCCGAATTTGCGAAGAAGCAGCAGTTAGCCCAAACCGCAGTGCCCGTCATGCAATAGAATTTACGTTTCCGTTTCGGAGTGTTTCCATGGCGATTCCCATTCCAATTCGGGTGCGCGGCGAGGCTCGTGAAACGGTTGAGCTGAAGCACACTTTGTCGGCGCATCATCCTGAATTGCCGCCGGTGTATTCCACTCCTGATATGATCCGGCTCATGGAGACGGCCAGCTTCAAGGCCCTTCAGCCGTATTGTGAAGAGGGGGAGATTACGGTTGGAATTTCGATACATGTTGAGCACCGGGCCGCGAGCGGGATCGGGATGCACATTCGGGCGACGGCGGAACTGGAGTCGTTCGATGGGCGGTTCTACATCATGCGGGTCGAGGCGCATGACGGAGTGCAGGAAATTGGGCGTGGGACGGTGGGACGCGCCGTGGTGCATGTCCCCAGTTTTCTGGAACGGATGCGGGAAAAGGCTCGCGGCGGCTGACGAGGCTGCTTCGGCGGGACCTGCGGGCCGCGAAAAAAACATGCGTTTGACTTTGTTTTGAAGGGGCTCGGCTTCAGCCGAGCCGTCAGTGCCACCGAATTATTGCGGCTTTAGCCGCTGAGAGGCATGCTCGTTGAGTTCGGATCAAACGTCGAAACGCCTGCCCCGCGCGCTTTTGTGGATGGTGTTGACCGCGCTGGCGATTCGGTTGGTCGCGATGGTCTTTCTGCTTGACGAGCAACTCAATCCAGAGCGCGACCACTGGCGTTTCGGATACGAGACAGGACGAATCGCGCGCTCCATCGCCGAAGGCCACGGTTTCAGCAGCCCGCTGTTTGAAGAAACCGGCCCCACCGCCTGGATCACCCCGGTCTATCCCTACCTGGTTGCCGGCGTTTTCAAAGTGTTTGGCGTGTATACGAAAGCGTCCGCCATCGTTCTCGTTTCCTTAAACGCGCTGTTCTCGTCGCTCGTTTGCATTCCGCTTTTCCTGATCGCCCGCAGAAGCTTCGGGGAGCGTATCGCGATGTGGTCGGGATGGACCTGGGTATTCTTTCCGTACGCGATTTATTTTCCGGTGGAAAGAATTTGGGAAACGTGGCTCGCGACTCTGCTCCTGAGCCTGCTTTTTCTGATCACCCTGAATCTGGAGGATGACGACCGCCGCTCCACATGGGTGTTGTGGGGTGCTCTGTGGGGCCTGGAGGCGCTCACCAGCCCGTCCGCGCTCGCCGTGCTGCCATTTCTCGCCGGATGGATCATCTACCGCCGCTTTCGCAGCCGCCGAAGCTGGCTGGTCCCCAACGTTCTCGCCGGGGCCGTTTTTATCGTTATCGTCACGCCCTGGTTCATTCGCAATTACGAGGTCTTCCATCGCTTCGTTCCTTTTCGCGACAACATGGGACTGGTTTTGCGGCTCGGCACCAAGGGCCCCACTTCCTACTGGGCACAATCCGAACTGGGCCCCTGGCGCGTGCAGAGCGAATGGAACGAATTCAAACAGCTCGGCGAACTGGGATACATGGACAAGGAAAAACGGCAGGCGATGGAATCCATTCATGCCGACCCCAAGTGGTACGCCTGGCGGACCTTCCGGCGCGCCGTCTTTATCTGGACCGGCTACTGGAGCTTCGACCGTGAATATCTGGCGCAGGAACCGCTGGATCCGCCGAATATCGTGTTTTGCACGGCGCTCACCGTGCTCGCGCTTCTGGGACTATGGCGCGCCTGGCGAAGGGATTGGGCTGGCGCTCTGCCGTATGCGTTGATCCTGTTCTTGTTTCCGCCGATTTACTACATCACGACTCCGGAACATTACTACCGGCGGCCGATCGATCCGTTCTTTGTGATCCTGGCGGTGGTGGCCCTGAAGCCGAAGGCGGTAGTGCGAGACGACACTCAAAGCGAGGGCAGAGGTTAGAGGTCTGATTGCAGAGGTTGAAGGCCGTTGAAAAAGTCTGCGACGCGTACCTCGGGGGATGAAGCCCAAGTCAAAACGCAAGGCTTACCGCAGCGGTGAACCGCTGCGCCACCCAAATCAAACGCCGACATCGAGTTTTTCCGCCGCCTCTTCAGACGCTGAGCGTCGTGATACGCGAGAAGATTCCGCGTTGCGTCAGTCTTTGCGCGAAAGGAAGCCGAGGATTTTACTGACGAAATCGTCTGAGAAACCGAAGCGGGCCTTGGCTCGCGAATACAAATCCACAGCGAGCTTGTCCAGCCAGATCAGCCCGGACTTTACCGCTCCGTCTTCCGGACGTGACCGATAATTTGTGGAGCGTACTTTGACGTGGTCTCCAGACTCAACGGTGTAGTAATACAACGCCAGGCTTTTGCGCGACTCGCTTTCCGGACAACGCAAGGGCTCGGGGAAACCGTGATAGGAAATTTCGTCGGTTCGGAAGATCAGCGCCTCGTTGAACATGGGCGGGATCCTGACTGCGCACTGGCGGACGTCGCGGTCCCATAGTTCGATTGCGCCGCCCCACTCCGGCTGCCAGTTGGGATTGAGATAGAGAATCAGGTTGACCTGGCGCCGCCAACGCTTGTGATAGTGATGATTGCTGAAGTCGGTATGCACGTTCAGAAAGCCGCCCGTGGTCGATTGGTGCAGGCCTCCGCCTTCGAGGGACTGGTCCGCGACCAGGTTGGGAATTCCTGTTAACTGCGAGAGCCAATCTACAAACGCTTCGGAATTCAGCTCATCCACAACCTCGCCCAGGAATGGCGGAAAGAGATCTCGCTTGGCCAGGCCGAGTTTGTTTTCGTTCTGATGTTTGTAGCGGGTCCACGCGTCGGTGGCCATGGCGGGAAATTCCAGAGCCAACTTGCGGGCTAAGTCGGGCTCGAGAAAATCGCGGAGATGTATGTGCGGATACGGTGGATTGTCGCGAAATTGGGTCCGCAGCTTGGGTAACTGCGAGGACCATTTGGCATAGGGAAACAGCGCTCGAGTTGTGGGGGAAACAATCAGCTCTGCCATCTTGGACCGGTATTGCCTTCTTGTAAGAGTATGTTCTATTTAGGCTAACATCGCTTCGGCATCAGCACAAAAGTTTTCCTGGAGCGACCGAAGAAGTCTGAGCCGTGCAATCGGGGGCTGAAGCCCAAGTCAAAACATAGGCCTGACCGCAGCGGTGAACCGCTGCGCCACCCAAAATCAAGGTCAACGCAGGAAACCGCTGGGGCTAAAGCCCGTAGTTAATCTAGGGGACTTGCGCGGCCCTGAAGGGCCGCTCTTCCACGGTTGTGTACGCATTCGAGTTTTGCTGCCGCGGCTGAAGTCGCGCCTCTTCAAAATAGAGCGACAACCGCGGTTTTCCCTTTAACTACTGAAGCCCCGTCGCTTCAAAGCAATACACTGGTTACGCCGTGGCTGGGCGTTCTCCGCCCTTCACCGGATTTCGTCCGGGCTCGGGCTTGATGACCTGCTGCACGCCATCGTCGTTCTTGGACGGCAGCGGCTTGATGGGAGGGAGGTTCGTTCCCTCCACGAGCATCTTGATCTCGATCGCGTCCAGCACTTCGCGTTCGATAAGCGCCTGCGCGATTCTTTCCAGCGTCTCGCGATTGTCCGAGAGGATCGTCTTCGCTGTGTTGTAGCCGGCGCTGACCATCTTGCGGACTTCTTCGTCGATCTGGATGGCAGTGGCTTCCGAATAGTCGCGATGCTGTGCGATCTCACGTCCCAGGAATATCTGTTCTTCTTTCTTGCCGAAGGTCAGTGGTCCTAGTTCGCTCATGCCCCATTCGCAGACCATCTTGCGGGCGAGTTCGGTGGCCCGCTCGATATCGTTGCCCGCGCCCGTGGACATGCAGTTGAGGAACAACTCTTCCGCCAGGCGTCCGCCCATCAGGATGGCGATCTGGGTGTCGAGATAATTCTTGTAGTAGTTGTGACGATCATCCACAGGCAACTGCATGGTGAGGCCGAGGGCCATGCCGCGCGGAATGATGGTCACTTTGTGGACTGGATCGGAGTGGGGCATCTTGGCCGCCACCAGAGCGTGTCCGGCTTCGTGATAGGCGGTGTTCTTCTTCTCATCGTCGGAGAGCAGTAGCGACTTGCGCTCCACGCCCATCAGGACTTTGTCCTTGGCTACTTCGAAGTCGTACATCAAAACCGCTTTGCGGTTCTGGCGGGCCGCAGCCAGCGCGGCTTCGTTGACCATGTTCGCCAGGTCGGCGCCGGAGAAGCCGGGTGTACCGCGGGCGAGCACGGACAATTCCACGTCGTCAGCGAGAGGGATCTTGCGAGTGTGTACGCGCAGGATTTCCTCGCGTCCACGCACGTCGGGACGATTCACTACGACGCGGCGATCGAAACGTCCTGGGCGGAGCAGAGCAGGGTCGAGTACATCGGGACGGTTGGTCGCGGCCATCAGGATGACGCCTTCGTTCGATTCGAAACCGTCCATTTCGACCAGCAACTGGTTGAGCGTCTGTTCGCGTTCGTCGTGTCCGCCGCCCAGGCCGGCGCCGCGATGGCGTCCGACAGCGTCAATTTCGTCGATGAACACGATGCAGGGCGCGTTCTTCTTGCCCTGCTCGAACAGATCGCGGACGCGACTTGCGCCTACGCCTACGAACATTTCAACAAAGTCAGATCCTGAGATCGAAAAGAACGGAACGTTCGCTTCGCCGGCCACTGCGCGGGCCAGCAACGTCTTGCCGGTTCCCGGGGGTCCGACCAGGAGCACGCCCTTGGGGATGCGTCCACCAAGCTTCTGGAATTTCTGTGCTTCGCGCAGGAATTCGATGATCTCGCGCAGTTCTTCCTTGGCTTCGTCCACGCCGGCCACGTCTTTGAAGGTGATCTTCTTCTGCTGCATGGAGAGCAGGCGCGCGCGGCTCTTGCCGAACGAGAGCGCTTTGTTTCCGCCGGTCTGCATCTGGCGGATCATGAAGAACCACAACGCGGCCAGCAGAACCAGTGGAGCCAGGTTCAGGATCCAACTGGGCCACGTGCCATTGCTGATGTCCTTGACGGTGATGCTGACGCCTTTGTCGCGCAGCGTCTTGTACATATCGGGGAAGTTGGATGGGATGGTGGTGTGAAATGCGGCGCCATCGGTCTTGCGCTTGCCGCGGACTTCCACGCCGATCACCGTGACTTCGCGGACGATCCCCTGATCCACGTCTGACATGAACTGCGAAAAGTTGATTTCTGCGTCTTTCTGGCTGTTGCTGCCGGTGCGGACCACCTGCCAGAGCAGGAATGCCGACACCATGATGACCGCCCAGAACAGCACTGTCTTGACTGTTGAATTCACCTAAAACTCCTCTGAATCGAACGCCTTGCCCGTAGCGGGGCAGGGGCACCGTAAGCCGCTATCCCAATTAGATGCCGCAGCCGGAAATTCGGATGAAGCAGATCCTGGTGACCACATTCTAGACCTTTTCGGGGGAAAACGGGGAAAACGGAAGGGGTGACAGAAGTCACACGGACATCAGGGCGACGCTAACCCTTCGCCGCCAAATACGGAAGATTCCGCCCCGTCTGTTCGGGACTTCCGAGGCCGTACCCGCTCAGAAAAGCGTCATCCACCAGGAAGCCGAAATAGTCGGGCTGCAAAGGCACCCGGCGCGCGGACTGCCGATCCAGTAGCGTGACCAGCTTGACCGACGCAGCGCCGCGCGACCGCAGGTCGCTCATCAGATATTCGGTGGTCACGCCGGAATGGACCAGGCCTTCAATCAGCAAGATATGTTTGCCTTTGATTTCCAGCTCGTGGCTGAAAAAGATTTCCAGCAATGCTCCTTCGCCTTCGGTCTGTTTGTAGCGCGGCTTGATAAATGTGCAGACGACCGGACCTTCCAGGGCACGGACCAGGTCAGCAACGAACATGAAGCCGTTTTCGAGAATCCCGAGGGCGATGAGAGTCTCACCGCGATAGTCATCGGAGATCTGGCGTCCGAGTTCGCGAATTCTCTTTTGAATTTGATCGGCGGAAATGACCTGGCGCATGGGTACAGTCGGCGAAGCGGTCATGATCGGAGAAAATAGTAACAGCAGTTGGCACTTAGCCGTTAGCACTTACCTGCGCCGCGCGGCCTTGGCGGGCCGATGCGCTGGGGCGCTTGGAGGTCAGCGGAAGGCTTATTCCTCCATTCTGTCCGGCTTTTTGTGATCAACGACTCGAATCCACAGAGCTCGGTCATTCTGCCGGGCGGCAAATTTCGTGGGCGCCGCGAAGTCCCTCATCCAGACCAGCTCGCCGTTCTCCGCTTCTGCTACGGGCCAGAGCTGCTTGGCCGACCCGACAATATGGCGGTCATTCAGCAGTTCCTTAACCTTTTTTTCTTCCCGGGTAAATGCGGGCCAATAGCGGTCGCCAGGACGCCAGTTGCGCAGCACCAACTGGGCCGGGACCAGTGCCGGATCGAGCAGGCTTTGCCGGTCATAGATCGGGACAGCGAGCGGGACCGTGACCGGGACATGCTCGGGATCCACTATCGATGCCTCGACATGCATCGCCAATTCAGGAACATCAATCTGGCCGGGAACGGGAAGGCGATATGCGTAGTCAGGTGTCTCATTTTCAACGGGCTCGATACAGAGTTCACGCTGTGTGCGGCGCGCGCGTTTCCCGCCGGGCAGTTCCATCGTCTTCCCCGCTGGTCCAGAAGCGAGATCACGCAGTTGTTCGATCCAGCGAAACGAGGGCGTCACCGAATTCGTCTCCAGCCAGTCGCCGATTAGCCTGCGTTGGGCGGCGAGCGACAAGGGCGACAACGAGTCGAGCGCGAACGGCCGGGCTTTCTCTCCAACTCTGGTTTCCGGATGGCCGGTTTCCCAGTGCTCTTCTTCTGCACGGGCGATATCGGCGAGATCGGCCAGGTTGTGGGACGCTGCGGCCCCGAATTCTTCTTCGAGCAGAGGCAGCAGGCGATGCCGCACGCGATTACGGAGAAAAGTCAGCTCGCGATTCGAGGAGTCCTCCCGCCACGACTGTCCGCGTTCCCGCAGAAAGGCCTCGACTTCCGAACGGCGGAAGGTCAGCAGCGGGCGGACTACCTCACCGCCGTCTTGTAACAGCAGCCGGGGATGAATGCCGGCAAGCCCGCGGATTCCAGTGCCGCGCAACATTCGCATCAACACCGTTTCCGCTTGATCGTCGAGGGTGTGGGCGGTGGCGACCTTGGTGAGGTGGCGCTCAACCGCCAATTGCCGGAAGAAATCGTAGCGCAGGGCTCGCGCAGTCGCTTCTACCCCCGACTCCTGGTTGCTTAAAGGAGCTGCGCGCGCATGCAGTTCCAGTCCGTGGGCCTTCGCGAGTTGCGCGACGAAGGCTTCGTCTTTGTCTGACTCTGATCCGCGCAACTTGTGATTCACGTGAACCACCGAGAGTACGACGCCCAGATCGGCGCGCAGGCCGAGCAGTAGAAGCAGGAGACCCACCGAATCCGCGCCGCCCGAAACGGCTACGCCGACCCGGTCGCCGGGCTTGATGAAGTCCTGCTTACAGATCGTATTCAAGAGCCGCTGCGTCAGCGTTGCCACGGGGCAATGGTATCGCAGGAACCTGGAAGATCGGGGAATGGCTTGCGAACCAGCGGCACACTCGTGCCATCACCTTAACTCTTACTGGCTATTCCTCGCGAAGGGCAAACATCTGTAGTCTTTCGAAGCAAGACCCTTGCCCTTTTCAGGAGATACCATGCTCGACGATGCTTCGACGTACCGCAAGAAAAGCTGGGACGAACTTGCCTCAGCAGCTTCCAGGGAAACCGATCCCGAAAAGATCGCAATGATCGCGGAAGAGATCTTTGCCGCGCTCGAAGAGCGAGAACGAAATTTGTCCCATACGAACTGAGAACCCAAAGTTTTCGATTCCACTGACGCAGCCTTCTCATTTGTTGCCCTGAACGCGTTGCACCTCGAGCGGCCGCGGTGGCAGATAGAGATTTGGCCCTGTAGCATGTTTCCTGTAACTACGCAGGAGGCATCCATCTATGCCAGTCGAAGAAAACATTCAGTTGATGAAGCGATGGTTCCAAGAAGTGTGGAACGAGGGCAAGACTCAGTCCATTCACGATCTCCTCTCCCCCAATGCAGTGGCAAAAGGTCAATCTGTGGATCACGCCGACCTTCATGGTCCCGCGGAATTCGTGCGCTTTGTTGAGAGCATTCGCGCTACCTTTTCGGATATGAAGATAACCGTCGAAGATGTCTTCGGAACCGCAGACAAGGTTGTCCTGCGCTGGTCGGGAAAAATGACACACCGGGGAGACGGCTTGGGGGTTCCCGCGACCGGCAAGACGATTCAAATCACGGGAATCACGATTGCTCGAATTGAAAACGGCAAGATCGTTGAGGGCTGGGACAATTGGGACCAGTTGGGGATGTTCGAGCAGATCGGCGCTTACGCTCCCCCGGGAGCTGCGACACTTCCAAAGAGCGCATAGGAATTTTCTTTCCGCACCAGTACCACTGAGACGTGCTCCGCCGCCGATAGGTGAACTCAGGTCAAGCATCGGCGGTAGCTGGCTGCGGATGGTGTGTTGCAGGACTTCAACGCACTCCGGCACGCCGGGCCGGCTCAGATGCTAGACTCGGCCAATGCGGACGGACATCCTACCGCTCTGTGACAAGCACTTCCGGACCATGGTGGCGTGCCTCGCGCCCTTCAGTGCGGACTACTCCATCGAGTTCTTTCGATGCACTGCGGAGTTTTGCCCCCGGTGTTTCAGTGAACGGCTTGGGTACGTCACTCCCAAGGCTGGTGAGCCGCCGATTTTTTCCAGTGATCAGCCGCGTTGCGATCACCACAATCGCCCGATGTTCATTTCGAGTCTCGACCGGCAGCGCAACATGATCCGATATGCGTGCCCTGAGTTGAGTTGCTCAGAGACCGGTACGGAAACGATTGGGACTGCAATTCAGCCGCGCCACTCGTGAAGCGTGTCACCAACGGACGCAGATTGACTTCACATGGAAGAAGGGTCTTGTCTTTGCGTTATTTCGACCAGACGCCTTCGTTTTTTGAGCCCGTTCTACTTTGAGTACTTGGCGGCTTGCACTCGTAGTATGCTTTTCGGATCACGGGATCGTAAATAAAAAATGCCGTGATGATCCTTCGAACCATCTTTGCACTAACTTTAGAATTATGCAGCGCTGGATTGCCAGGCTTCTCGTATTGGTGATGGTCGTGCCGGCCCTGGGGCCGCTGGCGATGCCGGCTGCTGTGCCGCACGCTGCGCCACATTGCGCTCGCCCGGCCGTCAAACCCGCAATGCCATGTCATCCCGGCATGACGATGACGATGGCGGCGGAAGCACCTTCGCCGGAGAAGTCATTCCGGGCTACCGACTCTTGTTGTCAGGATCACGGTTGTTGTCGTGGAATGGCTGCGCCGAAGTGGGCGGCATCCCCCGCGCAACTTTTTTTGCATCGGAGTTCACCGGCCGCGGCGGGACTGTTTGCGACGAGTACTCAGCTTAATTCCGCCACTTTTGTCAACGATCATTCTGCACGCGCTCCTCCTCTCACCTAGTCCTTCCTAAACACCGGCGCGTGGTCGCGCTGGGACTGCTGTCTACGCACGTTGCGTGCTCTTTGCGTCCGCGGAAAGAGCGGGCGACACGGCGCCAGCAGGAACACGGACTCAGTGGCACGAACGAATTCGTGCCCTTCCCAAAACCTTTGCGAATCCGAGTTCTTCAGGAACGCCGGAATTCCATGCGTGATTGAGGAGAGAGATGAGCGGAAATACTTTTAGTCGCATTCACTGGAACGTCGCAGCCTCGGCGTTCCTGCTTTTTGTTTTGTTCTTGCTGGCTCCATTAGCGGATGCCTCTATTCTCGGCACCGTCCGCGGACTGATTCATGATCCGCAGCATCGTCCGGTGAGCGGCGCGACGGTCAGATTGCGCGCGGCCAGTTCGGCGTTTGAGCAGACGGTCGCGAGCAATGAGAGTGGTGAATTCGCCTTCGAGAAGATTCCGATCGGTGAGTACATCGTGGATGTCCAATTCCCGGGCTTTCGCGCGGAGGAGCAACGCCTTACGCTTGGATCCGGCCGCGACGTGCGTTTGCATTTCTCGCTCGCCGTATCCGCGACCGCCGAAAGTGTCGAAGTCAGCGATACACCCGTAACCGTGAATCCATCGTCCTCTACCACGGCTACGCTGGTCAGCCGGGCGCAGATCGCACAGACTCCCGGTGCAGACGGTGCTAATTCTCTCTCGATGATCACCAGCACGGTTCCCAGCGCATACATCGTTCATGATCAGCTGCACATTCGTGGAGGACATCAGGTCTCGTGGCTGCTTGATGGTGTTCCCGTGCCTAACACCAACATCGCTTCGAACGTGGGACCGCAGTTTGATCCCAAGGACATTGACTATCTCGAAGTGCAGCGCGGCGGCTACAACGCGGAGTACGGCGACCGCAGTTACGGTGTCTTCAACGTTGTGACGCGTTCGGGATTCGAGCGAAATCGTCAGGCCGAACTGACGACCAGCTATGGCAGCTTCCACAGCACGGACAATCAGATCAGCTTTGGCGATCATTCCGAGCGACTGGCTTACTACGGAAGCTTCTCGGGATACCGCACGGATCTTGGACTGGAAACTCCGACGACGCGGGTGCTGCACGATCAGGCGGCGGGCCTCGGCAGCTTCGCGTCGATCATCTTCAATAAGAGCGCGAACGATCAACTGCGCTTCGTGACCTCTGTGCGCGGCGATCATTACCAGGTTCCGATTGATCCTGGTGATCCCGCGACCGCCGAGAACCGTGACGTCGAGAATGAACGCGATGCGTTCGCCAATTTTTCCTGGATCCACACGGCCGGAGAGGGGCTGACGTTCACACTGTCCCCCTTTTACCACTTCAATCGTGCACACTACGTCGGGCGGTTTGTCGGAACTTTTGATGGCAACCCGAACGATGCGGTTGCGATCCCGGAAGACGATCGCGGGTCTTCATTTTTCGGCGGCACGGCCATGCTGGCCCTTCAGCGGGGCAAGCACAATGCGCGGATTGGAGTGCAGTCCTGGGGACAACGGGACAATCAGCTTTTTAACGTGAGCAGCAGCGATCCGGAGGTGACGCCTCTACATATACGCGACACCGCATGGGGATCGCTCACGTCGGTCTTTATTGAAGATCAATTTCGCGTGACCGAGTGGCTCACGCTGAACGCAGGCGTTCGGCTCACACACTTTCAGGGACCACGACAGCTCGACAGCGACACTTCGCAATTCGTAAAGGTCAACGACAACGCCGCGGACCCGCGGATCGGGGCCGCATTGCGGATTCCGAAGCTGAACTGGGTGGCGCGCGCTTTTTACGGACGCTACTACCAGGCGCCGCCGCTGCTCACGGTGAGCGGAGCGTTACTCAATCAGTGTACGGAGGCAGGCTGCGGATTTCTCCCGCTCCATGGCGAGCGGGACGAACAGCGAGAATTCGGACTCGCGATTCCCTGGAAGGGATGGACGTTCGATGTGTCGAACTTCCGCACCGGCGCCCGAAATTTCTTCGACCACGATGCGCTTGGCAATTCGAACATCTTCTTTCCGCTCACGCTGGAGCACGCCAGGATTCGAGGATGGGAAGTGAGCGCGTCATCGCCGCTGCTCGCGAAGCGCTTTTCCTGGCGGCTTGCCTATTCTCACCAGTACGCGCAATGGAACGGAACCGTTACCGGCGGCTTGATCACCGGCCATGTCTGCGAAGACCCGCTGTGCTTTCTCGACCACGACCAGCGCGACACGCTCTCGACGGGCGCGAATGTCACGCTGCCGTGGCGGGCGTGGGCCGACTTCGGAGCCAGCTACGGGTCGGGCTTTGTCGACGGCGACGGCCCTAACCATCTCGCCTCCCATGCCACCTACGATCTGTCGCTGGGTAAATCGTTCGGCGAAAGTTGGAACGTGCGGGTGACTGGACTGAACCTGGGGAATCATCACTACCTGCTCGACAACAGCAACACTTTTGGCGGGACGCACTTCGCGAATCCGCGGGAGGTTAGTGTGCAGGTTAAATATCGATTCCGGTATTGACAACTGCCAGGGCAGAGGTCTGAGGTCAGTTTGCAGAGGTAGAACCATCGCTCCGGCAATCAAAGGGCGGGTTTGGGAGAGAGCGGGGTCAATTGCTTCGGATCTGATGCGCGGCGCTTGCCAAAGCGCAGTTGCAACCGGTCGAGATAGAGATAGACGACCGGAGTCGTGAATAGAGTCAGCGCCTGGCTCATGATCAGACCGCCGACGATGGTGATGCCGAGCGGGCGTCGCAGTTCCGAACCAGTGCCGGTGCCGAGAACCAGGGGCAATCCGCCCAGCAGGGCTGCCGTGGTGGTCATCATGATGGGGCGGAACCGGTGAATGCAGGCATCGTAGATGGACTCCGCGGAACTCTTGCCTGCTTTCTCGGTTACCAGCGCGAAGTCGATCATCATGATCGCGTTCTTCTTCACGAGACCAATCAGCAGAACGATCCCGATCATCCCCATCACGTTCAGTTCGCTGCCTGTGATGAGCAGAGCGAGAATGGCACCCACTCCGGCGGAGGGTAAGGTGGAAAGAATCGTGATGGGATGAATGTAGCTCTCGTAGAGCACGCCGAGAACGATATACACGGTGACCAGCGCGGCCAGAATCAGCAACGGTTCGCTTGCTAGGGACGCCTGGAACGCTGCAGCGGCGCCCTGGAAGCTGGCATTGATGGTCACAGGAAAATTGATGGCGCGTTGGGCCTGGTTGATGGCGTCCGTGGCGCCGCCGAGGGACGCGCCGGGCGCGAGATTGAACGATAGCGTCACCGCCGGGTATTGGCCCTGGTGATTTACGGCCAGCGGCGTATTGGACGGGCCGAAGTGAGCAAAAGACGACAACGGAACAGGCGTGCCGTTCGCGGCGCGCACGTAAATGTTCTGGAGGGACTCGATGCTCTTCGAGAACTGAGGGTCGACTTCCATGACGACGTGGTACTGATTCAACTGTCGATACATGATGGAGACTTGCCGCTGACCAAAGGCGTCATAGAGTGCGTTATCGATCGTCGCTGGGTCCACGCCGAGGCGGGCGGCGGTATCGCGATCGATGATGACGGTTGCTTCGAGACCTTTATCCTGCTGATCGGTGTTGACGTCCTTCAACTCGGGGAGAGTGCGGAATTTTTGCAGGAGCAGGGGAGCCCAATGGTTCAGGTCATCCAGGCTCTCGGCCTGCAACGTGTACTGGAACTGGGCCTGGCTCTGGCGGCCGCCGATGGTCAGGTCTTGCGCGGACTGCATGAATAGAGTCGCTCCCGGTACTACGGCCAGCTTGCCGCGAAGCCGGCCGATCACCTGGTCCGCGCCGATTTTGCGTTCGGCGAGCGGTTTCAGAGTGATGAACATTCGTCCCGTATTGGCGGACGTGTTGCCACCCGCGAATCCGACTGCCGTCGCGACCGCGGGATCTTTCATGATGATGCCGACATACTGCGTCATCTTGTCCTTCATCGCGGCGAACGAGACATCCTGCGCGGCTTGTACCGATCCGGTGATGCGGCCGGTGTCCTGCTGGGGGAAGAAACCCTTGGGCACGATGATGTAGAGGTAGACGCTCAATGCAGCGGTCCCAACAGTGACCAGCAGGGTCACGAATTGAAATCGCAACACAACCCTCAGGCTCCGCTCGTAAATCCCGAGGATGGTGTCAAATATCTTTTCGCTGAAACGATAGATCCGGCCATGTTTCTCTTCGCCTGCCGAGCGGAGGAATTTGGCGCACATGGTCGGCGTGACGGTCAAAGAAACCAGCAGTGAAATCGCGATGGCCACACTGAGTGTGACTGCGAACTCGCGGAAGAGGCGCCCGACGATTCCTCCCATCAGCAGGAGAGGGATAAACACAGCAATCAGGGACACGCTCATCGAGAGCACGGTGAAACCAATCTCGCGCGCGCCTTGGAAGGCAGCTGCAACTGGCGCTACCCCTTCTTCAATGTGGCGGGTAATGTTCTCCAGCACGACGATCGCATCGTCCACCACGAAGCCGGTAGAAATAGCGAGAGCCATGAGCGAAAGGTTGTCGAGACTGTAGCCCAGCAGATACATCGCTCCAAAAGTTCCGACCAGCGACAAAGGAACCGCGACGCTCGGAATGAGAGTTGCCCTGACCGTGCGCAGGAATGCAAAAACAACCAGGATCACGAGCAGCACCGAAATGATGAGCGTGACTTCAATGTCGTGTACCGACGCACGCACGGTGGTGGTGCGGTCGAGGACGACGTTGACGTCAATCGCCGGCGAGATGGACGATTTCAGCAAGGGCAAAGCGGCGCGGACGCGATCCACCGTGGCGATGATGTTCGCGCCGGGTTGCCGGGAAATGATGACCAGGACGGCGGGCTTGCCGCTGGACAGGCCGATATTACGGATGTCTTCGACCGAATCATTCACAGTGGCCACGTCACCCAGGCGTACAGCCGCGCCCTTGTTGTAGGCAACGATCAGCCTGCGGTACTGATCGGCGGTAAAAATCTGATCGTTCGCGGTGAGTGTCCAGGCGTTAATGCCATCCGACAATTCGCCTTTTGGGCGATTGGCGTTGGCGGAGCCGAGCGCTGTGCGGACCGTGTCCAGACCGATGCCCAGTTTGTTGAGCAGAGTTGGATTCACTTCGGCCCGCACGGCAGGCTTGGCGCCGCCTCCTACGAAGACCTGGCCGACTCCTTCGATCTGGGCGAGTTTCTGGGACAGGATGGAATCGGCGGCATCGTACATGCGCGGCAGCGTGAGCACGTCCGACGTGAGGGCCAGAATGAGGATGGGCGCGTCTGCGGGATTTACTTTGCGATAGTTCGGGTTGCCGGGCAAGTTCGCTGGAAGCTGGCTGCGGGCGGCGTTGATGGCGGCTTGCACGTCGCGTCCGGCGGCGTCGATATTGCGATTGAGATCGAACTGCAACACGATGTTGGTCGACCCCACCTGGCTGGTCGAGGTCATCTGGTTGATGCCGGCGATGCGGCCGAACTGACGCTCGAGGGGTGTTGCGACAGCCGAGGCCATCGTCTCAGGACTCGCTCCGGGCAGCCCGGTCGAAACGCTGATGACCGGGAACTCCACTTGCGGCAACGGCGCGACGGGAAGGAAATTGAACGCCAGAGCGCCGGCCATTAACAGCGCCACCGCTAATAGCGACGTTCCGATCGGACGTTTGATGAATGGGGCCGATACATTCATGACTTAGTCCGCCGAGGCCTCGCTCGGCATGTCGATCGGGTTGCCGATTTTGAGACTCGAGAATCGTTGCGCAAGACGGTCGAACCACAGATAGACCACGGGCGTGGTGTAAAGAGTGAGCAACTGGCTGACCAGCAATCCGCCGACGATCGTGATGCCCAGGGGATGGCGCAACTCCGATCCGGTGCCGGTTCCAAGTGCCAGCGGAAAGCCGCCGAGCAGAGCGGCCATGGTGGTCATCATGATGGGACGAAAACGCAGAAGACAGGCCTGGTAGATCGCTTCCTCGGGCGGCTTGTGTTCGACTCGTTCTGCTTCGAGCGCGAAGTCGATCATCATAATCGCGTTCTTCTTGACGATGCCGATCAGAAGGATGATGCCGATCAGAGCTACCACTCCCAGATCGTTCTTGGTCAGGAAGAGAGCGAGAATTGCGCCTACTCCGGCGGACGGCAGCGTGGAAAGAATGGTCAGCGGGTGAATGTAGCTCTCATACAGCACTCCGAGGACGATGTAGACCGTGATGATCGCGGCGAGAATCAGCCAAGGCTCGGACGAAAGAGAGTTCCGGAACGCCGCCGCCGTTCCCTGAAAGCTGGTGTGAATGCTCGGAGGGAGCTGAATATTCTGCTCCGCCGCATCAATGGCTTTGGTTGCTTCGCCCAGCGAGACACCCGGAGCAAGATTGAACGACAGAGTGACGACTGGAAACTGTCCCTGATGGTTGATCGCGAGCGCGGTGTTGGTGGTCTGGAAATGGCTGAACGAGGCGAGCGGAACTTGTTCTCCACCGCTGGCATGCACGTAGATGTCTTTGAGCGCGTCGGGATTCCGCGAAAACTGGGGCTCTACTTCGAGCACCACGTGGTACTGGTTCAGCTGCGTGAAGATGGTCGAGACCTGCCGCTGTCCGAAGGCGTCGTAGAGGGCGTCGTCAATCGCTTGCGGCAGAATGCCAAGCCGGGATGCGGTGTCGCGATCAATTACCAGGTCAGCTTTGAGACCGCCGTTCTGCTGGTCGGTGGCGATATCGCGCATTTCCGGTTGCTTGCGTAATTCGTCCACCAGCCTCGTGGCCCACTGGGAGAGCTCCTGCGCATCCGCATCTTCCATCGAGTATTGATATTGGGTGCGGCTTACGCGGTCTTCCACGGTGAGATCCTGCACAGGCTGCATGTACAGAGTGATGCCGTTTACTTTCGCTAGTTCCGGCTGCAACCTGCGGATAATTTCGGAGGCCGTCGACTTGCGCTGGTCGCGCGGTTTCAGATTGATCTGAATGCGCCCGCTGTTGGGAGTGGAGTTGATGCCGTCGATTCCGATGAAGGACGAAAGGCTGGCTACATCTTCATCTTTCAGAATGACGGCCGCGAGTTCCTGCTGACTTTTCGCCAGGGCGTCGAAAGACACGCTCTGCGGCCCTTCTGAAATGCCAAGGATCACGCCGGTATCCTGCACGGGGAAGAAGCCCTTGGGCACGACGATATACAGCAACAACGTCAGAACCAGCGTGCTGACGGTGACCAGCAAGGTTGTGGTCTGGTGTTTCAGGACAAACTTGAGAGTGCGTCCATAGAACTCGATGACGCGATTGTAGAAGTTTTCGGTGGCCTGGTAGAAACGGCTGCGATTGTTCGGGTCGTGGCGCTTGAGGAGCTTGGCGCACATCATCGGCGTCAGGGTGAGAGAGACGACGGCGGAAACGAGAATGGTGACCGCGAGCGTCACGGCGAATTCGCGAAACAGGCGGCCCACGATATCACCCATGAAGAGCAGCGGGATCAGCACCGCGATTAGCGAAACGGTCAGCGAAACGATGGTGAAGCCAATCTGGCCCGCGCCCTTCAAGGCCGCCTGGAGCGGGGATTCGCCTTCTTCCAGATAGCGGTCGATGTTTTCGATCATCACGATGGCGTCATCCACAACGAAGCCTGTCGAGATCGTTAGCGCCATCAGTGTCAGGTTGTTCAGGCTGTAGCCGAGCAGGTACATCACTCCGAACGTACCGACGAGCGAGAGTGGCACAGCGACACTCGGGATGACCGTCGCCGAGAGATTGCGCAGGAACAGGAAGATCACCATCACGACCAGCCCGATGGTGAGCATTAATTCGAATTGAACGTCCTTGACCGACGCGCGGATGGTTTCGGTGCGGTCGGTCAGGATCTGGACTTTCACAGAGGCCGGCAACGACGACTGCAGCTGCGTCAGGAGAACCTTGACGCGGTCGGCGACGCTGATGATGTTGCTGCCGGGCTGGCGCTGAATGTTTACGATCACCGCGGGAGTGGTGTTCATCCAGGCGGCTTGCTTTACGTTTTCCGCGCTGTCGACAGCGGACGCGACGTCCGAGAGCCGAACCGGCGCGCCGTTCTTATAGGCCACCACCAGGCCGCTGTATTGAGCGCTGGTATTGATCTGGTCGTTGGCGCCGATCGTGAAGGACTGGCGCGGCCCGTCGAGAACACCCTTGGCCTGGTTCACGTTGGCGGCGGCCAGCGCAGTGCGCAAATCCTCCAGGCTCATTCCGTAGGACGCGAGCGCGGTCGGATTGGCCTGAATCCGCACCGCCGGCTTTTGTCCACCACTAATGGAAACCAGTCCGACGCCGGGAAGTTGAGAAATCTTCTGCGCCAACGCGGTGTCAGCCAGGTCTTCGACTTTCGAGAGTGGCAGAGTGTCGGAAGTCAGGGCCAACGTGATAATCGGCGAGTCCGCCGGGTTGACCTTGCTGTAGATCGGAGGATTCGGCAGGTCGCGCGGCAGGTAAGTGGTGGCTGCGTTGATGGCCGCCTGCACCTGCTGTTCTTCGATATCGATGTTTTCGTTGAGATTGAACTGGAGCGTAATGATCGAGCTGCCGAGTGAACTTGTAGAGGTCATCTGACTCAGCCCGGGAACCTGGCCAAACTGGCGTTCGAGCGGCGCGGTGACCGACGATGCCATCACTTCAGGGTCGGCGCCGGGATAGAACGTCACGACCTGGATGGTGGGGTAGTCGACTTCGGGGAGTGCCGAGACGGGAAGCTGAGTGTAGGCAACCATTCCGACCAGAAGAAGGCCAATCATCAGCAGCGTGGTTGCGACGGGACGAAGAATAAAGAGCCGCGACGGGTTCATGGCGCTCCCGTGGGCGAAGACTGCGCGTTCCTGTTTCCTCCCCCTGTGCCGGCACGCGGAGCAACCATGCTTCCGGCCTTGAGCTTGTCTTGCCCGTCGGTCACGACGATGTCACCGGGCGCCAGGCCGGCGGAGATGGACGCTGCGTTGTTCTGCGTGAATGAAACCGTTACCTGCCGCACTTCCACCGTCTTGTCCGGCTTCACCACGAACACGTAGCTGCCCTGCGGTCCGTTTTGAATCGCCACGGATGGAATCACGGTCGCATCTTTGTGGGTTTCCAGCAGCAGGCGAACGTTGACGAACTGGTTGGGCCAGAGTGCGCCATCCTGATTGTCAAAAATCGCTTTCAGCTTTCCGGTGCCGGTGGTCTGGTCAATCTGATTGTCGATCGTCAGCAACGAACCAGTCGCCAGTTTGGTCTGATCGTCGCGACTGTAGGCTTCGACCGAGAGCGGGCCTGC
>Ga0210402_10000749_pt1 | contig 35291 bp, 29 predicted proteins | sample IncBWC7MmetaG_FD_161055 | JGI IMG/M metagenome (GOLD analysis project Ga0210402, IMG submission 161055) | Forest soil microbial communities from Barre Woods Harvard Forest LTER site, Petersham, Massachusetts, United States - Inc-BW-C-7-M | ecosystem: Environmental > Terrestrial > Soil >...
GGAAACGGCGACGAGCGCGAATGCGTACAGAGTCCGGCACGATCTGATCATGGTCCCTCCTTGTTAGCGATATATACGCTGCTGCTGCTACCGCATACTTGTATTCTGTATGGTGTATACGCCGCTGATCGAAAGCCGTCAATATTAGGCGTGCATGTATTTTATGCCACGAAATCAATGGCTAAGAACCGACGTCAATGCGGAGCCTGATCGGCCGAGCGACGGGTTTCGCTCGGGGGCGCAAGGCCGATCGGCGTGCACCAACTCTGAGTCGGAGCAATTCTCGAGTCGCGTCGACCGTCGCATCTGAGCTCGGCCGTCTCAAACTTTCCCGCTTGAGCGTAGCCAGCGCCTAGCGGTCGCCGCTGCAGTGCTTTTATTGCATCGGGCCTCCAACGCGCGGACTACCAAGATGCAAATCCTCTCGTGAGGAATAGCCTTCGGCGGTTTTTAACGATCAATCCTCCTCTCGTCAGCGCGCCGCGGCGCCTCGTGGGAATTGTCAGGAAATCTAAATGTCGGACGTCGTCCTACTGACTCGTTACTGATCGTCCTATGTCGAGCAGCAGCACAGAAAAGAAGCCCTGCTCTCGCCCTTGCATGCACTGATTCGTTAAGTAAAATCGCAGTCGACTCGTTCCATGCAGGTTCACTGTTGGAGCCACCATGCACGCAATCACACGCGCAGAGACTAACGTAATTTCAAACAGCGACATGAAATTGTTGTTATCCGGCTTGATCGCGCTGCGGAAGGGTGACACGTCGTTTCGTTTACCGGAGGACTGGAGTGGATTGCCTGGAAAAATCGCTGATGTCTTCAATGACGTAGTCTCGCTGAACGACCGCATGACGCAGGAATTGGGACATCTGAGCCGTGTGGTGGGCAAGGAAGGCAAACTCAAGCAGCGTGGGTCGCTCGGCGAAGTCGGCGGGAGTTGGCGCGCTTCGATCGATTCGGTCAACGCGTTGATCGACGACCTCGTTCACCCGACCAGCGAGACGGCCCGCGTGATTGGAGCGGTCGCACAAGGCGACTTGACCCAAACCATGGCAATCGAGGTGGACGACCGACCCCTGCAGGGAGAGTTTTTGCGGACGGCAAAGACAATCAACAAAATGGTCGATCAATTGGGCTCCTTCGCCTCAGAAGTGACGCGCGTGGCACGAGAGGTTGGTACCGAAGGAAAATTGGGGGGCCAGGCGAAGGTAAAGGGCGTCGCGGGAACATGGAAGGACCTGACCGACAGCGTCAACTCGATGGCTGGAAACCTGACCGGACAGGTCCGCAACATCGCAGAGGTCACGACCGCCGTTGCGAAAGGCGATTTGTCGAAAAAAATTACCGTCGACGTCAAGGGTGAATTCCTTGAGTTAAAGAACACGATCAACACGATGGTGGACCAGCTGCGTTCGTTCGCATCGGAAGTTACCCGGGTCGCGCGCGAGGTGGGTACCGAAGGCAAGCTCGGCGGACAGGCGAAAGTGGAAGGCGTGTCGGGAACGTGGAAGGACCTTACTGACGGCGTTAACTCCATGGCAAGCAATCTTACCGGGCAGGTGAGAAATATTGCCGACGTGACAACCGCGGTTGCAACCGGCGATTTGTCAAAGAAGATCACTGTTGGCGTCAAGGGAGAAATACTCGAGCTCAAGAACACCATCAACACGATGGTCGATCAGCTGAGTTCGTTTGCCTCGGAAGTTACGCGGGTCGCGCGCGAAGTTGGCAGTGAGGGAAAGCTCGGCGGCCAGGCCGACGTACAGGGAGTCGCCGGCACCTGGAAGGATTTGACGGACAGCGTGAACTCCATGGCCAGCAACCTGACCGGCCAAGTACGCAATATCGCGGACGTCACTACAGCGGTCGCCACCGGCGACCTGTCCAAGAAAATCACGGTCGATGTAAAGGGTGAAATCCTCGAACTGAAGAACACCATCAATACGATGGTGGATCAATTGAGCTCGTTCGCGTCGGAGGTGACGCGCGTTGCCCGTGAAGTGGGTACCGATGGTCGCCTCGGCGGCCAGGCACAGGTGGAAGGCGTATCAGGCACATGGAAAGACCTGACGGACAGCGTCAACTCCATGGCCGGTAACTTGACAGGGCAGGTTCGTAATATTGCGGACGTCACGAAAGCCGTGGCCAGCGGGGACCTGTCAAAGAAGATAACCGTTGACGTGAAAGGCGAGATCCTCGAGTTAAAGGTCACGGTCAATACGATGGTAGATCAATTGAGCTCTTTCGCGTCAGAGGTCACGCGAGTTGCGCGCGAAGTGGGAACCGAAGGAAAGCTTGGCGGCCAAGCCGACGTCAAGGGTGTTGCGGGAACCTGGAAAGACTTGACCGACAGCGTCAATTTCATGGCCAGCAATTTGACTGCGCAGGTTCGCAATATCGCGGATGTGACAACTGCTGTGGCCACGGGCGACCTGTCCAAGAAAATCACGGTCGATGTAAAGGGTGAAATCCTCGAACTCAAGAACACCATCAATACGATGGTGGATCAACTACGATCGTTCGCGGCGGAAGTGACGCGCGTAGCCCGTGAAGTGGGTACCGAAGGCATTCTCGGCGGGCAGGCAGATGTCAAAGGCGTAGCCGGAACCTGGAAGGATTTGACCGACAGCGTCAATTTCATGGCCAGCAATCTCACGGGGCAAGTCAGAAACATTGCAGACGTGACCACCGCGGTTGCCACGGGCAATCTGTCGAAAAAAATCACGGTAGACGTCAAGGGAGAGATCCTGGAGTTGAAGAACACCGTCAACACGATGGTGGACCAGTTGAGCTCTTTCGCCTCGGAAGTGACGCGAGTCGCTCGCGAAGTGGGGACGGATGGGCGTTTGGGAGGTCAGGCCAAAGTGGAGGGCGTGTCCGGCACGTGGAAGGACTTAACAGACAGCGTCAATTCCATGGCGAGCAACCTGACCGGTCAGGTTAGAAACATTGCCGACGTGACCACTGCCGTGGCCACGGGCGACCTGTCGAAGAAAATTACCGTTGACGTCAAAGGTGAGATTCTCGAGCTCAAGAACACAATTAATACGATGGTGGATCAGCTGAGTTCATTTGCGGCTGAAGTCACACGAGTAGCTCGCGAAGTCGGCACAGCGGGAGAACTCGGCGGCCAAGCTGACGTTCAAGGCGTGTCTGGTACGTGGAAAGACTTGACTGACAGCGTTAACTCCATGGCGGGCAATCTTACCGGACAGGTTCGCGGTATTGCGAAGGTCGTCACCGCGGTGGCCAACGGGGACCTTCAGCAAAAGCTGGCAGTGGAGGCAAAAGGCGAGATTGCGGCGCTTGCGGACACGATCAACAGCATGATCGATACTCTTGCAACGTTTGCGGACCAGGTGACGGGCGTAGCGCGCGAGGTCGGAGTGGAGGGGAAATTGGGCGGCCAGGCGCGGGTACCTGGTGCGGCAGGCACTTGGAAAGGGCTCACCGAAAACGTAAATCAACTCGCCGCTAACCTGACAACTCAGGTCCGGGCGATCGCCGAAGTTGCAACAGCGGTGACAGAAGGTGACTTGACGCGGTCGATTACGGTGAGAGCGCAAGGCGAGGTAGCCGCACTCAAGGACACGATCAACGAAATGATCAGTAATCTGCGGGATACGACCCGGAAAAATACCGAGCAGGACTGGCTGAAAACCAATCTGGCCAAGTTCAGCCGCATGCTGCAAGGTCAAAAGGATTTGCATACGGTTGGTCGACTCATACTGTCCGAGCTGGCGCCGGTCGTCTCGGCACAGCAAGCGCTTTTCTATGTGCTCGATGCAAGCAAGGAAGCGCCAACTCTGAGCCTGCTGGCCAGTTACGCAGCGATGGGACAGCAACACACCCGCAAGCATCTTGACTTGGGTGAGGGGCTCATCGGGCAATGCGCTTTGGAGTCGCGAAAGATTTTTCTCGACAACCTGCCTGTCGATTACGTGAAAATTGCTTCCGGCCTGGGCGCCGCCCCGCCCAAGAATATTCTGGTACTGCCGGTGATCTTCGAAGGGCAAGTGCGGGGGGTCCTGGAACTCGCATCGCTCGAGAGTTTTGATTCGACACATCAGGCATTTCTCGACCAGCTGACGGAAAGCATCGGCATCGTGATCAATACGATCGAAGCCAACATGCGGACCGAAAATCTCTTGAAGCAATCGCAATCGCTTGCCCATGAGTTGCAAAGTCGGCAAGCGGAATTGCAACAGACCAACGAGGAGCTCCAGGAAAAAGCCCAACTGCTAGCGCATCAGAACGAGGAAGTCGAGCGGAAGAATGAGGAAGTCGAGCAGGCTAGACAGGCGCTCGAGGACAAGGCGAAGCAACTTGCGCTTACATCCAAATACAAATCGGAATTTCTCGCAAACATGTCGCACGAGTTGCGTACCCCGCTTAACAGCTTGTTAATTCTGTCGGACCAGCTCTGCAAGAATTCAGAAGGAAATCTGAAATCCAGACAGCTCGAATTTGCCAAGACGATCCACTCGTCCGGAAACGACCTGCTGACTTTGATCAATGACATTCTCGATCTGTCCAAGATAGAGTCCGGAACTGTCGCGGTGGATGTAGGGGAGTTGCCGCTGGAAGATCTGAACAAGTACGTGGAGCGGACGTTCAGGCACGTTGCGGAGTCGAAGAACCTCGAGTTTGCTATCGACCTCGATTCGCGCCTTCCAGATACCATTTTTACGGATGCTAAGCGGCTCCAACAAATCATCAAGAACTTGCTCTCCAATTCATTCAAATTTACCCACAGGGGTCGCGTCACTTTGACGATCGGGCCGGCGATCGGCGGGTGGAGTCGCGAAAACGATCAACTGAACCGCGCCGACGAAGTGCTTGCTTTTTCGGTCAAGGACAGCGGGATTGGGATTTCCGCGGACAAGCAACAGATCATCTTCGAGGCGTTCCAGCAGGCGGACGGCAGCACCAGTCGAAAATATGGCGGGACGGGCCTGGGACTGGCCATTAGTCGCGAGCTGGCACGGCTACTCCACGGCGAGATCGTGCTCAGCAGCGAGCCAGGCAAAGGAAGTACTTTCACTCTGTTTCTCCCGCGTCTTCACGCCGCCGTACGTGCCCGAAAGACATCTACGACCGATGTTTCCCAGTTGATCGAGGCTGCCATCGCTGCGGCAAAGCAATCCTCTGCGAAGAGGGTGACCGGACAGTCCACTGCGATTGCCTGGGACAAGAGCGATCTGGAGATCGAACGGTTCGTCGTGTCAGGTACCGACGCCGAGCCGCCGGAGCTGACCGATGAAGTCGGCGACGACCGGGCACTCATCCGTCCTGGGGATAAAGTGCTTCTGATCATAGAAAACGATCTGCGGTTCGCCCGCTTTCTTCTCGATACCGCCCGAGAGAAGGGATTTAAGGGCCTTGTTACTTCGCTTGGCACTGCGGCGCTTGCACTTGTCAAGGACTTCAAGCCCGCCGCGGTCACGCTTGATATTTTCCTGTCGGACATGGAGGGGTGGGGCGTCCTCGAAAGATTGAAGAATGATATTGCGAGTCGCCACATTCCCGTTTGTGTCATCTCCACGGAAGACGTAAGCGAACGGGCAACACATTTGGGAGCGTACGGCTTCGTCTCCAAACCAATTCAAGGCAAGCAGGTCCTCGAGGCCATGCTGGATGATCTGAATCTGTTCCTCGACGACTCGCCTAGAAGAGTCCTGTTGTTCGAAGACGATGCTCAAGAGTCGCTATATGAACTTCTTGTCGCGGATGCCGGGATTCATGTCTCGCGTGTAACGAATGGCAAGGACGCTAGCGAGGCCTTACATGAGTCCAAATTCGATTGCATCATCGTCAACGACAGGAACCGCCATCGAACGACGAAAATAAGAGACGCGCTTGCGCGGATGGAGCCGCATGAGCTTCGGGGCATAGTTGTTTACAGTCAAAACAAGGAGGAGGACCATTCCTGGGCGACGCTGCGCAAGAGTAACCCTCGCGTCCGGCATGTCCATTCGCTGGACCGCATGGTGGATCAGGTCACCCTCTGCCTACACCGTGGTTTCGAATCGATGCCTGAAGTACAGCAGCGGCATCTGAAGGATATCTACGAGTCCAATAAGCCTCTCGGTGACAGAAAAGTGCTCATTGTCGATGACGACGTTCGTAACATTTATGCGCTGTCTTCAGTGCTTGAAGACTACGGCATGAACATAGTCGCCGCGGACAACGGACCGGATGCAGTCCGGATCTTGCAAGCTGAATCCAATATCGACGTGGTTCTGATGGATATCATGATGCCCACGATAGACGGAATCGATACGATGCGTGAAATTCGCAAGATTGCGTCGTGCGAGGACCTTCCGATAATCGCGGTAACGGCAAAGGCGATGAAGGGGGACAGGGAACGATGTATTGAGGCAGGGGCATCGGATTATTTGTCCAAGCCTGTGGACATCGAGAAGTTATTGGCGGTTCTGCGCGCGTGGATCCACCCCTGATGAACGATGCGGCGTCAAACTCCGGCCGACCGCTGCGAGACAATGCGGCCAACGAGCGTGATTGGCGCGCCGTCCCGAGCGACGACGGGAAGGTCAATATTCTGGTCGTGGACGATCAGCCCGACAAGCTGCTGGTCTACGAGACGATACTGGCAGATCTTGGAGAGAATATCGTCGCCGCGAAGTCGGGCGAAGAGGCTTTGAAACAGATGCTGCGTTCAGAGTTCGCTGTCATCTTGCTTGATGTAAACATGCCGCTTATGGACGGGTTCGAGACTGCCTCTCTAATTCGTGGCCGTAAGCAAACGGCGCTTACGCCAATAATTTTCGTCACGGCATTCGGAGATGAAATGCGGTCGGCGCACGGTTATTCGCTGGGTGCGGTCGATTACATCCTTACGCCTGTCGTTCCTGACGTACTGCGCACAAAGGTCAAGGTGTTCGTGCAACTGTTCAGAATGACGGCACAGATCAAACGGCAGGCCGAAGATCGAATTCGACTCACTCGCGAGCAAGCCGCACGCGCTGCGGCGGAAGATTCGATTCATCGTTCTTCGCTCCTCGCCGAGGTCAGCCATACGCTCAGCAGCTCGCTTGATTCGGATTGCAGGGGGCGCGGTCTCACCCAATTGGCGGTTCCGTATCTCGCCGATTGCTGCGTGCTGACGATCATCGATGATTCCGGGCAGGTCGTGGACTCGGAGCTCGCCTGGACCTCGGCGAAGGATGAATCATCCGAGACGCAATCGGCATTGATATCGCAGCTTCTTGATGACGAGCCGAAAGAAGCGATGACAAGAGCGCTCCAAAGCGACAAGGTCGAACGGATCAGGCTTTCTCGCGCTCTTTGCACACTGAGGGTCACGAAAGCGGGGGAGACAACGAAGAGCTCGGTAGAACTTGATTTTTCGATCGAGCACGCAGCCGTCTTTCCCTTGCTGGCGCGTGGTCGAATGCTCGGGGCGCTTTTGCTGGGGTTCACCGCCGCGCGTCCCTTCGACACCTCTCAGGAAGCTTTGGTTTCGGAATTTGCCGGGCGCGTTGCGATCGGACTGGATAACGCGTTGCTGTATTCAAGGATTCGCGAGGCGGACCGACGTAAAGACGAATTCTTGGCGATGCTCGGTCATGAGTTGCGGAATCCGCTTGCACCTATCCGCAACGCCGTCGAAATCATGCGACTGACGAAATCGGCAGGCCCCGTCCATGACGAGGCCCGGGAAGTCATCAGCAGGGAGGCGCGTCATCTATCGCGGCTTGTCGACGACTTGTTGGATGTGTCGCGGATTACGCGGGGGAAGATCAAACTGGGATTGGTTGCGCTGGATCTGAATGTTCTGATGACCAGGGCTGTCGACTCAATGCGCCCGCTGATTGCTTCCCGCCAACAGGTCTTAGAGGTTTCGCCAGCTCGAGAACCGATTTCGATTCATGGTGACCCCGTGCGGCTGACCCAGATAGTGGTAAACCTGGTAGACAACGCGGCGAAGTTTACGCCCGACGGCGGAAGAATATGGTTGGCCGCCATACGATCAGGCGACGAATGCGAGTTGACAGTCGCAGATAATGGGATAGGCATTGCATGTGAGTCGCTGTCGGATATCTTCACGCTTTTCACGCAAGGGGAACGATCGCTCGATCGCCGGCAAGGTGGTCTAGGCGTCGGCTTGGCGTTGGTCAAGAACCTTGTGGAGTTGCATGGCGGAAGCGTTCGGGCGTTCAGTGCAGGGGTTGGCAACGGGAGTGAATTCGTCATTCGCCTGCCGTTGCTCAAAGCGGTGCCTGTCGCTGATGAATCTACGCAATCGACAGAGCAGCGCTCCGATGTCTGCCACCGAATTCTCGTCGTAGATGATCACGCCGGGTCCGCTTCGACATTGGCGACGCTTCTAAGGATGCTCGGTCACGAGGTCGAAATAGCACATAACGGGCACGATGCGCTTGATCAGGCGGGGCGATTCCGCCCAGGAATCGCGATACTAGACATCGGACTGCCGGATATGAACGGTTATGAGCTCGCGGCAAGACTGCTTCAATTGCCCGAGACCAAGCATTCAACTCTTGTCGCGCTAACCGGGTATGGGCAGGATGAAGATCGCCGCCGCTCGGCGGAAGCCGGATTTCATCATCATGTGATCAAACCGGTCGAGCGCGAAACGCTCCTCGCTATTTTGAAATCGGTGCCTGCCTGATTTCCTGGATTCAGGCTAAAGTAGTTTTGACGGCTGAAATTGGAGTATCACCGTAGCGTCGTGGCAGGCGCAGGTGATCTCGTTTGCTTCAGCTAGCACGCTCACATCGTCGAAAGTGAGTGCACGATACAGCACCAGCGGTGGAAGCGCCGACCTGCGATCGGCGGCTTGGGCGCTCAACTTCACGACAACTGCGTTGTCGACCTCTTCCGCAACTATGTCGATGTCCAAGGGCCCCGGGTGCAGGTCCGTTAGCGCAAGCAACGACGTAACAAAGAGTTCAGAGAAGACGGTCTTTGGCACCGTTGCGCTGCCCGGCCGGCAACTTGATGTGGCCCTTATTCCGCGCAGACTCCAGTCGTCTCCAGCGAGCTTCAAACACTGTTGCACCGCCGCTTCTATCGCTATGTTCGACGTGTCCTCGGGTCGGAGCCATTCCATGATCGATCTGGTCGTCTTGACGGCAGCTTTCGTCTGTTCGGGGATCTGGTCGATCGCATCACTCAATTTCGAGCCGGCCGCGCCCATTTTCAGCGTCTGCGCAGCAAGCTCGCCGGCAAACTGGATTGCTTGCAGCTCGCTCATAAGGGTATGACGCATTCCCGATGCAAGCTTCCGGAGGACGACATACCGAACCGCGTCCGCCGCGTTATGGGGCGTTTTTGTCATGCCACTTGCTTTGACTGCTGTGCCTGGGGGATATCCGGTGTCTTCACCGACAGACGCAACAGCTAGGAGGGGGTTTCATGAAATCTATGTTAATTGAATGGTCGCCAAGACTCAATTGAGCGGGCTGTCGCTGATGGCAAAAGTAAAGCGCATGCAGCCTGTTAGCGAGGAGCAATGCATGCTTTCACGAAAACAGGATTTCCTCGAATGGTGGAGTCACCGCGATCGTCGATGAAAGCAAGCGGTTCGGAATAGCCGCCGCGTACGTCGCTTGGCTGATGCAACTCCGGTGCTACTTCAGAACAATGGCTGTCAAGCGTAACCGGATACCAGCAGCCACAGCGCGCCAAGCAAAACGCACAGAGCGAACGCGGCGTCAAAGCCTCCCCCAAGCCGGTTCGTTAATATCTTGATGCCGATCTTGTGCGCGCGATCCGCGGCTGTACCACTGGCTGCGCGTTGCAATGTTGCGCTCATTTGTCCCTCCACCGCTTCACCCTTCTTTTCTTGTGTGTCGCCGCGCTTTTTCGCCAAAGCGACAGACACGCGGCAACAATTGCCGTAAATCGAACATCTTCCAACCGCAGATCTGCCTCAGCACACGGCCGTTCAATGTCGTACGCAGGGTACGTCGCATAGACCGTGCCAGCGACGCGCGGACGGTGCAGAAACTGCGGCCACGCGGATTGCGCGCGGCCGTCAGGTTCGTCAAGCTTCTGATATAATTCAGTTTCGCGCGCCCGTAGCTCAGTTGGATTAGAGCACCTGGCTACGAACCAGGGGGTCGTGGGTTCAAGTCCTGCCGGGCGCGCCAATATTCAATGACTTACGAGCTGCAAGTGAGGTCGTTTCGAGGCCTGCGGGACCCTTGCGGGACCTTTTATCCACAGAACGGACTCGCGCGCGTTCGCAACACGCAGCACGGTGCGCGTTTCTTGACGATTCAGGACCAGGTTCGCCTGCTTGAGCAGGCGACCAACATCCGCACTCGCGTAGTGGCCGGCCATGGAATGATTGGCGTGACCAAGTAGAGCTTCCCGATCTTCGGCAGATACGCCGGCGGCGCGCAATCGGCAACCGAACGTGTGCCGCAAGTCATGAATACGAACGGCGCAAAGACCAGCTTCTCGTCGAACTCGCTGCCAGGCGGTGTTGTTCATCGTACTCATGGGCCGACCGCGATGTGGAAAGACCCAGATCGGATCCAGACCACGCTGCGCTTCCACGATTGACCACGCTGCGTCATTCAGAATGACCACGTGCGCGCGTTTGGACTTGAACGCTTCGGGCGGGATCACGAATACACTGCGGCCGACCTCGGGCACGGGAACCTCCCATGCCCATTCCAGTCCACAGACATTGCTCTCGCGCACGCCAGTATTGACGGCGAAGAGCGCCATACGACCAAGCCGCGCGGACAACTTCGGGAAGAGCCGGTCCTGCTCCTCCCAAGTGATCGGGTAGGGCAGACGCGGCGTTTCCGGCAACATCGTGATCAGTGGAGGCAGCGCGTCGAGCCAGGGACGACCGTCATCATCGCGGTACGACCGTGCTGCGCGATTAAGTATCGTGCGTACCACCTCGAGGCTGCGATTGATCGTTGTAGCGGTTACGCCCGCCGCAATCCGATCGGCGACAAAAGGCTCTAGCGTACGATCGTGGACTCGATTTGCCTCGAGCGCGCCGAGATATGGACCAAGCAATCGGACGTGCCAAGCGACGACGCCCACGCTTCGCTTGTGTTGTGACTCGACCAGATACCGCGCTGCGCAGTCCGCAAACCGCGGACGCGAAGCAGCCTTGTGCTCGAGCTCCGATTCGACGCGGGCTATTTCAGCATCGAGGCGTTGCTCAGCGTCCCGTTGACCCAGCGGCCCGAGTCGAACGCAAATCCGTACGCCGCGATGTTCCTTGTCGATGGTGAAATTACCGTTGGTGTCGACGGTAATGCCTTGCGTGCGGGTCGCAGCCATGATGTTCCTCCGAACGTGGGATGCAGGAGCATTGGCCAGGAGCGGCCGTAGCGCATCGTGCTCTCAAGGAACCATTCGCAAGTAGCTGAATCGATGAAGTGGCTTTAGGTCTGTTGAGACTGCACCGGCACGAGCTGCAGCCCCATCGCACGGACCAAGCTCCATAACGGGCGTCGATAGCACCATTGCAATTTCGGTCTTCAGCAGCGCAACGCCCGACACCTTAGCAAAAGCACCGCCCGGTTTCTTCGGCGCGCCTGCCGCCGCGGCGGTTACTAAGCTCCATCGCGGTCATTCGCGTAGATTTCACCGATCTCATTGCCCGGCCCTCGACGGCATCGCAGGAAAGGCGGCGTCGTCGCCTTAGTAGCGTAGACTTCACCAATTGCTGCCGACGCCTTCTCGGCCAATGGCCCTTCCCGAACAACCTGAGCGGTACCGCTTCGGACCCTTCGAGCTGGAGCCCGACAAACGACGGCTGCTGAAGGACGGCGCAACGATTTCGCTGCGCCCGCGCGCCTTCGATTTGCTCGCTGCGCTCCTCGAACGCGCCGGGCATCTCGTCACCAAGGACGAATTGCTCGACCAGGTGTGGCCGAAGATGGTGGTCGAGGAAGCCGGGTTGCACCTGCAAGTGTCCGCCCTGCGCAAAGTCCTCGGCGCCGACGCCATCACCACCGTGTCGGCACGCGGCTACCAGTTCACACTGCCGGTGACGAAGGGCGACGGCGAGGCGGCTCGCGCATCGAGATTGCTGACGCCTTCGCCAATGGCATCCTCGGGCGGGCCTGAGCGCTATCTTTTCGGATCCTTCGAGCTCCAGCTCGACGAGCGACGCCTGGACGGTGAAGAATTCCTGGCTCTGAAGGCAGAACAGAAAAGTTTGAGGTTGGGGGCAGTCACATGAATGACTCGCTTGAGGCGCGGTTGCAAACCACGCTCAATATGATTCCGGCGTACACCTGGTACGCGGCTCCGGCCGGCGCGCTTACCTTTGTAAACGAACGATGCGCGGATTACCTTGGCCTCCCGAAGGATCACCCTCTTCGGTTCGGGGTCGAGACCGGCGCACCGTGGGACGCTCATATCCCGCTATTACATCCGGACGATCAGGATGAGTCACGCAGGGTCTGGTCGACCTGTCTCGCAACAGGCTCGGCGGGTGAATTCTGTCAGCGAGTGCCCAATTCTCAAGGAACGTATCGCTGGTTCCTCAGTCGCACCGAACCTCTCCGAGCGAAAGATGGAGCGCTGTTGTATTGGATCGGGATCAATCTCGACATTGAAGAGCGCAAGCAAGCCGAGCTCTACTTAGCTGAGGGACAGCGGCTTGCGCACACGGGTAGCTGGGCATTCAACGCTGCGGGTTTCGAGTACTGGTCTTCCGAGTTGTTCCGGATTCATGGCCTCGATCCGAGCGGCAGGGCCCCGACGCTAGCCGAGTATGAGGCGCTGGTACACCCCGAAGATCGGGAGTTCGTCGCGGAGACCATTCGGAAGATGTTTGCAGAACATCGCGGATTCGACTTCACGAAACGCATTGTCCGGCCGGATGGAGAGGTTCGTCGCGTACGTTGCGTTGGCACCCCGGCGGCTCACGCTGGGACGGTCCAGGAATTTATCGGTACGGGGATGGACGTCACGGAGCACGAACTCCTGACTCAGGAGCTGCGACGCCGCGAAGCTTATCTAGCGGAAGCCCAAAGACTTAGTCACACAGGCAGCTTCGGGTGGAACCCTGACACGGGCGAGATTATCTGGTCAGCCCAAACCTATCGCATCTTTGAATATGACCGAGCGGTTACGCCAACAATGGACTTAGTGGCGCAACGCGTTCATCCAGAGGACCGCGCCGACTTTCAGTCAGTCATTGAACGTGTCTCCGGAGGAGCGCCCGATTTAGAGCATGCCTATCGTTTGCTGCTGCCTGATGGGAGAGTCAAGCATGTCCACGCCCTGGCTCACGCAACACAGGATGCATCCGGCAACCGCGAATTTGTGGGCGCGGTAACTGACGTCACGGATCGCAAGCGGGCTGAAGAATCGCTACGGGCAAGTGAGGCCTATCTGGCGGAGGCGCAGAGACTCAGCCACACGGGCAGTTGGGCCTGGAGTCCAGACCAGGATATTAGGTACTGGTCGGAGGAATGCTACCGTGTTCTGAGTTTCGATCCGCAGGATGGTTTTCCCAGACCCGAAGAATTCTTTCAGCGGCTTCACCCCGACGACCGAGCCGGCTTCAGCGAACTAGTCCAGACGGCTATCCGCGAGAAGGCAGAATGGGAGGCGGACTACCGCATCGTGCATCCGGATGGCCCCGTCAGGGACATTCACGTCTTAGGTCATCCTGTTTTGAGCACGTCCGGCGATCTCATTGAATTTGTGGGTACCGTGATTGACATCACTGAGCGTAAACGAGCAGAGGAGGAACGGCGCAGAAGCGAAATGGAGCTCCGACAGATGCTGGACTTCACGCCCCAGCTTGTCGCGGTTTTCGGTCCCAACCGCGAACGTCTCCATATAAACCGAATTGCTCTCGATTACCTTGGTATCAGTCTCGAAGAATGGCGGCAGGGGAGCTTTGGCGATGAAGTTCATCCCGACACCTATGCGGATCGATTCGGAATGGCTGAACGTGCTTTATCAAGTGGCGCTGCCTACGAGTTGGAGGTGCGGTTACGGAAAGCGGATGGAAGTTATCGTTGGTTTCTCGCTCGGTACAACGCTGTGCGCGACGACAAGGGACAGATCACGCGTTGGTTTGTTGCATGCACTGATATTGAAGACCGCAAGAGGGCCGAGGAGAAACTGCAACAAGAGAATGTCGCGCTGCGAGAGGAAATCGACAAGACCTCGATGTTCGAGGAAATTGTTGGCACGTCGCCGGCACTGACCGCCGTGCTTTCACGAGTATCAAAGGTCGCAGCCACCGACTCGACGGTTCTCATTACCGGCGAGACTGGCACCGGTAAAGAACTCGTTGCGCGCGCGATCCACAAGCGGTCCCGCCGTTCCTCAAGGGCGTTCGTGGCCGTGAACTGCGCGGCCATTCCTCGCGAGCTGATTGCCTCGGAACTGTTCGGGCATGAGAAGGGCGCTTTCACGGGAGCCACGCAGCGGCGACTCGGTCGCTTCGAGCTGGCCGATGGTGGAACGATCTTTCTGGATGAAGTAGGCGAACTCTTGCCCGACACACAGGTCGCGTTGCTGAGGGTGCTGCAGGAGCGGGAATTTGAGCGCGTTGGGGGCAGACAACCTATTCAAGTCGACGTCCGCGTCGTCGCTGCCACGAATCGCGATTTGAATGCCGCCGCGGCGAGTGGGACGTTCCGCCAGGACCTGTTTTATCGGCTGAACGTGTTTCCCTTAGAGATGCCTCCGTTGCGGGAACGGAAAGACGACATTCTCGTGTTGGTGGAGTACTTCATCGATCGCTACGCGCGCAAGGCGGGTAAGGCGCTCCGACGCGTCAATAAGCGGACACTTGATCACCTTCAGTCGTATCCATGGCCAGGGAATGTGCGAGAGCTGCAAAACGTGATTGAGCGGTCGGTCATCTTATGTGAGACCGACGAATTCACGGTCGATGAAAGCTGGCTCTCAGCGGGACATGCGACGGAGAGTCGGCTCGCGCTGTCCAGCTCGCTCGCCGCTCACGAAAAGGCGATCATCGAGGAGGCGCTACGCGAGAGCAGCGGGCAGGTGTTCGGGCCATCGGGGGCGGCGGCACGGCTCGGGATGCCCCGCTCGACGCTCGAATCGAAAATCCGCGCGCTGGGGATCAACAAGAATCGATTTCGACCGCTGGATTAGTCAGTTCCAGTTGTCCAGCATTTCACTAATTGGCGAACTCTCGCCATTGATCAGCAATGTAACTCTCTGTAGATTCAACGGCTTGCGGGTGGCCCGGGAATTGCGATGTCTTCGGCAAGGAGAGATCCATGCTGAAGATACAGCGCAAGGCAAACGGCGACGTGGTGTTCACCGTGGTCGGCAGACTTGAATCCGACAACGTAGGCGAGCTGCTCCAGCTGCTCGCGGTGGAACCGGCAGGCCGGCCCATCGTGCTGGACCTTAAGGACCTGGTTCTCGTCGATCGTGAAGCCGTCCGTTTCCTGCGCCGGTGCGAACGTCAGGGCATTGTGCTTCGCAACTGTCCGCCGTACATCCGGGGCTGGATGGCGGGCGGGGAAGAGCATGCCGAATGAGGGTCGGGCACCGGTGCTTCCTAATGGTGCAAAGGAGCAGTGAGTATGGACAGTTCGCTCGGGTTGGCGCTTTCCGCAAAGTCATCGCCAGCGTCGCTTTCGGCGGCATCGTACGAAGCCGAGATCGCGCTCGCGAACCACGCGAAAGAATCGGAGGAGATGCAGCATTCGGGCGTGCGCCTGTCGGCGCGCGAACGCACGATCGTGTTCCTGATGGGCCATGGGTTAACCAACAAAATGATCGCCCGCCAATTGAGTATCGCTCCCGAGACCGTCAAGTCGCATGCGAAGAGCCTCTTTTGGAAGCTGACGGTCCAGACTCGCGCCCAAGCCGTCTATCGAGCATCGGCGCTCGGCCTCCTTTGAGTGTCGGGACTGATCAAATCGTGGCCAGACCAGCCATCGGACTTCTTCAAGTACAGACGCCTCGTCCGAGGCAAGGAGATAGCAATGAAAGTCGCTCTATATGGAGCTACCGGCAGGTCAGGAAGCCGCATTCTGACCGAGCTCGTATTGCGAGGCACCAAGTGACGGCAATCGTTGTTCTTGAGTTTCAGCGCAGTACCTCTTGCGCTGTTGAATCGCATGTCGCGCAAGCCAATCTCGACCGATGAACCGCGATAGGACATCTCGACCGGCCGCGTCAGGCAATCGCAACGATGCCGCTGCCCGAAGGCTGCTCCACGGTGCGACGGGCACGGCCGTATTCACGCTCTTGAGCGGATGCAGTTCCGCGCCGTCGCGCAACATCCTCGGCTCGTATTTTCCGTCGTGGATGATCTGCGTCCTCGTCGCGATGTGCTTGACGATCGTCGTTCGTGCGGTGCTCGCGAAAGTAGGCGTTGAAGACGAATTGCCGGCGCCGATCCTGGTATACCTGTCGGTGACGCTCGCGTTCACCTTCGCGCTCTGGCTGCTGTGGTTGAGCTAGGCGGGTACGACGATGAAGCGCACGAAGACATGGTTGGCTCGCTCGATCGTTGCACTTGCCGTTGCCGCGGCAGTAGGACTTGGAGCCACTACGCTGTTCGTCGTCGATCGGCGCCCGCGGACGCACGACGCGCACCTGTTCGCCTACAGCGCCGGGATGGCGACGGAGGTCAGTGGCCGCATTCTCACACTGCATATGATCAACAATCAGCGCGTGAACGCGGGCGAGCCGCTGGTCGATATCGATCCCGAACCATTCGCGATGCGTCTGCGCCAGGCGCGGGCGCAGGTTGCCGCATTGAAGGCGCAGATCAGTCTGACGGGGCGACAGGTCACGTCGCAGAAGTATGGTGCCGATGCGGCGGCGACGCAGATCAGCCACGCTCGCGAGCAGCTGGCGCTGGCGCAGGACACGCTGCACCGCCAGGAGCCGCTTCTCGCCAAGGGCTACGTGACCAATCAGCAGATCGACGAAGCTCGAACCAACGAACGCAACGCTGCCATCGCGCTCACGACCGCCACGCAGCAAGCGAGTCAGGCGCGTCAAGCGGTAGGCGACACCGACAGTCTGGTCGCGCAGCTTGGCGGCGCCGAGGCCGCCGAAGCGCTCGCCGCGCGTGACTTACGCGTGACGACGTTGCGCGCCCCGTTCGCCGGCACCGTCGTCGGCCTGCAGATCGCGGAAGGTGCGTATGCGATCGCGGGGCAATCGCTGTTCACGCTGATCAAGGACGAGGAATGGTATGCCATCGCCGATTTTCGCGAGACGGAGCTTCCGCGCATCGCCGTGGGCGATCCCGCCACGGTGTGGACAATGAGCGATGACAGCCGACCGATTCAGGGGCGCGTGCAGAGCCTCGGGCGCGGCGTGCAACCGGACGATGGCGCCGGTCCCGGGCTGCCGGTCGTCGGCCGCACTGTGGTCCGCAATAATTCGCGCCGAGGGCACCGCGATGTCAGAAACCTGCAAACGCGCTCCGGCTCTGGCATGATGAGCGCATGGTGCAGTTGGCGCGAGCACTCGTCGGGGTAACCTCGGACGTCTTGAGGCTGATCGTCTCGTTCTTGCGCTCGTCCAGCGCGATCCGCGCTGAGAATCTGGTTCTTCGCCGACGGCTCGCGCGGTATATCGAGCGCGGTATCAAACCCCGACGCGTCGATCACGCCACTCGCGTTAGCCTTGCCCTGTTCACGAGAATGTTCGATTGGCGCACTGCTTTGGTTAACGTGCGGCCGGCAACCGTCGTTCGCTGGCACCGACTGGGCTGGCGGATCTTCTGGCGCCGGAAGTGCAGGGCGGGCCGACCAGCGATTCCGCTAGATGTACGCAGGCTGATTCGCCGGATGGCCGCAGAGAACCATTTATGGGGCGAGGAACGAATTGCCAATGAGCTATTGGTCAAGCTCGGGATCCGGGTGTCGCCGCGAACGGTCCGCAAGTACATGCCCAAACGACCACCGGGTCAGCCGCGTGGTGATCAGCGCTGGTCGACCTTCCTGAAGAACCATGCAAAGGCGATTCTCGCATGCGACTTCTTCGTTGCGGTCACGGCGACGTTCCGGATGCTGTATGTGTTTGTTGTCATTGAGCATGGGACACGCCGACTGGCGCACCTAAACGTGACTGCGCACCCAAGTGCAGAATGGACGCTACAGCAGCTGAGAGAGGTGATCGGAAACAATGACGATCGCCACAAGTATCTAATCCACGATCGAGATCGGATCTTCGCAACGGATCTTGACGATTCGATCAAAGCCTTGGGTATCGAGGTATTGCGATCGCCATTCGCGAGTCCAAAGGCGAATTCGCTGTGCGAGCGCGTGATTGGGACAGTACGGCGCGAGTGCCTCGATTGGGTGATTCCGATGTCAGAAGCACATCTCCGTTCGATTCTGCGTGAGTGGAGGACTCATTACAATCAGGGACGTCCTCACAGCTCGTTGGGTCCCGGCGTGCCGGATCCTCCTAAGGAATCAGTGGTGGCCCTGAAGTCTGAGTCCCGCCATCGATTGGTGACGGATGTGCTCGTTCGCGTGCGGGCGATTTTGGGTGGCTTGCACCACGAATACTCGCTTGCGGTAGCCCCGGCATGCGCATAGTGGGCATCGTGAAGCAGCAATGGGCCGTAACGCGAATTACTGCGGAGCACAGTGGTGCGAGCGGGGAACCGCCCCGGCTTGAAGTAGCCGGCGTAGACCTTGTTCACGGCCGGATAGTCGGCCGAGAAATTGACGAGGTAGATGCGCACCATTACCGCGCGTTCGAGCGACGTTCCAGCCCCGCGCAGCACGGTCTCCAGATTGCGCATGACCTGTTGCGCCTGCTCCGCCGCTCCGCCGCTCACGAGGGCACCGCTGTGGGGGTCGACTCCCAGTTGCCCGGTCACGAACAGGAAGTCGCCGGCGCGCACGGCGTGGCTGTAGGCTGCCGTGGGCGGTGGCAGCGGCGCATCGGAAATGTTGAGGAATTAGAGGTCCATGCATTTCTCCTTGAGTTGGCACTTTCGGCGCTCAGCGATGGGACATCGCTGCCGCGAACCTTCTGCTTACCTAAGGACATCAATGAAGTCCAATGTCGTCGATGTTCCTGGGACTAGAATCCGCGAGTCTGCTAGACGTTGGGCTCCGCAGGCCATTCGTGCCTGAAGCCGGCAGCTGCACCCAGCACGAGATCCTCACGTCCGCGCGCGCCGATGAGCTGTACTCCCACCGCAAGTCCCGCCACATTCCCACAGGGCACGGCGAGAGCAGGCAGTCCCGCCAGCGTCCACAGGCCCTGCAGCTGGGAAGGCCCTGTCTCTTCGGAGAATAGCGGTGCGCCGCCATCGGTTGCCGGCGCGAGGAAGACGGCATCCTCCCCGAGCAGCTTTAGCAGTTCCTGCCGATACGACTGCGCTGCGCGCATGGCTGCGTCGTAGTCGTTATCGGACACCGTGCGCCCATAGTCGATGATCTTGCGCAAGCGGGCGCTCATGGCCTCGCCGAATTCATCGCGGTCGCGCCCGTGGTTGATGGCGATGTCCCGGAACAGAATGGTCTCGTAGCACGACACGACATCGGCGAATATCGGAGGCAACTTGGCTTGCCGCACAGGAATCCCGCTCGCTTCGAGTGAGGCTTGGGCCCGGGCCAATGCCTCCCACGTCGGCGCCTCGATTCGTTCCCGCATCGGCCCTTCCATGCGCAAGACGTGGTTGGGCTTCCTTCCCGACGACAGGGAGCCCGCAAGCCCCGCGTCTGCTTCGAGCAGGACGCCGCAGGCCAGCGCAATATCGGCCGCCGTTCGTGCCAACGGACCCACGTGATCGAGGGGGGCGGATAGAGGCATTACGCCCGTAGTGCTGATCGCGTCCTTGGTCGGCTTCAATCCGAAGATTCCGCAATACGTCGCTGGGCGAACGATCGATCCGACAGTTTGCGTGCCCACCGCAATGGGCACCATCCCACAGGCCACTGCCGCCGCGGATCCGCTTGAGGATCCGCCGGGCGTATGCGCAAGATCGTGTGGATTGCGCGTGGGTCCGGCGCGCGCGATCGCATACTCCGTTGAAACGGTGGTGCCGACAATGACCGCTCCGGCGCGCCGCAGCCGTTGCACCACCACTGCATCACGCGCGGGTATGCGCGATCCGTGCACCGGCGTCCCGAGCGTGCATCTGAGGCCTGCGACATCCACGGTCTCCTTGACGGCTATCGGAATACCGTGCAGCAGTCCGCTCGGGCGCTGCGCATCGAGTTCGGCCGCTTGCCGCAAGGCACCTTCGGCATCGACGTCGACGAACGCGCGCACGGCCGGATCTCGCTCGACAATCCTGGCAAGGCAGCTTTCGGTGACCTCCCGCACCGAGCACGCGCGGCACGCAAGAGCGTGAGCAGCTCGACTGCGGTCAGTCTGTGGAGCGGATCCCGGTCAAGAGGTGTCACGCGGAAGGAATGTCCCAGATCAGCACGCGAATCGGCGTCGGATTGAAGCCGTTGCATGGGTTATTGATCTGCGGACAATTGGACAGCACGCACAACACATCCATTTTCGCGACGATATCGACATATCCGCCCGGTTCCGAAACGCCATCCACCACCGTCAAATTCCCCGATGCGTCGATCGGGACATTCATGAAGAAGTTGATATTGGACACGATGTCCCGCTTAGACATGCCATGCCGGCCGAGTTCGAGGATGAAATTCTCCCGACACGCGTGCTGATATTTCGTTACCTCGCCAAAACGCACGGCGTTGCTTTCGCAGGAACAGCACCCTGCGGAGGTGTCGTGCCTTCCACACGTATCGGCGACGATGCGCGCCATGGTTCGCCCTTCGTTGGACACGATACGTGCACCGCGAGACAGGTAAGCATTCCGCTGTACGCGCAGCGTATCCTGGGCGCTGTAACGTTCGGCAAAATTGTGCGCGTTGTAGAACAGCGCATCCACAGCCTGCTGGCTTTCGATGTCGATGATGCGCAGGGTCTGACCGCGTTTGACGACGTGCGACCACGGCGACTCTGCCGGGATCAGCATGTCGTAGATCGCGGCACCGGGGGATGGTGCGTCCGGTATGGCTTCCTTGGAAGCGGCCATGGGATTCCTCAGGATGTGAAGAGTCGATCGGTAAATTCGAACGCACGCTTCGCCTCGGCCCCACCGGTCCGGCACGGATCGTCAGAGGCGGGGGGAGCCGCAATGAACAAGATGACTTCGATGGGTGCCGGCGCGTAGGCGTTCGCCGGGTCCAAGGGGTGGGGACAGTTCGACAACGCGACGACCAGGTTCAACTCCGCACGCAGATCGACGAAATCGCCGGCACGACGCTTCGCGCTGTCCCACGTGAAACGTCCGTCATCTGCGACCCCCACCGGTGCGAAGAACGTAATGCATGGAGGGATATCGCGGCGGTCGAGCCCCAGCTTGGCTGCCGCACCAATGAAGTTGTCACGCGTATTGCGCTGCGCTCCTTCGCCGAAGGCCACGCGGTTCGACGCCGACGTGGAGCCGCCGACCAGTGTGTCGTGCGCGCCGGACGTGTCCTCGATGATCGACCAGGCCACGCGGCCCATGTCGGTCAGTATCACTCTGCCCTTGCGCAGCGCGGCGCTCCATTGCACCTTGACGGTGTCGGAATAGTTGATGCGCTCGGAGCGATCCGCTGTATTCCAGGCGATCATGGCAACGCTCGACGAACCACCGCGATTCACGATCCGCAGTCCGTGGCCTCGCGCGACACCGACCGTCCAATACCATCCGCCCGGCACGATCTCGCGATGGACGATGACGCCCTCTGCTAGCTTCTGGTCGAGCGGAGTCGGCGACGGCAGGGCGCGCACCGCGGCCCCTTGTCCCTCGGCGCGCAAGTCCTCATAGCGCTTTCGGTTAGCCGCGATGGCGGCGCGTTTTTCGTCGTTGGATACGTTCATGGCGCAGTCCGTCGTGGTCGCAAAAGGTCGATGGTTTAGTCGATGATGAAGTGCGCATCCACCGGCTTCCCCGCGACGCCGTTGATGGGAAGAATGTCCTGGGGGCAGGCGGAAAAGGCAATCACTACGTCGATCTCGGCGCGCAATCTCACATAGCTGCCGGGAGACGGGCGGGCCGGCGCGGCGAACGAGAGCGCGCCGTCCGGGGTCCACGGAATGTTCATGAACAGATTGAGCGGACTGGGTGTTGCCGAAGGTACCAGGCGCAAATCCGCCAATGCGGACCAGAGATTGTCGGTGCAGTTGTCGTGGTAACCCTCGACACCGAGAAACGCGTAGCGATAACGATCGCAAGCAGCGATCAGCGTATCGTGCACGCCTCCCGAAGTGTCCTCGAGCAGAGACAGCATCGGCCGTCGCTGATTGCTGCGCAAGATATCGCCGACGCGAGGAATGAGCCGCAGCGTATGCGCGCGCGTGTGTTCCATTGACATGTGTTCCGTCAGGTCGGCACGGTTGAACGCCCAGGTATCGACCACCTGCTCGCCATAGGTATTGATCACCTTGACGGTTTGGCCCTGATCGAGGAACGCGGCCTTGCCCTTGCGGGCCGGAATCATGATGCGTTCGCTCACGAGCGGTGCTCCTGGCGAGCCGCATTTTCCCCGCCTTGGCCCGGCGTGGACGCGTAGCGCAACAAAAACTGGCGGGCGCGATCGGTCGAGGGGGCTCGGAAGAATTCCTCGGGACGGCCGGTTTCGACAATGGCCCCGCGGTCCATGAAGATCACGTGTCCGGCGGCTTCGCGGGCAAAGCTCATTTCATGCGTCACGACAACCATGGTCATGCCTTCATGCGCGAGATCGCGCATTACCGTAAGTACTTCGCCGACGAGCTCAGGGTCAAGAGCGCTGGTCGGCTCATCGAACAGTATGAGCGCAGGCTTTGTGGCAAGCGCGCGCGCAATGCCGACGCGTTGCTTTTGGCCGCCCGAAAGGCGGGCCGGATAGGCGTCAATCTTGTCGCTCAGTCCCACACGGGCAAGCAGGGCCTCGGCCTCCTCCCGAACTTGCGCTTTCGGCCGCCCTTGCACGTGGAGCGGCGCCTCCATCACATTCTGGAGCACGGTGAGATGCGGCCACAGGGCGAAATGCTGGAAGACCATGCCGATGCGGGTGCGCATGAGCGACAATTCCTTGTCGCGCATCAGGAAGCCGCCCGCGGTCATTCCAACCTGCTCAAGCTCCAGAAATATTCGGCCCGAATCCGGACGCTCCAGCCAGTTGATGCAGCGCAGTAGCGTGGACTTTCCGGAGCCCGAGGGGCCCACCACGCACACCGTCTCGCCGCGTGCTACCGTGAAAGTGATGTCGTTCAATACCTGCAACGTTCCGAAGCTCTTCGACACGCCGGCGACGCGGAGAACCGCCCCATCCGCCGTCTCGATCGTCGGCGTCGCAGCGCTCATCGGCGCGCATCCGCCATGCGGCCCACCGCGCTCACGCCGGTCTCGACGAGCAGGCAAAGCAGCCAGTAAAGGATCACCGCGGAAATGAATGCCGCGAATGGAACGTAGTGACGTGATTGGATCGAGCTGGCCGCGTGGGTGAGCTCTGGCAGCGCGATGATGGTGAGAAATGCGCTGTCCTTGACGATCTGGATCACCTGATTGCCCACCACCGGGCCCGCCGCGAGCAATAGCGGCGGCAGCACGATGCGCCGGTACAGACCAAAGCCGGTGAAGCCGAACGCAATGCCGGCTTCGGCGGGCTCCGGTGGCTGTGCGGCGGCCGCGCCGCGAAGGATCTCGGCCATATACGCGGTGTTGTAGATGATGAGCGCGACCAGCCCGGCGCTCCAGTTGTCGAACTTGATGCCGAGCGACGGCAAGCCATAGTAGACGATGTAGGCGAACAGCAGGAATGGGGTGCAGCGCATGAGGTCAACGAAGCCACGCGCCACGACGACGGGCGCCTTCGTTTTGTGAGTCAGCAACATCGCCAGCAATGCGCCCAGCACCAGCGCTGCGAAGGCGGACAACACCGACAGGATCAACGTGTTCAGGAGCCCGTTCAGCATCAGGCTCCGCTCTGCCCAGACGACGCCGAAATCGTGAATCATGCCGGTGCCTCGAGGCGTGCCCGGCGGCGCTCCAACCAGCGCTGCAAGCTGACGAGCGCGTAGACAATTGGGAGGTAGATCGCGATCGCCACGAAGAACGGCGGGAGCGGCTCATAGGTCTCGGCGCCGATGCGGACTGCAGCGCGGGTGATGTCGACAACGCCGACCACCGCCAACGCCGGGGTGACCTTGATAAGGAGCGACATTTCATTGATCAGCCCCGGCAGGCTCGACCGCACGATCTGCGGAAACACGATGCGGCGAAAGCGCAGGCTAGCGCGCATCCCGACGGATTGCGCCGCTTCCAGCTGATCCTTGGGAAAGTCCATGAGCGACGCCCGCCACACTTCGCAATTGAAGGCCGAGGTGTTCATGGTGAGCGCAAGGATGCCCGCGGAAATCGGCCCGATGGGCACGCCTACGTTCGGCAATGCGAAGAACAGCAGGAGCAGCAAGGTGACGATCGGCGTCGCGCGTAACAGGCTTACATACACGGCAACAAGCTGCGAAGCGAGCGGTACCCGCGACCACCGGATCAGCGCCATGGCTAGGCCCAACGGCAATCCAAGCAGGATACCGAGGCTGGACAGGAGCAGCGTGGTGACCGCACCATTGAAGATGGCTAGGACGTCAGCGGCACTCACGCCGTGGCTTCGCGAATCGGCCCGGAGACACCCGAGGGCCGTCTCCGGCTAGGTGGAACTGCTCAGAACTCGGGCGTGAAGCTCACGGGAAGATTGGGCCACGATTCGCCAAACCATTTCTTCTGCAGCGTCGCCATGGTTCCGTCGGCCTTCTCCTTGGCGAGGAATTCGTTCATGTAGGCAAGCAACTCGGTATTGCCCTTCTTGATGGCCCACGCGGGATACGATTTGCCAGATACGGGCTGGCCAAGCGCGAAGACGCTGGGCTTTTCAGCGACGAGCGCGTTGAGATTGATGACGGTGTTGACGACATAGTCGGTACGGCCCAGCGCCAAGTCCTGGTAAGCCTCGGGATACGAGGTGTATTCGACCACCTTGCCCATCTTGCCGCCTTCCTTTTCGATCATCGCTCGGAGCTCGGGCAAGCGCCCAAGCAGGGCGCTGCCCGCCTGCACGCCGACGGTCTTGCCAGACAGATCCTTGATCGAGTTGATCGAAGTGTCGCTCTTGCGCTTGACGTAATAGTGAGTCGCGTCGGCGATCGGACTGGTGAAATCCAGCGACTGCGTGCGCTCCTTGGTGATAATGGCCGCGGTGATCGCGATGTCGTACTTGCCCGTGCTGACGCCGGCAAGAATGCCCGTCCACGGCAGGATCTCCTGGCGAATCTCGAACGGCGCATATTTTCTCAGTATCTCCACCATCTCGTTGTCGAAGCCGGTCGGCTTGCCGTCCTTCACGAATTCAAAAGGCCGGAAATCGTCCTCCGTGGCGACGACCATGTAACCGCGCTTCTTGATCTCGTCCAGCGTCGCCGCCGACACCACGCTGACGAATCCTGCGATGGCCACCGGGGCGACCATGGCGATCATCAGCATGGCCCGCTTCAGCCCTTTCCCCGAATACGATTGACGCGAGGCTCTCAGTGCAACTAGGAATTTCATGAACATGCTCCGTGGTGATGAGTGCAGGGGACGTGTCTATTGGTCGAGCGTGAACCCATCCGCCCTGAGGTAGACCGGGGATGCCGCGCCCTCGGGACTTGCCGCTTGACGCGCCTTATCCTCGGACCAGGCGTAGAAATCGGCGTAGTCAAAATGATCCGGCGCCCGTTGCTGGTAGCACGGCATTGCCGGGAATATCGCTCCAATCGCTTCACGGCGTTTCGGATCGGCGACCCGCAACACGGCGGCCTGCCGGAAATCGGATTAGCGGACGCGCTGAGCGCCGCGGCGGTGACCAGGGCGAGCAGCGCATCCGACGGAACGACGTCGGCGTAATTTCCGCACGGTCTTTCTCGGGAGGATCTGACGGATGAAAGGGACCCTTCGACTCCCTTGCCCGTTGCGATCCGGTCGGAGAAACGCTGTTCGACCTGCGCGCGGTAGGAACGCTCCATGGGCCGCCATTACCTCTAGGTTGCATCTGCGACGATGGTCGGTGCTGTCGCAATTAGCATGCCATCAGCTCAGCCGCCGTTACGCTAGGCGCGGCAGACGCCGTCGCTTCAGGAACGTGCACGGCCCATCGTCAGGACGCGCTGCCTTCCCTTTCTCCTGCTGGGCGCGAAGCCCCAAAACGGGACATCGTTGGCGCGGGCGCATGCTTTTGGTGCGTGGCTGCTGGGCGCGGGCGACGACTCACGTCGGGTGGGTTGGAGGCTGCGGCACATGCCCATGACGGCCGCAACGTGGGACCATCAGCACCGCCCCCACCACAGCAAGCGCTCGCCCGACCGACGATGACCAACATCCAGCGCGACTACGACATTTTCGAAGCTGGCGACATCCGCCTGCAGTCCAACCTCGTGTTTCGCGGCGCGCGTCTCGCCTACAAGACCTACGGGCAGCTCAACGCCGACCGCACCAACGCCATCTTGTTCATGACACCGTTTGGCGCGCACCATACTGACATCGCGTGGATGATCAGGCCGGGCGCGGCCCTCGATCCGGAGCGCTACTGCGTCATCGTTCCGAATCTGTTCGGAAATGGACTCTCCTCGTCGCCGAGCAATGCCGTCCCTCCATTCGACGGCAGCCGCTGGCCGAATTTTACGGTCGCCGACAACGTGATGGTGCAGGAGCGCCTGCTGCGTGAGGTGCTGGGCGTCGAGCGCGTGCAGCTCGCTTGCGGCTGGTCGATGGGCGGTATCCAGGCCTATCACTGGGCCGCGCTGTTTCCCGGCTGGGTGAAGCGGCTCGCGGTGATGTGCGGATCGGCAAGGACGTCGCCGCACAACTATGTCTTTCTCGAGGGTGTCAAGGCCTCGCTCACAGCGGATGCTGCCTATCAGGATGGCCGCTTCGTCCGCTTTCCCGAGCGTGGGCTGCGGGCGATGGGTCGCGTGTACGCGGGGTGGGCAATGTCGCAGACGTTCTACCGCGACGAACTGTGGCGAACGCTCGGCTGCGGTTCGCTCGAAGACTATATCGTCAGCAACTGGGAGGGAAACTTCCTCCGCCGCGACCCGGCCAATCTGCTCGAGCACATCTGGACCTGGCAGCACGCCGACATCAGCGCCAACGCCCTCTACAACGGCGACTTCGCACGCGCGCTTGGATCGATCGAAGCTGAAGCCCTCATCATGCCGGGCGCCACGGACCTTTACTTCCAAGTCGAGGACAACCGACGCGAAGTCGCCGCGATGCGACGCGCGCGGCTGTTGCCGATTCCGTCGGACTGGGGACATCGTGCCGGCATGCCGGTCAACAATCCAGTCGATGCGCGTTTCATCGACGATGCCTTGAAGGCGCTGCTCGGAAACTGAAAATGCGGTTCGGCCACAGCAGCCGATGATGATTGCTATGCCTGCGGACGACGATGGAACAGGCGCCAGACGCGCTCCTTCACTGCGGCCCAAAGCAACGCGCCTACGTTCAGTGGTGCCGCGTGCGCGGGCCGGCGGCGGTCGACGAGCAGAGCGACCGTAGGCGGGGGTAGCGCCGCCGGATCCGGGGTGGAGACCTTGTCCAATGGCATTTCAGCCCGCGGCGATTCGCACTGCGTCAAGAACCCCGACGCCGGCGCGGTGGGATCCGTTGCTCCGTCCGCGGCCTCCAGCCTGTCGCGAAGATTGGCCGCAAACGTGTCGGTCAGGCGCCGGGCGAGATCGCGCACGATTCCCTCACGCGAGTATTGCGCGAGCGTTCCCCCGATCGTGTAGTCGATTGCAAGTGTCACACGAGTCAGCGGTTTGAACGGAGTGGCGCCCTCGGAGCGCTCGCTCAGGGCGAACGCGACTTGTCCTTTGATGCGCGACCCGCTCTTGCGGTCCGTGGCGCTTCCGCTGACCGTGCCGCTGCGCTTGGCGTCGTCGAGGTGAACTTCGCCGTCGCCGACGAAGTTGGCGGTGATCGGGCCGAGCTTGACGGCCATCGATAGCTGCAGCTTGCCGCCATCGGGCGGCGCACGCAGCGACGCGCCCGGCAGGCAGTCGACGACCCCCTCGATATCGTTGAACCGGCGCCAGACGCGATCCGCGCTAGACGGAATCTCAAACGTCTGCTCGAGCTCCAACGCGATCCTATCGCCCGCCAACGCCGCGGCGCGCGTCCAGCACTTGCATCACCGCGCGCACGATGCCGACGTAGCCCGTGCAGCGGCACAGATTGCCGGCGAGCTCGTAGCGCACGCGCGCCTCGTCGGCATCGGGCAGGCGGGTCGCGATATCGTGCGCGGTGATCAGCATGCCGGGCGTGCAGTATCCGCATTGCAACGCGTGCTTGGCAGAAAAAGCGTTGCGTAATTGCGCCATCAGCGGGTCGTCGTCGAAACCTTCGATCGTCCTTAGCTCGCCGCCGTCGCAAGCCACCGCAAAGGCGATGCACGACCGCGCGGGAGCGCCGCCGATCTGCACCGTGCAGGCGCCGCAGACGCCCTGCTCGCAGCCGAGGTTGGTCCCGGTGAGGTTGAGCTCCTCGCGCAGGAAATCGGCAAGGTGCGTGCGCGGCTCGACGTTTGCACGCACGGACTTACCGTTGACGAGCAACGTGATCGTCGTCATGCGGCGCGCTTCCTTGCGTGCGAGAGCTCGCGCGAGGCGCGCTGCAGTACGGCCGCGTGAATCTGATGCTCGTAGGTTCCGGGTGCAATGCCCGCGGCGACGAGTGTTTGCGCTGCCAGGTCTGGATGCCAGGCGTCGAGCAACGCGGTCGCATCGTCGATGACGTGCGGCGCACCGTCGGTAGCGCCGATCACGCCGCGCGTGACCCCGCGCTCCGGGTCGACGACGAACGCCGCTATGGCGTGGGCGAATTCTCCGGGCTTGCGGTTGAACTTGTGGTAGCTCCAGCGCGCGGAGGCCGAGAGTGCGGGAATGCGAACGCCGGTCAGTATCTCGTCGCTAGCGAGCGTTGTAGTGAACGCGCCCTGCATCCAATCGGCACACGCGACAGTGCGCGGTCCGGCCGGACCGCGCACCAGATATTGCGCGTCGAGCAGGGCCATGAGGGATATCCAGTCCGCGGCAGGATCGGCATGAGCGAGGCTGCCGCCCACCGTGCCGCGGTTGCGCACCGCACGGTACGCAATGCCGTGCGCCGCGAATGGCAACAGTCCTTGCGTCACGTCCGGGACCCGCGTGTCCTCGATCGCCGCGTGAGAGATGCAGGCTCCGAGCACGATAGCCGCAGGCTCGCGCGTGACGCTCGTCAATTCCACGATGCCCGTGATGTCGACGAGTAGTTCGGGTTGCGCCAATCGCAAGTTCAGCATAGGCCCCAGCGACTGCCAGCCGGCGACGGGCTTGCCCGCGCCATCGCTTCGTGCGAGATGGTGCACCGCCTCCGCGCAGCTCGCGGCTTTCAGGTACTCGAACCGCGGGGCTTTCACGCGACCTCGCGCGATCGTGTCGGGGGCGCGGTCGCTGCGAGGCGGATGTCTTGCGCCACGACCAGTGCGCTCAGCACCGATCGCGGCGAGATGGGCAGCTCGTTCACTTGTGCACCGAGACCGCGAAGGGCGTCGTTGACCGCGTTGGCAATGGCCGCCGGTGGCCCGATGGCACCGCTCTCGCCGAGGCCCTTCTGCCCGAACTCGGTGTACGGCGCCGGAGTTTCCATGTGCTCGATACGCATCATCGGCACTTCCGTTGCGCCGGGCAGCAGATAATCCGCGAGGGTCGACGCCAGCGGCTGGCCGTCTTCGCTATAGCGCATCTCCTCATAGAGCGCGGTGCCGATGCCCTGTGCCGTGCCGCCGTACACTTGCCCATCGACGATCAGCGGATTGATCAAAACTCCGCCATCCTCGACGATGACATAGTCAAGGATCTCGACCTTGCCGTATTCGAGGTCCACTGCGACTACGGCCGCGTGACACGCATAACTGAAGGTACCCGTATCACGCTTTGCCTGATAGGTGACCGACACCTCGAACCCGCGGCTGTCGACGCCCGGCGGCAGCCGCTGAGGCTGGAGATACCAGACACGGGCGACTTCGGCGATGGTCTTGCGCCCAAGCGGGCCGACGACGCAATCACCTTCCCAGTGCACTTCGTCGACGCTGGTCTCCAGCAGCCAGCTGCCAATCATGAGCAAGCGCGCCTTGAGCTCCCTGCATCCGAGGCCTACGGCGCTCCCGGCCATGACGATCGAGCGCGACCCCCAGGTGCCGGTGGAGTAAGGCGTCATCCCGGTGTCGCCCAGCAATACGCGGACGCGCTGGGTGTCGATCCCCAGGATGGAATGCGCAATCTGCGCGAACGTCGTCTCCATACCCTGGCCGTGCGAGTGCACCCCAGCGCGTACTTCCAGAATGCCGTCGGCCGTCAACCGCAGCATCGCGGGCTCGCGTCCGGGCACCATGGGGATGCCCCATCCGTGATACACCGACGTGCCGTGCGCGCCCTGTTCGCAGAACACGCTGATGCCGAGGCCGATGCGGCGGCCGTCCGGTTCGCCCTGCGCCTGCCGTGCGCGCACCGCATCGACGCCGATGGCGGCGACCGCGCGCCGTACCGCTTCGGGATAGTCCCCGCTGTCGAAATGCTTGCCGGTGACGTTGTCGAACGGCATGTCTTCGGCCTGCACCAGATTGCGCACGCGCACTTCGAAAGGCTCGATCCCTGCCTCGACGGCGATCGCGTCCATGATCGTCTCCATGGCATAGCAGACGCCGGCACGGGCGACCCCTCGATAGGGCAGGATCGGCGCCTTGTTGGTCGCGACCGACCAGGTGCGACAGTGGTAATGCGGGAGCTTGTACGGCCCGGGCAGGATGCTGCTCACTTGCGCCGCTTCGAGGCACGCGGAGAACGGATAGGCCGAGTAGGCGCCCGAATCGACCGTGGCCTCGCAGTCGAGCGCCACCATCCGGCCATCGGCATCCGCATAGCCGATGATGTGATAGTGATGTTCGCGACAGTTGGCGTTGGCCGTAAGCTGCTCGCGGCGATCCTCGATCCAACGCACCGGATGGCCGAGCTTCATGGCGAGCCACGCGACGCATACTTCTTCCGGCAGCAGGATGCCTTTGTAACCGAAGCCGCCGCCAACGTCGGGGGAGATGACTCGAATGCGCCCCTCATCGAGCCCCAAGGCGTTGAGACATCCGGCAAGCCCGGTGCGGTTGATGTGGGGCATCTGCGCCGCGGTGTGAACGACGAGTTGCTCGAGGCGCCGGTCCCAATGCGCGACGACGCCCCGGCCCTCAAGTGGCGCCATGCTCTGCCGCGCGGTACGCAGCGTGCGCTCGACGCGGATGGCTGCTGCGCGGCGCACTCTGTCGCCATCGACGCCTCCGATGTCGACCGACGTTTCCAGAAACACGTTGTCGCCCCAGTGCTCGTGCACGAGTGCGCTGTCCGGAGACCGCGCTTTCAGCATGTCGACCACTGCCGGAGTCTCGGTAAAATCGACTTCGACTTGCGCCGCAAGGTCTTCGGCCTCGGCGCGCGAATCAGCGACGCACATCGCGATCATTTCGCCGACCTGACGCACCTTGCCGCGCGCCAGCACCGGTTGCTCGGAACTCTTGAAACCCTTCAACGCCGAATTGGCGACGATTGGCGCGACGCCGTGAAGATCGTCGATGGTAAACACCGAGTATTCATGGCCCGCCGGCTTCACGATCGTGTCGATAAGGCCGTGCGCGATGGGACTGCGGACGAAGGCCACGTCCCGCATCCCGACGAGGCGCAGGTTGGCTACATAGTCACCGCGACCGCGCAGGAAGCGATCGTCTTCCTTGCGTTCGAGTGATGCGCCGATGCCCTGCGCACGCGTCCTCGAATTCGACACCCCGTCGTCGCGGCTCAACGCGGTCACCGATCAAGCGGCCTGCGCTGCCGGCAGAATGGTGGCGTCGGCGTCGAAGCGCCGACCGGCGCGTAGACAGAAGCGCGGGCGGAGCATCCGCTCGACGATGACCTCCGTATTTTCGTTGTCGCGCATCGCCCAGCGCCCGCGCTCATCGACTAGCACCGTGACGTCGGCGACGCAACCGGGCCGCAGCGTGCCGATCTCGCCTTTGAGTCCCAGCATTTCAGCAGCATTGCTTGTGACCATCGGCACGATTTGCTCCAACGTCAAACCGAGCCCCAGCATCGTCGTCATGGTCGATACCAGGCTGAACCGCGCGTTTCCCTTGAACAGGTGGTGTTCGTCGGGATGCGATTCCGGAGTACCTGCCTGCGCAGGAACCGGCGTGTTGTAGCCATGCATGTCGGCGCCGAGCGTGTTGGGCAGGACGCCCGCATCGATCACTTTGCGCGCCATGTTGAAGCTGAAATGCGAACCGTGGCCGACATCGACCTTCAGCCCGCGCGCAATCGCTTCTTTCACGAGCGGGTGGAGGCGGCCATTTCGGTCGACGAAGCCGCCGGGATGCCGGCTAAACGGATGCGCCAAGATGTCACCGGGCTTCAGAAGGTCGATCACTTGCCCAAGTATCGTGTCAGGGTCGATCGAAGCGCCGCCGGGCAACGGCCAGAGCTGTCCGAAATGAATATAAAGCGGCAGCTTCGCCTGCCGGCCGATTTCCGCGGCGAGCCGGATGACGTTGGCACCCCAGCGGGCGAAGCCGCCGATTTCCGCATGGGCCTTGATACCCTTCACGAGGTCGCGGTTCGCGTCCGCCGCGCGAACCGTGGCGTCGACATCGAGACATTCGGGACGGTACAACTCAGGGTAATAGTGGCCCTCCAATCCGCCAACGAGATACGCCGATAGGAACGCATACACCCGGCTCGACGCCGGATTCGCTACGTAGTGGCGGAACCCCGGCAAGGTCATGCAACTGGGCCCGCCCTGATCGACCAGCGTGGTAACCGCTGAGTGCACGCCGCACATGTCCGCCTCGAGGCCGAAACGCCCCGTGACATGCCGATAGACGTGGGAATGCGTGTCGATGAGGCCCGGCAGCACGAGGAGCCCGGCACAGTCGACGACTTCATCACCTAGCTGCGAGTCGAGCGCCGCACCAACGGCATCGACATGGCCGTCGCGAACGCGAACGTCGCAGACGGCATCCATCCCCGAAGCGGGATCGATGACACGTCCACCCCGGAGTAAGGACGTTTTCATGAAGGGACCATCAGCCTAGAAATCCGCGGATGTGCAAAGGCGCCGTTGCTTAAGAAGTCCCGCGAGGGCAGCGTCCCCAATAGTGCGCAATTTTCGAACGGCGGCAGCTGCTACTTCGGTGGGGTAGAGATTACCATTCTACCAAACGTGTCGGTGGCGAAATCGTAGTCAGGCAGTGATCGGGATCCGAAACAGACTCGGCCGCGCTGCTCCCAACCGCAGTGATCCGCGCGTCAGCGCAACACGCGCCCGAAACACTCGGCGATGTCCTTGCTCTGCAACGGCTTGCGCAGGGCTTCACTCTTGCGCGTGAGGTGCAGGCCGGCGTGGTACCGACGGACATCGCCGCCGTCTGCTCGGAAATCCAGAGAAGCTGGAACTGCGACGACGCCGCGCAGTGGGCCGAAGCATATGCCGCGCTATTTCCGCCCGCCAGTTGTTCATCGATAGTTACACCAAGGCGCAGGAGGTCGTCACGCAGCACGATGTGCTCGACTCACAGCGCAAGTAACTACGACTCCGCTCGCTCATGTCGTCGCCGTCTTGGTGGCGAAACCCAACAGATGTAGGCGAAGGAGGTGTATACGAAAATGTAGCTGCGTTGTTTTGCATGCCCCTGCGTTGCACTGCATTCGACTGCGATGGCGAAGTTGCGCGGACGCCGTAAGCAGTTGATAAAACATTAAAATTAAGCTCGCGCTCGACGGACTGTTAATCCGCAGGTCCCAGGTTCGATCCCTGGTCGGGGAGCCACAGATCTACATCTCCGCGGTAGCAGCCACTAACATCGTCTCAAAACTGTAGCAAAAATGTAGCAGATATTGTTGCGACGGCGTTCTCCGGTTCGGCGGAGTTTCTTTGGCTTCATGGCGTTAGCAATTGGGACCCGCGGATTTTTAGTCCGTCGCTCTTGCTATGAGATTCAGTGAGGAGATAGAGACGACATGAGGCACGGGCATTGACGAAGCGACAGCAAGTCCGATTTCGTGAGCATTAGGTGCCCGCTACGTGCAAACTGACAGCTGGATTAGGAGCGCCCTTGGACCGCATTAGCACCTTACGCGTCACACCGCAGCGGTGGCGGGTCGGTCGTTCGATCGAATTCGGCAAGAAGCGATAACGTCAGACGGACTCCAGCTCCATGTGAACTCGGCGACCGATCGCTGTGGCAATATTGACCAGTGCATCGAGTGAGAAGCGAGACACGCGGCCGCGCAGCAGATCATTCATTCGAGGCTGCGTGATTCCGCACCGTTGCGCAGCTTCGGTTTGCGTCCAGCGGTTTTTTTTCACAATGGCCGCAATCTGCTGCATGAGTTCGGCGCGTGCGCGCAGATTCGCTGCCTGCTCGGGCGTATCGGCGAGCGCGTCCCACACGCTTGCGTAGACCTTCGGTCTGGTCATCTTCTGTCCCTCATCATTTCCCTGAATCGAGTTTTCGCAATCTCGATGTCGCGTTGGGAGGTGCGCTGCGTTTTCTTTTCAAACGCGTGCAACACGAATACGGCGTCGGCAAACCTGGCGGTGTAGATCACTCGATAGATACCCGAGTCATCCCGAATCCGGATCTCCTCGACGCCCTTGCCAATCGTTGGCATCGGTTTGAAGTCGTCGGGCTGCAAACCACGTTGCACCTTGTCGAGCTGATAACCGGCGTCTTGCCTCGCGTCCACCGGAAAATCCCGCAAGCACTGTAGCGAGTCTCCCAGGAACCGCACCGGTTTCATGCGCGCATTATACTGGTATGGATATATAGATCAACTACGCTGGCAGTCGAACTCACGGTTGGCCCTGCGCAGCGTCGTGAGGGCTGACGGTGTCGGAGGCGCGGCGACTGAAAGAGCTTGAACAGGAGAACGCCAAGCTGAAGCGGCTGCTAGCCGAGGCGGAGCTCGACAAGGCCGCGTTGAAGGACCTGATCGGCCGAAAATGGTAAGCCCGCAGGCGAAGCGCGCGGCGGTCGCGGTATTGATGACCGAGCGTGACTTTGGGGTGACCCGTGGCTGCGGGCTGATCGGAATCTCGCGGTCGCTGTATCGCTATCGCAGCCGGCGACCGGACAGCGCGCCGTTGCGTGCGCGCATCGAGGAGATTGCGGCGATCAAGCGCCGGTATGGCTATCGACGCGTGTATGTGCGTTTGCTTCGCGAAGGCTGGGAGGTC
>Ga0210402_10000751_pt1 | contig 35173 bp, 30 predicted proteins | sample IncBWC7MmetaG_FD_161055 | JGI IMG/M metagenome (GOLD analysis project Ga0210402, IMG submission 161055) | Forest soil microbial communities from Barre Woods Harvard Forest LTER site, Petersham, Massachusetts, United States - Inc-BW-C-7-M | ecosystem: Environmental > Terrestrial > Soil >...
AAGTACTTTGTTATTACAAGAGCAGAATTTTTCACAGCTTCTTAGGGAGCGTTCTTTCCGAGATACGAGACCGTATTTGAGAAACAGTGTACTAAGCTATTTAACTTCACGATGGCCCGAAAAAAGCAGGCCGGCGGAGGTGGTGGTGAGCAACCCGTTGCCGCTTGCGTCATTCAGGCGATATTCCCACAGGCGCCGGCGTTCCGATCTCCTGCCGCGTGGTCGCCGGCAGTTGCGCGCACGCCGCCCCGGGCGAACCATTTGCCGGATGTTGCGGATTTGTGGAATCTATCGACGCTCCACGAAGATATTCTGGCGATAATATGGAGTGAAGTGGAGTTGCGCGGTGACTGGAAGCGCCAGTTGGAGCACGTGCCGGATATGGCAAGCGGCTGTCCTGCTGCTGATCGCAAAGGTCCTCGGCGGCGCGGAGGACAATTATGAGTTGCTCTTTCGGCAGGCGGCGGAATTCAGCCAACAGGGAAAATACCAGGAAGCCATCGGCAAGTATAACGCCGCGCTGGCGATGCGGCCAGGAGCGGCGGAAGCGCTCAACAACCTCGCCGTGATGTACTACACGACTGGCAGTTATGCGCGGGCCTGGGACCTGGCTGAGCGGGCGCTGAAAGCGCAGCCTGGGATGGCGTCGGCGGCGCTGATTGCGGGGCTGGCCGCCGTTCGCTGCGACCGGCCCGCGGATGCCATCGCGCCGTTGGAACAAGTGCTTCGTGCCGATCCTGCTAATCGCGATGCCCTGCTAGGACTAGCCAGCGCACGAATCGGCGCAGGCCAGGTGGCCGAAGCCGCCGCCCTGTATGAAGAACGGACCGCCAATGCCCCCTTGGACGCAGATGCGTGGTATGGGCAGGCCATCTGTTACGAACGGCTCGCGGAGGCGGCTGCGCGGGAACTCTCGAAGACACCGGGGGCGTCCTCCTATTCCAAGAACTTGCTGGGCGAGTTTTTGCTGGCTCGCGGAGATGCGCGGTTGGCGCGCGAGGCTTTCGGCGAGGCGGAGGCAGAGTCGCCCATCGCCACGGGTTCTTTGCAGGCAGCGGCTCTGTATCGCAGGGCTCGGGAACTGGCCGGGAAGTCGAGCGAGGCGTTCTCTCGTTTCGTAGGGCTAGCCCCGGGCGCGTGGCAGGCACACCTCTTCCTGGGCGACGTGGCGCGCCAGCACCGGGATTTTCCAGCAGCGCTGGAGCATTACCAGCAAGCCGCCGCGCTGCAGCCGCAGAGTCCCGGGCCGTTGCTGGGCATAGGCACCGTGCGTTGGGAACTGGGAGAATTCGACGCCGCCGAAGCATCGCTGCAGCAGGCGCTGCGGCTGAATCCCGGCTCCTTGCAGGCTATCTTTGAGCTGGCGAACATCGCCATCCGCCGGCACCAGGATGCGGCTGCGGTTCCCTTTTTGGAGAAGTTTCTGGAAGCTCAGCCCGATGCGGTGGCGGCCCGGGCGGATCTGGGGCGCGCATATCTGCACCTGGCTCAGTACGAGAAGGCGGTGGACCAACTGGAAAAAGCCTCGGCCGCCGACCAGCAGGGTGAGATCCACTACCAGTTGGCCACGGCATTGAGAAAGCTGGGACGCGCCAGGGAAGCCGATGCGGCCCTGCGCGTGTCCACGCAGATCCGGGAAAGTGAACTGGACCGCGCCAGGAAACGGAAGGCGGCACAATGAGCTAGGGCTGCTGAGTGCTTCGGATCCGCTGGAATTCTGCCAGGGCCGCTTCGGCTTCTTTCGGTTTTCCCGACAGCTTGTAGGCGCGCCACAAGAGGAAGTGATAACTGCCGTCGGGGTCCGCGTTTACTACCTGCTCCAGTTGCTGCACGGCCTTTTCCGGCTGCCTGCGGGACAAATAGATGCGGGCCAACACGATGTGCGCGGCGAACAGGCGGGGGTTCCCGGCTACGGCCAGCATGGCGCGCTTCTCGGCATTGTCCGGATCGTTGCGGTGTTCCAGGATGTCGGCATAGATCGCGTTGGCCTCCGGATCGGCGGGTGAGAGATCCAGGGCGCGATCCAGTTCCGGCAGAGCCCGGTCGAAATCGCCGTTTTTCCAGTAGGTGGTGGCCAGGCCGAGGTAGGCGGCTTGCATCTTCGGCGCCAGCCGAATGGCGGCTTGATATTCAGGAATTGCATCCACCAGCTTTCCCGAGTCGCGCAGAGACTCGCCGAGGATCAGGTGCGCGCGCGGCGAGTCCGGAGCCAGTGCGACGGCCTGGTTGAGGGCCACCAACGACTGGTCGAGCAGGCGGCGCCATTCCGCTGCATTCCCCGGTTCCCTGTGGGCGGCGCGGTTCAGTTGTTCTTCGGCCAGGCTTCGGTAAGTGATTCCCAGGCCGTACCAGCCTTCGGAGAGCTTGGGGTCACGCTTGACCGCTTCGGCATACGCCGCGTTGGCCTTGGCGAAGTCTCGCAGGGCGACATAAGCCTTGCCCAGGGCTACCAGCGGGGCTGCCCCCGCGCCATCCAGCGAGCGGGCCCGGTCGAGATACCGAAGGGCTTCGCCGGCGCGGTCCAGTTCCACCAGCGCGACGCCCGCAAAAAGATTGGCGGCGGTCAGATCCGGCTTCTGCCGGAGGGCGAGGCGGAATTGCTCCAGTGCGTCCTGGTTGCGGCCTGCCAAATGCAGCGTTAATCCGTAGTTGCTGCGGAGTTCCGGGCTGGCCTGGCCTCCGTTAATCAATCCGGAGTAGAGTGCAGCGGCGGCGGCATAGTCGCCTTTAGCCATCGCCTCGCGTATTTTGCCGGCCACATCCGTATCGCCCGCAAGGGCCGCGGAGCACAGGAGAATCGGAAGCCAACGCACTGCTACCAGTATAGTTTCGCCCCCAATTGGATGGATCTGCCGGGGAATGCGCCGGTGACCCTGCCGAAACTGGGATCGCCGAACGTCGTATTGGGGGAGTAGAAAGCGGCGCGGTTGAACAGGTTGAAAAACTCCGCCCGGAACTGCAGCTTGGAGCTTTCACTCCAGAGCTTCCAGTATTTCTGTAAAGACGCATCCGTGTTGATAGTCCCCAATGCGCGGATATAACCCGTGGTGCGCGGGACATTGCCAAACGTGAAAGGAGCGGGCTGGCCGAAGGCTGCCGTATTGAACCATTCGAAGATCGAGGCGTTCGCAAGCCGGGGATCGCCTGTCAGATTGGGACGCTGGTTACCGCCGAACGAATTGGTATTATTCGTGGCGGCGGTGATAGAAAGCGGGAAGCCATCCTTCAAGCTGGTGATGCCGGAAATCTGCCACCCGCCCACGATGGCGTCCGCGAGTTTGCTGGAAGGCGCCAGCTTCTTTCCTTTACCAACGGGAAGTTCGTATATATAGCTTGCGACTAAGGCATGCGGAATGTCGTCGATCATTAGAGACTTTTCAAGCGACGTATCATACCAATTGCGCACCGATTGCGCCTGCCCGTTGGTCCATCCTTCGGAACCCTCCGTGTTGGTCAGGTACTTTGACCAGGTGAAGGACACCAGAAACTGGAGTCCATTCCGGAAGCGGCGGTTGGCGGAAACCGTCAGTGCGTTGTAGCTGCTGAACCCTGCCGGCGGCTGTACGTCGCTGACCGAAGTATATTCGGGGAACGGACGCAGCAATTGGCCGCGCGGGATGGTGGCGCCTGAAAGCGAGCCCGAGGTAATCACACCCAGGAAGGGATTGGGAACCGGATCGAGGAGCGCGTTGCCCAGGGACAGGTCCTTTATGGGAAGTTGATTCAACTCGAACGCGCTGCCGAACAGCAGCTTTAAGCCGTGATTACCGACGTAGTTTGCCTGCAGCACGGTGTCTCCGGCCACCTGGTACTGTACGCCGGCCATCCACTGTTCGATGTAGGGGGTCGCGCGGTTTCGAAGCACCGCGTTGACTTGCTGGCCCACGTTCGTCGCGCCGCCACCAGCTTTGCCCGCAGGCTGCAGAAGCCCGGTCGGAAAGGGATTGCTCAGCAGATTCTGTGGGGTAATGCCATCGACGGATCCCACGTACGGAGTGGTCTGCGTGAACCCATTCAGGCTCAGGCCCTGGTAGTCGCCAAATTCGATGGCCGGTGTGTAGAACATGCCGAATCCGGCCCGGAACACCAGTTTGTCGGCGGGCGCATAGCTCAGTCCGACGCGGGGCGCCACGTTGTTATATTGGGGATCGTAGACACCGCGCGGGTTCCGGCCGCCGGTATACACCAGATTTCCAGGCAGGTTGAGTCCGCTGACCTGACTGCTGATCGGGTTCTTGTCGAAGTTGAAGTAGGACAGGCGGTCGAAGCGGTCCGTGGGAGCATTCTGGAAATCGTATCGGATACCGAGATTCAAAGTCAGATGGCGGTTGACTTTCCAGTCGTCATTGAAAAACCAGCCGAAAAACTTCTTACTGTAAGCTGCCAGCGCGTTAAGGGTAATCCCCCCGCCGTCGCCGGTCCCCAGCATAAAGGAGGCGAAGCCCACGCCGGTCAGAGGGTTGGCGGAGGTGGGATTAGGTCCCTGCGTGAAGTCCGGCCCGAAGTTGAAAGAAGCCTGCGAGGAGTTGAAGGTGTTCAGGATAAAATCGATGCCCATGAAGCCCATGGAGAAGGTGTGAGGGCCGTGAACTTTGGTGACATCCACCGACAGCGTGCGGGCCTCGCGAGGCGTGAAGTTCAGGCCGCCGGAGCCCAGTCCATTCAACCCGCTGATGTTGATAGCGGGGAAGGCGCCCGGGCCTCCAAAGCTGTCGAGCAGCGCGGGCAGGCCGACCGTGGAGGGATTGAAGGGAACTCCCTGCGGCTTGCGCCCCTCATTCCAGCGGCCCCAGCCAAAGTTGGTTTCGAGCACCAGCGTAGGGCTGATCGCAAATGTGTACCCCAGGCCGCCATCCCAGCGATTGTCGGGAGCCAGGGTGCCATTGCCGCCGGGATCGCTGGCGCCGAAGAACTCACCAGCCAATTGCTTGAACTGGCGCTTCTGTGACCAGCGACCGTAAAAGTGTTGGCGGTCGTTGATGTTGTGATCGACACGAATAGTGTATTGATCGCTGCCAATGGGCAGCCCGGCGGTCCCCACAAAATTGTTGGTTCCGGTGGCCGGATCGCCAGCCCGGTTGGGATTGGGCCAGTATTGCAGCAGCTTCTGGGCGACCGGATCGAGCATGTTGGACGGGATGACGTTGTTCGGGAAAGGACTCCGCACGAATTGCCCGCCTGCCTGGCGCGTGGTGAAAGGGTTAAAAATGGTGGACAGCGACCCATCGGCATTGAATACCTTGGAAAAGTCACCCTGGCGTTCGAGTTGGGTAGGGACAGTAGTGATTAAGGTGGTGGGTGTCTGCTGGCGCAGTCCTTCATAAGTGCCGAAGATGAAGGTCTTGTCCCGCTGCCTGTAGATGCCCGGCAGATACAGCGGGCCGCCGGCCGTGAAACCGAACTGGTTCCGCTTGAACTGGGGCCGGCCCAATCCCTCCGCGTTGTTGAAGAAGTTGTTCGCGTCGAAGTTGTTGTTGCGCACGAATTCGAAGGCGCTGCCGTGGAAACTGCGCGTACCGGATTTGGTAATGGCATTTACCACGTTGCCCATGCTCCATCCGTACTGCGGTGAAAACGAGTTTGTCTGGATCTTGAATTCCTGCAACTCGTCAACACTGGGAACATAGATGATGCCGTCCCAATCTCCGGCGCCGTCCCAGTGGCCGTCGAGCATGAAGGCGGTAGTGCCGAACCGGCCGCCGCCGAAGTTGAAGAAGGCGATGTCTTGATCGACGTTGCCTTGCGAGCCTGGCGGATTCAGAGCCTGATTTTGCTGGCTGTTGTTGACACTCGAATCGAGTTGCACCAGGCCGAAGACATTGCGAATATTCAATGGAAGTTCGACCGCCTGTTTGCTGCTGACCTCCGAGCCAACATCGGAACTGCCTGTATTCAGCACGGGCGCGGCACCTTCGACGTCCACCGTCTGCGTCACGGCTCCGATTTCCAATTTGGGATTCAGCGTGGACGCCTGTCCCACGGCAAGCACAATGTTAGTTTGCCGATAGGTGTTAAAGCCAGCCTTTTCGACCGTCAACTCGTACCGGCCGGGCGGAATCAAGGCAAACGTAAACCGGCCGGTGTCGCTCGAATCGAATTCACGCGTAAATCCAGTATCTTTGTTCGCAAGTGTAACCTTGGCACCGGGCACTCCTGCGTTCTTGGGGTCTTCCACAGTGCCATCCAGACGGGCGTTGACCGTTTCGCCCTGCGGGAAGGCCGGAACTGATAGCGCACAAAAAATCGCGAGAAAGAGATAACTCCGCAGATTCATCGAAATCCTCCTCCTATAAGCCTGAAGCGCCATGTCTGGCGCACCCATGTGCGGCTAGTATACACCTACAATTCGGCCTTCGGTCCCTAAAAAGAAGGAGTGCTATGTGCTAGAGAGTACCAAAAACTCGGGATGTTTTGACTAACTTAACTACCGCACCGTTAGTGTGACGGTCGCGCTGCCGGAACCGTCAACCACAACCGCCAACGGCACCGGCTGGCCGCCAAACGATTGGGTGAGGATGGTCTGGATCTGGAACTGGTTGCCCGGCGCCGGGCTGATGGAAAGAACCGGCATGGAGATTCCTGAAACCGTCACCTGCAACCGCGAGGGGTTAGCTTGCACTCCGGGGTCGAGGCCGGTGACGTACACGTTGAGCATTTCGCCGGCGCCGGCAAAGTGGGAGGAGTCGTAAGCCACACCCGAAGTGTTGGTCACGCTCTGGATGACCGGTGGCGGGCTGACGATCTGTACCAGCACGGGGTTGGCGCTGGCTGCGCCGCCAATCACTTTCACCGTCGCCAGACCCGTGGGGAAGTTGGCCGGGATCAGAAAGTTGATCTGGAACTCGCAAATGCGACCACTACCGGCGCGTCGTTCAGCGTCACCTGTACGCTCAAGGGAAAGTTCGCGCCGAAGAGCGTGCCCGTGGATCCCGGATAGACGGTCTGCTGATTCTGATTGCCATTCACCACCGGCACCGCTACAACTGGTAACGCCGGATTGGCGGATTGCACCTGGAACAGGCCCAAGTTGGTCATCACCTGGAAGCCTGAAATCACGCTGATTTCGGATGTTCCCAAAGCTGCACCCGCGGCCACTACGATATTGGCCTGGAGCAGGGTCGGGCTCACCACCCAGAGGTGCTGAATGGTGACGTCGTCGGACCCGAATCCCAAACTTACCTGGCCCTCCACGAAATGAGTGTTTTGTCCGGTGATATTGACCAGCGATGTGGCGCCTGCCGGCAGCGCTGTCTTATCCACCGAAATCTGCGGTGTTGCCTGGGCCGGGTAAGTGTAGGTCTGCGGGTTCTGCGATGGCAGGAAGGTAGAGTTCTGGCCGTCGGCGTTAAACACAGTGACGTTGGAAGTCTGTCCACTGGAGCCCTGCGGCGGCATCACCGTGACGGAGCCTGAAGCATCCGAGCCGCTGAACGGCGTTTGCACCGAGGTTTGCAGCCCATCCACGAAAACCAGGCTGTCGCTGCCCAGACCGCTGCCCGCCACCGCAAAGCTGCCATCGGGATTGGGTGCAACCGAGGAGATCACGGGCGCGCCCCTCTGCACCAGGTTGACCCCGTTGGGCAGCACATACATATCATTGCCGAAGTTGAAGATCATGTGGCGCGGGCCGGTCCCGGCAAAGGGCGGAATAAAAAACGCCAGCGCCAAAGCCCTCCGCGGGCTGTCCGGAAGGGTGAAGGGAACCATGTTGGCGGCGCCGAATCCGCCCAAAGTCACCACCGATTGCGGCACCGGCGTGTCGCCGGAATTGGTCCTCGCTACCACATAGAAGCCGTTCAACGAGCTGCTGACCGAAGCTGGCGTGATCCAGGCGGCGTTGGCGCCGGGATTGAGCGAGGCGCTGCGAGTTGCCGGATCGTAGAAGCTGTAGGTAATCACGTCGTACATCGGCACTCCGGCTTGCGGCCTTACCGAAAAGTTCCTTGCGGTCGATACCGTGCCCTGGTTGATGGAAATCGTGGTTGCGGCTTGCGGATCTACCGTACCCGGATAAAAGACCGTAGCGAACTTGCCATTGTCCGGGATGGAAACGCCGTTCTGGTCCACCGGCAGCCGCAGCCCGGAGGTGTCCAACGGAATGGCATCCGGCGGCAACGGGTGAACGTACAAGTAATAGTTATTGCTCGGTGGAAGACCGTCGATTTCGTAGGTGCCATCGGGATTGGTCAGCGCGCTCACCGCCGGACCGTTGGCGCTCAGCGCCACCACCGAAGCCAGCGCTACCGGCGTGCCGTTGGTGAACGTCACGCGGCCCGAGATCGAACCATAATTCGCCTGCCAGCCTGGGTGGCCGTACAGAACCGAAATCGCCGCCACATCGTCGGCGTCCAGTTTGCGGGCGCGGGAGGTGTTCCGGATCACATCCTGCGACATCGCGGCGCCGGTCCAGGTATGCTGCAACCCCAGTGCGTGGCCCACTTCGTGAACGGCGGTGGTCAGGAATTCTTCCAGATAGCTCGGCCCCGGGCCACGGCTGGTATTGTTCGAAAGAATCACCGTGCCGCGCAGGATCGTCGTGGTCCCAACGGCAACCGTTGGCGCGCCCTGCCCCAACAAACCGGGAGGAAGGTCCTGGAAGATCACGTCGCCGCCCGGCGAATTCGATTTCTGGCCGGTGGTTTCGAGGCCGCCGAAGGCCACCCGCAAATCCGAGGTGCCGATCGAATCCCAGGCCGCCAGCGCCTGCTTGACCTCGCCTAGCACCGAACCGAAGGAATCGCCGGGGGCTAGAACGGCGGGTCCCTGGTCATTGACGAAGAAGGTCACCGTCTTGGACGGACCCAAGCCGTTGAGATCGAACTTTTCCTGGATCGGGCTGCCTAATGCGTTGCGGTTGAAGTGAACGTAGTGGTAATAGGCTGCAGCCGGGGTTGTGGTGAGGACCGCGGTGGTGAGGAACGCCGTCATTGAAAGCACGGCCGCCCGGAAGGCACCGGCCCGCCCGAAGCGGTTCCGCGTGCGCAGTACCCCACGCATTACGCTCCACCGCCATTGCCTGTTGCCAGCTTCTTGGCAATTAGTGACCGCAGGTCGCTCAACCGCATGCTCAGGGCCGCGTCTTTCACCGGGTGCGCGGTGGCCGGGTCCAGCATCAGTTCCCGCGTCGGAGCGCGCGTCGCAGCCGGATCGGAGGAACCATCTCGCGGCAGCGCGAACAGACCCTGGGTCAGGCCCATGATCTGAGTCAGCCCGGCTTTGCTGGTCCACAGAAAGAATACGAACTCGTCTCCCTTATTGAACGTGGGCGAACCGGTAAAATTCTGGTGAACGCCGTTCACAGTTCCGCCGGTCACCACGATCTCCACCCAGTTCCGGCTGGCGCCCTTGAGAGTCTCGGCGACCTGGAGCTTGTAGTGGGTATAGATGACGGAACCCGTGTAAGCCGCCCAGGAGTCCGTGACCGTCCCCCGAACGATGGCCGTGGACTTGGCGATCAGGTCGTCCATGCTAAGCCGTTCCAGCGTGGCGCCCGCTAGGGGCACCATCCACATGGAGAATACAGCGAGCGCGGGCAATACTACAGCGGGTGTGAGTAAACTGCGCTTCACGCGCAGGTAAATAGCATGTAACAGACCAACTGATTCCGTTGATTCCAGGTAGTTTACACCGTACTACGGCTTTCCGCTGTGGCCCCGTGACACGGGGTTGGGGCAGGGTGTCCCAAAAACAGACCTCCATCGGGCTGGAGGCGCCCGACCGCCGCGAGCGGTTCGCGATGCACGTTCGAAGCCGCTTCGGTGGCTGGCAACGTGAAGGGCTTGGCGTCGGTCTGGCGATGGTCCGGCACATCGTGGCCGGGCACGGAGGCATGATCCACGGAGGCATGGTCAAGGTGGCCAGTGAACCGCGACAGGGCAGCACGTTCACCGCGCTGCTGCCCGCTACGGAGAGATCATGACGCGCAACCTGGTGGTGGAAGACGAACTCGGAATATCCCTCGATCTGGAAGACGACCTCAAGGACGACCTCAAGATGGAAGGGCTACGACGTGGAGATCGTGAACGGAAGTAAGGGACAATATCTGTCGTACCCTGAAGATTAGAGCTTAAGATTAGACCTTCTGCTATGGCTGAATCTCCTATCACGGCACGCGGCGTGGATTTTGCCGCCTGGTATCAAGATGTGGTCCTCCAGGGGGACATGGCGGAGCCCGCCGAGATCGTCAAAGGCTGCATGGTCATCAAGCCTAATGGCTACGCGGTCTGGGAACTGCTCCAGCGCGACCTGGACGACCGTTTCAAGGCTACCAACCACCAGAACGTCTACTTTCCGCTGCTGATTCCGCAGAGCTTTTTGCGCAAGGAGGCGGAGCACGTGGAAGGCTTCGCGCCCCTGCTGGCCGTGGTGACGATCGCCGGCGGCAAGGAACTGGAAGAGCCGTACGTGATACGGCCCACTTCGGAAACCATCGTCGGGCATTTCTTCTCCAAGTGGATTCATAGCTGGCGCGACCTGCCGATGCTGCTGAACCAATGGGCCAACGTGATTCGATGGGAACTGCGCACGCGCATGTTCCTGCGCACCACGGAATTCCTGTGGCAGGAGGGCCACACCGCGCATTCGAATCACGAAGAAGCTGTGGAAGAAGTTCTGCGCATTCTCGATATCTACGCCGCCGTGGCCGAAGACATGATGGCTATGCCTGTGATCAAAGGCGTGAAAACCCAAGCCGAGAAATTCGCCGGGGGCTTCCGCACCTGCTGCATCGAGGCCATGATGCAGAACGGTCTGTCGCTGCAGGCCGGCACCAGCCACGACCTGGGCCAGAATTTCGGCAAGGCTTTCAACGTGCAGTTCCAGAACAAGGAGGGGCAACTCGACTACGTCTGGCAGACCAGTTGGGGCGTGACCACGCGGCTGATTGGCGGCCTGATCATGACCCACTCGGACGACAAAGGCCTGGTGCTGCCGCCGAGGCTGGCGCCGGTCAAGGCGGTGCTGGTTCCCATCTATCGAAAGGACGCGGAGAAGGGCCAGGTGCTGGAGGCCGCCCACCGTATCGCCAGGGAAGTGGGCGCTAAGGTGGACGATCGCGAGGGCCAATCGCCGGGAGCCAAATTCTTCCACTGGGAGCGCCGCGGGGTGCCGGTGGTTCTGGAACTGGGGCCGCGCGATCTGGCGTCCGGCAAGATCGTGGTCAAGCGGCGCGATACGGGAACCAAGGAACCGGTGCCGCAAAGCGACCTGGCGGCCAAACTGCCCGCCGTGCTGCAACAGATGCAAACGGACTTGTACAACACGGCCCGACAGCGGCTCAAGGACAACACGGTGCTGGCGAATTCGCTGGACGAAGTGGAGGGGATTCTCAAGGACGTGAGCGCCGAAAAGGGCGGCGGTAAGTTCGTGATGGCCCACTTGAAGGACGACCCGGCGTGCGACGCGCGGCTCAAGGAGTTTAAGGCCACGGTGCGGTGCATTCCGCTGGTGGACGAATACGATGGACCGGGCAGGTGTATCATTACCGGCGAAACGGTGGAGCGGCGCGCGGTGATCGCGAAGGCGTATTAGGGACGGAGCCGGTGCCCAATCACGAATTGGACTAGATGCCTCTGAGCCAGCTAACAGGATGACGTATCGTAATCGCGGTATGGGGAGCGCGTGGCACACACCGCGGCATTGGGGACGCCGTGATTAATTTGGAATGCTCGGCTGCTTTGCGATCTGAAAATCACCAGGGATGGGCATCCCGGACGTCTGCTCTACATTCGGGCGGATAGAACGCCCTTTAAGTGGAGGTGAGGAAAGACGATCCCTTCCCAGAAGATGAGGACTATGCGACCGGCTCGGTGGTAGGCGGCGGTTGCTTGTTCTTTCGTGCCTTTGTTTCGGTCGGAGGATTAACCCTCTTCTCTCGACGCTGCTTGCTGCCCAGCATTGAGAGAAGATAGGCCTGAGCGGTCGCGTCGTCGCGGATGATCTCCCAGCTCTTAAAGGCTTCCGTAACGGTTTCAAGCTGAGTCAGCATCTCGATCTCCGTCACTTCGTTGCCCATATTATAGTCAGCGTCGATTCGACGCTGTTGGGCTTGAACAAAGGTGTTGGCCACGGTGCGCAAATGCTCGGCGATTTCGCGCTCGGTGCTCTCGGCGGGGTTGTTATTGAAATATGCGTTTAGTTCCGCTTCCTTGTTTGTGGAGGCGGTGTACATCGGACCGTGGTCGAACAGTCGTCCCAACGTTGGCCGGAGTTCCGCGCGAGCCCAATTTAGGGTTGCTTCTGAAATCAGCAAATGGAACAACGCATAGTAGGCGGTAGAAATGGCTCGTCGCATGATCGCTTGGCGGCGACTGTCAGCGGGGAGATTCGCTATATCCTGAGCGAGTTCAAGCAGGTCGTCGGCAAATGCCATTTAGGACGCCAAAGTCTGGTTGATTTTCGCCTGCTCGGATTGGCTGCGGAAATTGAAGTACGGTAAAACACCCCATTGCTCCAAAGGCTGAACCTGTTGAACGATGACGCTTGAGACGTGGTTGGTAACTTTCAGCAGTTGATCTCTTCGGCTCGCGGCGTCCGATAGAATAACCATGAAGAAGACTGCCGGTTGTCCCATCCAGTCGTTGTCAAGGGTTGGTATGATGCCGACAACATTGGGCATCAGGCCCTGGGCTGCTCGGGCTACTGCGGACTGGAACAGGGGTTGTTGCGCGAATGCCCTCGGGAGGTACACGAGTCCATTATTACGCATCTTGGAAGCGTCATTGACGAAGCCTCTGGAGAGCATCCGGAAAAAATCGGATAATACCTGGCTCTCCGCGCTCTGCGTAGCCTTCAGCAGCCAGCAGCCCAGCCAGACAATATGGCGGGTTCATCTTGGTTGGAAGATTTTTCTGAATCCACTCTCCTAGATTGCCGGACTCGGGCCCGCTGAAGATTAGGCCAGCCGCAAGTTCTCTGCCTTGGAACCTGGAAATCATTCGATCAAAAAACTCACGCCAGAAGAATAGACCCGATGGCATCTTACCTGGCCAGATTCTCGCCCGGTCTTTACCGTTCCTGAAACGCGGAATTGAGATCTTCCCGCGAAGGTTTTCTCCAAACGTACTTCATCCATGTGATTTGCCCCATTAGAATGAGCGGCTTTGACCCCGTTGACAGGATGGTGAACTCTCGCTGCTAGGAATCGTTCGAGGTCATCTTCAGCGACCCGGAATACGCTTCCGAGTCGGACGGCACGCAACTCGCCGTAATCCATCCAACTAGAAACCTCTTTGAGTTCTACACCCAAACGCCACGAAGACCCGCTTCTCGTTTGCGCCCCACCAGTCCAACTACACCAGCGGTGTAGAATGGACGTGATGAGCGATCTGGAAACCCAAGACCCCAACCAAGAAGAATATCGACCTCCGCTGCCGCCGGCGTCCTTCACGTTCTTCGTGCTCTCGCTGCGCGCGCAGTGCGAGATGCAGCTTGGCATGATGCCTTTCGCCGAGGAGGAAAAGGCCGAGCCGGAACTGGCGATGGCGCGCCACACAATTGACCTGATGGGCATCCTGCTGGAAAAGACCAAAGGCAATCTGACGCTGGAAGAACGGCGGCTGCTGGAAAACTCCCTCACGGAATTGCGGTTCCGCTTTGTCCAGATCTCGGACCAGGCGGCCAAAGCGGCAGCGCAGAAAGCCTGAATGTGGAGCCTTCCGCGAAGATCACCGTCCTCGGTTCCGGAACCAGCGTGGGGGTGCCCACTGTCGGGTGTCATTGCTCCGTCTGCACGTCCGACGATCCCCGGGACAAACGGTTGCGGCCTTCCATCCTGATCAGTTACGACCGCCACAACATCCTGATCGATACCACGCCCGATTTTCGGACCCAGGCGTTGCGGGCGCGTATGGAACGTCTGGACGCGGTGCTGTTCACCCATGCGCATGCCGACCACATCATGGGCCTGGACGACGTGCGGCCTTTCAACTACCGGCGGCGCACGCAGATTCCGATCTTCGCCGCGGAGGACACCATGACTGCGATCCGGCGCTGCTTCCAGTATGTTTTCGATGGTGTGAAGAAGGAGAGCAACATTCCGCAACTGGACCCGCGCCTGATCGATGGAGCGCCGTTCAACCTGTTCGGCCTGGAGTTCCTTCCCATTCCCCTGGTGCATGGGCGGCAGACCATCTACGGATTCCGTTTCGGCGCCGCCGCCTATCTGACCGATCACAGCGAGATTCCGGAATCGTCCATGGACCAGTTGCGGAACCTGGATGTGCTGTTCCTGGATGCCTTGCGCTACAAACCGCATCCGACGCATTCCACCGTGGACCGCTCGGTCAAGACGGTGGAGCAACTGTCGCCGCGGCGGGCATATTTCACGCATATCTGTCACGATCTGGCTCACGAGCGCGCCGAAAGCCTGCTGCCACCGCACATCCGGCTGGCCTATGACGGGTTGGAGATTGAGATTGGCGAGTCGCACCAGGACTAGGTAATGGAAACCCGGGGATGAAGGTTTACCGCAGCCTCGCCGAGGTGCCGGCCGATTTCGGCCCCAGCGCCCTTACTATCGGCAATTTCGATGGCGTGCATTTCGGCCATCGGCGCATTCTGCGGCGTCTCAAGGCGATGGCGGACGAAAAAGGCTGGAAGGCCTCGGTGCTCACGTTCGATCCGCATCCAACGCGTGTGGTTGCGCCGCAGCGCACGCCGCCTTTGATGACGTCGCCCGAACGCCGCGCGCAGCTTATGGGGCAGGAAGGCGTCGCGCAGGTGCTGATTCTGCCGTTCACGCGCGAACTGGCGTCGCTGGAACCGGCGGATTTCGTTCGCCAGTTGCTGGTGGAGCGGTTGGACGCGCGCGCGGTGCTGGTGGGCGACAATTTCCGCTTCGGCCACCGGCAGGCCGGCAACGTGCAGGTGCTGGCCGGCCTGGGCCAGGAGTTTGGTTTCGAAACCGAGGTGGTCTCGCCGGTGAAGTGCCGCGGACGGACGGTGAGCAGCAGCGGGATTCGCGAGTTGCTTCGCGCCGGCAAGGTTGGGCAGGCCGCGCGCCTGCTGGAGCGGCCGTACGCTCTAGAAGGCGAAGTGGTCAGCGGGCGCGGCGTCGGCTCCAGGCAGACCGTACCCACGCTGAACCTGGCCACCACCGCCGAATTGATCCCCGCCAACGGCGTTTATGTCACCCGCACGCACGACCTGGACACGGCGCGCGCGTGGAACTCCATCACCAACGTCGGCTTCCGGCCTACTTTCGGCGCCAGCGACGAGCTTTCGATCGAAACCTTCCTGCTGAGCCATGAGGCCGCAACAGGCCGTCTTGAAGACGGCGATCCGCGACGCATCCGCGTGGAGTTCCTCTGGCGCGTCCGCGACGAGCGCCGCTTCCCGACTCCGGAGGCGCTGAAGAGCCAGATCTTTAAAGACGTCGGCGCGGCGCAGAGCTACTTTCGCCGCGCCAGGGCGTGGATTGGAAGAGCATGCATTTCCTGCTGAGCGGGCTCTCGATCGTCCTGATCGACCTGCTGCTGGCGGGCGACAATGCGCTGGTGATCGCCATGGCGGTGCGCTCGCTTCCGCCACGCGAGCGGCGCATCGGCATCGCGGGTGGCGCCGCGGCGGCCGTGCTGCTCAGGATCGGCCTGACCGTGGTGGCTGCGCGGATTCTCCAGATCGAGTACGTGAAGCTGGCAGGCGGCCTGCTGATTCTATGGATTGCGCACAGGGTGCTGGTGGATGCCAGTGCGAAGCCGGACTCCGTGCCCGCGCCGCACCGTTTCTGGCAGGCCATCTGGTACATCGTGGTGGCCGATCTCACGATGTCCACGGACAACATTCTCGCCATTGCCGGCGCGTCCAACGGGAACTTCTGGCTGATCGCGTTCGGCCTGGCCCTGAGCATTCCGTTCGTAGTGATGTCGAGCAACCTGCTTTCGAAAGTGATGGACCGGTACCCCGCAACCATCTACCTGGGGGCCGGGCTCCTGGGCAAAGTGGGCGGCGACATGATCATGACCGACGGGTTCATCACCCGCTCGCTGGCGCCTTCGGAGGCCGTGAGATACGGAGTGGAGGCCGCGCTGGCGATTGCTTACGTGCTGGTTGGCCGGCGGATGTGTTCGCGCTAACCGCGTGCTCAGTTGGCCTTCTTCGCGGTAAATTCGACCGGTTGGCCCCCGCCCTGTCCGCCTTCCATGGTCCGGGTGAACTTGATGGTATCGCCCGAAACCGCACCCTTGTAGGTCTGTTTGATGGTGTTGTCGCCGAATGTGCGTACTACCACAAATGAAATGTTGTCACCATCGATCTTGCCATCCGTAAGCTCGGCGTCGCCGCCGCGGCCACCGCTCAGGGTGCCGGTCAACTTGGCGCCATCGGCCTTGAGGACAAACGTGTTGGTCTGCATGTTGCCGCCCCGTCCAGGGACCTCCGCGGTCCACTTCCCCGTGACGTCGGCGGCAAACGCCGCGAATGCAAAGAGGCCCAGCAGGGCGCTCAGTAAGAGAGTTTTCATGCAGGTAATGATGATTTTCCAAGTGCCGATGTTACAGGCCCGGTTCTCGCGCCAGCCCGGCTCTCGCGCCAGGCCAGTTACAGCCCCTTGGCCTCCAGGAAAGCCACCAGATCCACCACGCGGCAGGAATAGCCCCACTCGTTGTCGTACCAGGAAACCACCTTGACCAGGTTGCCGTCCAGCACCTTGGTCATCTCGGCATCCACGATGGAACTGTTGGAATTGCGCAACATATCGGTGGACACCACCGGGTCTTCCGTGTAGCCCAGAATGCCCTTCAACTCACCCTCTGACGCGGCTTTTAACGCAGCGTTGACGGCGGCGGTAGTGGTGGGCGTGTTCAGGATGGCCACCAGATCCACCACCGAAACGTCCGGCGTGGGAACGCGCATCGAATAGCCATCCAGCTTGCCCTTCAAGTGCGGCAGCACCAGTCCGATGGCCTTGGCGGCGCCAGTGGTAGTGGGGATCATGTTCAGGGCGGCGGCGCGGGCGCGGCGCAGGTCTTTGTGCGGAAAATCCAGGACTTTCTGATCGTTGGTATAGCTGTGGATGGTGGTCATCTGGCCCTTCTGTACGCCGAAGGCCTCGTCTAGAACTTTCACCACCGGCCCCAGACAGTTGGTGGTGCAGGATGCATTGGAGATAATGCTGTGCCGGGCCGGATCGTACGCGGCGTCATTCACGCCCAGAACCAGGGTGACGTCTTCGTTCTTGGCCGGCGCCGAGATGATGACCTTTTTCACCGAGCCGCGCAGGTGCTTGCAGGCGTCCTTGGCATCGGTGAAGAAGCCGGTGGATTCGATCACGACTTGCGCGCCCGCCGAATTCCAATCCAATTCCCCGGGATCTTTGGACTTGAAGACCTGGATGGTCCTGCCGCCGATGGTGATGGAGTGATCGTCATGCGTAATGGTTTCCGGCAACTGCCCGAGCACGGAATCGTACTTCAGAAGATGCGCCAGCGTCTTGGTATCGGTAAGATCGTTGACCGCTACAAATTCCACGTCGCTCCGGTGCAAACCGGCGCGGACGACATTCCGGCCGATGCGGCCGAAGCCATTAATGCCAACTTTGACTGCCATTGATTCTCCTGTTTTAAATGCGGTATAGGGTTACAGATCAGGTTATCAGGATACGGGTATCGGGAGCAACCGGACAACGGGATAATCGACTCTGAAATGAACGCCCTCGTACGGCGGCTTGTAACCGGCAGCTTGTCAGGGGCAGCTTGTCAGAGCGACCCTGGGTCCGGCGAATGCTGAAACCAACACAGGCAAGAATGCCTATGCTACTATTTAAGCGCGGGTTCCGCGCGTTGCTGTGAGCCTCCCCCCGGTCGATCCAAATCTCGAACAGCTCGTTTCCGATAAACCGCCCCTGCGCGACGATACCAGGTTCGCGGCGGGGAAGATCGCTGTCTTTCAGTACGCTACGGTCCTCATCTTCCTGTTTCTGATTTCGGGGTTCTGGCGGCTGCAGGTGCAGAACCAGGAAATGTACGACGAGCGGGCGCAGCAGAACAGCGTCAAGTCGGTACCGGTGCTGGCGCCGCGCGGGCGAATTCTGGACCGCGACGGGCGCGTGATTGTGGACAATCACTCGTCATTCACCTTGATTCTGGCGCGCGAACTGGTGAAGGAGGAGCACCTGCGGCCTATCGCCCAGGGGCTCGATCTGGATTATATGGACTTGCAACTGCGCTTTAGCCGTTTCCGCAGGCAGCCTAAGTACGTGCCCATCGTCATCAAGGAAGAATTGTCGCCGGCCGACCTCTCCTTCGTGGCTTCGCACCACGATTTCTTCCCCGAACTGGTGCTGATTCAGGCGCAGCGCCGCCTCTACCCACAGAATGGCATGATGGCCCACGTGATCGGCTATACCGGTGAAATCAGCGAAGAGGAACTGGACCTACCGGAGTTCGCCAAATACAATCCGGGCGACGTGGTGGGCAAGTTCGGAATCGAGCGCCAGTATAACGATACCCTGATGGGCGTGGATGGCCAGCGGCAGGTGGTGGTGGATAACCGCGGCCAGGTGCGCAAGGAGATTGGCATCAAGCCGGCAATACCTGGCAAGGATTTGCAACTGACCATCGATCTGGATCTGCAGGCGGCGGCGGAACTCTCGATGGACGGCAAGAACGGCTCGGTGGTGGCGCTGGACCCGCGCTCGGGCGAAGTGCTGGCGATGGTGAGCCGGCCGGCATTCGACTCGAATAAATTCGCGGTGCGCATTAAGAACAAAGACTGGCGCGAGATTGCCGACAATCCGGACAAGCCGATGATGAACCGCGCCATTCAGGAAGCCCAGGCGCCGGGATCCACCTTTAAGCCGATCATGGCCATCGCGGCCCTGGAGACTGGCAACATCAACGCCACCAGCTACACGGTGCACTGTCCCGGCGGCGCCTCGTTCTACGGCCGTTTCTACCGCTGCCATCTGAAGACCGGCCACGGGACGGTTCAGTTGCACAAGGGCATTGTGATGTCCTGCGACACGTACTTCTACACGGTCGGCAACAAGATGGGGATCGATCCGATTTCCTTCTACGGCGACCTGGTGGGGTACGGCCACCCGACGGGCATCGACCTGCCCCACGAACTGGCCGGCACGATGCCTTCGCGGCAATGGAAGCAGCGCACCTTTCACCAGCCGTGGTACGCCGGGGAGGTCATCTCGGTGTCGATCGGGCAGGGCGCGCTGACGGTGACGCCGATCGAGATGGCCCGGGCGATCGGTGGCCTGGCGGTCGGCGGTGTGTGGCATCATCCCCATTTGACCAAGGCCGGCAACCAGACGGAAAAGCCGAGCGAGTGGAGCTTGAATGCGGACAACCTGAAGGACGTCATCGATGGCATGTACGGCGTGGTGAACGAAGGCGGCGGAACCGGCGTGCGCGGGAGGCTGCCGAACGTCGAGGTCTGTGGCAAGACCGGCACCGCGCAGGTGGCGTCGGCCGAATTCGTGAAGAGCCGCGGTCCGGACAAGAACCTGAAGGACAACGCGTGGTTCGTGGGCTTCGCGCCGCGCGCGGCCCCGGAGATTGTAGTGGTGGCGCTGTACGAGCACGGCGGCGAGAGCTATTTGGCCGTGCCCGTGGTGCGTGATGTGCTGAAGGTGTATTTCGACAAGAAGGCGCGGCTGGCCGGGGGCGGGCAGGTGGTGACGGCCAGTGCCAAGCAGATGCCGGATGCCGGATCCCTGTGGCCGGTGGCCGGTGGCATGAATCAGTGGCCGGTGGCCGGTGGCCGGTGGCCGGTTATGGCAGCCCAAGAACGGTGGCCGGTGGCCGGTGGCCAGTGGCCGGTTAAGGCAGCCCAAGAACGGTGGCCGGTGGCCGGTGGCCAATGGCCGGTTAAGACAGCCTCCATCGTTGACGCGGCCTACATGGAAGCTCAGGCCCCGTCTACCCCGGATCGGGATGTCGAGGCCGCCAACCGGCCACCGGCCACCGGCCACCGGCCACCGCTTTCAACCTACCGGCCACCCGACTGAAATGCCCCGCTACCTGTCACCACGCGATATCGACTGGACGGCCCTGGTCATCGTGCTGCTGATTAGCTCGGTCGGGGTTCTGCAAATCTACAGCGCCACGCGCGAGACGGATTACCAATCTGCCTGGTGGAAGCAGATCGTCTACGTGATCGGCGGCCTGCTGTTCATGTGGATACTGCTGGCGTTCGATTATCACTCGCTGCTGCGTTATGTTCCGATACTGTACATCGGGTCGGTGGTGGCTCTGACGATCACGTTCCTGGTGGGGGATAAGGTGTACGGGTCGCGGCGCTGGATTCCGCTCGGCGGCGGAATTCACTTGCAGGTTTCGGAATTCGTGAAGCTGGTGATAATATTGTTGGTAGCCCGCTACCTGACCGACTCGAAGACAGATGAATTGGAGATTCGGGAGTGCTTGAAGCTGGCGGGTTTGGTGCTCATTCCCACGGCTTTGGTTTTGAAGCAGCCCGATTTGGGCACGGCGTTGGCGTATGTAGCCGTATTGATCGCGGGAGCGTTTCTCGCTGGTTTGAATTGGAAGTATATCGCCGCCATAGCCGTAGTGACGGCGGTTGTGCTTCCGGTAAGTTACGTTTATTTGCCGGATTACCAGAAGGCGCGGTTGGTGGGGTTCCTGGATCCCGAGCGGGACCCGCAGGGGAAGGGATATCAGTTGATCCAGTCCCAGATTGCAGTTGGCGCGGGCGGCATGTTCGGCAAGGGAGTGACCAAGGGGACCCAGACGCAGCTTCGTTTTCTGCCGGTGCCGCACAAGGACTTCATCTTTTCGGCGTTCGCCGAGGAGCATGGGTTCGTCGGCGTGGTAGTGATGTTGGCGTTGTTTTTCGTGCTGATCATGCGCATTGTGCAGAATGCGCAGACGGCGCCCGACCGAGTCGGTATGTACATCTGTATGGGGGTGGCGGCTTTGTTCCTCTACCACATGCTGATCAACGTCGGAATGGTGGTGGGGCTGATGCCCGTGACGGGCATTCCGCTTCCTTTCATGAGTTTTGGCGGTTCGAGCGTCTGGACGGATTTTCTAGCTCTGGGGCTGGTGAATAACGTCCGCCTCAGAAGGTTTGTGAATTAAGAGTTTGTGAATTAAGAGTTTGTGAATTTAGAAGAATATTCGGGAGCCTGTAGAGAGCTTCGGGATGGTGGCGCGAAAGGCGCTCCCCCAGTAGAGGAGCGGTTCCCGGCCGGATGGTGTATGAGGAAAATGCAGCTCCACATTCGGCCAGCGTGAGCTTGTAACGAGTTTTACATCGTTCCCCGGGTGGCCGGGGACTATCGAGACGCACGCAGGGCGCCCTACCTTCCTCACGGTACTTCTCCATGCCCCGGGGAGGCAGTCGATGTCCAAGGAGTTAGTGATCTCGGCGAACCGCCACGAAACACGCGTGGCGGTGATCGAAGACGATCAGGTAGTCGAAGTTTATCATCAACGCGAAAACGAGTATTCGCTCGCGGGGAGCATCCACAAAGGCAGGGTGACGCGGGTGCTGCCGGGCATGCAATCGGCATTTGTCGACATCGGCCTGGGGCGGGACGCGTTTCTTTACGTGTCGGACTTCTTCGAAGACAACGAAGAGTACGACAAGATCGTGACCAGCGTGGAGGAGAAGGTTCTTAACCTGGACCGCACTCCCGCGCTTCAAGCGCACGAAGCAGCGGTGGAGCCGGCGGCGGATACGGTGCCGGCAGCCGGGGCTACCGTTGATACCGCGCCCGCGCAGCCGGAACCGGCTGCCGCAGCCCCGCCGCTGGTTGTTCCGGGTGCCGCTCCGGGTGCCATTTCGGTTGCAAGTCCAGGTGCAGCGTCCGCCATGGTGCCGCCGTCCGCCGGGGGCCAGCCCGATCATCGGCGTGACGGCCGTGACGGGCGGGACGCACGTGACGGGCGGGGCCGCCGTTCGCGGCGGCGCCGGGGCCAGAAGGGTGGGGGAGGGGGCGGCAGAGGGCTGCCCGATTCCAAGTACTACTCGCCCAGGACTGAAGGTTCGCCCGAATCGCGGCCGGAGCCCGCGGTCCGCGCGGAAGTCGAACCGGTGGCGGCCGCACCGGTACGCGAGAGCCGCGACGACGATTTCTTCGTGCTGCCGGGTGAGTCGCTCGCCAAGTACACCGAACCCGCGGGTGTGGTGGAAGGTGCCCTGGAAGAGGAAGAGGTGGAGGAGTCCGGCATTGAGGAAATCGCCGGTATGGAAGGACTCGAAGCTGCGACCGAATCGGTAGTGGAAGCAGCCGCGGAGATGCCGGGGGAACCGATGGCTGCGCCAGAGCCCGAACCCGAGCCGGTTGCGGCAGCGCAACGAGAGCCCGAACCGGTTGCGGTAGCGGAGCCGGAACCGGAGACGGTGGCGGCCATGGAAGCAGCGGTGGAGAAACTGGATGACGCCGCGGCCGAAGCCGCGCCTGGGGAGCCTGCGGCGCCTGCGGCGCCAGCCGAGGCCCCGGCCCCCATGGAGGAATCGCCGGTGGCCGAAGCAGCGGAAGCTTCCGAGGACGCGGAAGACGAAGCCGCGGAACCCGAATCGGCAAGCGAGATCGAAGGCCAAAAAGCCGCGCCATTGGCGGCCGATGGCGGCGCCGAAGCCGAGTCCATCGTCGAACCGGAAGGGCCGGAACCGGCGCGCATTCCTACCAGCCTCACGGCCGCGCTGCGCGAGCAGAATCCGCGGTATCTGCAACACCGGGTTTCGCGCCGCATGCGGCGGAAGGGTGGGCGGCCTGACGACCGCGGACCGCGTCCCGAAGGCGGGCGTCCGCCGCAGGGCGAACCGCGCGGCGAACCGCACACGCAGGAAGCCCGCGGCGATGCGCGTCCGGAACATCGCACCGAACATCGAACCGAACCGCATACCGAACCGCGGACTGAACAGCGTACGGGGCCCAACCCGCGCGGCGGTGAAGCCAGGCAGGAGAAGCCGCTGCCTTCGATCAGCGATCTGCTTAAGGAAGGGCAGGAGATTATCGTTCAGATTGCCAAGGAACCGTTGGGGCAGAAGGGCGCGCGCATCACGTCGCACATCGCGCTGCCTGGCCGCTTCCTGGTATACATGCCCACGGTGGACCACATCGGCGTTTCGCGCAAGATCCCGAGCGACGATGAGCGCCTGCGGCTCAAACGGATTCTGCAGCAAAACCGCACCGGCATTCCGGGCGGGTACATTGTGCGGACGGCGGGCGATGGCCGCACCGAAGAGGAACTGCGCGCCGACATGATGTTCCTTTACAACCTCTGGCTGGACATGCGCACGAAGGCCGAACGGCGGCCGGCGCCGCTGCTGATCCATCACGATCTGAACGTGGTGGAACGCATCCTCCGCGACCAGCTCACGTCCTCATTCAAGTGCATCTGGGTGGACAACGAAGAGATCTACGAGGACGTTCTTGGTTTCGTGCAGCGATTCCAGCCGACGATGGTGGGCCGCGTGAAGCTGTACACACGACCGACACCGATCTTCGACGAATTCAACATCACGTCGGAACTGGAGAAAGCGCTGCGGCCCAAAGTGTGGCTGAAATCCGGCGGCTACATCGTGATCAACCAGACCGAGGCGCTGGTGGCGATCGACATCAATACGGGCAAGTATGTGGGCAAGTCGAACCGGTTGGAGGATACCATCGTCAAGACCAACACGGACGCCATCAAGGAGATTGTGCGTCAGATCCGGTTGCGCGATCTGGGCGGCATCATCGTGGTGGATTTCATCGACATGGACGAGCGCAAGAATCGCCAGAAGGTGATGCAGGCGCTGGAAGAAGCCATGCGCGCGGACCGGGCGCCATACAAGATTCTGCAGTTCAACGATTTTGGCCTGGTGGCGATCACCCGCAAGCGTGTCAAGCAGAGCCTGGAGCGCACGCTCTGTACGCCGTGCCCTTATTGCGAAGGGGCCGGTTACGTGAAGAGCGCGCAAACGGTGGTGGGCGAGATTCTGCAGGAGGCCCACAAGATTTCCCGTGCCGTTGAGGGCCAGGACGTGCTGCTGCGGGTATCGCCGGAAGTGGCCAAACTGCTGAAGTCCAACCAGAATTCCTACTTGCCGGAGATCGAGGAGATTCTGGGCGGACGCACGGTGATTGTGAAGAGCGACGCGCAGTTGCACCAGGAGAAGTTCGACCTGGCGTAAGTGGCCGCGACCGTGGGACAGACGATCGGTGTATGTCGTCTGTCGCCCCCCGGTGGTTTGAAAGCGTGACAGTAAAAGCAAAACCCGAAACCTGACCGACCACAGAAGGCGATGGTCTGTCCTACTTCGCGAAGGTCAGCCGGAAACCGGTGGAGAGCAGCACGTCATTGCGCTGCCGTCCGGCTGACGGGTTGCTCAGGAGGCGGTCGCTGGCCGTCACGTGCCAGCCGAGCCACTTCTTAATGGAGGTGACGGCTGACAGATCGAAATTCATCCGGTATTCGCCGGTCCTGCTCAAGTTGTGGAAGATGCGGAACGACTGCGTGATCGTAGTGGCGGCTGACGCCTTGAACAACAGACTGTCGCCGTAGCTCGCTTCGGCCGAATTGCGATGGATGTTGTTGTTGAAGTTGTCGCGATCGTAGTCGCCGCCGGCCGACAGGTCGAACTGCAGGCTCTCCTTCTTAACGGCGTTCCAGCCGAAGCCGCCGCCGGCCACGAACCGGAGGTTCAGGTTCTGGAAAGTGTCGTGCTCGTAATCGTTGAGCGTGTCGACGAAAAAGCGCGGTGCGACCTGGCGGTTGTACGACCACCCGCCGCGCACAGCGTTGGCCACATCGCTCGAAACGCCGTTGACGCGGGCGCTTGCGTAGATCTGGTTAAAGTATGTGGTGATCTTGTCTTTGGTGGTGATGCGGCTGGCGGTGAACGCCGTGGTCAGCGTATCCGTACGGGCATTACCGCGCGCCAGCGCCAGGCCCAGATCGAAATTGCCGGTCCACAGCTCCAGCAGGCCGGGATGCTGCAGCCGCTCCCAGGCGTGCTGTTCGGCGTCGTCACGCACCGCGGTCACGACCGCCAGAGGCGCCGACTTGGCGCCGGTTGGTGCGGCCACCTGCAGGGCGTCGCCGCTACTGGACAATTTGCCCTTCACGGTTTCGCCGCCGGGCAGAACCACCACCAGCTCGGCGTCGGACTTGATGCTCTTCACGGCCGACCAGGGCATGGAGACTTCGCCCAGAAACTCGCTCTTGATGGTGAGTTTGGCGCCGTCTTTCTTGACAATGGCGCCGGTGATGGTGTCACCGTTGGAGAGCACTACCTGATCGGCGGCCAACATGGAAAGGCAGGGAAGCAACAGGAATTGTAGGAACCGGATTCGACAGGACACGGGTTTTTCAGGTCCTCCTTCTTATTAATGATACCCGCGGACGCATCAGCGACCCTGGTCCGCATCGAGGTGACACTTCTTGTACTTCTTGCCGCTGCCGCACCAGCACGGATCATTGCGCCCGGGCCTGGGCGGTTTCACGACGGGCTCGCTTGGGCCGTAGTCTTCGCCGCAGATATCGTAGATGGTGGCTGGGTCTTCTTCGGCGACGTACGGTCCCATGCCGGCTCCTTCCGCCCGGAGTTTCCTGAGTTCCCGGTGTGTGCTTGCCGAAAGCAGATTGCCATGCTTTTTTAGCAGCGATGCAGCGAATTCGCTGTTGGTTCCCTGCATCACCCATGCCGCCGAGATGGCACCGGCCAGCAGCGCTTCCTGCTCTTCTCCCGGTTCGCGTTCGAAGTTATGAAGCAGGCTCTGCATGGCTTCCAATCGTCCTGGCACTTTCGGCAATTGGGCTATCTGCAGCGCCAGGGTTGCCCGCCTGATCGCGTCGCTCTGTGGGATGATGTCGCGAATCACTTGCAAGGCGGCGGCCGGCTGGCGGAATGAGATGCGGTGGGCGGCCCAGTGCACGACGTTGCCGAAACGCTCGTCTTCCAGTTCCATGAACTCGGTGATCTCCGGTAGCACGGACGGGTCGCCGATCTCGCCGAGCAGCGCCAACGCGCGCAGGACCATGGGGTCGTCATCCTCCGGGATGAGATCTTCACCGTACTCTTTGAGGATCCCCAGCAGCATGGGCGCGCAATCCGCGGCACGGGCCAGAATAGCATCGATCAATTCCGAGGGGAGCGGATCCTCACCGGCTTCGCGAAGCTGGTGAATCAGCCGGTGAGGCTCCAGTTCCAACGAGACTGCCGGCGGTTCCGGCAGTCGCGTCTCCTCCAGATGTTCGATGATGATCTGCAGCAGTTCGAAGTTCCGGTCGCTGCCGGCAAGCAATTTGGCGGGGAGTCCCGGCAGCAGCTTGCCGAAATCGATACGCTCGAGCGCCTCCTCATCGTAGCCGATCTTTTCCAGGCCGAGTCTGGCATAACCTGAGGCGAGTTGTTCGTCGGCGCCGCGGGCACCCAGGATGCGCGGAAGCACCATATACCCGTCATGGCCACTGGGGTGGTTGAGGATGGATGCGCGGGTGAAGCGCTCGGACTTGGCCAAATCGCCGGCCTGTTCGGCATCGAGCCCAAGAAACAGGAGGGCAATGGGATCGTTGGGGTCAGCTGCCACCGCCTGGCCAAAGGCCTCCACCTTGCTCAGGTCGCCGGACCTGGTTCGTGCGAACAGACTGCGGCGCAGTTCGTATAAGGATTCGGATGGAAAAACGATCATCGGCTCAGGCACGGCACGGGCGAGGTATCAGTGAGCCGAGTATTGCTGCTGCGGCGGATTGAGGGTCAATTCGAGCGTTTTTTCGTCTTCCGTGATATCGAAGATCTCTCCGAAGGTCTGGTAGCCTTTGGCGATCACCTGGACCCGGATTTTGCCCTGTGGGATGGAGGGAATCTTCGCCTCGCCATCCTGATTGGTGCGCAGTTCGAACGTGGTGCGCACGGCTTTGCCGAGTTTGACGATGGAGTGGCCCTGCACGAACCGGACCACCACGCTGGCGCGGTCCACCGGGTGGCCGCCCTGCGATTTGACCACAATGTTGATCTTGGTCATAGGCGCGCTCCAGACCGCGACGGCCGAAAGGAGAAGCGCCGCAAACAACAAAAATCGAATGGCAAGGACGCGCGTACGCATACCCTGATTATACGCAAATCATTCTACGCAAATCGGGCCGCCAGTTGACGATGGTGTTACACTGAAAATGTAGTACCTGCCAAGGCTCTTTGATGTGGGGGCGCAACGGATTCGACGGGATTGAATCGTGGTGGGGAGGCGTGCCGGGTTCCGAGCTCCCGTTAAACGATCGGAAAATTAAAACTGCCAACAACACGCAGTTTGCATACGCTGCTTAAGTAATTAGGTAGCCGCTCCAGCCGCTGAGCCCGCGCGGCGGTGAGTGAGCGTCATCCTGCGGGATTGGCCAATGGCTTCGGTCCGGAGCCGGCGGCTGAAACCCAATCGGACTAGGCCGCCGCCGCGCTTGCCGGATTCTGAAGCGGTGGCCGAAATCTTTGAGCCGGCTACGCACGTAGTCTCTTCATTGCGGGCTTTCTCGGACGGGGGTTCAACTCCCCCCGCCTCCACCACTATATTTACATTTAAATCAATCACTTACAGCGATCAAAGACTCCACGTAAGTTTTACGTAAGTAGCGGCGTGCTAAGATTGGGGCGTGCTGAACCTGTTCCGCCGCCATTTTGCCAAATGCTCCAGGTTCGGAGCTCGAACTCAGGACTGTCCTAGTCGGCCCAAGTGCCCGATCCATTTCGAGGGGATTGACGGCGTTGGCATGCGCCGTCAGCCTCAAGCCTTGAAAGATCCGGCATCTGGTAGTGGTGTCCGGGATTGGAATCGCGCGGTTGAAATCATCCGCGAGATGGAGCTGCGGACGCCACCCGAGCAGACCCAAAAACCGCAAGTCAACCTAGCAGATGCAATCGCCTCTTTTTTGGCCTTCAAAGCGAAAAGGAGCGCTGACGTTCGGCGGAAAGCACGTCTCTTGCTAGGTCGATTGAAGGCGTTTATGGAGGGCCGCAAAAAGTCAGCGGTGGGAGAGGTGACGTTCAGCGACTTGGTAGAGTTCCGGGCCGCATGGACCGATGCCGATACCACACAGCGGCGAAACCAGGAAGTACTGAAAACGTTCTTTCGGTTTTGTGTGAAGTCGGATTTCATCCTCAAGACTCCCGCGGCTGATTTAGACCCGATTCCCGAAGGCCGCCCGAAGACAGAGCCGTTCACGCATGAAGAGATGAGCCGGATCTTCTCTGCAGTGACCTCGCTCCATGACCAATACGGGCGTCGAGGACAACCGATAGCCGATCAAACCAAGGCATTCATTCTCGTGATGCGCTACACCGGCATGTCGATTGGCGACACGGCGAAATTGGAGAAGGCCCACGTTCAAGGCTGCCGGATCAGAACTTACCGCAAGAAGACACGTGAGGACGTGTTTGCGAGAGTGCCGTCGTTCGTCGTTGAAGCCCTAAACTCCGCCCCCCACGACAGTGAGCAGTTCTATTTTTGGACGGGGCGAGGAAAGCTCCATACCCGAACGAGCAAATGGGGCGCCCGTCTTCAACGGTTGTTCGTGGCGGCCGATGTGAGGACCGTGGAATCCGAAAAGAAGAAAAGGTCTGGCGGAAAACTGAACTCTGAGCCGCAAGCCATTAGAGTATCGATGGCTACCCCTCATATGTTCCGTCACACGTTGGTACGAGATCTACTGGAACACGGAACGCCCATGGAAGAAATTGCGGAATTGCTGGGCAACTCCATGAAGGTGGTTGAAAAGTATTACAGCAAGTGGGACACGCGGAGGCAAGCGCGGCTCGAAACGCGCTTGGAGTATTTCTGGGACCAAGACCCGTTGACGAAGGCCCTATCGCCAAAGTCCGGGTGAGAGCCTTCGCCTTGCTCAGGGTAGATCAAGCCTTGCCCGACATACGGCGATGAACTCGGCACAGGACGCTTTCGGGAACCCGGAGGGTTACGTGAGACCGCTTGTAGCGGGTACCTGGCCGCACGATCTTCAGAACACCATCCTCGCTGAAAAAAAGTCGTCGAACGGTATCTCGGGAGAGATTCCACATCTCGGCTATTTCGTCAACCTCGTAATGTCGTTCAAGAGCGGGGGTCTGCTGGAACGGCCCGGCCGCGCTGCTTGCCGGGATGGGAGACGCATCGGCCATAAGACTTCCAATTCTCCATTTGAAGGTGTAGTGTGCTGGATTCAGACGCTGATCGACCTGGAATGGCCTTAGCGGAGCCGATCCGCGGCTGGTTCACGGGCCTGCGACGGCCTTGACTCTGCCGAGTGCCGAGCCCAAAGCGCCTTTGGCTCGCCGTATTGAATAGAGGGGTAGGCGCTGACTCCATGCTCATTTGTATCGCATTCGGGGTGCTTGCTCCAAAAGTCTATCGGGGAGTGCTCGAGGACTGGAGTTTTGCGTCCAACCAGGGCCCGGGACGGCCTCCCAAGATCTGGCCGTAACAGCCGCTATTCGAGCGCATTAGCCGGATAACAACCCGCGAACAGGCGCGTCGGTGCTCCAGGAAACATTCTCCGGGGGCCTACGGCCGAGATCGATACAGATCCAGGGACATTTTCGGTTAAGAGCATACCGACCGCACGACGGCGGGGTTGGATAGATCCAGGAACATTTTTCGGGTCACCAGAGTTGAGCGGGCGGCAAAATCTGAAGGAGACTGGAGTCAGCTCCGGCCGGAGACAGAGTTAGGGCTGAAGCTCGGTTCCTCAGAGAATTGGGAACCAGAGGAAGCGGGGCCGGAGCACACGGAATCCACCGAGTTTGGGAAAATTGTTCTCTCTCTTTACGTGATCCATTCGCGGGCCGGGTATTTGTTTGTCGCAAGCCAGTGAATCAGAAACCAGCCGTTAGACGTTAGAAATGCCCGTATGGACGCGGAGCCTGGCTGGTCCAGCAACATTTTTTCGCAGCGACGCCATGGCGTCACGGCGGGCAAAATAGCCGAAATAATGTCTAACAACATTTTTGGCAGCAGCGCCAGGCGCGGCCGAGGGCGAAATAGGTCCAGCAACATTTCTTACAGCTAGCGGGGGGCGGCCGGGTCGGCGCGATGGGGGAGGGCCGAGAAATAGGTCCAGCAACATTTTCCGGTCACCCTGACCAGGGCTATCGAGTTGAGCCATGACTTGGTGAACCTGTCATGGCGGAAGTGTAGTGTCAGCGATCATCGGCGCCCCGTGAGCGAGCACAGGCTGCGGCAGTAAGGACTTGGATGCCGATCAACCGGCCGGCCTTGCAAACCGGCCATCAGCGGAATCGTTCTTCCTCGGTGGTGGAATCACAGCCGTCATTAGAATCCCCGATGGCTTCGATGACCTCTTGCCTGGACGGCCAACAAGGACGCACGGCGCCAGCTTTTTCCTTTCGTTTGCGGTTGGCCAGAAATCCAAAGTGGCGAGGTGGATAAAGGCGAAGGGAAGGACATGGAGGAGAAAACGACGAATGAAAGTCGACCGCGTCCAATGTCATCGGCTTGGTATGGTCGCCAGCGGCATAGTCCTTCCAACCTCCCGGCTTTTCTTTCCGAGATGTACATGCGGAGGCCGACGGTCGGTTCATGCTGATGGGCGTGTGGGACCGTGACCGTACCAACGGCCCTGGTGCACGGTGAAACGACTATTGGGCGGCTCTGAGTCGGATAACGAAGTGCCAGAGTCTCCGCGCACCGATTGCTATCAGTCGTCCCCTTGTACTACCTCTACGTGGCGTGCGGCGACTACCCGCTCCTCGTGCATATTCGCACTGCCACACGGGATACTACTGCAGGAAGTGCTGCCCAGCATGTTCGAAGAAGCCGAATGTCAGAAGAATCGGAACGAATGAAGCAGGCCGTTGAGGATCTGCCCGGCGACCTGGAGTTTCTTCACAGAATTCTGTGGGTCGTGGCGGAACCCGAACTGCGCTCCGCAGAGATGTGCGGTGTCAAGGTTCAGTCGTGCAGGCGGGCGTGGATAGATCTGGTTGACTGTCTCCACGCACCCGCAACGCTTGGGCCGATACCCCCATGTGAGGGTGTCCAGAATTCTTTAGCTGATCGCGCCGGGAAACCGGCACTCCGATATCGCTGCGATAAGCGCTCGCTGGTGATTCCAGCGAGACATTTGCCCAAAGTCCCAAGATGGATTATAAGAGGGCATGGAATCAAAACACCTCCCCTCTGAAGAGCTGCTGACGCCGCGAGAGGTCCCTGATACTGCGACCCCCACACTTCGCACGCCGGGACGTCGGTGGCGGTCGTCAAGCCATTTTCACGAGCCTCATCGCTTCGGTACGGTCTCCAAGCGCAGATCTCGTGTGAACGTGGTTCGCGTCCAGCTGAACTTGGCGAGTAATGGACTCTTCCACATCCTCGTGGCGGAAACGAAGCAACTTCCCGATTCGCACCGAGGCAATCCGAGGTTCCTTTGCGGTCGCGTGATTCTATACCCAGTCAACCGAAACATCGAGCCATGAAGCGGCCCCGTACCTCGATGATGAGAGCAATCGAAATCTCATGCGCATTACGGCAGACCAAAAGATCGCCGGCTATCCCGCCGTCCAGATTCGCCAACTGATGCGTGAGACCGTCGGCCGTTCAATAACGCTCCGGTATGTCCGCAAGGTCCTACAATGTTCCGATTCTGTTGCAAGCAGCGTATTGAATCTCCTGCACGAGGATGGCTTTATCGAGTCGGTAAGAGCTATATTAGGGCCGTCTACCAAAGGAACCGCACTCGCGATGGCTACGGCGGCTACACCTCTGCGGCGCGAAACTGCTGCGCGCCTAATTGCTGGTCTCGTCGAGCGCGCACGCGCTCTAAATGCCGACGATAGCTGGGCTTATCGTGTCGGAATGGTCGTGATATTTGGTAGCTATGTTCGCGGTGTCGATCGCCCGAGCGATGTTGATGTCGCATGTGAACTGCGTCCACGATGGAGGTCCGATAGGCAGCAAGCGCAGGAACAAGTGAGACGGGAAAATCGAGGGAAACCGTTTCGCAACATGAGCGAGTGGGCCACTTGGCCAAAACTGGAAGTGTTCCGCTTCCTGAGGGCTCGTGCACGCGGACTATCAATTCATGAACTCGACGATTGGATCCTTCAAAACACGGATCACCAAGTGGTATTCAAAGACGAGCCGAAAACCGCGGATGCCGAAGAATAGGCCAAGCATAGTGGTTGCGAAAACTGAAGTCGGGTGTGAGCGTTTGCCTCCGGAGCAAAAGGTCGGTGGTTCGAATCCACTCGGGCGTACCACCGTTTAAAAGACTTAGCGCCGTTTCGCTTTCGTTTCTCCCCATCAACTTCAAAAGGAATCCGGAGTCGCCTCGTCCGTCGAACGCAGCCAGTTCGAACATGGCTTTGAGGTGCGTGCGCGCTTTCTTAATGGCCGAGTGGCTGCGCTGCGCCTTGGCCAGGCCACTGAGCGAGCAATCCTTGCAACTGGCTCGCCCTCGCGGCCCGTGCACGTTTCTCCCCAATGGCCGGAAGCACGCAAGTCGGCGCCGTCGCAATGTTCGCGACTTGAAGGCGATGGAGCGTCCATCGGGGAGCGTGCGCGAGCGAGCTACTTCGATCAGGGTTGGCGAGATATCGAAGCCGTGAACGATGGTGTTCTCCGGAGCCCGGCGGAAGATCTCCAGCGTCGTCCCGCCGCCACCGCATGCGACATCCGCGATTCTATAAGGCGCGTCCAGGTGCAGTGCCTGAATCAGTACCGGGTCCACTGGCGCGAGCATGGCTTCCATGCGAGTGAGTTGGGCACGCCATTTCTCGCCGCGTGCGGCGCCCCAATCGGAAGCTGCGGGGGTCTTGGTTCACCATATACAACCCAGCCCGGCGATCTGTGGCTTTGTGGTTCGCACCGGGTACTCTGCGGGGACGCGACCGACGCCGCAGCCGTGTCGCGGCTGCTGGGCCAATCCCAGCCGTTTTTGATGGTGGCCGATCCTCCCTACGGCGCTTCCAGTACCCTCGTGGGGCGCGTGGATTGAAACAATACTGGGCGGCGCCGGGGTTGGCTCGTGCGTTGGTCGCGCCCCTCGTTTGGCGCGTGGATTGAAACCAGCAGCTATTTGCGGACGCAGCACAGCGGCAATGTCGCGCCCTCGTGGGGCGCATTGGCACGCCGCGCCTCTTTGGCCTCGCTGACTTCACACGATGGAATTCAGACTAAACGTCCCAATGGGTCCGGCTGCTCCCTGGGCACCGTTTTGACCGGCATTTCCGAGAGGTCCCTGGCCGCCATTGTTTCCATTGCTATTGCAGCCCCAGAAGTTGCAATCTCCAAAGCCGCCACTACCTCCGGCGCCGCCGACGCCGGGCGAGCCTGCAACGCCTAACGGCCCCCCGGCTCCGCCGGCGACCGGGGCTTGGACATCGCCGATGTTGAAGGCCTTGTACTTCAGAATCACGGCGCCTCCGGCGCCTCCCGGTCCTCCGTTGCCACCGTTTCCAGCGGCGCCGCCCTGGCCTCCATTTCCGCCGTCGGACGCATCTTCGCACCCGCCGCCGCCACCACCATTACCCGCGGCCCCGCCAACTCCACCCGGCCCGCCATTCCCGCCGCGACCGCCGCGTCCGCCGGAGGCATCGAATGTGATTCCGCCCTCGAACGTGCTCACCGTTAGAGTCAGTGTCCCCCCTGGGTTACCCGGGCCACCCGTTTGGCCGTTTCCGCCCGGCCCGCCCGCCTGGCCATCCTGGCCTCGGGTGGAGCCCGCGTCCCCGAAAAAGTGACATTGCGCCCGCTGCCCGTCGACAGCTCTTGGCATTGGGGCGCCGGGAGCGCCGTCTTGTTGATCCGCGCCTGCCGCGCCTTTGAGGTCCCATACTGTTCCGTTGGCCATGTTTTTCTCCTCGTGTTAGTTTCCCGTTATTCGGCCCGCAGCGAGAATCTTGTTCTCGTTGCTGGCAAATCCATTCGACTCAATCGCCCGCCGCTATTCTGTCTTCTGACTCCCTCGACTCCCCCATCCGCCACGGATCAAGGGCGAAGCCCTTGGCTAGTTTGTTAGTCGATCCGTGTTGGACGATCAGGGCTTGGTGGCTAACTCAGCCGCCAAGGACTGGAAGTTTACCCTTAAGACGTCAGTTACGCTGTGAATCAAACTGAAAATGCTGCCCCGCATGATGCCGGTGACGTCGAGGTTCATGTTACCCCCGCGTTGCACGATGCGGGCGCCCGTATACGCCAGCACGTTGTCCGCGATGGCGAATGAGATGTCGGAGTCCAGGACCAGGGTGGCGTTGTGGCTGACGACGATATCCCCGAGGCGCACAAACAGGCTATACACTTTGAAGTCCACCAGGAACTCCGGAACGCGGATCGCCCTAAGGCTGCCCGTCGCCGGTTTTGACTGCGAAACATCCGCGGCGACCGCGGATGTGGCGGGCGCGATGTTGGTAGCTCGCGTTACGTTGCGCGCCTGGTGTTGGCTGGAGGAGCAGTCGCAGGGTTTGTCCACATCCGAAGGGATCAGCCGCTTCACCGACTGGGGAGGCACCCTGTCATTGGGATCGAACGCCTCCAGAACGCCCCGAATGAAGGAAACGCTGTAACCGGCGATCCGGCCGTCCTGGTCGAGCTTCGAAAAGGAGGCGAGACCCTCCGTCCTGTCGATCTGCTCAAAGGCAGCACGGTCCGACAGGCGCGGGGCCGCCGGTGGTGGCTGCCCGGCTAATACCAAAAGCGCGGCCGTCGTGCGCGGTTGCATCGTGAGCATCGGCACCCCGATTTCCCGTGCGTCCCGTGCACTAATCGTCAGTGTCTGCCCGTCCTCGACGAGCAACGACGGATACCGTCCGTCGGGATTGCGATAAATCATATTTACCCTCCGATCAAGTATATGCGAATTAGAGATATCAACCGGGGATATTCTTCCCGGCCAACAGCCCCATAATACGCCAAGAACGTCGAGCGGGCCGTTCTTCATGTCGCAACCGTGTTCGCTGTGGTCACCGTCAGTTGCTGGCCGTTGGCGACTCCCTGCGCCGGAAGAAGTCCGGACATGAAACAAAACGAAGCGAGTATCAGCAGCCGCTGGCTGAGGCGCTCACAATTGAATATCGAGACTTCTCGCAAGCCTCGCGGTCCTCCCACTACTCGAATTCCTGCCGCCCGCTCGAAGTGGGCCATCATCTGTTGCCGGTCATCAGAAAACGTTAGTTTTCTGAGTTTTGGCCGGTTGTAAGGGCCGGCGACTTCATCCTCGCCGAAGGCGCGGTCATCCGTCAATCCTCAGCATCAAAACATTTCAACCAAAAA
>Ga0210402_10000752_pt1 | contig 35172 bp, 23 predicted proteins | sample IncBWC7MmetaG_FD_161055 | JGI IMG/M metagenome (GOLD analysis project Ga0210402, IMG submission 161055) | Forest soil microbial communities from Barre Woods Harvard Forest LTER site, Petersham, Massachusetts, United States - Inc-BW-C-7-M | ecosystem: Environmental > Terrestrial > Soil >...
GTTGTGGGGCGTGGGCGGGCTCACCTTCGGCCTCACCATGCGTTACCTCGGCCTGTCGCTAGGAATGGCGGTCGTGCTTGGGCTTTGCGCTGCATTTGGCACGCTCATCCCCCCAATTTTCCATGGCGAATTCATGACCCATGTCGTGGGGACAAGCTCCGGCCGCGTGATTCTTCTTGGAATTTTCGTCTGTCTCGCAGGAATTACCGCGGCTGGTCTGGCAGGCATATCCAAAGAGCGCGTCATGTCACCCGAGCAGCAGCGAGCCACCATAAAGGAGTTTGATCTGCGCAAAGGGATTGGCGTCGCTGTTCTTTCCGGTGTCATGAGCGCCTGCTTCGCTTATGGCCTGGACGCCGGAAAACCCATCAAGATTCTCACTTTGCAGCACGGTACCGCCAAACTCTGGCAGGGATTGCCGGTGTTGATCGTAGTCTTGGTGGGAGGCTTCCTCACAAACTTCATCTGGTGCCTGATCCTTCTCACCCGCAACAAAACTGGCTATCAGTTCTTCGATTCGCAGATTCGAGTGAACGGGCGTAAGGACGAACCGATCATCGAGACTGCGTTCGATGCGCCCAGCCGCGAAGTGGTGGAGCACATCGGCTCGTCGCATCCGGGAGGTACTCGGGTTGCCCTGATGTCGGAAGCACCGCCGCCGGTCGTCGTCCAAGCGCCCATGCTTCCTAACTATCTTCTCTGTGCTTTGGCGGGCACAACCTGGTACTTCCAATTCTTCTTCTACACCATGGGCGAGAGCCAGATGGGACGCTATGGTTTCTCCAGTTGGACGCTGCACATGGCCAGCATCATCATCTTCAGCAGCCTTTGGGGAATCGGCTTCAAAGAGTGGAAAGGCGCCGGTGCGCGCGCCGGATCACTCCTTGCTTTAGCACTATTTCTGCTGGTTGCATCGACAATGATCGTTGGCTACGGCAACTATCTTGGTTTGGCGAATACCGCGCATTAGTCAGGCAGAACTCTTCCCCGAGTTTCCACCGCAAGGGGAATAACCAACAAACCAATTCCAAAAGCAATCGCTGTAAACGCAACCGGCTTGCCGAGAGTTCCGATCCGGCTCACCAGCGCTCCCAGAGCGAAGTTCACTCCGGCGGCGATGAAACGTCCGAATGAAGTAGTGAAGGCAAATGCGGTCGCGCGAACCGCGGTCGGGTATTGCTCTGGCAGCCAGAGACTGAAGATCGTGAAGTTCCCGCCAAAGAAGCCCAGGAAGAATAGCACTGCGATGAATTGGCGTAATCCGTGTGCCAGGTAGAACGCCCAGCCAAAGCTCAGCAGAATACAAATTGCCATGCCGAGAAAGTAGAAAGCGAGAGTTCGCTTGCGGCCAATTCGTTCGGCCAATGGAGGGACCGCCAGGCATCCAAGGATCGTCCCCAACGATAGCAACCCCATTCCGAAAGAAGATGTCCGCATGGCTTGCGCTTGTGACAAGCCCTCACGTTTTGCCAGGCTGACAACCGCCGTCGGCGCATATACGGCTGCCGCCCACAAGCCGCAAATGGCCGACGCCAGCAGAAGAGTGTTGACCAGCGTGCGCCTTGTGTAAGGAGGGTGGAAAATTCGGCGCAGAGACGAAAGTCCGCCCTCAGTTTTCACCTTCGTGTCTTTTTGCCAGCGCTCGGGTTCTTTCACTCGCAACAGAACCAACGCAGCCACGACGACGGGCGTCAGCCCGCACCAGAACATGGCACGCCAGCCATAGCGTGCTGCGATCGTATAGTTAAGGGCGGACGCCAGGAAAAAACCGGCATAGTAGCCAGTCTGCAAATATCCCGCGCCCATTTTGCGGCGGTCTTCCGGCCACGCTTCGGCTACGTAGGTTCCCGCCAGCGCCCACTCGCCACCGATGCCAATTCCCGCGAGCAGTCGGAACAATCCCAACTGCCACACCGTCTGCGATAACGCAGCCAGGCCCGTGAATGTGGCATAAACAAAGATGGTGGCGGCGAGCACGCGGGTGCGCCCGAACCTGTCGGCAATCGGTCCCCAAATCAGAGATAGTCCCCATCCCACAAGGAAGAGAGCAAACAGAATCGATCCAGCGAACCCGACGTTGGCTGGAGAGGCTTCGTAGCCAGACTTCGGAAGCAGTTCCATGAGCGCGGGACTGAGGACCAGTGCGTAGATCACCGAATCCATGCCGTCGAGCGTCCATCCAGCCCATGCGCCCCAGAAGCCAGTGATTTGCTCGCGTGAAAGCTTCGTGTGGACCGGGCGATTCGCTACTCCAACTGCCACGCTGTTTTCTCCTCAGTGGGCAGGAGCATAACATGCATCGCTGGCAGGACTATCTACGCTACGGGATCGCTTCCCGGGCTCTTAAACATCGCTACCAGTGCGGGCTTCATTACCTTCCCCATCGCATTGCGAGGAAGGGCATCCAGCACGAGAAGGCGGGAAGGCAGCTTGTGCGAGGCCAGTGATTCCTTGGCCCATGCGCGCAAAGACGAGAGATCCAAGGCGACGCCATCGTGCAGTACCACCGCCGCAGCGACGCGCTCTCCCCAATCTTGATCGGGCACGCCGACTACGGCACATTCCCGCACCGCAGGATGTGCGCGCAGCGCCTCCTCAATCTCGAGCGCTGATACCTTATGCCCGCCAGTCTTGAGGATGTCCACGTTCGTCCGGCCCAGAATGCGATACACACCGCCCTCGACCACCGCAGTGTCGCCAGTGCGAAACCAGCCGTCGCGGAAGGCATCGCGTGTCGCGTTGGGCTGGCCCCAGTATTCCGCGAAAACGTTCGGGCCACAGACTTTGATTTCACCCGGCGTTGCGGGTGGAACCGGATTACCATCATCTCCCACAAGCTGAACTTCGACGCCCGGCAGCGGTGTACCGACGCTGCCGGGAACCCGCTCACCCAGCAACGGATTCGACAGGGCCATGCCGATCTCCGTCATGCCGTAACGCTCAAGCAGAGCGTGGCCGCTGATTTCCTTCCAGCGTTGCAGAGTGCTCACCGGCAACGCTGCTGAACCGGACACCATCAGGCGCAATCTGGCGCATGCCTGTGTTAGCTCCGCGCGACGGGCTGGCGAGGCTGACTCCCAGGTAGCGATGAGCTTCGCGTATATGGTCGGCACCGCCATGAACAAGGTGAGTCTGCCATCGGCGATGCGGTCCCAGACGGCATTTGCATCGAACCGCGGAAGCATGTGGCAAGTCGCCCCCGACCACAGCGCGCAAGACATAACGTTGATGATTCCGTGCACGTGATGCAGCGGCAGGCAAAGCAAGATAGCATCGTCAGCGGACCATTCCCAAGCTTGCACCAGGCTCATGATTTGCGCAGTAATATTCGCATGAGTAGTGACCACGCCCTTCGGCCGGCTCGTCGTGCCACTGGTGTAGAGAATCATCGCGCGCCGCTCGCTGGTAACTTCCGGCAGTCGCGGCGCCGTCTGAAAATCGAACAGATGCTCGCAAGGAAATACGCGAATCCTACGAGCGGCGGCGATCGGCTCCAGAAGGGCGGCAGCAGAGGCGTCGAACAACAATGTCGATGTTGCAGAGTCGTCGATAAGATATTCCAGCTCAGGCTTCGTGGAATTTAGCGGCAACGGAACGGCGACGCCACCCGCCCGCCAAATGCCCCACTGCAGGGCGACCCACGGAAACCCCGGCGTCACCAGAAACGCCACGCGAGCTTGGTGTAGATCCTCCCGGCCGGCAAGTAGCCCGGTGGCCACGCGCGACGACACATCAAGCAGGTCCCGATAGGTGAACGCTCCCTGCGAATCGACGACCGCTGTCCTTCCACCGTGCTGCTCGGCGTGTACATGCAGAAGATCCCGACTGGTGCGGCTGATCACGTGCAGACTTTACGTCGTCATCGGTTGTATTGTCCACTTGTCCGAGGTGTGTTCCCGCCAGCACCCCAAATAGCGGGAACCACAAATGACTACTCTGCAGGCAATGAAAAATGGAACACGGAGCCTCGGCCGAGCTGACTGATCACACCGATCTTGCCTCCGTGCAATTCGACGATCGCTTTCGCAATCGGAAGTCCCATGCCTGTTCCGGGCATCAGCATGCGCTGGTCTCGGCCGCGATAAAACTTCTCGAAGATCATTTCCTGTTCCATCTCGTCGATGCCGGGACCTTGATCCGCCACACTCGTGATCACTTCCGATCCTTCCGCCTCGACAGTGATGTGAATAGGAGCCTTCGCTGAGGAATACTTTCCTGCATTATCCAGAAGCTGCGAGATCACCTCGGTGATTCGTTCGAGATCCAGGCGAACCAGCGGGAGTTTGGGAGAGATGGAGATTTCAAGCGGATGGCTGCGCAATGCTGGCTGAGAATTCTTGATGGCTTGATCGACAGCCTCGCGCATCTGATGCGGTTCGAATTGAAAATGGAGTTGGTGGGCATCCAGTTGAGCAACCTCCCCGGCCTCGCCGACCAGGCGATTGAGCCGGTCGCTTTCTTCATTGATTACCTGAAGCAGATCGGTACGCTGTGCTGGGTCGAGATTCGCATTAGAGAGAAGTGTTTCGGCTGACGCCTTAATGGAAGTGAGCGGTGTCCGGAACTCATGAGTGACAGAGTCCAACAAGACCGAACGAAGCCGATCACTCTCGCGGGCGGCTTCACTTCGCGTTAGTTTTTCCACAGTGTTGGCGCGCTCGATCGCGATCGCGACCAGACTGCCAATCGCCTCCAGGCTCTCTCGCGAAAGGTCGCATCCCGCCATCCCCAGAGCGCCGACAGATCTGACTCCCATGCGCACTGGCATATAGCAGACGTGCTGCTGACGGTCCAGAACCGGTTCTCCACGATCGCTGATCGATTTCAGCTGGTCGCTCGGGAAGAGCGTTCGGCTGCGGTCATCCACAAAATACGTCTCCTGCTTGCCTTCGAGGAAAAGGGCCGCGCCGCTGACATCGAATGAGTCCGCCAGATGTTTCGGAATGACATTCAGCAGTTCGAACACATTCTCGCTCAACCACAACTGCTGGCTGAATGCGTACAACCTTTCCACTTCCCTTCTGCGCTGGTCCGCATACTCTGTTCCGCGCCGAGCTCGCTCCGAGAGTTGGCTGGCCACGCCGGCAGTAACCAGAAAAGCCACAAGCGCGATCCAGTTCTGCGGATCGGCGATGGTGAACCGGAAGAGCGGCGGCAAGAAGAACAAATTGTAGGCTGCGGTTGCGACAAACGCGGTGAAGATTGCATAGCGCAAGCCCCAGGTAGTAGAGATCAGCAAGACAGCAAGCAGGAAGCTGAATCCGACTGTCGTCGGGTTCACGTGCAGCCATCGCGAGAAGAGCAACACAATTCCCGAGAGAATCAACAGGCAACCAAATAGCCGTACGACCGGATTGTTAAGCTGTCGTTTCATGTGCGAGGATTCCAACTCGACTTCTGAACGGTTACGAGGATAATACATACGCATGCCCAAGACACCCGAACAGTGGCTGGAGGAAACCACGCCACGCAAGAGACAGCCGGTTTTCAAGCTCTTCTTGGGCTACGCGCCTGGCGTCGGCAAAACATTCAACATGCTCAGTGAAGGAATCCGTCGTCACAGCCGCGGCGAAGACGTGGTCATCGGAATTGTGGAAACTCACGGGCGGACGGGAATTGCGGAATTGGCAGCTAAGTTGGAAACAGTGCCTCGGCGCAAGATCCAGTACCGAGGTGCAACTTTCGATGAGATGGACCTCGACGCGATCCTGGCGCGGAAGCCCCAGGTTGTGCTGGTGGATGAACTGGCCCACACGAATATCGAGGGTACCCAACATTCCAAGCGGTATCAGGACGTGATGGATTTGCTGGATGCGCAAATCGATGTGCTGTCCACCATGAACGTGCAGCACATTGAGAGCCTGATTCCAACCGTCCTCAACATTACCGGAGTGCAGGTTCGCGAGGCTGTGCCTGACTGGGTCATGCAAAAGGTCAACGAAATCGTGCTGGCTGACCTGACGCCGGAGGCCCTGCAGACGAGGATGCGACGCGGGGATATCTATCCGCTCGACCGGGCAGAAAGGGCGCTCGGACACTTTTTCCGGCCGGGCAACTTGATCGCGCTGCGCGAACTGGCGTTGCAACAGGTCGCCGGGGCAGTCGACCGGAGCCTTGAGTCGTATCTGGAACGCGAAGGGTCAAGCAAGACTCTTGCACTGCGCGAGAGAATTGCGGTGTGTGTCAGTTCCAGCCCCGCGGCGCAATATCTGATCGCACGCGCGGGACGGATGGCCCAGCGCATCGATGCGGAACTGTACGTCTTGTACATCGACGTTGGCGCCGACGAGGATCCACAGGATCAAAGGAGCCTGGCACAGAACTTACGATTTGCCGAAAATCTCGGAGCCAAGGTGATTCGATCAAAGGGAAAAAACGTCGCAGAAGAAGTTGCAAAGATCGTAAGAGAGCACCACGTCACCCAGGTCGTGTTCGGACGATCGGCTCAGAAAGGATGGAAGCGGTATCTCTATCTTTCAGCGATCCATAAATTCTTGCGCGACGCTCCGCCTGTAGACGTACACATCGTCACACAGGAAATGAAGTGAGTCACATGGTCAATCCAGACGGCAAGCGGAACATCTTGGTGGTCGATGACGAGGCTCAGATTACGCGAGTGCTCAAAACCTCTCTGTCTGCGCAAGGCTACGGAATTCGAACTGCATCCGACGGCATGCAGGCGCTTCTGGAGATGAAAACCTGGTTTCCGGATCTCGTAATCACCGATTTGCGAATGCCCAACATGGATGGACTGGAGCTTTGCAGGCAGATACGAAGCGAATCTCGTATTCCGATTATCGTCCTCTCAGTAAAGGGCGAAGAAGCGATCAAGGTGGAAGCGCTCGATGCAGGCGCGGACGACTACGTCACAAAGCCCTTCAGCATAAATGAGCTATTGGCGCGAGTACGTGCGGCTCTTCGTAGAACTCACATTGATGAGCAGTCTGATACCCCTGTAATCGACGTCGGCGATTTTCACATCGACATTCCAGGCCGACGCGTGGAAGTGCGAAGTCAGGAGGTACGGCTTACTCCGAAAGAGTTCGATGTTCTCGTGTACCTCGCAAGGAATCCTGACAGGGTCATCACACACCGGGCTCTGCTGGCGGCCGTCTGGGGTCCGAATAGTGTGGAGCAGACGGAATATTTGCGCGTCTGTATAGGTCACTTGCGCAAGAAGCTCGAACTGGACGAAGCTGTGCCACGCTATATCGTCACCGAGCCCTGGGTCGGGTACCGATTTGAGCCTGGACAGTGAGCTTTGACTCGCAAACGACTGCTCCCCATTCGATCATACTTCGGACAACTTCCATTCTGGCTGCTCGGCGCAGCTTTACGAATTCTTTATCAACCTTTTATCCGAACTTTATGGGTCTTCGTGTCCAATGATTGAAGCAATCCAGGTGCGTGGGAATGCGTTAAGGTTCCCGCCGAGAAGTGAGCATGCTACTGATACCCATGGTAACGATGTTGTGCACGGCAGGGACGGCGTTCTATGTGCGATTCCTGTTTGCATTATGGCAAGAGTGCAAGCCTCGATTTACCGGACACCGCACTCCCAAACCTCCTCGGGTACGGGTGGACAAGCTCTCAGTACATAGCGCGCCGCCATCCAAAACCTTCCGCGACCGCGCCGCATTGCAAATCACCGAGATACCCAACAATGCATTTTTCACAAGATAGGAAGGGGGAACATCTGATGTCGATTCAGGAAGTAGCACCGGAACAATTGGCACAACTCTTTCACCGTTATCACCAAGCGCTGGCCCCGTACTTCGACTGCTCAGAGAAAGCAACCGCTGATAGCTGGGACCGCATTCCGGCTCAGGAAAAGAGCCGGTTGATTGCGGCCGCCCGGCTGGCTTTGCTTGAATTGTCAGCCACGGCTCACGAGCAGGAAGCTCCAAGGCAATATTTCGCAAAGCCGGGCACCGCCGAATGGGGCTGCTGAAGTCAATCGACCAGACAACGACTCCTTCTGTGACACCGCAATTGGGCGAAAACCAGTACGACCGACTCTTTCACAGTCGTTCGCATCTTTACGACTTTTTTATGAACTTTTTAGACCAGCTTTATGCAATTTGTTTTTGAATGAGAGTACTCGGCTAAAAAGGGCGTCAATGGCAGAAAGGTATGGTGCGGGTTGAAAACCGAACAAAAGAAGCCGCTGCGATTCGTTTTCGTAACCAAGTTTGGCGTTGGGTTCGTGTTCATAGTGCTCTTTTTCTCATTGCAGGCGTTAGCACAATCCGACCAGCAGCTGGAACTGGCCAACTCTCGGCTGGACAATTCGAAGGAATCTGGTGTAAACGCAGGCGCAGCTTCTGACTCCACCGACGCGCAGATTATTGAGGAACTCGACAGAATGCGCGCCCGGATCCAAGAACTCGAGTCCCGACTGAAGGGGCGGTCCTCCGATGCGATGGCGAGAGATCCCGTTCAACCTCCCTCAAGTGTCAGAAACCAACTCGTGAGTAGCTCTATTTCTCCTTCACAGACCGTCGACCAGCAGAAGGGCAACTCCGACAGCAAGACTAAGGCTGCAAAGGACACGAAGGCCGAGCCGTTCGCCTTCGCCGACTGGACCTGGTTAACCGGTAACCCGCGCACCAAGGAAGCAGCCTTTGATTCCAAGTTCTTCACACCAGAAATTCGGGCGGACGTCGAATACACGTACGACTTCAATCATCCCAAGGACGACACCATCGGCGGGTCGAGCGAGATCTTCCGTTCCAATGAAATAGGGCTTACGCAACTGGGAGTGGGCGGCGATTTTCATTACGATCACGTCCGTGCTCGCTTAATGACGCAGTTCGGCATGTATTCTGAAACCACCCCGCGTAACGATGCCAGCTATTCGCGCGGCCAGTGGAACCTGGCCGATGCTTACCGCTATGTGTCCGAAGCGTACGGTGGTTATCACTTTGACGCCTTGCACGGCATCAACGTCGATGGCGGCATTTTCATGTCATACGTGGGACTTTTCAGCTACTACAACTTCGACAACTGGGCCTATCAACCGTCATACGTTTCTTCCAACACACCTTGGTTCTTCACGGGAATGCGAATTCAGGTTTTTCCGACGGAGAAACTCAAGATCGAGCCATGGATCATCAACGGTTGGCAATCCTACGCCCGGTCCAACGGACGATTGGGGCTTGGCGGTCAAGTTTTATGGCGTCCGACACCATGGCTTTCGATCCTTTCCAACAATTACGGCGTCGGCGCCGACGCCTTCGGCATTCCCAACCGAACGCGGATGCACACTGACGACAGTGTTGAAGTCAAGTACTACGATCATCCGGAGCGGTTCCTCGACAAGCTCGCTTTTAGTCTCACGGGAGATGTCGGTTGTGAAACCGGCGGGGGCGTAAACTGCACGACCAATCAAAGGAACTCTGCGGGACAGATCATTTCCTACAAGCAGAGCTTCCTCGGATATATGGTCTATAACCGCGCATGGTTTCACAAGGATCGCTACGCGATCACCGTCGGGGGCGGAAAAATCAACAACACCGGCCGCTACCTTGTGCTGCTGCCTCCGATCAACGGTGCCACAGCAACCTCTGGCACTCCGTATTTCACTGAAAATCCTGGCGATCCCTTCAAAGCCTGGGACATTTCGGGAACTTACGATTACATGCCAAGCCAGTACATTACGTTCCGCTGGGAGTTCAATCATCGTCACGCGAATGTTCCCTACTGGAGCGGTCCGGGCGGGATTACGCCTCCGGGCGGTAACAATGGCAACCCGGGAGCCAACATTTTCGGCTGGCAACCTGATCTCCGTAAGACGGAGGATCGCGCCACCATGGCGATTCTCGTGAAGTTTTAGATAACGGAGCTTTTATCTTGGGGAGGCGTTGCCTCCCGAGACGCAAACCGGCATTTGCACAATGGGCGGGGGATGAAAGGCATGGACGAACATGAGATCGCATGTTGCATGCGTATTGCTGGTGCTTGCACCTGTCTGCCACGGACAAACTCAAGAAACGGATGATCTACAGAACCGCGTACGGCAACTCGAGAAAGAAGTGAGTGAACTCAAACAAATCGTGAAGGCTTTCGAAGCTCATGAAATATCCAGCAGTGGAGCATCTTTGTCTGTAACGATGCCGCAGCCTGCTGCCGGGCTGCCCATTGAAAGCACCGAACAGCCGGTTGGAACTCAGTTGACATCAACGCTGGGTAACGACGATCGTAAGGCACTCGACTTCTGGCACGGCACCACTCTGAACCTTGGGCTTGATACGTATTACGGTTACAACTTCAACAACCCGGTCGGCCGGGTTAATACGCTTCGCGCCTTTGACGTGCTAAGTCATGAATTCAGTCTGAGCCAAGCCAGCGTAATCCTTGAACACGCGCCGGATGTGGCCGCGGGACACCGGTGGGGCGCACGTTTAGACCTGCAGTTTGGTCAGGCCACGGACACATTGCAAGGGAATCCTTCCAACGAGCCGCGTCCTGACATCTACCGCAATATCTTTCAGGCATATGGCACATACGTTGTCCCCGTCGGCAGGGGAATTAACGTCGATTTCGGCAAGTGGGCGAGCCCGCTGGGCATCGAGGGAAACTACACTAAAGATCAGATCAATTACTCCCGCTCCTACTGGTTCAATTTTCTGCCGTTCTATCACATGGGCGTACGCGCCAGCATTCCGCTGAACAATCGATTCAGCGTGAACTACTGGATTGTGAATGGCACCAATCAGGTTGAAGCTACGAACGGTTTCAAGGATGAACTGTTCGGATTCACAGCCAAGCCCGTCAATAGCATTACCTGGACCGTGAACTACTATATCGGCCAGGAGCATCCGGACCGTACTCCGTCCACGAACTGCGGGCCGATCCCGGTACAGCCCGGCTTGTGCTTCACCGCCGTCACTCCCGCGCCCAACGGAAAAACGCACATTTTTGACAGCTATGCCACCTGGAACGCGACGCCGAAGCTGACCCTGGCGTTGGAGGGCGACTATTTCATCCAGCGTGTCTGGAAGAATGCCGCTCCAGGTGAGTCGTCGGCCCCTTCGCACGTGGACGGCGGCGCCGCATACGCCCAGTACCAGGTGACGCCGAAGATCGCCCTCGCCACTCGGGCCGAGTACATGTCGGATCGTGGCGGATTGTTCAGCGGCTTGACGCAGTCCTTGAAGGAAAACACCGTCACCTTCGATTACAGGCTGGCCGATGGATTCCTGATGCGCTACGAGTGGCGGCGTGATTTCTCGAACCAGCCATCATTTCTTTCCGACAGACAGGGTGTCCTAAAGAAGGAGCAGAACACTGCAACCCTGGGCGTGATCTGGTGGTGGGGTCGAAAAGAAGGTTCGTGGTAACCGGCTGAGTCGCATTTTGGAGAGTGTTATGCAAGACATCCTTTGGATAGCAGTTACGGTCGCATTCTTTGCCGCAGCGATCGCTTACGTTCACTTTTGTGAACGCGTGAAGTGAGGGAAAGTCATGAGCCTCGAATCGATCATCATGCTTGCGGTCAGCGCGCTGACCACCGTGTATCTAATTTACGCGCTATTGCGTCCGGAGAAGTTCTGATATGACCCCGAATGGGTGGTTCCAGATACTACTGTTTCTCCTGCTCGTATTCCTGGTGACCAAACCTCTAGGCATTTTCATGGCGCGTGTGTTCAACCGCGAAAAGACATTCATGGATCCAGTCCTGCGGCCGGTCGAGCGGTTGCTATACCGCGTTACGCGCGTCGACGAAAACCACGAGATGCGCTGGACGGAGTACGCAGTTGCAGTGCTTCTGTTCAGCATGGTTTCGATGGTGGTGCTCTATTTGATGGAACGCTTGCAGGGATATCTGCCGTTCAATCCGCAGAAGTTCGGTGCGGTGGCTCCGGCTCACCTGGCGTTCAATACGGCTGCGTCGTTCACGACCAACACGAATTGGCAGGCTTATTCGGGTGAGACCACAATGAGTTACTTCACCCAGATGGCCGGACTGGCCTTCCACAACTTCATTTCGGCTGCGACCGGTATTGCACTGGCGATCGCACTGATTCGGGGCATCGCGCGGCGACAGATGCAGACGATCGGCAATTTCTGGGTTGACTTGGTCCGCTGTTCGCTCTGGGTGCTGCTGCCATTTTGCCTGATAGGGTCTCTGGTTCTTGTATCGCAAGGAGTCGTTCAGAATCTGAAGCCGTACGACACAGCGAAACTGGTAGAGCCCATGCAGGTGCAGAAGGTCGGTGCAGATGGCAAAGCGGTCGTCGATAACCAGGGCAGGCCGGTCATGGACACCGTGACCGGCCAAACCATCGCGCAGGGGCCAGTCGCTTCGCAGGAAATAATTAAAGAGTGGGGCACAAACGGAGGGGGATTTTTCAATGCGAACAGCGCGCATCCGTTCGAGAATCCGACGCCCCTCACCAACCTGATTGAGCTGTTCTCAATTTTCGCGATCGGCAGCGGTCTCACCTACACCCTAGGCCGGATGACGAACTCTCAACGTCACGGCTGGGCTGTATGGGCCGCCATGGCAATTCTGTTTCTAGCAGGCGTCACAGTGGCGTACTGGGCAGAAGCCCGCGGAAACCCGTTGCTTGCGGGTACCGATCAGAGAGTCGGTGCTTTGCAGCCCGGCGGCAACATGGAAGGCAAAGAAGTACGCTTTGGAATTGCCAACAGCGCACTGTTCGCAACTGTAACCACGGATGCCAGCTGTGGCGCAATCAATGGCTGGCACGATTCCTTCACGCCACTTGGCGGAATGGTTCCCCTCGCCAACATCATGATGAGCGAGGTTATCTTCGGCGGAGTTGGTTCGGGGCTGTATGGAATGCTCATTGACGTTGTGCTCGCTGTGTTCATCGCCGGACTAATGGTAGGGCGCACACCCGAATATCTGGGAAAGAAAATCGAGGCCTATGACGTCAAGATGGCAATGTTATTCGTCCTCGTATTTCCGATGGTAATTCTGATCTTCACTGCGATTTCGGTGGTTCATCCACTGGGCAGCGCAGGTATTTCCAATCCCGGCCCCCACGGGCTCAGCCAAGTTCTCTACGCGTTTACCTCGGGCGCGGGCAACAACGGGTCCGCCTTCGCCGGATTAACGGTGAACACAGCGTGGTACGACACGACCATCGGCATCACCATGCTGATCGGACGGTTCTTCATGATCATCCCCATGCTGGCGATTGCCGGCAATCTTGCCCAGAAGAAATATGTCCCGCCCTCGTTAGGCACTTTCCCCGTAACAACCCCGCTGTTCACGGTGCTTCTGATCGGGGTGATCATCATTGTGGGCGCGCTTACATTTTTCCCCGCACTAAGCCTCGGACCAATCCTTGAGCATTTGCTCATGGCCGCAGGAAAGACTTTCTAGAGGATTCGCGATGGCGATGACAATGCAACCAGCAACACTTCCCCAGGCTCAAACGCTGCGGCTCGGACACTCTCCAATGAAGCCCAGAAAGAAAGCAGTATGGGAGTGGAAGATTATTCTCAGTGCAATCAAAGATGCGCTGTTCAAACTGAATCCGCGAAAGATGATGGGCAATCCCGTCATGTTCGTGGTGGAAATTGGAAGTGTGATTACCACCGCACTGTTGTTTAAGGGCGGCTCTGATTTCAAATTCAATCTCCAGATCACTCTATGGTTGTGGTTCACGGTCCTGTTCGCGAACTTCGCGGAGGCCATGGCCGAAGGCCGGGGCAAAGCACAGGCGGATACCCTGCGAAGGGCGCGATCGGAAACCATGGCGAACCGGATTCTCGGCAACGACGGGCGCATCGAGCAAGTACCCAGTTCTAAACTTCGCGCCGACGACCTGGTATTCGTTTCGGCAGGGGAGTTCATTCCATCCGACGGCGAGATCGTCGAGGGCGTGGCTTCGGTGGATGAGTCGGCAATCACGGGCGAGTCGGCTCCAGTGATTCGAGAGGCCGGAGGAGATCGGTCAGCAGTGACTGGGGGGACTCGTGTCTTATCCGATCGGATCAAGGTAAAGATTACTTCTAATCCAGGAGAGACATTCCTCGACCGGATGATCGCCCTGGTTGAGGGAGCCGAGCGGCAAAAGACCCCCAACGAGATCGCTCTGAATATTCTGCTGGCCGGCTTGACGATTATCTTTCTTCTTGCGGTTGTGACCCTGCAACCATTTGCCATTTACTCGGGATCGCCGCAGACCGTATTCGTTCTGGTCTCGCTGCTCGTCTGCTTGATCCCCACAACGATTGGCGGATTGCTTTCCGCGATCGGAATTGCGGGCATGGACCGCTTAGTGCAGCACAACGTCCTCGCCATGTCGGGCCGCGCCGTGGAAGCGGCGGGCGACGTCAACACTCTTCTGCTGGACAAGACCGGAACCATCACGCTCGGAAATCGGCAGGCCTCGCGCTTCGTGCCCGCACCCGGTGTAACAGAGCAGGAACTGGCAGACGCGGCACAGCTCTCGTCGCTTGCCGATGAGACCCCGGAAGGTAGGTCGATCGTGGTGCTCGCCAAGGAGAAATATGGTTTGCGGGGGCGCGAATTGGGATCGCACGACGCGCACTTCGTGCCCTTCAGCGCCCAGACACGGATGTCTGGAGTGGACCTCAACGGTTTTGAAATCCGTAAGGGTTCGACCGACGCGATCACCAGGTATTTGTCTCAGAGCGGAAGCAAGCTGCCGAGCGAGGTGAAATCGACCGTGGAAGACATTGCACGGTCGGGAGGCACTCCTCTCGTCGTGGCTGAAAGAAGCCGTGCTCTGGGCGTAATTGAACTGAAAGACATCGTCAAGGGAGGGATGAGAGAGAGATTCGACCAGTTGCGGGCAATCGGAATTCGTACCGTCATGATCACAGGCGACAACCCGCTGACGGCGGCCGCGATCGCGCAGGAAGCCAGCGTGGATGACTTTCTAGCCCAGGCTACTCCGCAAGACAAGATGGACCTGATTAAGAAGGAACAGGCGGATGGGAAACTTGTTGCCATGACGGGCGACGGCACCAATGATGCCCCCGCCCTTGCACAAGCCGATGTTGGCGTCGCGATGAATACCGGAACTCAGGCTGCAAAAGAAGCCGGGAACATGGTCGACTTGGACTCGAATCCTACCAAGCTCATTGAGATCGTCGAAATCGGCAAACAACTCCTGATGACGCGGGGCGCGCTCACCACCTTTTCGATCGCGAACGATGTCGCGAAATACTTTGCGATCATTCCTGCGATGTTTGCCGGAACCTTCCCCGTTTTGAACACGTTGAACATCATGCATCTGCGAACGCCCGAGTCCGCAATCTTGTCCGCAGTGATTTTCAATGCGCTGATCATCATCGCGCTGATCCCCTTGGCGCTGCGCGGTGTGAAGTATAGACCGATGGCCGCTGCTGCAATGCTACGAAACAATCTTTGGATTTATGGCGTCGGCGGAATCATCGTGCCCTTCATCGGGATCAAGATCATCGACATCATCATTACGCGTGTGAGGCTGGCCTAGAGGATCAACATGAAAAGGAATCTGGTTACAGCGGTACTTATGACAGTCGCAACCACCATTCTGCTTGGGATTATCTACCCCCTGTTAGTAACCGGAATCGCTCAAGTTCTGTTTCCCGAGAAAGCGAATGGTCAGCTGATTCACATCGATGGTAAGACGGTTGGCTCCGCGATCATCGGCCAGGGCTTCTCCGGTCCAGGCTATTTTCACTCCAGGCCGTCGAATGCGGGCAATGGATATGACGCGGCAAATACGAATGGCTCCCAATTAGGCCCGACCAACCAGAAGCTCATTGATCGGGTAAAAGGCGATGTTGCAAGTGCTGAATCCGACCATCCGGGCACTGCCGTGCCGATCGATCTCGTGACCACTTCGGCTTCCGGCATCGATCCGCATATCACGCCTGCGGCGGCGGAGTTCCAATTGTCCCGCGTCGCCAAAGAACGCGGCGCCACTGTCGACCGGTTACGGGCCCTGGTAGCTCAACACACCGAGGGAAGGCAGTTAGGAATTCTGGGTGAAGCGAGAGTCAATGTGCTTGAGCTAAACTTGGACCTCGACCAACAATTCCCGATGAATAAAAGAGCCAGCATCCGCTGAAGTCCCAGAACAGCTTTTTTCACTTGCTGCGCCGCGGAATCCGCCTGCATGTAAGGTCCTTCGCTAGCATGCCAGCCTATCCAGAGGACGCGGTTGTTACCACTGCGTACTGAGCTTAGGATGTGAACCTATGCGATTTCTGGAACAGATTCTTGCTGTACCGGGAGCTACCTTCGCTCTGTTGCTGGTTGCCGCGACCATCGAAGTTTTGGGAGATGCATTCTTCCAGTCGGCGGTCCATCGCCCGTCAGGATTGGGGCGATGGATCTTCCTGGTCGCAGGAGGGGGCACTCTGTCCCTCTACGGGCTGATGGTCAACTTGCCGCGGTGGGATTTTGGAAAGCTATTGGGCGTGTATGTGGTTTTCTTCTTCTTCGTCGCGCAGATCGTAGCCAAGCTGAGGTTCCATCAGCCAACCACCCTCCCTACGCTCGTCGGTGGTTTCATGATTATGGCTGGCGGCGCGGTCATTTCGTTCACAACCTAAGGGGTGCGGTGAAGGCATTCCTCTGTCTTCAGATCATCTCCAGAAATGTGACATGGATTGTCGATGAACTCTTACGGCGCCGGGGTTTGACCAGCATGTCCTTGCTGAGCCTGCAATTGTTGACGCTGCTGATACATTCGCTGCAGGTTCTGCTCCATCTGTGAGAGAGCCGACCCTCCCGCACTCGAAGGAACCGCACTATTGCCTGCAACTGTTCCCGCAGCAGCATTGCCCGAGATTGGCTGCTCTGCCGCCGTCAAGGTAGTCGCGTCAGTGGAAGGGCTGTTATCTGCAGCTTTGGCGGTCGCCGGAGGATTGTCGGCCGGATTCGTCGCGTTGGAGTCCGTCGCTGCGGCGGTCTGGTCAGGACTTGGAGAAGAGGAATCCGCAGGTGTTTCCGCAGCCGTCGATGCATTGTCATCGGCAGCGTTGGCGTGAGCCACCTCAAAATCGCGCTTGCCGGGAGCGGCATAACCGGGCATGAGCCGTATCTTTGGATTAGTGCGACCGTCGACGGCAACGGTATCGCTCGCCGCGTCGTCACCACTCTTATCGCCTTCTCGCGCCGTTAGAATGACTTTTCCGACAGCGCTGTCATCACCTTCTGCGGACTGGATGACGTAATTAAAATTGGTTCCGTACAACAGCGAAGAGAGCACTTCGCGAATCGGCGCGGGCCCGATGTGGACGGCAATTCGCTCCCTACTAGTGCTCGCCGGCATCTCAATGGAAGCGGCGGTTCGAGAGCGAATTCCGAGCAGAACATCGGAGAGAGAGGAGTTCTCTGCATCGACTGTAAGGAGCTGCCCATCCCATGCAATGACAGGCGCGTGGGCAGGAGTCTGTTCGGGGGGAAGCACTACCGGAGCCGGTGCAGGAGTTGGAGCCGCGGGCTCGGCCGCAGGCAGATTCACGCTAGATGGGGAGGGTTTTTTGGCTTGAGGAGGCTGGGCGGATTGTCCAGCCACAGACATGCCCTGGATGAGCAAACTTGATCCCAGAACAAGCAGAAGCGCGGCAGACTTGGGCCGGAAAGTCCCTCGACGGCAAGTAAGACCCTTCGCGCACCCGGAACCAAGAACTTCGGCCACCCCTTTGACCCCTCTCGCGGCTAAAGAAACCGCTATAACCGAAAGAACCACTACTACCTGGAACCGCGCTGGGACGCTAGTCTAGCACGGTCTCTGCACCCCGACTACTTCCTTTTAGCAGCGAATGCCGCGTACCTGTTTGCTGAAGATCAAATGCCGCCTGTCAAGAAATCTTTTTTATGCGGTAAAAAAAACAGGCTACTCTTTGCGCTAGCGCAAAGAGAGGTCTCTGGGGATAAGGCATGGTAGAACGACTGTGGGATTGCCTTGGGTTCGCATTTAACCAGGCCTGCCATTATTTATGCGCGAGTACCCCCTCCCCACTCGCGGTTCTAAGAACAACTGCTCGGGCGAAACGGGAGTCTCAGGCTCTCTGTTCTCCTGAATATTTGGCAATCATGACTGGATGTAGCCCCGGGACGTGCCACTTTTCGGGGGTATTGGCGGTGGGCAGGATGACACACTTGAATTTTTCGCCGCGATTGATCGGCGTCGTTTTAAGGCGGTACGTTCCAGAAGTTTCTGGCCGATCAGTTCGACGTGGCAGTGCCGAGTCCTTTTCCTCCGCAAGCTTTTTCGCATACGGTCCCCCAACATTTTGCAGGTCCCGGGCGGCTTCGTACCCCAAGCGAAGCTATTGCAAGTAGGTTGGAATAGCACGAGACAGGGAACAATGAATTCCCTGCGAGTTCGACAGGGGGAGTAGAACATGGGTCAAGCTGCGCTAGTGGGAGTTGTATTCCCTTCCGCAGATCGAGTCGTCCGGCATGTGTCCGCCACTTCGGCAATTCAGGAACGTGCGGCAGCGCCGGGGTTCAATAGCATCCTGAAACGTCGACTGGACTCGGTACAACGCTTCGAGGTTTTCTCGGAGATTCCGGGTTCCGATTGCGCGGCCATCGTAGTGGATGCGCAGGAAATGCAGTTCCAGCGCCATTCCGCGATCTTTTCCGAAGGAAGTCCCGCAACCCGGGTCGCTCTTTTGTTGTCCGGTTGCATGAAGATCACCCAGGGCAGAGCCCAAGGACAGGAAGTCATCCTGCGGTTGAACGGGCCGGGAGACGTACTCGGCAAGTTGGGAAGCCAAGCCCGAGCGAACCACTTATACACAACGTACGCTGTGCAGCCCTCTGTTGCTTTAGTCTGGGAAATGGATGCCTTCGAGAGGTTGGTGGATCGTTTTCCGCTATTGCGGCGAAACATCGCGAGTATCCTTGAGCGCCACTTGAACGAACTGGAGATTCGATATCGCGAAGTCTCCACCGAAAAAGTGGCGTCACGGCTGAGCAATCTGCTGGTTCGTCTAGTGAGCCAGGTCGGACGGCGAATCGAGGATTGCGTCGAGATCGCCCTGTCGCGGCGGGAGCTAGCCCAATTGACGGGCACGACGCTGTTCACCGTCAGCCGCCTGCTTTGCCAATGGGAAGCACAGGGTATAGTAAGCGCGAGGCGCGAGGTTGTGCTGGTGCATGATGTGCCGGCTCTGCAAGAGCTGTCCCGCGAAGAGTAAATACGATTCCACAAAGGAGTTGAGGAGAATGCTGGTTCAACGAAATAGCTCGATTGCGCTGCTGTTCCTGGCGCTGGGAGTACCCGTATTTGCCCAATCAACCGAGCCTGCCCAGAACGAACCCGCGGTGGACCAACCGGTCCCTCATCGCGCACGGCTTCAGACCCCGTGCTGGAAGCAGGCAGGAATGACGCCTGATATGGTCAACCGGCGCTGGAAGATCGAAGATCAGCAGAAGATGAGTATTGCCCAGGTCTGCACAGAACCCTCGACATCAGCCCAGCAGAAACACGACAAGATTGAGCAGATTCATGCCAACACTGATCGGGCCTTGGCGCAACTGATTCCTGTCAAGGAACTCAAAGCGTTTAACAAGTGTCAGGCGGAAGTGGATCAACGCCGCCCGAAAGCTCCGGGCGAGAAGGAACTCGGGCCATGTGGCGGCGTCATTCCGGCTTCCGCCGCGGACGGGTCGACTGCCCCCGCAGCCGATCATCGTCACACTAACACTCCAAATAGCAAGTAGAAGATTGGCCCTTCCCGATCGTGCATAACTTCGGGGCAGTCGCTGCGGCTGTCGGTTTTGACGAAGCAGCCTTGTGACAGCTCAACGAGCCCTCTTGCGCTGCAAACGAGCGCCCGTTCGGCCGTGCTGCTGGTCGACCGCTCACGCCAGAGTGGCCAACTAGGCGGGTAATGGACGTCAAGAACGAAGTGAAGATCCCAGCGGCCCTCGTTTACACCTTCAGAGCCCGTACGTGCCACAGAGTACTCCGTGGCGAAGGTCATGAACTTGGGTTCGCCGTGAGGCGGACTTTCATCAAGTCCGCAATATTCCGATGTCGAACGCTGGCACCTGCTTCCTGGAAACCAAGTGGAGGTAGATGACTTGGGATTTGCTACAGCTGCAGGCTGACGAAGCTGCCTTCTCTCATATCAGCAGGCTCCTCTTGCGCTGCAATGAGCGCTGGCTCAGCCCTGCTTATGATCGATTGCTGCCGCCACACGGCATAGATGGCCGGATAGACGAGCAGTTCGAGCAGGAAAGAAGTGAAGATCCCGCCGACCATCGGGGCCGCGATCCGCTTCATCACTTCAGAGCCGGTACCTGTGCTCCAGAGAATCGGCAATAACCCCACGCACATCGTGGCGAAGGTCATGAACTTGGGCCGCAACCGCTTGGCGGCTCCTTGTACGATGGCCTCCGTCAAATCTCCGAGATTACGAAGCCGTCCCTGTCGAATCGCCTCCTCATAAGCCAGGTCAAGATAAAGAAGCATGTACACGCCGGTCTCGGCGTCGATGCCCAGCAAGGCGATCAGCCCGACCCAGACGCCCACACTCATGTTGTAGCCGGCCAGATAGAGGAAGAAGATCGCGCCCACAGCGGAGAACGGCACTGCCAGCAGGATGATCATCGTCTTTACGGCCGAGCGTGTATTCAAGTAGAGCAGAAAAACTACGAGCGCCAGAGTGATGGGAATAATCCGCGTCAGCCGTTGCTTCACCCGCGTCATGGCTTCGTACTGTCCCGCCCACGCGAAAGAGTAGCCTGGCTGAAGCTTCAGTTGGTCTCGCAGCAAGCCTCCCGCTTCGGCGATGTAGCCCGCTGGATCACGGTCTGCGAGGTCGATGTACACATAGCCAGTCAGCATTCCATTCTCGTCGCGGATCATCGCAGGCCCGCTGCTGGCGTGAATCTCCGCCAATTCTCCCAACGCGATCTGCTGCGTACCGGCGGGAACGAGGACTCGCTGCAGCGACCCCAGATCACTGCGGAAGTCTCTCATGTATCGGACATTAACCGGATAACGCTCCCGCCCTCGAACGACGGTGGTGACGTCCTCGCCACCGATAGCGTTCTCGACGGCGAGTTGAGCGTCTTCCATACTCAGTCCGTAGCGCGCCAGTCGTTCACGATTCCACTGGAAATCCAAAAAGTAGCCGGTGCCCGTGCGCTCGGCAAATACCGCACGAGTCCCCTTCACGCGACCGAGTATTGATTCGACGCGGGATCCAATCTGCTCGACCGTGCCGAGGTCTGCGCCAGAGATTTTCAGTCCGATGGGAGTTCGCATCCCGGTCGTCAGCATGTCGATGCGGCCCCTGACCGGCATCGTCCACGCATTTGTCACTCCCGGTACCTTTAAGCTTTCGTCCAGAAGTCGCACGAGCTCGGTGGATGAAATCGTGTCGGGAGTAACATGGCGCAGTAGCGGCTTCACCAATTCGGGGGCCCAAGAGGAGTACCAGGTGTCGACGTGCCGCCACTCCGATCGGGGTTTGAGGACAATCACTGTCTCCAGCATTGAGAGTGGCGCCGGATCCGTGGAAGTTTCCGCCCGGCCCGCCTTCCCCAGCACCTGCTCGACTTCCGGAAAGCGCGCCAGTATGCGGTCGGTGGTTTGCAGCAATTGCTGAGCCTGACTGATGGAGATGCCCGGCATGGTGGAAGGCATGTACAGGATTACGCCTTCATCGAGCGGCGGCATGAATTCCGAACCCAGCTGCAGGAACACTGGAATCGCCAGTACAACCAGCGCCGCAGCGCTCGAGATCACAGCCCATTTCCGGCGCAGCGTCCAACGTACAACCGGCTCGTAGATGCGGATCATCCAGCGGCTGATAACGTGGTCCTCTTCGGAGCGGATCTTTCCAACGAGGAGGGCGTTTACAACCCGGCAGAGCCAGGCTGGACGAAAATCGAAACGATCGACGCGAGCGAGCAATAGACGCAGTGCCGGGTCGAGTGTGATCGCCATACCCGCCGCAATCAGCATCGCGAGTGTTTTGGTATACGCGAGGGGCTTGAACATGCGCCCTTCCTGCGCTTCCAGCGTTAGCACAGGCAAGAAACTGATCGCGATGACCAGCAATGCAAAAAATGTAGGACCCGCAACTTCTTTGACGGCGGAGAGTATCACCGCGCGATAATCCCCGCGCCGTCCTCCCTTTTCCCAAATCTCGAGCTTCTTGTGAGTTTGTTCGACAACGACAATCGATGCATCCACCAGTTCGCTGAAAGCGATCGCCACACCTGCCAGAGACATGATGTTGGCGCTGATGCCGAGATAGCGGAATGGGATGAACGATGCCAGCACCACCACTGGCATGGTGACAATTGGAATCGCGGCGCTTGGAAAATGCCAGAGGAAGATCAGGATAATCAGGACGACTGTGACGACGACCTGAAAGATCGTCGAATTCACATTACTGATCGCGCGATGAATAAACTCGGAGCGATCGTAGACAGGCACGATCTTTACGCCTTCAGGAAGAGCCGGGGTTACTTCGGCAATCTTCTGTTTCACCCGGTCAATCACGGCCAGAGCGTTCTCACCGCTCCGCATAACAATAATCCCGGAAACAACTTCCCCCTTACCATCCAGATCCGCTACACCGCGTCGCAGCTCGGGACCTTCGACGACCTGGCCCACATCCTTGATCCGAATCGGCGTTCCATCGGCGTTTGCCTGAAGGACGATATTGCCAAACTCTTCGATCGTGGTCGCATAACCGCGGCCGCGAACCATGTACTCTGTCCCGCCGAACTCGAGCAGACGTCCGCCGGCTTCTTCATTGCCGCTGCGCACCGCCTCCACGACTCGTCGAATCGGTATGCCGTAGGCCTGCAGCCGGTTGGGATCGACGTTGACCTGAAACTGCCGGGTATATCCGCCGACAGGGGCAACCTCTGCCACGCCCGGCACCGCACGCAGGTAATAGCGAAGATACCAATCCTGATAAGAACGCAAATCCGCGAGGCTGTGTTTTCCGGAGGTGTCGACCAGCGCGTATTGATAGACCCAGCCAAGGGCGGTCGCATCGGGTCCAATCTCGGCCTTCACACCTTCTGGCAAGTGCGACTGCACACTGGACAAATACTCGAGCGCCCTCGAGCGGGCCCAGTACAGATCGACGCCATCCTCAAAGATTACGTAGACGTAGGAATAGCCGAAATCCGAGACTCCACGCACGGTCTTGACCTTGGGCGCTCCGACCATCGCGGTGACGATCGGATAGGTCACTTGATCTTCGATGATGTCAGGGCTGCGATCCCAGCGCGAGTAAATGATGACTTGCGTCTCGCTCAGGTCCGGCATGGCATCGAGGGGCAACGCTTGCATCGACCACCAGCCGCCAATGCACGCCAATGCCGCGCAGGCCAGCACCAGGAACTTGTGCTGCACCGAGAAATCGATGATGCGGTTAATCATGAATGAGGCCCAGAAGGATTTGCAGCGAGATAGTGATCGGGCTGTTCACTGAATTTCCGCTTGCAACGATCGGAGCAAAAATAGTAGGTGACTCCGTTACGAGTGATCGTGTGGCCTTCCGCTACGGCCTTGGCTGCATCGATCGTCATTCCGCAGGCCGCGTCTTTCACAGTATTAGCACTCACAGCAGTGCCCGTGTTTGACTTCGGCGGAAGCTTTGGCTGGGGCTGTTCCTTCGGCCCCGATTGCACCGATTTCAGCCGGCTCTCGGAATCCACCAGGAAGGTTCCCGCGCTTACCACACGTTCCCCCTCGCTTAATCCCTTTACAATCTCTAGACGGTCAGCGAAACGCAATCCCACTTGCACGTTGCGCGGCTCAAAAACTCCATTGGACCGTTCGACGAAGACCCGTTGCTCTCGCCCTGAATCAATGACCGCATCGACTGGAACGTTCAGGCCCGCTGGTCGCGCGATGGGTAACTCTACGTCCACGAACATGTCCGGCCGCAGGACGAACCCAGGGTTCTCGGCTTCCAGACGAAGCTTCAGCGTGCGCGTGCTGGGATCGACCTGGGGAAGCACATTGCTCACCCGCGCGGTCAACGCCTTCCCTTCCCCCGACAGCACAACGTGCGCCGCGGTTCCAGGACGAAAATGTTGCGTTTCGTTTCCAAGAATATCGGCGACGATCCAGACGCGGCTCAGGTCGGCAATCAGGTAGAACTCGGTGGAGTGCTCGAAATGCTGGCCGGGAGAGATATTCCTGGCGAGAACAAATCCGTCAACGGGTGAAACGATGTTGATGCTCTCGGGAAGAAGCCGTGTTTGGGCTATCTCCTCAATCTGCGAGTCACTCATTCCAAGGTTGCGCAGTCGGTCGGTGTAGCCTTGCACGCTGCTTTGACCCTGCTTCGCCACGGCGCCGGGAAACGGCACTGTGCGCGCGCCATCTTTGCCGTTGGCGCCGGGTACTCCTGCGGTTGCCGCCAGAAATCCGGAAGCGACGGCGAGTATGTCTCCGCCATAATACGTCGCCAGTTTTTGATTCTTCTTAACGAGTTCTCCGGGAGAATCGTTAAACGTCTGGCGGATAAAGCCTTCCATACCCGCGTTTAGCCTGTACACCCGTGTGTCTTCGGGAAGCACGCGGCCGAGAACGCGGACGTTCTCAGTTCCGGATGACCGTTCGACCGTGGAAACACGAATCCCGAAAAGCTGTTGTTTCTCCGCATCGATGCCGACCATCCCTGGTGGAATTGGGGCAGCAGCACTGCCGGAGGCGGCTATCGACTCCGCGTAAACAGGTTCCAGCGGCATGCCGCAATCCGGAGCTACTCCAGGGTGATCCGACTTGTAGTCGGGGTGCATGGGATCGACCCAGTAGAGCACGCTGCGGCCAGTATTGGCCGCCGCTGATCCTGCTTGCTGGGGATGCTTGCGTCCCACCAGGTACGACACGAGCATCAATATTCCGATCAGGACTCCGCTCAGGACCTTTTTCATTGCTTTGTGCCCCTACTACAGAACTGCATCGCTTTGCCCTTCCTTCAACTAGTTTGGAGACGAGGCCGCGGGCGTCTGGGCGCCTTGAGGAGCCTGCGCCGTCGGCGGCTCCGATCCGCTCGCCTTGTCTCCGGTCGCTCCAGTGTTCTGCCCGGCTCCCAAGTTTGCTTGGGCGTTCCTTGCAGCTTGCGCGGCTTTTTCCTGCGCTTGCTTGTACATTGCAGCCCGGCGCGCGTCGAGGTCCGCGCGTTCTCGTGCTGCCACTTTCACCTGGTCAAACTGTTTGTCCAGTTGCTGGATCATCAGGCCCCACATCTCGAGGTTCGCCTTCGTCATCGGATCCTTGGAATTCTTGACGGCAGCGCTGGACTGCATCTGTTTCAGCAACAAGTGCATTTTGCCGAGTGTGGTTTCCATTTCCTGTACGCGCTGGTTTATCGTAGCCTTGGCTCGCATCTCGGCCGTCTTGCTTTCTGCATCAGTAGAGGTGGCCACAACCGTACGCTGACGGCCCGGAAGGGGTCTCGCCGCAGCCGGAGACGGGGCCGCTGTTTGGGCCCAAACACCGGTTGCTGCAATGATCAAGAGGGCAGCTGCATTTCTAAGCTTCATCTGGATTCTCCTTAGACACTCACCAAGCTCTGGTCTTCACAGCTAACTTCGACCTGACACGGTCGCGACCGTCCGCCATCAGGCACGATTTTCGCGAAATGGGGGGGAGGGCCGCGATCAACGCGGCATTGCGAACTTCGAATCGTCCAGCTTCGGATTCGAGACGATCTCCTCGATGGCGATCTTTTCCCGGTCCTTCACGCCGTCGACTGCCGTTACCATCAAATAGGGCATCATCAACCCATTAACCGAACGATAGTCCTGCAGGTAGGTGGCCACAGGATGATACTTACCGTCCAGTCGCCGTGGCGTCCCTTCAATCTTAACTTCCAGGAAGCTCTCGGCGTCCACCCACACGTGGCGAGCGAAGCCATTCTTGTCGGTAACCTTGAGGTTGTAAGCGTCACGGCCTTCGACCTTGTCGACGCTCTCAAAGTCGACCTTCGATCCTTTGGCTGCGTAATCGATCAGCAGTCCATCCAGATCCGCCTGCGTCGAAGCAGCTTTCAGCTCTTCGGGAGTGAAATTCTCTACCTCGTGCCGGTTCAGAAACGGGCGCACCTTCCAGCCTTGCGTGCCGTTGTAAACCTGAATCGCAGTCTGGCCGTTGAATTGAATCTCTAGCCTCGTCTTGCGTCCGCGCGCCAAGTCCATAACAAACGGCAACTGGGCCTGCTCCACGGGTCTCTTGGGTAGCTCGGCTGCAGGCTTTTTCTGTCCAGGAATCTGGAGGGTCGGACGGTTATTCCCTCCCGCGTCCAGCTTGCCTTTCATTTCCAGCGTGTGTAGCGAACGCCATGCTGTGAGGCCGCCGCGCGCCGTTACATTCTTTTCAACGATTTCGGTCGCCGTGAGCCGCGGGACGGTCCCATTGGTTGCGCTCCCCGACTCCGCCATTACCACCGGCAAATACGCAAGCAGAACAGCTGCGCAGGACAAAGCTCTACTTCTCATTGAGAATCCCCTTTTTTTCAAATTAATGCTTTGGCTTCGAATCACTAATAACGAGATTCGAATGGAGGAGTCCACATCAGTCGACTACAAGTCCGTCCGCGCGAAAGTCACCAATCATCATGTTCACTTTATCTCCGCGCTTGACATAACCACCTTATTCGAGAACAACGCCCGGTACGTCTTTCCTGCTTCCGGTGGGCTGCTTTGTCGCAGTTTCCTCACCTTGTCGATCAGCGGCACCGCCAGCCTCAAGTGCCCGCTTGCTCGCCGAGTTTCTTGGCATTGAGCCGGATGCTGCATTGATTCTTGGTTGATTGAAAGGTGCTGCACTCTGCCCAAACAGAGCGCCGCACAGCAGAACGCTGGTAAAAACACCACGCCAATTCATGGGAGTTCTTTTACCGCGGGGAGGAGCTTTTATCGTACCACAAGGAACCATCTGTAAACAAGAAATAAAGCTTTAGCCCGGATCCAGTGGTGCGTAATGCAAAGCTCGCCGGTCCGTTCAATCGAAGGTCCGTTAACGCCGTTAGTTTCTGATCCGGGAGCTCGAGGATGCCAGGAATCCAAGGCAGCCCTCGCCGAAGTTCTCAGAGCGCTCACCTCGGTGCCAGACGGACGAGCGGACGCACCAGGATGAAGGACTACTCCACGATGAGTCCGTCGGCGTGAAATTCACCAATTACCAGATCGACCCGATCTCCGCGTTTCACCGACCGGCGCGGGTTCGAGAATGCCATCCAGTACGACTTGCCTGGCTCTGGAGTGTTGATCTGGCGTAATTTTCCGACCTTTTCGAGTGAAGGAATAACCAACTGGACATGGTGTTCAGGGCAGTTGAGGAAGGCATTGATGTTCTTGTTGTTGAGCTGCTTGGCTTTGTCGGCATCCACCACACGGTAATTAAATCGGATCAGTTCTCCCGACTCTACTGCCTTTACGCTGAGCGAGTCGACGCCCCACACCAACCGGTAATACTCGCCGGCTCTCTTTGGGAATCGACTTGGGCGATAATGGCTTGGAGCCAGAGTGGTCTTTGCAGTTTGGCCGGAGGGCGGGGCAGAGGACTGGGCGTCGAGTCTTGAAACGGCGATGCCTCCCGCGAGAATCCCTGCGATCAGCATCAGCTTGCTACCTGCTTCGAACTTCCTTTTATGCATCGCCACCCCAGCGACCAACAATGTTGATAAATTTCGTTGCGAGTTTATTGTACTGCTTCCGCGATTGACCAGCCAGCCTGACGTCCTGGTTTGAACGTCAGGCTGGCCAGCCTCGGTTAGTTCGCCGTAAAGTTCGCGGAGTTCTGCGTTGCGGTTGCCGCCCCGGTATCCGTGATCGTGACGTGTCCCGTCGACGTCAAGGATCCCGTAGTTGGCGGAACATATTGCACGACAATTGTGCAAGTAGCCGCCGGTGCCAGGACCGTTCCCGATACGCAAGTACCGCCCGTCACCGTGAAGGCCCCTGCACCCGTTGCCCTGTTGACCACCGGTGCGGCGGTCAGCGTGAGCGGGCCAGCGTTCGCCCCGGTTGCGGAGTTCCTCAGCGTCACGGTACCAGTCTTCGTGGTCCCGTTAGCCGGGGTGCTCGTCAAGGCTGGCGCAGGCCCAGTGAACGCCGCGGTTCCGCCAGTTACCCTGAACGGCAGGGTGTTGCTGGTTCCGCCTGGGGTGGTTAGACCCAGGTTTCTGATCCCCAGCGGTGCAACCCGCGAGATATTCAGGGTCGCCGTGACGGTTGTCGGGCTCACGACGGTAAGGTTAGTTACCGGGATCGCAGCGCCGATACCTGTGACCGCGAACGTCCCAGTCAGGTTGGTTCCAGTGAACGTTACGTTGACGCTGGTTCCGCGCGCTCCCGAGGTCGGGGTGATCGAAGTCAGCGTTGGTGGCGGCGGAGCCGTCACGGTAAATGTGACCGGATTAGTGATTCCGCCCGGCGTGGAAACCCTTACGTTCCGGGCTCCCGTTGGGGCGGTATTCGAGATAGTGAAGGTTGCCGTCACGGTCGTGTCACTGACTACAACCAGGTTGCTCACGGTCACGCCAGCTCCCGAGATGGTGACCGCAAAAGCTCCGGTGAGGTTCGTCCCGGTAAGCGTCACCGGAACAGCCGTTCCCCTGAGCCCAGTATTGGGGACGATCGACGTTAGCGTTGGCGGGGCCACCGAGTTGGCGAATTCGACCGCACCAGCATCAACGGCACCGTTTCCTTTCCTGGCAGTTCCGTAGAAGTCGAGCGCCGGGGCATCATTGAAGTTTCCGGTTGCCGCTCCACTGTTCGGAATGCGGTTGATGACCGACGAACCTGCGGCAGGCCCGTAATCCGAAAGCGCGTTGCCTGTAACAGGGTTCGACTCGGACAGCGGACCCCAACTCATGTTGATCCAGTTGTTGCCTTCGTCCACCGTTGCAGCCGGCGTCAGGTTGAACACCGGGTTGGGCACAGTGGCATCGGAAATGCCCGGGGGCACCTGCCATCCAGCGCCGAGGAGCGTATTCTCGGGCGGAATCCGCGAACCATTGCAGTATTGCAACAGGAACGTCGGATTGATCGCCGTGTTGTTGCTGGCGTAACCAGTAGTGCTGGTCATCACCGAGTAGGTCGGGTTGAGCGTAACCGTTGAGCTATGGGTAGTCGGACCCGTGTCGCCACGAACGCCGAGGTCCCAATAGCTCGTTGTCGGGTACGGTACGCAGGCTCCGGTACCTCCGGTGATGATCGAACCGTTACCGTTCGCGGTGGTGGCGTCGGTTGGCGCCTGGCTCGGGACCGCCGTGCTGGTCAACGCTTCATACAGCGTAACTACATTTTGCTGGTTCAGCGTTCCGCCACCCAGCGCTCCCACGCCGATGTAGAACGGGCGGTTCTGCCACAGAACGTTGTTCTCGAGTTTCGGATACGAGGCCTTCCTGCAGGTCCCGTTGCTGGCGCCGGTTCCGGGGGCGAAATGACCCGACGGACAGGTGATTGTCGCCGGAAGATTCGCCGTAAGGATGGCGCTGTTCTGGATACTCACCAGGCCGGCGGGCTGCGGTGCTGAAGCCGTGCCGCAATTCGCCGTGCAAGTGGGTCCCTGCTGGCTAGCTATCGGCGCACCAAGAGTGTTGAACAGGACGCCCGCAGATGCTGTTGTGTCGTTGGACGCGATGGTGTTGTTGATGATATCCGCGTTCAACGCATCCACCAGGGAGATTCCAGCTCCATCCCATCCGGCTACGTTGTTGACGATGATGTTGTTCGTAACGGTAACGTGGTTCCACAAGCTCGGCGTTGTGGGGAAGCTCACGACGTCTGACCCGTTCACATTCTGGAACGAGATGCCGCCGCCGGTGCCGCTATCCGCCGAATTACCCATGATCAGGTTGGCATTGATGGTCAACTGCGGGCCGATACCATCACTGGGTCCAACCGCGCTGGGCGGCACGACGCAATCCACGTCAGCTGCTGCTCCCGGGCAAACTGGGTCAGCATCCGGCGCGCCCATTACGATGATTCCACCGCCGTTGGTTGGGATCGTCGGGTTGGTGCTCTGGTTGAACAGGAACGTGTTGTGCTCGATATCCCCGTTGTAGCTGAAGCCCAGGTGACCAAGTCCGCCGCCGTCACCGGTGCTCAGATTTCCGCAAACCCAGTTGAAATTGAACTTGTAGAAATCGGAACCGGTGCAGAAGCTGACGCCGCCCGCTCCCGCCGGCGTGGCCGAAAACAGTTCGTCGCCAGTGGAAGAGTTAGACGTGATTCCGTTGTTGTGAATGTTTACGTTGAGGTTGTGGCAGTACGGCAAGATAACACCGTTACCGCCACCATTTTGGCAGGAACCAGGGTCAGCATTCGTTGCCCCGGCAGCACCGCCAAGGTACGGTGGTGGGAATTCGCCTTGGCCGACGTTGATGCCGCCGGACAGACTTCCCGAGTTGTTGTACACGCGATTGTTCGCGATCTGCAGGTTATGGTTCCATGCGTGGACGAAGATTCCGCCACCGCCCTGGGAGCTATCACGGATACCCAGGCCGTCAATGCTCGACGGGTTGCACTGGAAGTTGCTCGGGAACGGGTTCGACGCCGTCGCCCCGTTCGGCCCGCAACCCCTGGTGGGGTTGGTCGTGCCGTTAAGGAGCAAGGTGCCTGCCGGGAACGTGTCCGCCACGAATGGATTCGATGGGAAGACGACGCCCTTAGCCAACACCGTAATTGACGCACCTTCAAGAGCACCCATAAGCGTGGGCTCCTGCAGCAACTGGGCCAGGTTGCCGTTCAGTGTGGCATCCCATCCGACCACTGCTTCCAGTGGCAGGCGGTCCACTTGTGGGTTGATCACGCTGGCTTTGAAACCGAACCAGCCCGCCCCGCAACTGGAGGACCAGGTATTCGGGGTGCCGGCTAGTCCGAGGCCAAACAGACAGTTGACTTGGGCGCGCCAGGCGTTCAGCTTGCCCGCGGGATGAGTGTTTCCGTCAATGATGCTGGAAGCAGCTCCAACACCCTGCAGACGGACCGGTTTCCACATCAGAAGCAGTTCGGAGTGCGCGGCGTCTGAATGGGTTGCGCCGGCCGTGGTGCAAGCAACGGGGCCAGTAGTCGTGGTGCAAGTCGGATCGATCATCAGCATGTCGCCCGGCTTGGCTGCGTTGATCGCTGCCTGGATGCTGGCCGACGCAGCAACGTGCGTAGGAGCCTTGCCGCCGATAGTGACCGTTACGGTGTCGACCGACTGCTTGCCATTTCCCGCCGTGATAAGCAGTTGACCGCAACTGGTAGTCCCCAAGGGGCCTCCGTATTGCAACTGTTGCTGAACGGGACAAGCCGGCACGCCAGTGGGCACTGTGACTGCGATCTGCGTGTCACTCCAACTTGTAACGGTTGCAGCGATTCCGCCAATCGTCACCGTACCGGTTCCCTGCGCGGCACCAAAACCATAGTGGCGGGTGATCGTCTTCAGGTTGTAAGGCGACGTCGTGGAAGAAGGCCCGCTATACGCGTTGTTGGGAACCGTCTGGTCGCCCAGCGAAGTAATTGTGAGCGTGTGACCAGAGGCGGAAACCCATGGCCCGATTCCATCGCCGTCAACTTCGCTGATTGCCGGCGTGTTATTCGGATAGGCGCAGTCGGGGTTGTTGTAGCCCGCGCCAGCGAAGGCCGAGGTTGGCGTTACCGGCGTGTCCATGTACTGGGTTTGCCCAGGCATGAACGGAATCTCGTAGCAGAAATTGCTGTACTGGGGGTTGTACAGCGGATCCGGGACAGGACCTGTTCCAGGATCGTTCATGCAAGTAACCATCATCGTTGGGGCATAGCCGGTCGGGTTCGGCGGGTTGACTTCCCACGTAGAGTAGGTCAAGCCGTTGTAAGCGCCCCAATGATCGGCGTAGATACGCTGGGTTTCATTTCCGGCCCAATCCTTGATCGAGATCGGCATATCGGGCGGAGAGAACTTCTCGCCGAATGTCGGTGCGAACGGATCGAATTCCGAAGTGAAGTCGTCGGTGATGACTCCGGTGAAGTGCGCAGCCGTATGCGCAGAAGTGAAGACCCAGAATTTTGCAAGCGCGGCGGTCTGGTCTGCAAGAGTGACTTCCTTGCGGTCGCAGAGATTGCGTGTCGCACCAGCAAAGGGCGACACTTCATTCGACTGCGGGAAGAGACTGATGTAGTCGGGAACGACGCGCGCCTGGCCGACGCAAGGCCAGAGTTGCTCCACGCTGCCAGTGTCGGCTTCAGTACTCGGCAAGGTTGTCCTGCCGAAGGCGTCGGTCGGATTCTGCGGATTGTTGGCGTTGTAGGCGGAGCTGACTTCAGCCTGGTCCGGCATAATGAAGATGTTGCTGAGCCCGCCAAACTCCGTCGTAACCGGCGCAATGTAGTTGTCGCCGATCAGGATGTTCTTGTCCTCTTCCTTCACCAGTTCATAACCCGGTGGCACAACGACCTCTACAACGTACTTGCCGGCGGGCAGCATTGGAGTGCCGACCCGGAAGGCATCAGTGGCGTCCGGATTCGTTGTGCACTGGGCACAGTTGGTTCCGGTGGGCTTGCCCGTGCTCGGATCCATGCTGGTCACGCTGGGGAACGTGTACATGCCGTCGTACGGCGCAGGCTGCAACTGGTTCCAGTTGTGCATGCCGTCGTAGCACTTGAACTGCGAGTCATTGGGGAGTTGAGTGACCGGCCCGCCTCCGTGCTGAGAGTTGTAGAAGTCGAGGTAGTTGGGCTGATCGAACAAGGAGAAGAAGAAGAGATCCGCGTTTGTACCCGTATCTCTGCCTTGACCAGGGCAATTCATGTTAGGAACAGTTGAGCCGTCGGGAGCGGTGTGGAATCCTTGCGCCCAATCGTCGAAGCTGGTGGTCTTTGTGGTGTCGAACAAGGTAAGCGACGTGGAGCCATCGGGAGCCGTGCTCTCCTTGTAAAGGTTGATGGTGACGTTGGGCACGTCCGGCGTCCAACTGGTATGGATGAGCAGCGCGGGATCATCGAATGGCCGCGTTGAAGCGTAGATCACTTCGCCATGGATACCGCCGTTCTCTCCAACTGCGAAGGGCGCTTTTCCGAATTCGAGGAACGAATTTTGGCCGGAGAAACCCTGCCAGCCTTCGCTCGCCACCCACGGCGGATCGACGCGAGCCGTGCTGGTGAAGACGCCCGTGGCGCTCTTGGTTCCGAGGCAGTCTCCGTCCGCGCAGTAGAGCGCGCCCGGGACGTGCAGATTGGCCGGAAGCGGAACAGCCTCATACGAATTCGCCATGTTCCCGGCGATGCTGGAAGTTCCGCACGGTGCCGTCGTTGTCGTGCACGTGCCGTCGGCCGGTCCGCCCGCGTCATACACCACGTGGGTTCCGGTGGTCTTGTAACGCGTCGAATCGGTTTCGATCACGTACCAACTAAACAACGGGAAGATTTCGTTGAATCCCGCGTTGCCGCTGAGGTCGGTGTTGTTGAAGTTGGAGTAACTGCCGTCGCGGAAGCGGATGTTAGTGGCTACCAGCGACAGGCCCGCTTCGTTGGGATCACGGACTCCATTCTTGTTCGCATCAAAGAAGGTGCTGGTGTAGATATTGGCTTGCCACTGGTTCGTGGCGATCTGGCCAATGTCCGTCGTTGCGCCGCCGGCTAGACGCACCGGTGTGGAGAGTCCGTCCACCAGCATGTCGTTCCACTGGTCAAAGACGGTGACTCTCCAGTCACCATCAGGCAGACCCGCCAAGGTGAACGTTCCGTCGGCATTGCACTTGGTGAATGCGAAGTCCTCACCGTCCGGATCGCCAAAGCTGACGTAGCACTGAGTGAAGCTAAAGCTGTCGTTGGTACCGCTGCTGTACAGCCGTTCATCCGGAGTGCGGCTCATGCGCTCCGTGGTGACCATTCCGGTGATGGAGTTGGTGCAGTTGGTGCCGGACAAACCGGTGTTGGGGTCACCACCACCGCAGATTATAGCCTTGCGGTCGTTGATGATCTTCGGATTGGCGAAGCCGATGACTACGTGGTACGACGCCGGCCCGTACTCCTGGAAGAAGCTGGGCTCACCGACGCGCAGGAAGGAATCGTGGGCCTTCTGACCGTCCAGCGTATTGGTCTGAAGCCACTCTTCACCCCTTCCAATTCTGTCAGCCGCCGGCGTGGCCACAACGCCGTACCGTCCCGGCATCATGTTGGCAACCACAGCCTGGCCGGCCAGCGGGGACTGAGTTACGCCGTCCGACTCGTAGGTCGGGCAGGTCACGATCGTGCTTGTAATGCCATCCGCCGCTTTTGTAATCGGGCATGCATTCAGACCCGTAGCCGGATCGGTCGTCCCGTCCAGGCTGTTCGCCAACGGCATGTTGAACATGTCGTAGGTCATTTGTCCGGTAGCATCACCCGATCCGCCGGCGTCGTCGAAGAGTGTGATGTTGAAGCCGCCCAGACCAGGTTCCAGCGATCCAAGCTGGGTGTCTGCCACCTGGCCACCCGCGTCGTTCTCGCCGTTCAGCGGAGCGTCATCTTCAAACACAAACACCGAGAGCTTCGCGGTTTGTAATGGAGTGGGCTGAGTCAACACGGTTACAGCTGGGAATGTAGGCGTGGCAGGACATGTCGGCGCTATACCCGACGGTGATGTCGGCGGGCAGGCAAATGGGATCGGGGCACCGCCCATCCCGTGGCCCCCTTGCGCGTTGCCGCTGTTGAATGGATTGGCAGCATCGCCAGGAAGAACCGAAATGTAATAGCGCTTGGTTGGATCGAGATGGACCTGACCAGGATCGACGGCTGTCTGCTGGGTCCCAGTCGTCCTGCAGACGCCATTGCCCACGTCGCACACTGCGGGCGCCCCTAACAGGGTTTGACCACTTTCGCAGGACAGCGTCCCGGTGCAGCCCGTCGCTACTACCGGCATGTAGCTGGTGTGGAAGTTGGTGCCGAATGTGGGCACTATTAGTGCACCGAGCGTGTTAGTCGTCGTCTTGCAGTCCGTCGCCGGTGGGTTGGTGGTGCAATTGGGATCGATGTAGAACGTTCGATCCTCTTCAATGACCCATCGGTAATCCGTGATCTTCGTTGTCTTATCGTTGCCGTCCAGAACCGTTACCTTGAGCCCGCTTCCGGCCAGGAATGAGAGGCCCACCGTAACTGGAGCGCTGGAAACTCCGTAGGAGCTCTTGGCCTGGAAGGTAAAGCTGCCTAGAGCCGCGGTCGTACTAGTACTGCCAGTGGTGGCCACGAATCCGCCGTTGGCATCGGCGGCGACAGTCAAGCCC